>Ga0066665_10001145_pt1 | contig 11976 bp, 8 predicted proteins | sample GraSoiAngelo_114_FD_75175 | JGI IMG/M metagenome (GOLD analysis project Ga0066665, IMG submission 75175) | Grasslands soil microbial communities from the Angelo Coastal Reserve, California, USA - 14_0903_13_40cm | ecosystem: Environmental > Terrestrial > Soil > Grasslands | place: USA...
TTCTTCCGCACCGCTGCGATTCGCGTCACCGCCCACTGAAGGATAAAAGGGCTCGAGAAGAGGCGCGCGTCCTGAGAGCACCAAGCGATGAACGGCGCCCATCAGGCGCAATGCCAGCCCATGGCCCGGCGGATCGTAGGCGAGATCCACCAGCAATTCCCACGCCGCGCCCCGGCGCTCGACATCGCGCGCCGCCGCTTCGAGAAGTTTCGCATAGAGAGGCGAGCCGAGCTTTCGACACCAGTCGCGCTGCCACCGCAGCTTTCGCGCGAGCCGAGCCTTGCGGCCGCTCACTCGTCCCCGCCCGCCCAAATCACGCCTCCACGCCAATGCGGGCGAGGTCCCTCCTGAGTTGCTCGACGCTCTGGAAGTGAATGGTTTGCATGCCGAGAAGCTGGGCGCACTCGACGTTCAGTTTTCGGTCGTCAATGAAGACACATTCATCGGGCGGGGTTTGAGTGATCTCGAGTGCGCGACGATAGATCTCGCGCCGAGGCTTGCGCAAGCCGAGATAACAAGAGCTGAAGAAATCCTGGAAGTAGTCGCGCAAGTGAAATCTTTCGATGCGGTAGAGATTCAGCTCGCGAGATTCGTTGTTGAGCGTGGCCATCCGGAAGCGGCCCGACCGGGCCAGGGAGGCGAGGACGGCGAGGGCCTCCGGCTTCACCTCCGACTCGCGGAACATGAACTCGCGGAAGTCTTCGCGCGAGAAGTCGCGGCGGCAGTAGAAGACCACCCAGTCGAGATATTCGTCGAGGGTGAGACGGCCTTCTTCAAATTCGCTGTCAACAAGCTCGTGCCGCTCATTGAATTCCTCTTCCGCGAGGGAGTACTTCTGGATGGCCCTTTTTCGGGATTCGGCGCCCCAGGCGTTTGAAAGAATCACTCCCCCCACGTCCCACAGCAAGGTTCGCAGCTCGGCCACACCGCACCTCCCGTGCGCGGCCGCATGGGAATGAGCTATAACGGCCGGCGCATCTTTGACCGTGCGATTATGCCACTGCCGCCTTAGAACCCCTCGTCGCGCCATTCCTTTGCGACAACAAATTTGAAATCTGGACGAAAAGTTTTGGTTTGTGGGACTGGCTTGAAGTCCCCCTCCAACTTGAAGAGCGCGTGATAGGCGCCGTTCGATGGGCAGCATTCCGGATCTTGTGGCTTGTAAACTCCCGCCTCAAAACTGAAATGTTGGTTCTTGAACATATACCGGCCGTTCCGGAGTTCTTCGCTCGCCTTGAGCAGCTTCGACTTGCTCACATTCTCGAAGGGGATGCTTGAAAGCTGATCGTCACTGGACATCGTGTAAACATCGTGCATCACAATGCCGCCTGATCCCGAAATGTTGTCGCGAACGTACAAAAAGTGCAGGTCGCCGATGGTGATAAAGTCCTGGTCGAAATCATTGTCGGAATAAAGAAGGCCCTCGACGATGGCCGCCTCCGACTCAAAGGCCTTCAGGATTTTGTACTGACCTTCCTTTTCGAGCGCGATAACAACCTGGTCGTCGTTCATGCTGAATTTCGCCGTCGGTTTGGCGCGGTAATGGACAGCAAGGACCCGTTTGGGCTCCGGGCGGCAACTGATTTCTTGTTCCTGAGCCGCCATCACAATCCGCGGTACAGGATGGTCGGCGCTCGCCGGCAACTCCCTGACCAGTTCCGACCGGGACACTACATCGCCTTCCTCCTGCGCGGCGTTGGTTTGGTGCGCTGCCAGGGTCAGGGCAAGCAGCGCGCAAAGTAATGCGAGTCTTCTCATTGCGACCGGTTCATCCGAACATGGATCAACATGATTTAGCTCAAGGAATTCAAGAGTTGGGCTGAGTTGCGTGCTTCCGCCGATACACGCCCAATAGCAAAATAGCGAGAGCGGTCACGAGATAGCTGATCATGAGAAGCATGCCCGGCGTGAAAAGGCCAATGCTGGCCGCGATGACGGAGGCCGTCAAGACGAAGGAGCGAAATTCGACATTGGTCAATCCTCGGCGGATCAGGCCGACATCCACAATGAGAAGCGTCGGTAAGAACCAGCCAGTGCCGTAGGCCGGCCCGATCGAAGAGACGAGTTTCCATACCGCCGGTTGCGCGTCCTTCAGGAAAAGCCAGAAGAAACTTGCCAACCCTTGCACAAGCCCTAACAGGGGAGCAAGGAGGAGCCACAAGAAAACCTGCTGCCAGCGCCTCATTTATCGAAATCCGAGCGGTTCGTCGACCTCAAATCAGAAAATCGGGCTTCGCTGGGTTGGCCTTTTCCGAGAAGCCGCCGGGCCTCAATAGACCACATCGAAGGCCAGGTTGTACACGCGATGCTGGAACCCGACGAAATGGCCGAAGAAGGGGGAATCGAGGTTCGAATAAATATCGCGCGGATTAAGGCGATTGGTGAGATTGAACGCCGTGAACATGGCGCGGAACGTCCGTTTCTTCAGCCACTCGACCAGCGGGAAATGAAAATCCTTCGTGACCTGCGTGTCGAGTGAAAGGAATGTGGGGAAGCGTTGGGCGTTGGGCGTTCCGACGTAATTTTGGAGCGCGTCATAGTTTGAGTAGGGGAACCCGGAGTGGACGTCGAGGACTGGGCCAAGGGTGACGCGCCAAGGAATGCGGATTCGAGCCCAGGTGATCAGCCGATTGGGAACGTTCGAGGGCTGGTCGCCGAAGAAATTCGGCCGGACCACAGGCTGCTCGAAGGGCACGAAGATTGAGGTCAAGCTGTTCAGGTCTCCGCGGGCTCCGCTCCAAACATAGGAGGCGTTGAGGTCGGCCCGGTCGCTGGCGTGAAACCGGACGGTTGACTCGAACTCGTGGTAACGCGAAGCGCCGCTATTGGTGAGGAGCATGGTCGGCGCAGTGCCGGGCTGGAGCAAGGGATTCACGACAAACATGTTGAACGTGCGGCTGGAAAGGTAGCTGAGGCGCACCAGCACGCGGGGGCTGAGTTCCTGGTCCATCTCTGCGTTCCAAGTCTGGTTATAAGGAGTGCTGGACAGCCGGTTGTTGGAGGGAACAATTTGGTGTCCATTCTCCAGGACTTTGATGTAGGCGTTGTGGAAGGTGAGCGGCGGTCCCAAAGGGTTTCCCAGCGGGTCGAACTGGGTGACGGTTCGCTCAGGGTTATTTATGAAATCGCCGGCGAGCAGGGGAACTCGGTCGTAAAAGACGCCGAAGCCGCCGCGGAAAACCGTACGGCCTCCGGCGCCAGGAGAGAACACGAGGCCGGCGCGCGGCGAGATTGCGGCGGGCTCTCCGAGCGTCTGGCCGGAGACCCGCAGCCCTGCGTCCACGGCGACGTGGTCGTTAAAAACCCAGTGGTCCTGAATGAAGGCGGCGCCCTCGTTGTCTTCGGCGTGAAGGGAAGCGGGCCCCGAGAAGTCAATCTGCTCGGCCAGCGAGCCGTCGGCCCGCAAGAGCCGGACGGCGTGCGAAACATCGCTGCCTCTGAAGCCCCGGTGAACCAGGTCTCCACCCACTTGCCATTGGTGCCGCCCGTGCCATCCCTTGCGCGGGGACTGGTAAATAGTCAACAGCTGCTCCTCATTTGAGAAGCGCGTCCAGGCATCAAAATAATTGCCGTCATAGCCGTTGGGCGTGACAAGCATATCGGCGGAGCCCTGCCCGTGGGCGTAGCTGTTGAACTCGGTGTACTGAATCAGGGATGTGAGGACGCCGCCCGAGCTGAGCAGATGGCGGTTCGTCGCGCCGAGCGAAACGCCGCGCTGGCCGTCGTTTGAGGAAGCCGGCTGGGGAATCAAAGAATTGATGTTGGTGAACTCGTGGCGAAGCGGGAACAATTGCACGTTGACCGAGAGCAAGTTTGAAGGCGACGTGATGAACTGGAAACTGGTAAAAGAATTGAATCCCTGGGTCTTGATCTCGTTGTGGGGCCACGCCAGACCGCGCACGGGCTGGCGCGAGATTTCATAACTCAGGGCCTCGCTGAAATTGATGTGGTCGGCCCAAACAGGGCCGGTCAGATAGAGGCGCGGCTCGTCGTCCTGAATTCCGACCAGTTCTCCGCTGCGGATTCGGGGTGTCGGCATGAAGTCGTTCAGTTCGTAATGCCATTGAGGCGCGGGCGGCTTCGTCTGGATGCTGGTGAGACCACCGGAAAAGCGCCCGTATTTGGCTTGGTATGCGGTTTTCTCGACTTCGAGGGACTCGATGGCGTCCAGAGGCACGTCAATGGAAAAACTTCCGGTCACAGGGTCCACCGTGTCCGCCAAATCCACCAGCAGCAGGCCTTGAGTTTCGACGGCTCCTTTGATGTGGGTCTTGCCGTCCGGAGTCCGGATGACGCCGGGAACGAGCGGCAAGGCGGCTTTGAACTTCTGTTCGGTGAGAGGCAAGGTCTTCAGAAGCGGGAGAGTCAACTTCGCCGAAGGGGGGTTCGCCTCCTCGGTGACCACGCCCGCCTTCTCCCGAACCAATACCCTTTCCCGCACCACGACTTCTGCGGGCAGGATGATTTGGAGGAGTGGGGGAGGCTGATCCGTTATATCAATGTCTTTTTGTTCCACGGGTTCGTAGCCCACCGCCGCGCAGGCGAGCGCATAGCCTCCGGGAACGAGGCCCGGAAACGCGAAGGCGCCCTTCTCATCCGTGGTTTGAGAAATTCCCTGGTCGGGCAAAATGCCCGGGCGGTTGGAGGTGACAGTGCAGACAGCTCCTGCAATCGGCTGGTTCTTCTCGTCGAGAACTTCGCCCTTCAGGGCCTGGGTCTCCGCCCATGCTGGAATGACGGCAAGCACGACCAGGAAAATCACCCAAAGGCCCAGCCGAAGCATGCGTGGCTCGGCAGAATATGAACTCACATCGGAATTGGATGCACGCGTCAGCCGAATCGCTTCCAAAGAAGTCTCTAAACTTCCGGGTCGCTCGAAGTTGAGTGGAATCCACCTCGGAGCGAATGCCGGCAGGGCCAGAAATTCTCCGGAACGCCGCCGTTCTCGGCCTGCTATTATACTTCGTCAGGCAAACGAAGGCCACGAAACCTGTTTGCGGTTTCAACCGAACCCGGTTGTCTGGTTCTTGGCCTTCCACTGGAATTCGCCGGCGCATTTCGGGCACGCTAGCCGAAGGCTGCTGGCTGTCTTGCGCGTGGAGGTCGCGGCCCTCGCATGCTTTTAGACTTGAGTTTGGCTGCCCTTCTCTTGCCTGTCATTTTCGCAGGAATTGCGACTTATCGACACTGGGACAATCTCCGCGAGTGGGCGGGAAAGATTAACTCTTACTTCCTTCCTCCCGGCCGGCCTTCGGGAGGGAATCTCCTTCCGCTTTTTTTCGTCAGCGTGAGCTCGCTGTACCTCGAGATAATGCTGATCCGCTGGGTCGGCACCGAGGTGCGCATTTTCGCCTATTTCCAGAACTTGGCGCTGATTGCTTGTTTTCTGGGCTTTGGTCTCGGGTGCTACTTTAGCAAGCGGCGTATTAACATCCTTTTCTCACTGACCGCCGTCACCGCGCTGGTAGCTCTTGTCAAGGCCCCGTTGAATCTGTGGCAAATCATTTTGACCATGACATCCAGCCTGCTGTCCGGTTCCCCAGACGCGGTGATGTGGGGAGGCGTGCTGCCAGAGTTGAGGACAGACACGATAGTTCTGGCCTCGATTGTTGCCATTGTCGCGGTAGGGCTCTTTCTGACTTTGGCTATTCTGGCCATGATTCCCGTCGGCCAGTGGGTGGGGTACTTTCTCGACTCTGCCCCCCAGCCCCTCACCGCCTACTCCGTGAACCTGTTAGGCAGTTTGGTAGGGATATGGTTGTTCGCGGTGCAATCCTACTTCTGGCTCCCTCCCAGCGGTTGGCTTGCCACCGCCTTCATCCTGCTCGTGCTATTCCCTCGATCTTCTTGGCGAATGAAGTTGGCGGTGGTGGTTCTGTTTGGGGCAGCTTTAGGGTTGCTCGCGGCCGGAGGGGGCGCTCAGGCGGGGACTTTCTGGTCGCCCTATCAGAAGATCGAGGTCGACAGTCATGGGGACCAGCAGTATGTGCTCAAAGTAAACAGCACGAATTACATGAGCATTGCGAACGGGACGCCCGCTTATATGGCGAAACATCCCCAACTAGCTGCGGTGTTCGAGCAAGTGAGTTCTTATGACGCGCCGTATCGCTTCGCGGCACACGCGGCAGACGTCCTGATTGTCGGTGCCGGAGCCGGCAATGATGCCGCGGCCGCACTTCGGCACAGGGCACTGAGCGTGGACGCGGTTGAAATCGACCCGGTGATTCTGCACCTCGGTATGGTTCTGCATCCGGAACAACCCTACTCCTCCTCCGGGGTGCATCCGATTTTAACTGATGCGCGCGCCTTCTTGCGCGGCTCGAAGCGGAATTACGACATGATCATTTTCGGTTTATTGGATTCCCACACGGAGTTTTCCGACTTCAGCAACGTGCGCATCGACAACTACGTTTACACCGAAGAGTCTTTGCGGGAGGCCCGGCGACTTCTTAAGCCGGAAGGCATCCTTGTAGTCAAGTTCGAGGTGCGTCCACCCTGGACGTGGATCGGCCAGAGGCTATACGCAATGTTGGAAGAGGTCTTCGGCCGGCCGCCTGTGGTTTTTTATGCGAAACCCATCGGGGGGTATAATTCCGCAAGCGTTTTCATCACCTCAAACGACCCGGACCTTTGGCGTCGCGCCAAGGAGCCACTGCTGGCTTCGCTGGTACAGACCAATCCGCCGCCCTTCCCGGTTTTGTTGGAAGGGTCCCCTCCGCTGACGACGGACGACTGGCCTTATCTCTATCATCGCAGCCACTCGGTTCCACGGACTTACTGGACGGTGTCGCTGATCCTTCTGATTGTGGCATTTCTTTTTGCACGCCCGGCATTCCAGCCCCGAAGCCCGGGCACATGGCATTTTTTCTGTCTCGGTGCAGGGTTCCTGCTGCTGGAGACGCAGATGGTCTCACGGCTGGCGCTCTATTTCGGGACCACTTGGATTGTCAATTGCATCGCTCTTAGCGCCATCCTCATGGTCCTCGTGGGCGCCAATCTCTGGGTGCTGTGGCTTCGTCCTCAGAAGTTGACGGTTTATTACGCCCTGTTGATCGTGAGCTTGCTCGCCAACTACGCGACGCCTTGGGAACTATTCCCCTGGGGTGTGCGAACCGTGGGAATCCTGTTGACAGGCGCCTTTGGAGTGTCCGTATTCTTGGCTGGAGTCATCTTCGCGGGCGTCTTCAACCTTGCGCCACAGCGGTCAACAGCGCTCGGGTCGAACCTCGTCGGGGCGGTGGTGGGAGGCTTGGCGGGAAACTTCTCTTTCATTGCCGGCCTGAAAACGCTCCTCATGATAGCCGCCGTGTTTTACGGAGCAGCCGCAGTTTTCGGCCGGCTCGATCGCGACGGGGAGGCTGAGACGGAACTCGAACGGTGACGGCGCGCCATGAAATTCACGATCGAAAAGCACTCCCCTTCCTACCGGCTTTCATGTTTGGGACTATTAAATTGGAACGGCACTAGCTAGGATCGGGCCTGGAAAGCGTCAGGCCGGCGAGGGTAAAGATGTCCATTGAATCAGGCGCATTCCGCCGGCCACTCGCGCAAGAGCTAATTTCGCGGGGCGTCCGGATGACGCGCCGGCGGCGTCTGCTGGTCGAGATTATTCCGGGCGCCGAGCGCCACCCCGACGCCGTCTCCCTGTGGCAGCGGGCCAGGGCGCAAGAGGCCACACTCAACAAGGTCACCGTTTACAGGACACTCGGCATGCTCAAGCGACAAGGGTTGGTGGACGAACTCGACCTCATGCACCTGGAGGGTGAAAAGCACTTTTACGAAGCCCGGCCGACGCGCGACCACATCCATCTGGCGTGCATCAAGTGCGGGCGCATCCAGGAATTCGAGAGTTCTCTGTTCGAGAAGCTCAAGGGCCAGATCGAGCGCGAGCGCCGCTTCCGCATTGAGGTCGTCCGGGTCGAGGCGGGTGGCTATTGCGACCGCTGCCAGGAGTGACATCGAGCAGTCCGCCGCTTTTCCTCCTATCCCTTCAAGTGAGATGTCGCGTCGCTTCGTAGGCCGGCAAGTTATCGGCTTCCATATTCTTTTGCCGCAACCGGTGCGTCAGGATTTTGAAAATGCTGAAGGCGATCTGCGGGCGTTCGTGAATGAGCTCCGCGAAGCTTTCGCGGTCGACCTTTAGCGCCAGAGTTGGCTCGAGCGCGCGGATGGAGGCTGAGCGCGGCTCGTCGTCAAGGATGGCCATTTCGCCGAAGAACTCCCTTTCACCCAGCACCGACAAGGGCTGCTCGGTTGCATCCACGCGCCGGAAGACTTCGACCTTTCCCTCAACGATTACGTAAAGGTGGTGCGCCTGCTGGCCCTCCTCGAAAATCACCTCGCCGGGCTTGAATTCTTTTTCCAGTGTGATCTCAGCCAAGGCGGCAAGCTCTTCTCCCTCCAGACTTGCAAAGACCGAAACGGACTTCATGAAGACCGCTTTTTCTACGGTGAGGAGCATGGAATCCCCTTTCTCGCGTAATTTCAGGAGCCCGGAGGCTCCCTCGACCCGTTCCGCCTCAATCCGCCGCGCGCATCGAGCCAGGCGGGAGTCCGACGACCGCGCTGCGAAATCCACTTGCGGCTGCCAGGAATCCGCGAAGGCACGCCACCCCGCATATAGCGCCGCCTCCCGAACGACCGGCTCTCTGTCCGCCAGAAATCCGAGAAGCATGCCCCTTCCGTCTGCACCGGGATTTGAGCCGAGATAGTTCGCGGTCAAGGCGCGCAGCCAGGCCTTGGGATGATGCATGAGCTCATCGAGCGCGCGCGCCGGCTGACCGGCGGACGTGGCGCCGCGAGGGAGCGGTGGAGGCTCCAGGATGGCGAGCATTTCCTTCCCTATTTTCTTCGGGGCCAGATTGTCCAGGGCTTCCAGGGCGTCCGCGCGTCCCGCGTGCGCGGGATCGGCCGAGCGGAGCTGTTCGAAGATGGATTTCATGCGGTCATGGCCACAGAGGATGCCGAGAGTCCTGAAGACCCTCTCCTCTATATTAAGGCGGTCTTCTTCCAGAGCCTCCGCCAGAATGCGCTCGCTTTCGTTTTCGGGGTGGGGAAGGAGCGCGCGCGAAATAGCCTGGCTTCGCCGGAAGGACGTCAGCTCGCTGTGCGCGTAGTCGAACAAGGCGGCGCGGGCGTTTTCGGGGAATGCGCCCGAGCGGCTGAGCCGGCCGAAGGCCTTGAGCACCTTCCAGCGGACCCTCCACTCCGGGTCCGGTAGCAGTTTGATGAGCGTGTCGAATACTGTCGGACCGCTTAACCGGCCCAGAACATCGGCGAGTTCGCTGCGGATTTCAGCGCGTGGCGTCTCAAGAGCGGCGCGGGCAAGCTCTTCGGTCCCTTGGCCGCCGCTGCGTTCGACGATCTTGGCAATGGCGCGACGCGCATCGTGCCGCAGCTCGCCGGCGCCTCCCAACGCCTCGATGAGCGCAGGGAAAACCCGCGGCGGCCCGACCCGGCGGAGGGCCTTGGCGGCCTCACAGCGGATTCTCAATTCAGGATCCTTGAGGAGGGGGGCGAGAAGGTCCATGGACTGTTCGACGGGCAGGCGTGCCAAGGCGTAGGTCGCAGCAGAGCGAGCTTCGCTGTCCCCGTGCGCTAACTCCGTGATGGATGGTATCCAGTCAGGAGCAGCCGAAACACCCTCGAGGGCCGTGATCGTCAGCAGCGAATTCACCCGCGCCCGCACGGCGGGGTCTCTTAGAAGCGGCATAATCTTTTCTACGATGTTTCGGTCGCCCGCTTTGTGCAAAGCCTCAACCGCATTGGCGCGCACGCGCGGGTCAGTGTCCGCGAGCAATGACGTGATGGGCTCGATGTGCTTGTCAGGTCCCAAGCGCCCGAGCGCGGCGGTGGCGGTGGCGCGCACGCGGGCGTCGGGATGGAGGATGAGCCCAGCAATTCTATCTGCGGCATCGCTCGTCGCAAGCGTTTCCAGCAACTGAATGGCGGTCACTATTTGCTCGGGATCCTCAGAGCTCAATGTCCGGAAGAGGATGGAAAGGCTCGAAGGGTCTTTCATCTTGCTAAGCGCGGCCGCAGCCGACTGGCGTAAGGTCGGGCTGCTGCCCTTCAAGTTGAGCAACAAGGCTCGGATATAACCCCTTTTTGCCGTTGTGGCGACAACCAACCAGGTGGCGGCAAGCAGGACCGCTCCCCAGGAAACCTGCTGGCCAACGGCAAACTCCCGCTCGCCGATGGTCACGGGCTTAAGGAACCGCTCGCCGAGGAATATCAGTCCGCCCGATGCCGCCAGGGACATCGGCCGGATGTAGCCCTCGATGAAACCGCGAATACGTGCCCGGCGCTCGAGGGCGATGGGGTCGTAAAGAAGTTGGTACGAGGAATCGGAGAAAGTGTAGAGCATGGTGGCGTCGGCGAGCTTGGTGCTGAAGACCGACGGAAAACCATAGGACGCGCTCATCCACGATAGGCCCAGCACCAGGCAAGCGGGGTGAAAGTTTATGGTGGTCCCCACGCCCAGGCGGGCGATGATCGAACGGGTAAGGAGAACCTGCACGGCAAGGCAAAGAAAGCCCTGTAACCCGCCGAAGTGCCCAAGAAATGCCGTCAGCTCGTCCGTCTGCGGATACTGGGCCTTCACAGTCTTGTTGAAATAGAAATCCACCACGGAATAGACCGTCCACATCAGCAGGATGTAGCCTCCCATGGACTGCAGCAGGGGTTCCCGCTTTATTTCGCGGAAGCCGGCGCGAATCTTCTGCCATTCGGAAGGCCGGACGGCAGGGACTCGGGAGGCGGTGCCTGTTTTGACTGCGTCGGGGACTTTTGGATAGGTGCGATAGGTGGTGGCGGCCGGGAGCCATGCCGCAAAAATCAAACCCGCCCAAACGACCATGACGTTTTCGGTCCCAATAGCGACGATAACCTTCTTGCATGTCAATCCGACACTGATCATGCCCAAAAGCGCACCCACAGCGAGAAAAGGGAACAGTCGCTTGGCCTGCCGCGTGTCGAACAAGTCCCCGGCAAACGTCCAGAACTGCATGAGTGAGAAGTACCAGGTAATTTGGGCGAAAACGTAAAGGACGGGATAAAAATAGCGCGCATGCCCGAACAGGATCACCCGGCTGACAAGCAAGCCGGCGATGAAAATCATGGAAATGCCGGTCCGAAGCTTGCCGCGGTCCATCCGGTCCGCCAGAAAGGAGTAGGCGACGGAGCAAAGCACTAGGAAAAGGGCGTTGAAGAAATACATGATGGGGAGGTATTGAATCCCGAACTTGCTAAAAAAGAGGGAATCGCGGGCGCTCCGGCCGAAGGTGATCCCGGCGTTGAGAAACAGATTGACGAGCAAACAGAGAGCCACCACACGGCCCTCGCCGGGGTAGATGGGGGCGATTCGGGCCAGCCAAAGCTTCATTCGCGAAGAGGGCACGGTCATCCTTCGAGCCGAAGCACAGTGAGGCGCGCAGGCGGAACGCCGCCCGCCTCAACCTTATCCTTTACTCGTTCCGGATGGCCGCCTTGACCATGGCCAGGATGGAGGGTGGAATGTTCTTCGCGGGCATGCCGTGGTCCTTCTCGGCGTGGTCGGACGCGAGCTTGAGCAACTCATCTTCGGTCTCGGCGCGGATTTCCTTGGAGCAATCGAGTCCCAGGTCGCGACAGCGCAAGACTTTGGGCATGGTTTCCTCCCTTACCAGGTGGACAGCCCGCGCATTGTAGCATCGCGTGGCACCATACCGCGATATTTCCAGCCTCGGAATTGACTTTGGGGAATACTGCTGTATAGTAGGGCACTATGGAGGAACCGAGTGTCCAAAACAGGCGTCATCCGCGCTATCTCGCTGATCTCGAAGTGATTATTTATCGTCAAGAGGATGCAATTCGCGCCCACATCGCACAAATCAGCCGCGGTGGCTGCTTGATCTTTCCCCCCTTGTCCGACCCGGCGGCGTCCCAGCTCAAAATGTCCTTCCGCCTGGGAGAAGACCTCCCTTATACGAATTGCAA
>Ga0066665_10001156_pt1 | contig 11932 bp, 11 predicted proteins | sample GraSoiAngelo_114_FD_75175 | JGI IMG/M metagenome (GOLD analysis project Ga0066665, IMG submission 75175) | Grasslands soil microbial communities from the Angelo Coastal Reserve, California, USA - 14_0903_13_40cm | ecosystem: Environmental > Terrestrial > Soil > Grasslands | place: USA...
AATATTCCAGGTGGCCCTTCATTCGGGAGCAACTGAAGCGACCAAGTCCGAATACGACCATTTCTTTCCGTCGTGAGTGCGAAGATCAAGCTCACGGAATTGCAGTCGCGGGAATTGTGATCGTGTTGTGTAGAAGGCAGGCGTCCGCGTTGCCAGCTGGATGTTTCGTCGGCGTCCCTCGAAAGGATACTCATGGCTCTTTTTCGTTTCGCGGTGCTAGTCACTATTCTTGCCTTTGCCGTTGCCCTGGTTACGGTCGCGGCACCAGTTGATCAAAATGCGAGCACACAGGACAATGACATCGATCGTTCCGTCAGGCCAGGTGACGACTTCTACCGGTACGCCAATGGGAACTGGCTTAGAACGGCGATATCGGCCGGGCAAACGGGTTACGATACGCGGGCAATGTTGGTGGAGAAAACAAACCAGAGGGTACGCACTCTCATTCAAGACGCGGCCGCGGCACAGCCCGTTCAGGGCAGCATTGCACAGAAAGTTGGCGATTACTATGCCAGCTTCATGGACGAAGATGGCATCGAGGCCAAGGGGCTGACCCCACTTGCCGATGAAATGGCAGTGATCTCGGGTATTACAAACAAGGCGTCGCTGTCTGCGTATCTCGGCACCACCTTGAATAGTGAGGTGAAATTCGGATGGCGCAGGCCCACGCCCCAGAAGCTGATGCTGCTGACGTCTTCAAACAGAACAACCCCTGGAAACGCGCCGACTTTGACGCCAAAGCGCCCGGCATAGACTGGGACGCCTATTTCAAGTCAGCCGGTGTTGCCGGGCAATCGGAATTCATCGTTTGGCAGCCGTCGGGCGTGACCGGAACTTCCGCTCTGGTAGGCAGTGAAGACCTCGACGCGTGGAAGGACTACCTCAGATTTCACCTGATTGAGCATTATGCGAGCGTCTTGTCCAAGGCCGTGGCTGTCGAAGATTTCGCCTTCTACGGCACGATCCTATCGGGCATGCAGCAGATGGCGGACCGAAGCAACGATGCAATAAGAGCCACGAACGCCGCACTGGGCCAAGCGGTCGGTCAATTCTATACGCAATATTATTTTCCGCCCGAAGCGAAGGCGCGGGCAAAAGCCATGGTGGGCGACCTGATCTCCGCCTATCGCGCACGCATTTCAAATCTCACGTGGATGTCACCGCGGACAAAGGAGAAGGCATTGGCCAAGCTGGCCACGCTAAGGATAGGCGTTGGTTATCCCGATACATGGATCGACTATTCGACACTCGATGTCGTGCGCGGTAACGCCTTCGGCAATATGCGCCGGGCGGAAGCCTTCAATCGTTCGCGCAATCTGGCCAAACTCAAATTACCGGCCGATCCCGATGAGTGGAGAATAGATCCGCAAATCGTCGGCGCAGTCATCTTGTTCAGTCCCAATACCGAGACTTTCTCGGCCGGCATCCTTCAGCCACCATATTTCGACAGTCAGGGGGACACGGCCTCTAATTACGGATCCGCCGGAGCAGGCATCGCGCACGAAATCAGTCATAGCTTCGACGAACTGGGCAATATTTATGACGAACGAGGCCGCCTCGGCAATTGGTGGACTGCGGGAAGATCTGGCCAACTACCGCGCAGCGGCAACTAAGATAGTCGCGCAGTTTGACAGCTACTGCCCACTTTCCGATCTTTGTGTCAATGGCAAGCAGGTACTTGGTGAAAATATCGCTGACCTGGCGGGATTACTGACGGCGCACGATGCCTACCTACTGTCACTGAAAGGCAAGGCCGATCTCGTGATCGGTGGATTGACTGGCGAACAGCGCTTTTTCCTTGCTTTCGCTCAGAGGTGGCGGAAGACTCAGGACGAAGCCGCGCTTCGGCGACAAATTAAGACCGATAGCCACGCTCCGGGGCAATACCGGAGCGATACAGTGCGCAATGTCGAGGCTTGGTACAAAGCCTACGGGATCGCACCCGGCGATAAGCTATATTTGAAGCCCGAAGACCGGGTTCGGATATGGTGATGCCCTTGCGTATCGCTTGTGTGGAATGGCCGGAAGGCCTATCAACAAATGATGCGCGGTGGAGTGAGGTGAGAGACTCTGTCACTTCCGCGCATCCCGATATCCTAGTCACTAATGAACTGCCATTCGGCCCTTGGCTAGCTGACGCCGCTGTCTTTTCGGAGGCTGAGGCGCAGCTCAGCATCCGCGCACATGAAAAGGGGCTTGAAGGGCTGATTGATCTTGATGTTCCCGCCGTTATTTCCTCCCGGCCCGTGTGGAACGGCAAACGGCTGGCGAATGAAGCGTTCGTGCTGGAGAAGGGAATAGTCCGAGCGCTCCACCGAAAACAGTATTTTCCGAACGAGCCGGGGTGGTTTGAAAGCGAATGGTATGCCGGCGATGCTTCAGGCTTTGGGGTGGCTGAGGTGCTGGGATTGAAGCTCGGTGTGCTCGTGTGCACGGAAGCGATGTTCAACGAACATGCACGCGCATACGGAAAGCAACAGGCTTCGCTGCTCGTCGTACCTCGCGCGTCAGGCACAAACATAGAACCATGGACAATCGCCGGCGCCATGGCATCCCTCGTTTCGGGCGCTTACGTCGTCAGTTCGAACCGGATCGGCCGCTCCAAGGGCGGCACAGAGTTTGGCGGTGGCGGTTTCGCCTATGCGCCGCAAGGGCGATTGCTGTCGGTCACAACCTCGGCGAATCCCGTGGGAACGTTGGAACTTGATCCCAAAGAGGCGGTCTTTGCGCAGCGCAGTTACCCATGCTATGTTCCTGAAATTGAATGCGAAAAGGCCCCAATTTCCAGCTCGTCGTAATGCGAAACGCTGGAGTCGTACATCGAGCGAAACCAAGAGCCGCGAGCAGCAGTGACTGTATCGGAGAGTCTTTCTAAGTGCGTGCAGGTTCCGCAGTCGGCTTCATTAATATTGCCACTCGGGAGGCGAACCCGACTCGCGCCCAACCGGCGACGCCCGCACTACGTAGCGCTGCGGAGAACCCGGGCCGCGCCCGAAAGGGTAGCAGGTGACCAGCGTAAGCGAGTCTTCGGACGTTGGTTCCAGCAGGCGTACATTTTGCGGTTCTACGACGCGAATCACTGCTACGGCGTAGGCACGTTCATGCAGTCTGCCCGATCGTTGATCAAACCATTCGAGGTCAATCGCGTCGCCCTGTTTAATTGCTTCGAGCGGTTGGAACCAACTCGTGCGATGTCCCGCGAGGACAATGTTTCCTGGCTCGCCCATGTGAGCGCCGCTGAATAAGCGCGCCGGACCGAATGCCAACGTCCGCGGCGTTGCACCCTCCAACACAATCTCGTCATAACCCAAATGTGGAATTCGTAGCCGCGCAATCGGGTATGTGTCGGCCCAACTCCAGGGCGCGTGAACCTTGCCCGACTGCAAACTTTGTTCCCAGGCCCGGCGGATCAGAACACCTGCCAGCCGGGCCTTTGCGTGCAAGTACACGGCACGAGCCGTAAGGCACGCCCCGCTTATGAGGATCAGTGCAGCCGAAACCCGAAGCACCTTCACGACGGTGCTCCTACTCTCACTCTTCGCAATAGGAGTAACAGCGCCAGACCAAAGAACAGAAGAGCGACACCCATGGTCTCAAAGAACGCGTCTGCAGTTCCGGTGGCGGGGGCTCCAAAGACTTTCTCCATTTGCCAGCCCGCCGGAAGTTCGGTCGGCACTGGAACTGTCTTGGATTGCCCTCCGATGTTTGCCACAATCTCTTCCGCCGCAACCAACGAAGTGAACCGAGTAACCAAGCGATAGCGAATTGCATGGGCAATCACGCTGTCGCGAATTTCCTTTTGTCCGTTCTCGTCCGAGTGTCGCCATTGGTCCATCAGTTCTTCGACTCGCTGGCGGGCCCAGAGAGTTGTGATGCCAGGATGGAACGTTGTTTTCGAGGTATCGAATGCAATGATCGTCTCGTAAGGTTCATTGCCCGCCCGAGCGCTCAGACGGACCTTTCCCACGCGGCCTTTGTAAATTCGCCCGAAGATCTGAAGCGGCTGGCCCAGGAAAAGATCGGGTAGGCGTTGCGGATATACATCGCCCAGTTCCACGCCTTCAAACGAGAGCTTGACATCAGTCAGCACCGGACTCTCAATGTTCCCAAACAATCGGGTCATTTGCTCGCGAATTTCGCTGATGTCGGCGATGTGGGTAAGAGTCCCTCGCCCGAATTGCGCCATTTTCGCAGCAAGGAAAAGATTCGGTGCGCTCCCAATCGCGACTGTATACAAACGCGCATCGCCCAAATCGTGCCGGAGCGCTGCGAAAATTTCTTCCTCGTTGCCGAGATCACCATCGGTCAAAAGGATAATGTGGCGCAGATAGCCCGGAAGTTGGGGTTTTCTCATTAAGTGAAGCAGGGCCGGCAACATCTCTGTGCCCCCGCCCGCCTCCAGATGTTTCACATAATCGCGCGCGGCTGCCAGATTTTCAGAAGTGGCCGGCAGTGGTTCCGGTGCAAACTCACCGTAGCCGCTGCTGAACCTAAGAATCCCAAAGCGATCGCTAGGCCGTAGTCTGTCCAGGGCCTGAAGCAAAGCTTCCCGCGCCTGTTCTATGGAAGTACCCGTCATCGAGCCCGACACATCAATCATGTACAGCATTTCCACTGGCATGCGCTCGGTGGGCTGAACCGTGGGCGGATAAGTAGCCAACAGAAAACTAGTTTCTCCGGAGTCGCTTCCTGGTGAGAGGAACAGCGCCGCTTTTGGTTCAGCGCTTTTCGGTTGTTGCACCTCGAGGACGAAATCTTTGTTAGGTATGGTCGTGCCGGTTGCGAGTTCTACATGCTGCCTGCGGTTCGGCAGGTGCTGAATCTTGATTGTGTGCGAAATACTTGTGATGGATGCAGGCTCAAAACCAGTTTCCAAGTCAACGGAGAGTGAAATGTCATGCCCAGAACGGCTTTCCGGATTCCGAACCAGGGGTGTGATTCGCGATGCATCGGACACGCTGTTCGTATCGAGAGACCACCCCGTTCCAGCATGTCCAAGTGCCTGTGTTCCCGGAATGTATCGCGGCCCTGTTACCATCGGAAAGACCATCCGCATTTTGCCCGCTTCCCAGCGCAGCGGTTCCACGTAGCGTAGGCGAACATCCACGTGTTCCCCAGGCATTATGTTTGCGACTGAGGTCGTGAAAATGTTGGGGCGCTCCTCCTCAACTAAAGCTGCGCGTTTACCTTCGGACTTAGCAGCTTCATAGACTCGCTTGGCCTCCTCGCGTTCACGGATGACGCTTCGAATTATCCGATTGCCGATCCGGATTTCCATGTCGTACACCGCACCATCATGCGGCAGTGGGAAGATGTAAATCGCCTCGATAGGTTCTGTACTTGAATTCGCGTATTGCTGCGTCACCGTAGCCGATGCCACCAAGCCCCGCACGTCGAGCGCTACATCGGTATGAATCAGGGGAACAGGATCGTAGCGGCCCGAGATCGGTGAGCGATAAAGTAAACATCCTTCACCCACTTGCGCCGGGCGGTCATCGGCCTGGCTGCCAGCCGCTTGTACCGACAGGATCGTCAGCAGCGCCAGAAGGGCTAGTGCAAAGCGCGTGCGTATTTCCTTCGTGAACCAGTTTTCCGCATAGGTTGACATTCATTTCCTCCAGCACTGGGATTGCGGCGCTGGCCAAGAGTGCACGGAGAATTCCAAAAGGAATCGGGGGGAAGGAGTGAAATCCAAGGTCGTCGATTCAGTCGGTTAGCGCCAGGCCAACGGGGTAACTCCGCAACAATCTCTGTGTCGCGGTGCCCACATCGTGGGAGCACTGCAACGCCCGCGTTCCCGGCTAAAGTAACGAAATTTTAATTTGATATGAGTAAGGAGTTATATAGGGTATCGGGCGATCCCCGTGGGGTATGCCGCACTAACAATCTAAACACGGTGGCTCAGAGTGGGACGGGGACTGTAGCCACCGCCGTTCATAGGTTAAAACTGATTCGAAGTATGTTGAGACTTTGTTTGAAAGAATTTGCAATTTTCGAACTTGCAATTTTCGTATTGCAAAAACTTTGGAATCGTGGCATCTTCAAACATCTTCTTACGAAAGGACGCCCACATTGGCGGATTTTAAAAACACAACGCTAAGCGGGCAACTTAGGCGAATGAGTTCGCCAGGTTGCTATAGGGCGTCGCATCGGTCGCGCTAACCAGCTTTAACGGCTGACCTTCGGCGCTCTTCCCGCAAAACAGAACCTAAGTGCAGTTCCACCATGGACGTCTGAGCCATCGCTCAAACATCCTGCTTTTCGTCGTCCAACCGCGTCCGGAGATGTAGTACCGGAGGCGTCTTTTGCCTTGATGCGCGGGTCGCCCGCGAAATCCGGCCTTTTGCCGGTCATGAACATGAAAACTGTATTCGAGTTCGTGAAAGGAGCACTAGCTGGTCAGAACCAGTTCGCCTCTGGCGGAGTGCTGCTGATGATTGTCGGCGGTGTGAGCGTCTGGTTGCGAGCTGTACCGGAGAAAATCTGGTACTGGATCGTAAGACAAACCACCATGCTGATCACCGTCAACGACGATGACGCCGCATTTGTGTGGGTGAAGGAATGGTTTCTGGAACAGAAGTTTCTCAAGAGAATCCGCCACGTGGATCTAGACACGACGATGCGTAACGAGCGCATTGCGATGATTCCGGCGCCGGGGATGCATCGGTTCTGGTACGGAGGTAGACCGTTTCAGGTGTGGTTCTCGCGTACCGAAGAGTCGCGTGAGCGCGCGACCAGGCGCATGGAGTCGCTGACTTTTCGCACGCTCGGGAGGAAGCGAGTCTTCCTGCAAAAGTTTGTGGATGACGTGGTGAGCTGCCACACTCGGCGAATGGGCGTGCAGTCGTACCTGTACATTTACAACGACGGTTGGGACCATGTGGAAGGCTACGCGCCGCGGCTCCTGGATTCTGTCGTCTTGCAGCCCGGCGAGAAGGAGCATCTGGTTGAAGACGTGAAAAGCTTCCGCGCCTCCAAGCAGCGTTATGCGCGACTGGGGATTCCGTACCATCGCGGCTACCTGCTATATGGGCCGCCGGGAACGGGCAAGACATCGCTGGTATCGGCGCTCGCGGCGCACTTTGGACTCTCGATCTATGTCATCAATCTGACCGATTTCAGCGATCGCAGCCTGATGAATGCGGTCAACCTGGTACCAGCGAGTTCGGTGCTGCTGTTTGAAGATATCGACTGCGCCAAGAGTGGCAAAGCGCGTGAGGCCGCTTCGGTCGCGAACGGTGGCGCGCAAACGCAAAACGAAAAGGCGAATGCTGTCGCGAACGGCGTTACGCTCTCCGGTTTATTGAACGTGCTCGATGGGTTCTACGCTCCCACGAACGTGCTGTTCGTGATGACGACGAACCACATTGAGGTGCTGGATGAGGCGCTACTGCGACCGGGGCGAATTGATTATCGGCTATACCTCGGCAAGGCCACGGACTGGCAGAAGGTGGAACTGTATCGCCGGTTCTTTCCGGTCGCCACTGAGCTTGAAGCCAGGGAATTTGTGGAAACGCATTTCGCTGAGACCATGGCCGAATTCCAGGGCCTGCTGTTGGCCCTGGAGCAGGGCGAGGATCGCGTGATCAGCGATCACGGGATCCTCGCGCAGAAAGTCAGCCGGTGGTGAAGACGGGAGTTACGATGCGGGTGGGCGCTGCGTGACTCGGTGGCTGCGACCAAGAATGACTGGAGCCGCGGAGGGCTCGCCGTGGCTGCAGCCAATCGCGATGGCTATGATCGCATCATCGTGATCACCGACGAGCAGGCGCACGACACCGTTCCCGGAACCATGTGGGGACGGGCACCCTCGCCCGTCCGGCGGCCCAGGTGTATCGGGCCGCGGCACCGGCTACATGATCAATGTCGCCAGCTACAAGAACGGCGTCGGCTACGGCAAGTGGATGAACATTGATGGCTGGAGCGATTCGGTCATCGAGTACATTCGGCCCTGGAGAGCGGCTGGGTGAACTAGGGGGTTTTGTGTTGTGACTGTGTGGGGCGGCCGCCCACGCCCGCCTCAGCGGTGCAGTTGGAAACTTGAGGTCACAATTTGTGAGCTCAAAACTTCAGAAAGGAGGTCGCATGCTGGAATTGATCTTTGCTGTGTTTGTTGGAGTGATCTGGCAGACCATTCGTGTGTGCATTCATGCTTGCATTCGCAAGATTCGGGCTCCGAAGCCGCAGCCTCTATGTGCGGAGTGCTTCCACGCGCACGTGCAGTACACGGCGAATGCACGGTATGCGATCTTCTGTACTTACGGTGGCACAGTGCGTCCGATGAAGTTGGACGTGCTGTACTGTACGGACTACCGCACGCGGAATATGCCGCGTCCGGCCGTGGCGGGTTTCGTGCGCGAGATCGCGCCGGCAGAGTAATTGACTCGGTCGAGCATCCTTGGGGATGCTCGACCAGAGACTTTGGGTGGCGCAGCGCTTCCAGCGCTGGGATAAAGCTGCATGAAAGGTGGGCGGCTTAGCCCGGATCTTAGAGCAGAGCAATCGCAGGTTTGGAAGGGCCTGCGCCACCCATGACGGTAGCTAAGCGACTGGGGCTGGAAGCCAACTTAGACTCTATCGAAGGGTATTGCTATGGGATACAAACCAACGATCATTTTTGACACTAGTGCAATTAATCGGGTTGCTGGCGAGCAAGATTCTTGCGCAGTTCTTGCAGGATTGCGGTCCGGCTTTCTTGTCCGAGTCATGACCAACAATTTCTACGAGATGGCGGCAACAAGTTCCCCGGAGCGGCGGACGCAGTTGATCTCGTTCGCAACGAGGCTCTCTTCTATTGGCGAGTGCATATTCCCGTTCATCGGCGCGACCGTGGGTAGCGTGGTTCGGCAAGAGCGGGGAAGTCCGTATTGACAATAGTCGTTATAACGACTAGTATTTAAGTTAGGTTGAAACAACACGAAAAGTTCCGGAGCAAACGGCGTCCGCCATGTCTCGAAGAGGAGGTATTTCTAGACCTGCTGCGCACAACGGACCTGCTTGGGCGCTGCGTCGCTAGGGTTCTCAAAGCCGACGACCTCTCGGCCAACCAATACAACGTGCTGCGGATCCTCAGGGGCTCTCCGGATGGCCTCACCTGCGGCGAGATTGCTAGCCGTATGATCACTCGCGATCCGGACATCACGCGCCTTCTTGACCGACTGGAAAAGCGGAATCTTATCTCTCGCTGCCGGGAAACCAAAGATCGCCGAATGGTGATGACCCGGATCAGCCCAGACGGACTCAAGCTTCTGGGCCGCCTCGATCAACCTGTGGAGGAAGCGCACCGCAAGCAACTGGGCCATCTTGGGAGAAAACGGTTGCGGGCGCTGACCGAACTTCTGCATGCCGCGAGGGGATCTGCGGGCTGATTTTTTTGTATTCCTATATATGTTGCAACGATTATCGTTATAACGCATCTAAAGCTAGCAGAAAGGATAAAACCAATATGAGCACACTGGCTATACCGCAAACTGCAACCACCACGTGGAACATTGATCCGGCCCATTCCGTTGCCGAGTTCAAGGTCAAGCACATGATGATTTCCAACGTAAAGGGACAATTCGCCAAGGTCAGCGGCGTATTAACCCTCGACGAATCCGAACTGACAAATTCCAGCGTGGAGGCCTCGATTGAAGCTGCGTCCATCGGAACACGCGACGCCCAGCGCGACACGCACCTGAAGAGCGAGGACTTTTTGCACGTGGAGAAGTTCCCCACGTTGTCGTTCAAGTCGATGCGCATCAGCCTAGTACGCGACGGAGAACTGGCGGTTGAAGGAGAGCTAAGCATCCGGGGTGTCACGCGCAAAGTAATCTTTTCTGTGGATGGGCCGACCCCACCTACAAAGGACCCATGGGGCAATACCCGAGTTGCGGTTTCGGCGACCACGAAAATCAATCGCAAAGACTATGGCTTGACCTGGAACGCGGCGCTCGAGACTGGCGGCATTCTTGTCGGCGACGAGGTGACCATCACGCTCGAAGTCGAGTTCGTGAAAGCCTGAATTTACTCGGACCGCCGGGGAATGCCTGTGAGCGTATCCTGGCGGTAGAAAGAGAATTTTATGTCACTCCGACCGGTTAAACAGATCATTCAAACGATGCCGACCATCGAGGGCGCGGGCGTGAAGTTGCAGCGCGCCTTCGGTTTTGGCAAGACCAAAGAATTCGATCCCTTTCTTCTGCTGGACGATTTTCGCAATGACAATCCAACAGATTATTTGGCGGGATTTCCTTGGCATCCGCACCGCGGCATTGAAACGATCACCTATGTCCTCGCCGGCTCCGTCGAACACGGCGACAGCCTTGGCAACAAAGGCAAGATGACGGCCGGCGATGTGCAATGGATGACCGCTGGGAGTGGCATCCTGCATCAGGAGATGCCGAAGGGCGACACTCAGGGCCGCATGCACGGCTTCCAGCTTTGGGCGAACCTGCCCGCATCGCTGAAGATGACCGATCCTCGCTATCAGGATATTCCGGCAAGCGCGATCCCTGAGATCACGGACGATGATGGCACTCGCGTGCGCATTATCTGTGGCGAGTTCTGGGGAAAAAGAGGACCGGTGGAAGGTGTTGCCGCTGATCCGAATTACTTGGATATTTCAGTTGGTCCCGGCCAGCCGAAACGGCTCAAGGTCGAGACCACGCGCAATGCATTTGCTTACGTCTTCGCCGGCTCTGGCACGTTTCGCGATTCGTCCGAACCTCGCGCGGTTCTGACCGAGCAAGCCGCAGACCCGAACGCGCCCGCCAAGTACGAAGTTGGCAATCACTCGCTGGTGCTCTTCGACCGTGGCGACGAGATCGTGGTGCAAGCGGGCGACGAAGGCATCCGATTCCTATTGGTCTCGGGCAAACCGATCGAAGAGCCGGTGGCATGGTATGGCCCGATCGTGATGAACACGCAGGAGCAGCTTCGCCAGGCTATGGCCGAGTTGCAAGCCGGCGCCTTCATCAAGCATCGTTGATTGCTAGAAGCCGAAGAAAGCTCCGCGCAGATGCATCTCGCGGAGCTTTCTTGTTTACCGTGTTGAATTGGGCGCGTCACCGTCGTGTGCACCGATCTCACTTTGTGATTGACTTCCTGATGTCCCCTGCAACATTCTCAAGAAAGGGGAGACCTCGCATGCGCATTTCGTTTTCATGGCCAGCAGCTTTCATCGTTTGTGCGTGCCTGATGCTCGGCGCTGCGCACCTCGTCGCCGCGCAAGAGGATGATTCTGCCAAGGTCCGTGCGCTGGAAACAAAATGGACCGATTCCTACAAACAGCGAAAAATCGACATCCTCGCGTCGCTGCTGGCAGAGGACTTCGTGATCACTGTCGAGGACGGCACCACCTACAGCAAGAGCGGGTACATTACGCACACCGCGGACGCTTCCGTCCAGGTGAAGGTGGCCGAACTTTCTGACTTAAAAGTCCACCTTCATGGCAATGCGTCGGTGGTGACCGGTGCGTACCACGAAAAGGGAATATCGAACGGGAAGCCGTACGAGTATCATGACCGGCTTACGGATGTGTGGCTGAGAAAAGAAGGGAACTGGCAAGTAATCGCATCGCATTACAGCGTACCCACGAAGTAATTCATACCTTTGTCCGCGCCTCTTCATCGCGAATGTTCGTCAACTCTGTGGATTTCACGATTTCCTGATTCGGTTTCCTCTGTGCCTCCGTGTCTCCGTGGTGAAAGAGCATAAGTTGTCTGACAACCAGCCTTTCTCTTTCCGCTACAATCCTGCGAATGCGGCGGCGGCCCACTCGTGAACTACTGGACACTGACTCCGGAACGCCGTCTGAGGTCGCCGCTTCGCTAAAGGACCTACGCTGGTTCAACCGATGGTTCGGCGGCATTTCCACGAGCAGCCGACTGATCGAGATTGTGGCTCGCGCCACCAGTAAACTATCGGTCCTCGAAGTTGCCGCCGGCGACGG
>Ga0066665_10001165_pt1 | contig 11904 bp, 15 predicted proteins | sample GraSoiAngelo_114_FD_75175 | JGI IMG/M metagenome (GOLD analysis project Ga0066665, IMG submission 75175) | Grasslands soil microbial communities from the Angelo Coastal Reserve, California, USA - 14_0903_13_40cm | ecosystem: Environmental > Terrestrial > Soil > Grasslands | place: USA...
CGCTGCACCGGGCCCTGCAGAGCGTCGGTCGGCGCATAGACGAAGATCGCGCCCGCCGCGAGCAGCATCAACAAGACCGCCACGGCCGCCGCCCTCTCGAATCTATTCATCGAGCACGAATCGCGCGGCCAGCGAGGTGAGCACCACGAAAAGTATGTCGAAGTCGATCAGGAGGCCGATCGCCTGCTGGTAGCTGCCCGGCAATCGCATGGCCGACTGCACCGCCAGGCCGCCGGCGATGATGAACGGAATCCACAGGGGCAGCGTGAGCAGCGGCAGCAGGAGCTCACGCGCTCGAACGCGCGCAACGACGGCTGCAAACAGGCATCCGAGCGCGGCCATGCCAACGGTTGCCAGCAGCACCGCCGCCACGACGTCGCCAGACAAGGGCATGCCGAAGAACAGGCTCAGTGCGGGCAGGAGAACCATCTCGCAGACGACGAGCAGCGCCGCGGCCGCGAGCGCCTTGCCGGCGAAGATCGCGACTGGCGACGCCGGCGTCATGAGCATCGCCTCCAGCGACGCCTGCTCGCGTTCGGCGGCAAATGTGCGGCCGAATGCGACCAGCCCCGCGAAGACCAGGGCCAGCCACAGGATTCCTGGGGCAATCGTCGACGCGTTGCGGGAGTCGATCTGAAAACCGAAGTTGCCGATGAGCAGCGCGAGGATGATGAACTGGGCAAGGGCCGGCACCAGCTCGCGGGTTCGCCACTCCGACCTGAGGTCTTTGCGCGCGACCGCAAGCGCGACCCGGAGCTGGTTCACTGCACGACCCGAAGGTGTGTCGCCGTGCCCAGGGAGCGCCCGTGACGAAGCACGATGGTGCGGGGGCACAGCCTGTTGGCCAGCGCCTGATCGTGGGTCGCCAGCACCACGGTCGTGCCGTGCATGACGCCGCTCAGCAGATCGAACGCGCCGGCGCCAAGGCTGGCGTCGGGCTCGTCGAGGATCAGCAACCTGGGCTCGTGGAGGATGGCGCGGCCGATGGCCAGCCGCTGCTGCGTGCCCCGGGAAAGCTGGTCGGCACGGCGGTGCGCGACCGCTTTCAGTCCGACCGTCTCCAGCACCTCGGCCGCACGCGAGCGACTTACGCCCTGCAGGTCGCAGAAGAACTCCAGGTTCTCGGCCGCCGAGAGCGCGGGGTACAGGCCCGGCGCATGCGCGACGTAGCCGAGGTAATGCCGCAGCCGCCGCCGCTCCTGAAAGGCATCGAGGCCGGCGATCCGCAGCCGGCCGGCGGTTGGCCGCAGCGCCGTTGCCAGGACACGCAGAAGCGTGGTCTTGCCGGCGCCGTTTTCGCCGAGCACGGCCATGTGCTCGCCCGAGTCGAGCACGAGGTCCAAGCCCTCGAGCGCGACCTCGCTGCCGAACCGATGAGTCAGCCCGTCGGCAACGATGACGCTCAAAATTTCACCTCCTCCCCATTTATGGGGAGGTCCCCGGCGCAGCCGGGGGGAGGGGCTCGTCGGCAGGCGTCTTGAGCAGCGGCCAAAGCACAAACGGCCCGGCCAGGAACAGGAGCAGCGTCGCGACGATCAAGGCCATCGCTACGCGGGGAGCGTAACCGGGATGCGGCGCGTTGCCAACTCCGCGATCACGCCCCTGTCACCCACGTTGCCCAGCAGCACGCCGAGGATGATGACGGCGCCGCCGGCCCAGATCCAGGTCACCAGCGGGTTGACGAAGACCCTGAACGATGCCGAGCCGTCGTCACCTGTACCGGCCAGAACGACATAGACGTCGGCCATAGGCGTGGTCGAGATGGCGACGTGGGTGAGCGCCTGCCCGCCGAGGCCGGCGTAGGTGGCGCGCGAAGGCTCGAGCGTCTGCTCGCCAAAGCGCATGCCGGAGATGAACTCGGTGTGGTCCGCAAGCTGACGCTGCTCCGAGCCTATGTAGGTCAGGGTGTAGCCCGCGACAGTCACCTGTTCTCCAGGCTTGAGCGTCACGTCCTTTTCCTGCTGCCAGAACTGGGAGGCCGCGATGCCGATCACGACGACGGCGAGCCCGAGGTGTGCGAGATAGGCGCCGTAGTGTCGTCGCCTGCGGAGGATGGACTGCGGCCTCTTGAGCGCGGCCCGGCCGTACTCGCTCAGGACGGTAGCTCCCGCGCCCGCAGCGAGCGGGATCGCCAGCAGGGCTGGGAGCGACCGCACGCCGGTGATGAGCAGCACAACCAGAACGACGGCGGCGGTCACGCCCGTCCAGCGCAAGGCCCGCATGGTCGTCCATCCGGCTCGGCGCCAGGGCAGCAACGGGCCGACCGCCAACAGGGCCAGGAGGGCAGCGAAGAGCGGCCCGGCGGCTCGTTCGTAGTAGGGAGCGCCGGCGACCCGCTGCGTGCCCAGCATTCCGGAGACCAGAGGCAGCACCGTGCCCCACAGGACCACGGCCACGACGCCCAGCAGCAGCAGGTTCTGGAGCAGGAAGGCGCCTTCTCGCGAAACGGCAGGCGCAGGGCTGGGGGCGGCGCCAAGGTTGGATCGGAACGTCAACAGCACCGCCGAGAACACCATGCAGATGAAGAGGAACGCGAGGAACCATGGGCCGATGGCGCTGATGGCGAATGTGTGCACGGACGGAACGACTCCGCTCCGGACGATGAAGGTGCCGAACACGACGAGCAGGAAGGCGACGATCACGAGGCCGAAGTTCCACAGCCGCAGGCGACCCCGCCTTGCCTGAACCTGCGACGAGTGTAGATACGCGGTGGTCGCGAGCCATGGCATCAGGGCGACGTTCTCGACCGGGTCCCAGCCCCAGTAGCCGCCCCATCCCAGCACGTGGTACGCCCACCACATCCCGAGCAGGAGGCCCGCGCTCTGCAGGCTCCACGCCAGCAGCGCAAACCTGCGCGTGTGCGTGATCCACGCCGCGTCCACCCGTCCCGCCAGGAGCGCGGCGCACGCAAAGCTGAATGGGATCGCAAACGAGGCAAACCCGGCGAGCACGACCGGCGGATGGATCAGCATTCCGCCGTCGCGCAGGATCGGATTCAGGCCCAGACCGTCCGGCGGCGTGACCGAGAGCAGGTCGAACGGACTCGCCACCACCCCGAGCACGAACAAGAAAAAGGTGAGGATCGTGGCCAGGATGCCCGCCGCGTAGGCGGCGACACGGCCGCTGAGCGAGGCGCTCGCAACCAGGGACGCGCTGCCGAGGAGGGCGAGAATCAGCGTCCAGTAGAGCAGCGAACCTTCCTGCCCTCCGTAGAACGCCGCGGCCACGAGGGCGGTCGGAGTCGAGAGGTCGGTGTGCTCGACGACGTAGGCGAGCGAGAAGTCGTGCGTCAGCAGCGCCACCTCCAGCACAACTGCGCCGAGTAAGGTCATCGCCGCCGCGGCGTAAAAGGCGCGGCGTCCGATCTGGATGAAGATCGCGCTCTCGCGCCGGCCGGCCCAGAACGAGAGCAGCGCCGAGAAGCCGCCCATGACGAGGGCCGCCAGCAGTGTTCCCGCGCCCAGGTAGCCGAGGATCATTGGGTGTAAGGCTGCGTCGAGAAGCGCGACGGGCACTTCGCGAGCAGCGTCCGGGCGCGGAATACGCCGTCGTCCCCGAGCGTGCCCTCGACCACCACGGTGATGCCAGGTTTGAAGATGTCGGGCAGCGTGCCCTTGTAGTCGACGGGCATTGACGCCGTGCCGTCATTCTCAGTGAATGTCACGTGGAGGCCGCCGTCGGTCCTTGTCACGTCGTCCTGGACCACGCCCGCCACGCGCACGTCTCCGGCCGGCGCGTTCGCGCGCAGCTCCGAGACCGTGAGGTAGTACTCGGTCGAGCCGCCGGACGCCGAGTAGATGAGGTAGCCGACGCACGCCGCGACCACGGCCGCGGGCAGACCCCACCTCAGGACCATCGTCATGGCTCGATCAGCGCGAGGTAGTGATCGAGCGTGCGCGAGTCCAGGGGCCCGGTGAAGGACGCGACCACGACGCCTTGCGGGTCGATGAAAAACGTCGCCGGCAGCCCCGCCACCCCGTACGACTGATACGACCCGGTGACGATTGGGCCCGCCGGATAGACATGAGGATGTCGCTGCTCGAATGCCTCGTAGGCGGATGCTGTGTCCCGGTTGTCGGCGCCGACCATGGCGACCTGCGGGTGAGCGCTTGCAGCTTCGCTCAGCAGGCCGCCTTCCTCGACGCAGGGCCCGCACCACGAAGCCCAGAAGTTGAGCACCACCGGCTTCCCCTGCAGCTCCCACACGCGCACCTGCGCGCCGGCCGGGGTCTCGATGGCAAGCCTGGGGGCGGTTTTGCCGAGGACCGGCGGGTTGGCCATCGCGGCGTGCTGCAAGCCCCACGCGAGAGACAGCAGAAGGATCGAGCCGAGAACGATAGCCCCGACCCCGATCGCCACTGAGCGGCGACTCATCGGGGTGAGTCTAGTTAACTCGAGAGCGCGTTCGCGGTCGCGATTCGGGCGTAGAGGCGACCACTCGGCTTCACCGTCCTGTCGAGCGTCTTCCGATCCACGGCGATGAGCCCGAAGTGAGCCGTGTAGCCCTTCGCCCACTCGAAGTTGTCCATGTTCGTCCAGTGAAAGTAGCCACGGACGTCGACGCCGTCCTCGATCGCCGAATGCACCTGGGCCAGGATCGCAGGCAGGTACGCCTCGCGCCGGCTGTCGTCGGCGGTGGCGATCCCGTTCTCTGTGATGTAGACCGGCTTGTGGTAGCGCCGCAGCTCGTTCAACACGCCTCGCATCCACCGAGGATCCGAGGCCCAGCCCATCTCAGTGACCTCTGCGCCAGGCGGATTGAAACGCCGGACGAACTGCTCCCGCGGCCGCCGCGGATCGAACGCGCACATCTGGCCCCAGTAGTGCGCGACGCCGATGTAATCGCAGGTCGCGTCGACGATCCTTCCCAGCTGCGCGGGCCCGACCGGCCAGCGGTCCGTGACCGCCTGCGCCGCCCTGGCCGCGAGGCGATCGGCCGGGTTGCGAGACGCGGGTATGAACAGAAACTTGTGGTGCGAGAGCCCGACCGGCGCGTCCGGCCAGCGGCGCTTGATGGCGGCGTAGGCCAGCTCATGAGCGCGGTGCAGGTTCCCCGTGACCCGGTACTGACCGGCCAGGTCACCGTGGCGCCCAGGGGGAAAGTCGCCCGTGATCCAACCGTTCGCGCCATAGATGCTGGGCTCGTTGATGGTGCACCACATGCCGACGAGGTCTCCGAGCTCGTCGATGACGCGATGCACGAAGGACATGAATGCGCGCGGTGCGTCCGGCGCCGTCCAGCCCCCCTTGCGCGCGAACCAAAGCGGACTTGTGAAGTGGTGCAGGGTGACCATCGAGGTGATCTGCTGCTCGCGCAGCTCGCCGAGCACGTCGCGATAGTGGCGGAGCTGACGCGAATCGAATTCTCCTTGTGAGGGCTCGATGCGCGACCACTCGATCGAGAGCCTGTGCGCGTTCTGGTTCAGCTCACGAAGCAGCGCGAAGTCTTCGCGGTACCGGTGATAGTGGTCGCAAGCGACCGCCGAGGTATCACCTCCGTCAATGCGCCCCGGTTGCTGCTCCCACTCCCACCAGTCGCAGTTTCGGTTGTCGCCCTCGACCTGGTGCGCCGCGCTGGACGTTCCCCAGAGAAACCCTTTCGGGAATCCGCGCGTCAATTACGCGGCGGCGCTCGCCGGCTTCTGCACCTGCGGCGGCGGAATGTATTTCCACGCCTTCGGCGTCTGACCGTCCATCTCGAGCTCCAGCATTCCCGCCTTGCCAATTCCGCTGCGGTGCATCTCGCGCTCGTTTTGCGGCCGTCCATCGAGCAGGATCCATGCGGAGTTCAGGGGATCGGCGTGGCTGATGATCGCGATCGTCTCGTCCGGATGCTCGCGGGCGAGGCGGCGGACGACCCGCAGCACGCGCTCGCCCATGGCCTCGATCGTCTCATCGCCAGGCAGAAGTCCGCGCTTTGCCTTGTGCACGACCCAGAGGGGACGCCGGACCGGGATCTGCCAGTACGGAATCCCTTGCAGATAGCGCGAGAACTCCGCCTCGCGGAGTTCGGCGTCGGTCTCGAACGCGGGACGGGGGGTCAATTTCTCGGCGATGATCTCCGCCGTCTCAGCTGCTCGATCGAGCGGGCTGTGGACGATGCGGCTGATCCCTGCCGGTCGCAGTGCTTCCCCAACCGCGGCCGCCTGCGCCCGGCCGAGGGCGCTGAGGGGGAAACCGTTCAAGTGGCCGTAAAGCACCCGGTGCGGGTTTTCGACCTCCGCATGCCGGATGAGGAAAAAGCGCGTCAGGGTCGGTAGGCGCCGACGGTGGTGCGGTTAGTCCCCGCTGAGCGGCCGTAGTCGAGCGCTTCGTAGGCCTGACGCAGCAGGTTGCCGGTGTACTCGCGCCGGTTCATCATGCCGGCCTCGTCCATCGGGCGGTAACCGGCGTCGATGGTCGCCGCGCCGCAGCTCACTGTGATCCGCCTCCAGGCGCCCGTGGTTCCGAAGTCATGGGAGGCGATCGAGCGCCGGATCTTGTCTGCCGCCAGCGCCGCCCCCTGCTCGTCGGTTTCGGGCAGAACGATCGCAAAGTGCGGCGGCCCGTCTGCGTCCAGGAATCCAACCGTGTCGGTGTCGCGGATCGCCTGGCCGAGCCGCTCCGCCAGCTCGCGCAACAGGCCCTCGATCTGGACCGCCTCGAGCTCCTTATGGATGTGCTCGGCGTGGTCCAGCTCGACCGTCAGCACAGACAGCGGCCGGTGGTAGCGGACGGCGCGATTGGCCTCCTGGCCGACCAGGGCGTTGACGAACTTCGAGTTCCAGATCCCGGTCACCGGGTCGACCACCCCGAAAAGGGGGCTCGAGGTCCGGTCGGTCTGGCTGTGGCCGCAGCTCGGGCAGTACTGGGAGGTCTCCGGCACCTCGGAGCTGCAATACCAGCAGGTCGCCATGGGCGGCAATTGTAGTGATCTGTCCTCCGGCCTCCTACCTGTTCCCAGTTCAGAATTCAGGAGATGGCGGACCAGGGCGAGCTTTTCCCGATCCCGGCCGGCTCGGAGCCCGCAGCCCCGCTGGCGACCCGCATGCGCCCCAGGACCTTCGACCAGCTCGTGGGCCAGCGCCAGGTGGTGGACGTGCTCCGCCAGCTCACCCGCTCCGGCCACCTGCCGAGCATCGTCCTGTGGGGCCCGCCCGGGAGCGGCAAAACGACTCTCGCCCGTCTGCTCGCGACCGAGACCAACGCCCGCATGGTCTCGATGTCAGCCGTGACCGCGGGCGTGGCCGACCTGCGCAAGGTGGTCGCCGAGGCCAGGGTGCACAGGCGAGCCGGGCTGCGAACGGTGCTTTTCATCGACGAGATCCACCGTTTCAACAAGGCGCAGCAGGACGCCATCCTGCCGCATGTCGAAGACGGCACGGTGACCTTGATCGGGGCCACGACCGAGAACCCGTCGTTCGAAGTCATCTCTCCCCTGCTCTCGCGCAGCCGCGTCTTCCGTCTCGAACAGCTGGACCGCGAGGAGTTGAAGCAGGTGGTCGAGCGCGGCCTGCAGGAGCTCCACGCGACGATTGATGGCGACGCCATGGATGCGCTGCTCGAGGTGGCGCGCGGCGACGCCCGCGTGGCCCTCAACGGTCTGGAAGCGGCGGCGGCGCTGGCGGGCGAGGCGGCGATCGGGCTCGAGCAGGTGGAGGGCGCGTTGCAGCAGCGCCACCTGCTTTACGACCGCGCCGGCGACCAGCACTACGACATCGTCTCCGCTCTCATCAAGAGCGTTCGGGGCAGCGATCCGGACGCGGCGGTCTACTGGATGGCCCGCATGCTGGAGGCCGGCGAGGACGTGATGTTCGTCGCGCGCCGGCTGGTCATCCTGGCCGCCGAAGACGTCGGCCTCGCCGACCCGCAGGCCCTGCCCGTCGCTGTCGCGGCGCAGCAGGCGGCGCACTTCGTCGGCATGCCCGAGGCGGTGCTGCCTCTGACGGAAGCGGCGCTGTATCTGGCGCTGGCTCCGAAGTCGAACTCCGCGCTGACTTCGTACGGCGCCGCGCGCGAGCTGATCCAGGAAACCGGCAACGAGTCGGTGCCGATGCACCTGCGCAACGCACCGACCGGCTTGATGAAGTCGATGGGCTATGGCCGCGGCTACAAGTACGCGCACGATTTCGAGGAGGGCATCGCCGACCAGGTCCACATGCCGGAGAAGCTGAAGGGCCGCAAGGTCTACGCACCCAATCCCCGCGACCGCAAGCCGGGAAAATAGACTCGTCCGTGGCTGACGCGCTTCTCATCTTCAAACCTGACTCCGCCTACCGGCTTGCCGCGCGGGCCGGGATCTGGGGCTGGCTGGTCACCGAGCGCGACTGGAAGGTGGAATCGCTCGAGTGGTTTCAACCGCCTGCATCCTTGATCGAAAGTCACTACGACTTCCTGCAGGGCCGGCCGTTCTTTCCGTGGCTCGTCGACTTCATGACCGCGCTTCCGGTGCTGGTCGGCCGCGTCACCGCATCCGCGGAATCACTCATGCAGATGCGTTACGACCTGGGTGAAACACAAATCGCCAAGTCGAGGCCGGGGTCGCTTCGCGAACGCTACGGGATCTTCGGCGGCCTCAACTGTCTCCACCTTTCGGACGCTGCCGAGACCGGCGCGTCGGAGGTCAAGCGATGGTCAGGGTTCGTGCAGCTCGACGAGGTGAAGGTCCGCCTCGAAGACTCCTCCGACAAGCCCGACCACACGTATCACCTGCGTTCGCTGGCGACCCAGGTCGCGGGCGGCATCCATGTCGATCTGGCCTCGCAGGTGATCGGGGAGCTGCTGGCCGAGGAATCCGGCGTCGAGGGCGGCGAGCTGGATGCGCTGCGGCGGATTACGCTGGGGGCGCTGGCGTAGATTCGCGCGCGGGCGATTTGTGGACCGTCACCGGCTTGGTGAACAGCTCCGAGTTTGGGACCACGATCAGGTCCCCCTCGTCGCTCTTGAGCAGCGTCACCCGAAGCCGCACCTCGGTCACCGTGCCCGCGTTGCCGTTGAACGTGATGCGGTCACCGACCCGGATGTGGCGCTCGAGCAGGACGTAGTAACCGGAAACGTAGTCCTGCAGCAGCTCCTGCACGCCGAGCGCGGCCACCACGGTGGCCAGGAGCAGGCCGAAGAGAGTGACGTTCGCGCTCTGGACGGCAAAACCCAAAGCGGCGAAGAGGCCAAGCACGATGACGGCGGCCGTCACGGCGCGGCGACCAAGCACGATCATGTCGCCCCGGACCTGCCGCTTCCTCAGCTGGTCGCCGGCGAATCGGGCGACGAGACGGGAGGCGACTATGAACGCAAGGAAGACGACAAGGCCGGCGGCGATGAAACCGAAATCGTGGACCGGCCCGCTGGTAGGAAGCTCGAAGCCGCCTCGCGAGGCGGCCGGGATCATTCCTCGGTCTCGGCTTCCTCGGCGGCGGGAGCCTCGCCCTCGGCAGCGACTTCGCCCTCGGCCGGCACCGCGGCCTCCGCGGCCGGCAGCTCCTCTTCGACCTTGAGCTCGCGCTTGTGCACGATCTTGACGATCAGCTCTTCGGGATCGTCGAGCACCGTCACGCCACCGGGAACCTTGAGGTCGGACACGCGAAGCTCGGCTTCGATCTCCTCCAGCGGAGTGATGTCGACCTGGAACGCCTCCGGGATATCGGAGGGCAAGCATTCGACCCGGACCGAGTGCATGGGCTGAAGGATGTCGGCGTCGCCCTGCTTCACCGGCCCTGATTCACCCACCAGGTGGATTGGGACGTCGACCTCGATCTTCTCCTGCAGGTTGACCTGGTAGAAGTCGACGTGGATCGGGCCGAGGCGGCGGGGGTGGGTCTGGATCTCACGCACCAACACCTTCTCCGTCCTGTCGCCGTCCAGCACCAGGTCGACCAGGTGCGTGCGGCCCGACTTGACGAACACCTTCTGGAACTCGAGCCGGTCGAGGGTGATCGGCGTCGCCTCCGTGTTGTGCCCGTAGACGATTGCGGGCAGCTTGCCCTCCCGCAACATGCGGCGCGAGCGCTTGCCGAGCGGCTGGCGGGGCGAGGCTTTGAGTTGCATGGCTGTGCCTCTGGTTGGAGAGGCCTGCATATGATACGCCAAGCCGTGCGGAACCCACCGCCGCCCCCCGCTCCAGGAGGTCAGCCTTTGCCGCCCAGCGTCGGTGCGATGGCGGTGCGCTCAGACCTCGCCAGCCCGGGGTTGAGAATCGTCGGCGGGCTCATCGACACGGTCATCCTGCTGGTCCTCTTCGGTGTGGTCTCCGCCCTGCTCCGAGGCAACGTTGGCGGGGCCGGGATCTTCACCGGCCTGGCCGCGCTCGGTTACTTCGGATATTTCTGGAGCTCGAGCGGCCAGACGGTCGGCATGATGGTCTTCGGCTTTCGGGTCCGCGACCGCACGACAGGCGGCTTCCCGAGCCTGGGGATGGCGATGCTTCGCGGGTTTGTCTGGTGGTTGGAGCTTCTGTTCACCTTCTGCCTGATCGGGGCGCTGGGCTGGTTGTGGATGCTGTGGGATTCGCAGCACCAGGCCATCCACGACAAGCTCGCCGGGACGATCGTCACCACCAGCTGAAGCGCGTCTACTTTTGCGTTGACTCCGGAAAACGCATGCGCAGCCAGTCGACGATCTCCTGCAGCGGCGTGCCCGGTGTGAAGATCTCGGCCACCCCGCGCTTTTTCAGAGTTGCGATGTCGTCGTCCGGGATGATGCCGCCGCCGAACACCACGATGTCGGTCGCCTGGCGGCGCTTCAGCTCTTCCACCACCGCGGGAAAGAGCGTCATATGCGCCCCGGAGTGGATGGACAGGCCGATCACCTGGGCGTCTTCCTGCAGCGCCGCGTCGACCACCATCTCGGGGGTCTGACGCAGTCCCGTGTAGATCACCTCATAGCCGGCGTCGCGCAGGGCACGAGCCACGACCTTGACGCCGCGGTCGTGACCGTCGAGGCCGACCTTGGCCACCACGATGCGCACCGGGCGGACGGCCGTCGCGCTCATACGACGGCGGTCTCGGTATAGGTGCCGAACACCTCGATCAACGCGTGCATGATCTCGCCCTCGGTTGCATACGCGCGCACCGCATCCAGGATGTAGGGCATCAGGTTGTCGGTCCCGGCCGCGGCCTTGCGCAGCTGATGGAGGGCGTTTGTGCACCTTGGCTGGTCGCGCTTCCTGCGCACGTGCTGGACGCGCTCCGCCTGCTCGCTCTCGAGGCGAGGATCGATGCGCAGGATGTCGATCGGCGCCTCCTCATCGACCATGAACTCGTTGACGCCGACCACGAGGCGGCGCTTCTGCTCCAGCTCCTGCTGATAGCGGAACGCCGCGTCGGCGATCTCCTTCTGGAAGAACCCGACCTCGATCGCGGGGATAACGCCGCCGATCTCATCGATGCGCTTGAAGTAGGCCTCGGCCTGACGCTCCATCTCATCGGTGAGCGACTCGATGAAGTAGCTGCCGCCGAGCGGGTCGATGGTGTTCGCGACGCCGGTCTCGTAGGCGAGCAGCTGCTGCGTGCGCAGGGCGAGGCGGGCGGCCTTGTCGGTCGGCAAGGCGAACACCTCGTCCATCGCATTCGTGTGCAGGGACTGAGTGCCCCCGAGCACGGCCGCGAGCGCCTCGATCGCGGTCCGGGCGATGTTCAGCTCGGGCTGCTGGGCGGTCAGCGAGACACCGGCGGTCTGGGCATGGAAGCGCAGCTTCCAGGACCTCTCCTGCTGCGCGCCATAACGCTCCCGCATCCAGCGCGCCCAGATTCGCCGTGCGGCGCGGAACTTCGCGATCTCCTCGAAGAAATCGATGTGAGCATCGAAGAAGAACGACAATCGGGAGGCGAAATCGTCGATGTGCATCCCGCGCTCGAGACAAGCGTCGACGTAGGCCATCCCGTCGGCGAGCGTGAAGGCCAGCTCTTGCGCAGCTGTTGAACCGGCTTC
>Ga0066665_10001166_pt1 | contig 11902 bp, 10 predicted proteins | sample GraSoiAngelo_114_FD_75175 | JGI IMG/M metagenome (GOLD analysis project Ga0066665, IMG submission 75175) | Grasslands soil microbial communities from the Angelo Coastal Reserve, California, USA - 14_0903_13_40cm | ecosystem: Environmental > Terrestrial > Soil > Grasslands | place: USA...
CGAGAAGGTCAAGGCGGCCAAGGACGTGGCCCACGGCTTCGACGCCGAGTCCAACGAGTACGTCGACATGATGCAGGCGGGGATCATCGACCCGACGAAGGTGGAGCGCATCGCGCTGCAGAACGCGGCCTCGATCGCGTCCCTGCTCCTGACCACGGAGGCGATCGTCGCAGACATGCCCGAAGACGAGAAGCACGCCATGCCCTCCATGCCGCAGGGGGGAGACTTCTAGCTCCAAGCCGCGCGGAGCGCCCTGCGCCCAGCCGGCACCAAGGGCTTCGGAGAGGTTCTCCGAAGCCCTTGTCTTTTGCTCCGATTCGCCGACCCTCGTCTCCACGCGTCGCGAAGGGGCGAGGAACCGCCGCCGGGGGAACACTCTGCTATCATCCCCGCATGTTCATCGTGGGCATCGACGTCGGCGGGACCTTCACCGACCTGACCGCCGTCGACTCCCGCACCGGCCGCGTGGTGGTGACCAAGGTGCCGTCGCGTCCACGCCACGAGGCCGCGGCCGTCCTGTCCGGGCTCCAGGCGCTCGACATCGCGAGCCGTGACGTCCGGCGCCTCGTCCACGGCACCACCGTCGGGACCAACGCGGTGCTCGAGCGGCGCGGCGCGCGGGTAGCCGTGGTGACCACGGCCGGCTTCCGTGACCTGATCGAGATCGGACGCACGAAGCGCAACATCCCCGCCCTCTTCGTGCCCACCTTCGTGCGGCCCAAGCCCGTGGTGGAGCGCCGACACCGGTTCGAGGTGACCGAGCGACTCGCCGCCGACGGCTCGGTGCTGGTGCCGCTCGACCCCGCCAGCGTGGAGCGAGCCCTCGAGGACGCGCTCGCGGGCGGGGCGGAAGCGCTCGCCGTGTGCTTCCTGCACTCCTACCTGAATCCCGCGCATGAGCGCGCGGTGGCCGACGCGGCCAAGGGCCGACACCCCGGCCTGCCCGTGTCGTGCTCGGCCGAGGTCGTGGCCGAGTACCGGGAGTTCGAGCGCTTCTCGACCACCGTGCTCAACGCCTACCTCCAGCCCCTCATGGAGAGCTACCTGACGGGCCTCGAGGAGCGGCTTCTCGCCACCGGCTACACCCACGGTGTCCTCACCATCGCCTCGAGCGGCGGAATGATGACGACGGAGACGGCGCGCCGTCTCCCCATCAAGACGATCTTCTCGGGGCCCGCGGGCGGCGTCAGCCAGGCGTGCTTCGTGGGCGAGGCGACGGGGATCCGGGATCTCATCACCTATGACATGGGCGGGACGTCCACCGACGTGTGCCTGGTCCGCGACCTCGCGCCCCTGACGACCTCCGACGGCATGGTCGGCGCCTTTCCCGTGAAGGTGCCCCAGATCGACATGCACACCGTGGGCGCGGGCGGCGGCTCCATCGCCTGGCTCGACGTGGACGGCAGCCTTCAAGTAGGGCCGCGCAGCGCGGGAGCGGCCCCGGGCCCCGCGGCCTACGGGCTGGGCGGCACCGAGCCCACCGTCACCGACGCCAACGTGGTGCTGGGCCGCATCGGGGCGAGCCGGCGGCTCGGAGGCAGCATCGCGCTCGATCCAGCCCGCGCCCGCGCGGCCATCGCCGATCTCGCAGAGCGTCAGGGCGGATCACTCACGGTGGAAGAGCTCGCCGAGGGCATCGTCACCATCGCCGTCGCCCGCATGACCTCCGCCATCCGGGAGATCTCGATCCAGCGCGGCCACGATCCCCGCGACTTCACGCTGGTCGCCTTCGGCGGCGCGGGGCCGATGCACGCCCTCGCCCTCTCGGAAGGCATGGGCATCCCGTCGGTGCTGGTGCCGCGCCATCCCGGCAACTTCTCGGCGCTGGGACTGCTCGCGTCCGACATCAAGCACGACGATGTCCGCACGCGCGTCGGCCCGCTGCGCGAGCGGATGGCCGTGCTCCACGAGCTCTTCACGGAGATGGAGGGCGCGGCGCGGCGCCAGCTCGAGCTCGAGGGGTTCGGCGCGGGCCAGCAGCGGCTGCTTCGCTCTCTCGACCTACGCTACCGCAGTCAGGCCTTCGAGCTGAACGTGGCGGTGGGCGATGTCGTGGCTCCCGAGGCGCTCGACGCCGTCGAAGCCGCGTTCCACCGCCGGCACCTCGAGATGTATGGCCACGCCGACCCGGCGGCGACGGTCGAGCTGGTCAACGCCCGGCTCGCAGCCTACGGCCTAGTCCCCAAGCCCTCCCCCGCTCGCCACACGACGGCCGTGACCTCCCTCGACGCCGCGCTGGTGGAGCGCCGTACGGTCTGGTTCGAGGATGCGCCACGGGACTGCCCGGTCTGGGAGCGGGAGCGCCTGCCCGCGCGCGCCCTCCTGCGGGGCCCGGCCATCGTGGAGGAGTTCGGCGCCACGACGGTCATTCCCCCGGGCTGGCGCGGGGCCGTGGACGAGCACGGCAACCTGCGCTTCGATCGGGAGGCGCCGGCATGATCGACCCCATCACCCTCGAGGTGCTCCGCGAGGCCTTCGGGTCCATCGTGCGCGAGATGCGCGTCACCCTCGTCCGCACCGCCTACTCGTCCATCCTCTACGAGGGCGAGGACTTCTCCTGCGTGCTCATGGACGGGTTTGCTCAGATCGTGGCCATGTCCAAGGGACAGGACCATCCGTTGCACATCGTGCCCATCGCCTGGTCCATGAAGGCGGTGGGGGAGAAGTTCGGCGACGACATCCACCCGGGCGACATCTTCCTGCACAACGACCCCTACACGGGCGGCACGCACCTCAACGACGTGGCCATGATCTACCCGCTCTTCGCGGACGGCAGCCTCTTCGTCTTTCCCGTCGTTCGCGCTCACTGGGGCGACGTGGGCGGGATGAGCCCGGGCAGCCTCTCCGGAAACGCCACGGAGATCTTCCAGGAGGGCGTCCGCATCCCGCCCATCCGGATCGTCGACCGCGGCCGCCCGAACCAGGCGGTGCTCGACGTCATCTTCGGCAACATGCGCGGACCGCGGGAGCGTCAGGGCGATTTCCAGGCCATGATCGGCACCTGCAAGAAGGCGGCGGAGCGCATCGAGGGTCTGGCCGTCCGCTACGGCGCCGCGACGATCCGCTCGGCCATCGCCGTCCTGATGGATCGCGCCGAGACGCGCATGCGGCAGGCCATCGCCGCGCTTCCCGACGGCCGGTATCGCTACGAGGCGCACCTCGAGAGCGGTCGAGTGCGGCTCGAGCCGCTGACCGTGCGCGCCGCCGTCACCGTGGCGGGCGAGACGATCACCGTGGATCTCACGGGCACCTCCCCCCAGACGGCCGGCCCGACCAACGTGGGCCCCGCCATGGCCCCGACCGGGGCGTTCACCGTCATCAAGTCCTTTCTCGACCCGGGCACCGACGTCAATTCCGGCTCGTTCCGCCCGCTGACCGTGATCACGCCACCCGGCACCATCGTCAACGCCAACCCGCCCGCGCCCTGCGGCGGCATGGTCGAGGTCAAGTACTGCGTGGAGACGGCGGTGATGGGCGCCCTCGCCCAGGCCCTGGACGGGCGAGTCGCCGGCGACCACAAGGGAGGCGGCAACCATTGCTACGTGGGCGGGCCCGATCCGCGCACGGGCGAGACCTTCATCTTCTACGAGTACCCCGCGGGGGGCACGGGAGGCTTCCAGGGCGGCGACGGCAACAACGCGGTACGCACGTGGACGGAGAGCGACATGACCACGCTGCAGCCGATCGAGGCGGTGGAGCAGCTCTACCCGCTGCGCGTCGAGCGGACCGCGCTTCGCGACGACTCCGGCGGCGCCGGTCGCTGGCGCGGCGGGCTCGGCCTCGTGCGCGAGGTGCGCATTCACGCGCCGGCCAGCCAGCTCTCCGTGCTGGCGGAACGGGCCGTCCTCCCGCCCTTCGGCGTCTGCGGCGGCGGCGCGGGCGCGACCAACCGCTTCTGGGTGCGCCGGAATGACCAGCCCATCCAGCCGTCGGCGCTGCCCGGGAAGATCAGCGGCTTCCCCATCCAGCCGGAGGATCTCCTGATCATGGAGAGCTCGGGCGGCGGCGGCTTCGGTGACGCGCTCGACCGGGACCTGGAGTCGGTGGCCCGCGATCTCGCCGAGGGCTACGTCTCCCCGGCGGCCGCGGAAGCAAGCTACGGCGTGGTCTCTCGCGCGGGCGTGATCGACGCCGCCGCCACCGCAGCCCGCCGCGCGTCGCTTCGCGAAGCCCGGATACGCGTTCGCCTGGCCACCGGCCGTGATCTGGACGAGGGACGCGGCCGCGCGATCCGCCTCGACGCGGACACGGCGGCGCGGCTGGGCGTGGAGCTACAGGCGGTGGTCGAGCTCGTGAACCCCCAGGGCGCTCCCCTGCGCGCGTGGGTCACGAGCATCGTCCCCGGCGCCATGCGCCGCGCCGAGCTCTCCCGCGACGGCCTGCAGATGCTCGCCCTTTCCGACGGCGTCGAAGTGGAGATTCGCGCCGTTCATTCCGGCTTCCTCGTCGCGCCGCGCTAGCCGCGACAGGCGTACGACGCCCTCAGCGACTCGTCGGTGCGACTCGGCGCCCACACTTCGGGCACTCGAGCGCTTCGGCCGTCTCGCCTTTCCCCTTGGGCAGGCTGACAGGCTTCATGACGGTGTCGCAGTCAGGGCACTTGCTCTGCCCGAAGTCGGGCTTCGGTTCTTGGCCAGCCATATGGTCTCCCTCCGCGGCTCGGTTGCCGTGTCCACGTCAGCGCCGCGCACGCTTCCGCGGCACCTTCTTCCCCTTCTTGCGGGCCTCCGAGAGTCCGATGGCAATCGCCTGCTTGCGACTCTTCACCTTGCCGCCTTTCCCGCCCTTGCCGCTCCGCAAGGTGCCGCGCTTCCGTCGACGCATCGCGCGCTCGACGTCCTTGCTCGCGCCTTCGCTGTATCTCCGTCGGCCAGATTTCTTCGCCGCCATGTGATCACCCCTCTCTCGGCAGGGATCCGGGCGTCGCACACCGCCCAGCATCTCTCGTCTCGTCGTTACTCCTGGGCTTGTGTGAGGCACATCGCGTGCCAAGCCTTGTCGGAAACGGAGAGAGGGAATCGACAGCCTCACGCAAGATCCCTGAGGGGCCGCGGTCTCCTGGCGCGAACGATGGAAATTCCCTACCCGGTAAAACGGTCATCCTCCTCGACCGTGACATGTCGACGCCCACCCTTGAACGACGCGTTTGACCTCTCCCCCGCGCTCTGGCAGGATCGCCACGGCAAACGGATAGCCGGGGACCACCTGATGCGGTGGAGCGAACTTCCGCCCAACGAGGGGAGGGATTGACGATGGCGTCGACGCTGCGACTCTTCGCTTCGCTGCTCCTGGTGCTGGTCTTCGCCGGCCCCGGGCTGGCCCAGACCGTCAACGTCTACACCGCGTGGCCCGAGTCGCTCTCCCAGCCCATCTTCAAGGCGTACACGGCGAAGACGGGCGTGCAGATCAACTTCCTCCGGCTGTCCACGGGTGAGCTGGTCGCCCGCGCCACCGCGGAGAAGAACAATCCGCGCGCCGACGTCATCTGGGGCGCGCCCGGCGACGGCTTCGCGGCCGCGAAGGAGGCGGGGATCATCGAGCCGTACAAGACGGCCAACATCGACAAGATCCCGGCGGAGCTGAAGGACAAGGACGGGTACTACACCGCCGTGAGCAAGAACACGCTCATCTTCATGTCGAACGCGAAGCTCCTCAAGGAAAAGGGCCTCAAGGCGCCCACGTCGTGGAACGATCTGCTCGATCCCGCCTTCAAGGGCCAGATCCAGACGGCCGACGCGCGCACGTCGGGCACCGCCCTCACGCGCATCCTGTCGATCTACTACGCGTTCGGGAAGGACGAGGAGAAGACGATCGACTACCAGAAGAAGCTGCACAAGAACGTGCAGGTCTACACGAAGAGCGGCGGGGGCTGCACGGTGCCCGCTTCGCTCGGCCAGACCATGGTGTGCATCGCCCACATGCCGGACGCCATGGAAGCGAAGAAGAAGGGGTACGACGTGGTCGTGAGCTTCCCGAAGGAAGGCGTCGCCGCAGTCATCGAGGGGATCGCGCTGGTCAAGGGCGCCAAGAACCGCGAGCTGGCGACGAAGTTCATCGACTGGACCTTCAGCAAGGACATGCAGGATCTGCTCGACAAGAACGACGTCTACATGCTGCCGACCCTGCCCGGGGCCAGCATCGATGCCGACGTACAGGCGCTCATGAAGGAAGCGAAGCTTCTTCCCGTGGACCTCGAGTGGGTGGGGAAGAATCGCAAGCGCCTGGTGGACCGCTGGATCAACGAGGTCATCAGAGACTAAGCCGCCCCGGTGAACCGCCAGGCCGTCCGCGATCCCGTCATCCTGCCCACCGCCATGGTGGTGTGGGCGGCCGTCTTCCTCTTCGTGCTCTATCCGCTCGGGCGCCTGCTCGTCCTCGTCTTCTGGAACGAGGGCCCGAGCCTCGATGCCGTGCGCGGCCTCGTGACCGACTGGGCCCACCGCGCGGCGCTCGTGAACAGTCTCGTGCTCGCCGCCCTCGTGGGCGTCGCGGGCACCGTGCTCGGCTTCGCCTTCGCGCTCCTCGCGCTGCGCGCCGGTCTTCCCAGGTGGCTCGGCCGTGTCCTGGACGCCGTCGTGCTCCTGCCCCTCATCTCGCCGCCCTTCACGGCGGCCATCGCGCTCATCTTTGCCCTCGGGCCGCGGGGGCTCATCTCGTATCACGTGTTCGGGCTGACCAACGTCAGCATCTACGGCCTCTCCGGCACCTTCCTCTCGGAGACCCTGACGTACTTCCCCATCGCGTATCTCACCCTCAAGGCCGTCATCGCCAACATCGACCCGAACCTCGAGGACTCCGCCTTCAGCCTCGGGGCGAGGCGCCGGCGCGTCTTCAGGACGGTCACCGTCCCCCTCGCCATCCCCGGGATCGCCAACGCCTTCCTCCTGGTGTCCGCCGCCTCCCTGGCGGATTTCGCCACGCCCCTCATCCTCGCGGGCACCAAGTTTCCCGTGCTGCCCACGCAGGCCTTTCTGCAGATCACCGGGCTCTACGACATGCGCGGCGGGGCCGCCCTCTGCTTTCTCCTGCTCGTCCCCGCCCTCGCCATCTTCGTGGGGCAGCGCCGGTGGATCGAGCGGCGCGGCGGCTCCTACGTGACGGTGACGGGCAAGCTCGGAGCCGTCACCCGGATCAAGAGCCTCTCCCCCGTCGCCATCGCCGGCCTCGGCGTGCTCTGCGGCGCGGTGGCTCTCCTTGTGCTCGTCTGTTACTCGCTCATCGCCGCCGCCTCCCTCGTGAAAGGCCTCGGCGCGGACAACCGTCTGTCCTTCGTGCACTACGCCCACGTCTTCAGCGGCGGGCTCAAGGCGGTGCGCGACACGCTGATCATCGCGGTCCTCTGCATGCCCGTGGGCGGCCTCTTCGCGGTGGTGCTGGGCTTCCTCGTCGCGCGCACCGAGTTTCCCGGGCGCCGCGCACTGGAGTTTGCCGCCATGGTGAACTACGCGCTGCCCGGCACCATCGTCGGCATCGCCTATCTGGTCGCCTTCAACGACCCGCCCCTCGTCCTCACGGGCACCGCCTTCATCCTCGTCGTCTGTTACGTGTTCCGCTACAGCCTGGCGGGGACCCGCGCCACCACGGCCGTGCTCGCGCAGATCGATCCCTCGCTCGAGGAAGCCTCCGCGAGCCTGGGCGCACGCCGTGACGTCACCTTCCGGCGTGTCGTCCTGCCCCTGGTCCGGCCCGCCCTCCTCGCCGGCATGACCGTGCTCTTCATCCGCGCCATGACGGCGATCAGCGCGACGATCTTCCTCGTCTCGCTCAGCTGGTCGCTCGTGACCGTGCGCATCCTCGAAGGGATCACCAATCTCGAGCTCGGGCAGGCCTCCGCCTTCTCCATGGTCGTGATCGTCCTCGTCTACCTCGCCGTCGTGCTCGCGAGCCTGGCCATGCGAAAGCTCAACGCGGGCAGCCTCGGCCAGGCCGGCTCGTTGCTCGGCGGATGACCGCCGGCACGCGGCTCCGCATCGAGGGGGTGTCCAAGCGCTTCCATCGGGAAGGTCAGAGCGACGTTGCCGCGGTGCACGACGTGAGCCTCTCCGTCGAGCCCGGCGAGCTGCTGACGCTCCTCGGGCCGTCCGGATGTGGGAAGACGACCACCCTCAGGATGGTGGCGGGCTTCGAGCAGCCCGACCAGGGCCGCATCTACATCGGCGACGAGGACGTCACCCAGCTCATGGTCTACCGACGGAGCATCGGGTTCGTCTTCCAGAACTACGCCCTCTTTCCTCACCTGACCGTGTTCGAGAACGTCGCCTACGGCCTCCGCGTGCGCCGGATGTCCAGCGCGCAGGTTCACGAGAAGGTCGGACGCGTGCTCGACCTCGTCGGCCTGCCGGGCTACGAGCGGCGATTCCCCAACCAGCTCTCGGGCGGCGAGCAACAGCGCGTGGCCGTCGCGCGCGCCGTCGTCGTCGAGCCCCAGCTCCTGCTCTTCGACGAGCCGCTCTCGAACCTCGACGCGAAGCTACGCGTCCAGATGCGCGCCGAGCTCTCGCGGCTCCAGAAGCAGCTCGCCATCACCACCGTCTATGTCACCCACGACCAGGAAGAAGCCATGGCCATCTCGGACCGGATCGCCGTGATGCGCCAGGGCACCGTGGCCCAGCTCGGCACGGCCGTGGACCTGTATCGCGCGCCGCGCTCGGCCTTCGTGGCCCAGTTCATCGGCCGCGTCAACCTCGTCGAAAGCCGCGTGCTCGGCGTCAGCGGGGGACGGGTCGACGTCGAGGTGTGGGGATCGCCCCTGAGCGTGGTCGCCGACGACGCGTGCACGAAGGGACAGTCCATCTTCCTCGTGATGCGCCCCGAGTCCATCACCCTCGTCCCCGAGAACGCGAAGCCGCCCGAGGGCGAGGCCACGGCCGTCGGTATCGTGCGGAGCCGAACGTTCCTCGGTGAGAAGGTCGAGTACACGATGGAGGTGGCGGGAACCTCGCTGCACGCGGTGACGTACGATCCCGCCCGTCGCGGCGTCGCAGAGGTCGGATCGCGCGTGCGCGTCAGCTGCGACGCGGCGTCCATCCGACCGCTCGCGGCCGAGCCAGGGAGCTGACCATGCGAACTTTGGGAATTCTCGGCGCGCTCGTCGTGGCCGTTCTCCTCGCGGGCCCCGGGCCGGCGGCGGCGCAGGGCTGCCCGCCCCCGCGCGCGCTCGTCGACACGGTGCTCGGCATGAAGTACTGCACGGACCCGGCGTTCAGCGGGGCCGTGGACACCCTCACGCTCCGGCTCCGGCAGGAGGCGCGGGCGGCGCGGCAGGCGGGGCGCCTCGTGATCTACATGAGCACCCCCATCAGCCCGCGGGGCGGCGGGGTGGAGAAGGTGAACGTCGAGATCGCCGCAGCGGTGAAGGCGCGCCTCGAGAAAGTCTACGGCGGCGGCGCGTGGATCCTCGATCCCGGCGCGCATCAGATGCCGAGCATCGGGGCCAAGTCGCCCGGCGGGGGCGACTACATGGTGATGTTCACGCGCGTCCTCGCGGGCGACGACGGGGCCGGGCGCGACTTCGACATGGCGCACTTCACGGGCCCGGGCGACATGCGCGCGTTCTTCGGCTGCGGCGGGGACGACATCACCGGCTGTCTCGGCCGGTGGCTGGCCGGACGCGCCGCCGCCGACGCCGACCTCAAGCGGATCGCCGACAACCCGGACACGCGCCGCGCCTTCCTGCGCTACTACGCCATGCGCGCCTCCGCCGCGCACTCGGCCGGCGCCCACGACGAGTGGAACATCTTCGTGAGGATCAACCGCAAGCGCACGCTCGGGGATCAGATCTCCATGTTCTTCGACGGCCGCGCCGCCTCGCCCGCGGAGATGGAGACGGAGATTTCCCCGGGCTACGAGGTCCGCTGAGGCCGGGCAATGAGATGGGACCCCGGCGTCTCAGCGGCCCGGGGGCAAGGCCTGCGCGGCAGGCACCCAGACCCACGAGTACGGGATGGTGACGCCATCGCCTCGTAGGTGATAGCAGCCGGTCGAGTAGCAGACGTCGCGTTGAATGGACGGCGACACGGCCACCTGCGTCTGCGGCTGGTAAGCGGGCTCGGCGTACACGGGATAGTCGTAAGGATAGGCGTAGGCCGGGTAGCCGTAGTAGGGATACGCGAGCGCCGCGCCGACGAAGACACCACCCACGAACGCCGGACCCCAGCAGCACCCACGGTGAAAGCCGCCGTGATGGAATCCACCGTGGTGGGACCCGCCATGGAATCCGCCTCCGCCCCTGCCCGCCCAAGCCGGCGCGGTGAGCATGAGGGAAAGCACGGCGACGACAAGCACGAGACTGAGCGTCTTCCGGAACATGTCGCACCTCCTCCAACGAATCTCTTCTTCAGTCTAGCCCTCGTGTCCAGGCACAGAGGGTTCCCGGTGGCCGCTAGCCCGCGCCTCGCGGCTCCCTCAACACCGGGAATCAATGACCGAGTCGGCGCCGCCCTGCCTGGCAAGTCTTTCCGCATCGAGCCTATGCAGAGCGGTGGTGTGCGCGTGTGCGCCTCGATTCCAGATGAATCTACGCGGGCACGTCGATTGCAGCCGCTGACAACACATCGACGAGTCAACGCGAGCACATGCAAGGAGAACGCAATGAGCAGACTGATAGGCATCGTGAGCTTTGCCGGCGCGACGTGCCTGATCTTGGGGTCGGCCCTGGCCCAGAGTCAGACCGCTCCTGCGCAGAATCCCGTCGAGAAGGAGAGCAAGGAGCCAGACCGCCTCAGCCCAGCCATGACTGCGCCGATCCCCCGCGGCCCGGGCCCCCGCGTAGTCAAGCCCGCGCATCGTGACGCGGACGCCCCGCGTGGCAATCAGGACGTGCAAGCGCCCCGCGAAAACCAAGAAGCCCAGGCGCCGCGCGGGCGTGGCATGGTCGCGGCACGCGACGTTCGGGCCGCTCAGGAGGCTCTCAAGGCCAAGGGATTCGATCCGGGCGCCATCGACGGTCAGATGGGGCCGCACACGCAGGCCGCGGTGAGCGACTTCCAGCGAAGCGCGGGCATTCGTGAAACCGGCCGCTTCGACAGCGCGACGCTTGGTCAGCTCGGTGTCGGGACCAGCGGAGTCGAGAGCCGCCGGAGCCCCGCGCGGGATCGACGGAGCGGGGATCAGCCCGCCGGCTCGCCCGGCACCCAGACCCAGCCGACCAGCCCGTACAACCAGCCGGGCGGATCGCCGAGCGATCCCAACAGCACGAGTCAGCCAGGCAACCGGCCGACAGGGCGCTAGGAGCAGCGTTTCCCCGAGTGCGCCACCACCCTGCGAGGGGGCGACCGCCGAGCCCCCTCGCATCGTGTCGCCGAGCTGACCTTCGCGTCACAAGACCCGTTGACACGCCAGATCGAGGCGCCCATACTCGCCGCGTTTTCTCGCAGCGCACCGACCGACAGTTGAGGGAAGCCCTGGGGCTCCTTCACGCCGTCCCGAACGACGACGTCTTTCTCCGGCCTGCCTCCGACCCGTCCTGAGGAGGAACACCCATGAGCCACGTCGAGCCGCGTCCCGGGTCTCTGGTCTCGATCGATCGTCGCACGTTCCTGCGGGGGGCCGCCGTCGGGGCAGCGGCCACGGCCGGACTCGAAGGGATCCTCGAGGCGCGGAAGGCGCCGGCCTTCGCCCAGGGGACCAAGATCCACCTGCTCCAGTGGGTGGACTTCATCCCCGAGGGCGACACGGAGGTGCGACGGCAGGTCGCGGAGTACACCAAGCAGATGAAGGTGGAGGTGGTGTTCGAGACCATCAACGCCAATGACCTGCAGGCGCGCATCACCGCGGCCATCCAGTCCGGAGCGGGGCCCGACATCATCATGATGCTTCACAACTGGCCCCATCTCTACGCGGGCGGGCTGGCCGAGATCGGGGACCTGTGCGAATGGAAGGCGGGCGAGCAGGGCGGGTACTA
>Ga0066665_10001167_pt1 | contig 11902 bp, 8 predicted proteins | sample GraSoiAngelo_114_FD_75175 | JGI IMG/M metagenome (GOLD analysis project Ga0066665, IMG submission 75175) | Grasslands soil microbial communities from the Angelo Coastal Reserve, California, USA - 14_0903_13_40cm | ecosystem: Environmental > Terrestrial > Soil > Grasslands | place: USA...
CGCCATCTGGCGCGAGATCCTCTCCGGGTGCCGCGCCCTCGAGTCGACGCTGACCGTCGCCTACCTCGGGCCGCAAGCCACCTTCACCCACCAGGCCGCCCTCCAGCGCTTCGGCGCGTCCGTGAGCTACCGACCGGCGCGTTCGACCTCCGAGGTGTTCGACGAGGTCGAGCGGCGGCGGGCCGACTTCGGCGTGGTGCCGGTGGAGAACAGCACCGAGGGTGCCGTGAACGTCACGCTCGACCGGCTGATCGACTCGGACGTGGTCATCTGCGGGGAGCTGCGTCTGGACATCTCCCAGCAGCTGCTGTCGCGCGCGGGGGAGCTCTCGGAGGTCAAGCGCGTGCTGTCGCACCCGCAGGGGCTGGCGCAGTGCCGCGCGTGGCTCGCGGAGCACCTGCCCGACGTGCCCACCGAGGAGGTGCTGTCCACGGCTCTGGCCGCCGAGATGGCGGCCGGGGACGCCACGATCGCCGCGATCGCCTCCGCGCTGGCGGGCGAGCTCTACGGCGTGCCGATTCTCAGGGCGCGCGTCGAGGACAATCCCCACAACTCGACCCGCTTCCTGGTCGTGGGCCACCATCCGAGCGGCCCGACGGGACGCGACAAGACATCGATTCTGTTCGCGATGCGCAATGAACCGGGTACGCTGTATCGGATCCTCGAACCGCTGGCACGGCTCGGGATCAACCTCACGAAGATCGAATCGCGTCCGGCCAAGCAGCGGCCCTGGGAGTACGTGATCTTCGTGGACCTCGAGGGCCATCGCGCCACGCCCCACGTCTCGTCGGCACTGCGCGAAATCGGCGAGCGGACCCTCTTCCTGAAGGTCCTCGGATCGTATCCGGCCCTCTAAAAGGAGAGAGCATGCCAACGCAGTGGGAGTCGCTCGCGAACGAACACATCCTGGGCATCGCGCCCTACGAGCCCGGCAAGCCGATCGAGGAGCTCGAACGGGAGCTCATGATCTCCAACCCGATCAAGCTCGCGTCGAACGAGAACCCCTTGCCGCCGTCCGACCGCGTCCAGAAGGCGATCATCGCCGCGTTGAGCTCCCTGGACCGGTATCCGGACGGGAGCGGCTTCTACCTCCGGCAGGCGCTGGCCAAGAAGCACGGGGTGATGCCCGATCAGGTCGTGCTCGGCAACGGCTCGAACGAACTCATCGAGCTGCTGGTCCGGTCCTTCCTGCGTCCGGGAGACGAGGCGGTGGTGCCCCATCCCTCGTTCGTCGTGTACCCGATGATCGTCCAGGCCGCCGGCGGCGTGCGCGTCATGGTGATGCTGAAGGATTTCCGGCTGGATCTCGACGCGATGGCGCGGGCGATCACGCCGATGACGAAGATCGTGTTCGTGGCGAACCCGAACAACCCGACCGCCACGATCGTCACGCGAGACGAGGTCGAGCACTTCATGTCGCGGGTCCCCGAGCGCACGATCGTCATGTTCGACGAGGCGTACCTTGAGTTCGCGATGGGCTCCGACTTCCCCGACACCCTCGCGTACGTCAAGCAGGGGAGGAAGGTCGTCGTGCTCCGCACCTTCTCGAAGGCCGCGAGCCTGGCCGGGCTGCGGGTGGGGTACGGTATCGCCGACGCGGATGCGATCGCCCTGATGAACCGGATCCGCCAGCCGTTCAACGTGAACTCGCTGGCACAGGTCGCGGCCCTCGCGGCCATCGACGACGAGGCGCACATCCTCGAGTGCGTTCGGATGATCGAGGCCGGCCGGCATTTCCTCTACGACGAGTTCAAGCGCATCGGGCTCCAGTACGTGCCGTCACGCGCGAACTTCATCCTGGTCGACGTCGGTCGCAACGCGGCCGACATCTACCAGAAGCTTCTCCACCAGGGCGTGATCGTGCGCCCGATGACGCCCTTCGGGCTGGAGACCGCGTTTCGGATCACCGTCGGAACCCCCGAGGAGAACCGCAAGCTCGTGAAGGCGCTCCGCATGGTTCTCGGGAAGACCTCCGAGTGATCCGAGAACTCGCGATCGTCGGCGTCGGCCTGCTGGGCGGCTCCGTGGCCAAAGCGGCGCGGGCCGGCGGGCTCGCCCGTCGGCTCGTCGGCGTCGGACGTGATGAGGCTCGGCTCCGGCCCGCGCTGGACGATGGGACGCTCGACGCGGCGACGACCGATCTCGCGACGGGCGTGCGCGGGGCAGACTTCGTGCTGCTGGCGGCGCCCGTCCTGGCGATCGAAGGACTCCTCGAGCGCGTGTGGCGCGCCGCGCCCGACGGGAGCGTGACCACCGACGTCGGGTCGACGAAGCGCAATATCGTGCGCACGGCCGAACGGCTCGCCGCCGCGCGGCCGCTGGCCTTCGTGGGCAGCCATCCGCTCGCGGGTTCGGAGCAGAGCGGCTACCGGGTCGCCCGCGCCGATCTGTTCCGCGGCGCCACGGTCGTCGTGACGCCCACGGAGGGGACCGAGCTCGGCGCGGTCAAGAAGGTCACGGAGTTCTGGGAGGCGCTGGGCGCGCGCGTGAGCTCGCTGGATCCCGAGACGCACGACCGCGCCGTGGCGGCGATCAGCCATCTGCCGCACCTGATCGCCTGCGCCCTGGTCGACGGCGCGGGCCGCGTCGAGCCGGCGGCGCTCGAGCTGGCGGCCCGCGGGTTCCGGGATACCACGCGCATCGCGGCCGGGGATCCAGAGATGTGGACCGAGATCTTCCTGGCGAACCGCGATGCGCTGGCGGCGAGCGTCGAGGCGTTCCAGCAGGCCCTCGCCGACCTCCGGCACGCCATCGACGCCGGCGCCCCCGAGGCGCTCCGCGCGGCGCTGGCACGGATCAAGGCGACGCGCGAGGCCTTGCGGTGAAGTTCCGCGTCCGTCCGGTGTCGCGGCTCGCCGGCTCGGCCGACGTACCGGGCGACAAGTCCGTCTCGCATCGCGCTGCGCTTCTGGGCGCGCTCGCCGAAGGGGCCACGGAGATCCACGGGTACCTCGAGGCGGAAGATTGCCTCCGGACGATCACGGCGGTCCAGGCCCTGGGCGCCGCGGTCACGCGCAAGGGGCCGGGTCACTATCGGATCGACGGCGCCGGCCGCCACGGGCTGCACGAGGCCGGCAATGTCATCGACTGCGGCAACTCCGGCACCTCGGCGCGCCTGCTGCTGGGTGTCCTCGCGGGTCAGCCCTTCTGGACGATGCTGACGGGAGACGAGTCCCTGCGAAGCCGTCCCATGGGGCGTGTCGCCGAGCCGCTGCGCCGGATGGGTGCGGCGGTGGTCGGCCGGTCCGGCGGGAGCAAGCTGCCCCTGGCGGTGAAGGGGACCCGGCCGCTCCGCGCGATCACTCACGATTCGCTCGTCGCGTCGGCCCAGGTCAAATCGGCGGTGCTGCTGGCCGGGCTCTACGCCGACGGTCCGGTGTCGGTCAGCGAGCCGGCGCCGTCGCGCGACCACTCCGAGCGAATGCTGCGACAGTTCGGGGCGCAGCTCCAGACCGACGAACGGTCGGTCACGCTGACGCCGGGCGATCTCCGCGGCACGACCGTCTCGGTGCCCGGCGACATCTCGTCGGCGGCATTCCTGCTCGTCGCCGCGACGCTGATCGGTGACCCCGGCGTGACCATCCATCGGGTGGGCGTGAACCCGACTCGCACGGGCGTGCTGGACGTCCTCGAGGCGATGAGGGCGCGCATCCGGATCGAGCCTGCGCCGACCGTCGACGAGGCGGAGCCGGCGGCCGATCTGTGGGTGTCGGCGTCGGAGCTCGCGGGCACCTCGATCGGCGGCGCGCTCATCCCGCGACTCATCGACGAGATCCCGGCGCTCGCGATCGCGGCCGCGTGCGCTCGCGGCGTCACCTCGATCGGCGATGCCGCGGAGCTCAGGGTGAAGGAGTCCGATCGGATCGCGGCCCTCGCGCGCGAGCTCGACAAGATGGGCGTCGGCGTCCAGGAGCGGCCCGACGGCATGACGATCACAGGGCCCCAGCGCTTCCGCGGCGCACGCGTGACGAGCGGCGGCGATCATCGCGTCGCGATGGCGCTCGCCGTCGCCGGCCTGGTCGCCGAGGGCGAAACGGTCATCGAGGATACGGCGTGCGTCGCCACCTCGTTTCCGCAGTTCGCGGCCACGCTCAATGCCCTAGCCGGAACGCCGGTGGTCCTGGCAGAAGACTGATGCCACGCAGGAAGCCGGCGGTGATCACGATCGACGGCCCGGCGGGCGCGGGCAAGAGCACCGCGGCCCGACTCTTGGCCGAGCGGCTTGGCTACACGCTGGTGCCGACCGGCGCCATGTACCGCGCCCTGGCCCTGAGCGTCATGCGGGCCGGCGTCCCGGCGCGCGAGGGTCCCGAGCTCCGGGACCATCTGGCGCACCGCTCGATCGTGGTGGCGGCCGGGCACGTCTATCTCGACGGCGAGGACGTGACCGACCCTATCCGAAGCCGGGAGGTCGCCCGGGTCACGTCGGACATCACGACGTTCGCGTCGGTGCGCGCGAAGGTCACGCCGCTCCAGCGGCAGCTGGCGAAGGCGGGTGGCGTGGTCCTCGAGGGGCGCGACACCGGAACGGTCGTGTGCCCGGAGGCCGAGGTGAAGTTCTTCCTGACCGCCTCGCTCGACGCGCGGGCGCGGCGCCGGCAAGCCGAGCTGGCGTCGGCGGGGACGCCGGTTCCGCTGGATGCGATCACGGCGGAGCTCCGCGCGCGGGACACCCAGGACGAGACCCGGGCGCTGGCACCGCTCCGGAGGGCTCCGGACTCGATCGAGCTCGACACGTCCGACCTCACGTCCGACCAGGTCGTGGAGCGTCTGCTCGCGTCGATCAACCGGTACCGCGGCGGCGCGGCAAAGCGGACCCCCGCCACGCGCGTGAACCGCCTCTACACGGTCATGAGGATCCCCGTGGTGGCGCTCGCGCGGGCGATGTTCCGGCTGGAGTCGCAGGGACGCGACAACATACCGGCGACCGGGCCGGTGTTGCTGGTCGCGAACCACTCGAGCCTACTGGACCCGCCGCTGATCGGCGCCGCCGCGCGCCGACAGCTGATCTTTCTGGCCAAGGTGGAGCTGTTCCAGTTTCCCCTGTTCGGTGGGTTGATGCGCCGGCTCAACGCGCGCCCGGTCCGGCGCGACGGGGCGGATCCGGCAGCGCTGCGGACCGCGATGCGAGTGCTGGAGGAGGGCAGAGCCCTGTTGATCTTCCCGGAGGGCACGCGCGGCGACGAGGGCGTCATCCGGCCGGCCAAGGCGGGGGCCGGCATGCTGGCGGTGTTGAGCGGCGCGTCCGTGGTCCCGGTGTACGTGAGGGGCTCCGGTCGTGCGTGGCCCCGGGGTCGGACCTTTCCGCGTCCCGCGAAGGTGACGGTCACGTTCGGCCCGGCGCTCCGATTCGAGGCCGAGCACGGCGCCGATCGTAAGCAGCAGTACGAGGTTGCCAGTCGCGAGATGATGGCAGCGATCGCGCGGCTTCGGGACGGTAGCGCGGACGGCGCCGAGAAGCGCTGGTCCGCGCCGTACGCAGTTCGGAGCAAATAAAATGACTGGAGGAACGGGCGGTATGAAGAAGGATGAACCACGGCAGTACCTCGGCGGACCGCGCGGGGAGGGCGGTGAAGCGGCCGAGGAACGCATGGAGGACTGGTACCAGAACGGCGTGACCGAGTTCGAGGAGGGCGAAGTCGTCCGCGGCCGTGTGGTCCACGTCGGCTCGAGCGAGGTCCTCGTCGACGTCGGCTACAAGAGCGAAGGGTCGATCCCGATCGAGGAGTTCCACCGGCACGGCACCCTGCCGAAGGTGGGCGAAGAGATCGAGGTCTACCTCGAGGCCAAGGAGGACTCCGAGGGGCTGATCGTCCTCTCCAAGGACAAGGCCGACAAGATCAAGGTCTGGGACGCCATCACCCAGGCCTACGAGAAGGGCGCGCCGGTGGAAGGCCGGGTGGTCGAGGTCGTCAAGGGCGGCCTCGCCGTCGACGTTGGGGTCAAGGCGTTCCTGCCGGGCTCCCAGGTGGACCTCCGCCCGGTGAAGAACCTGGCCTCCATGGTCGGCCAGACGATCCGGTCCAAGGTCATCAAGCTCAACCGCCGCCGCGGCAACGTCGTGCTGTCGCGCCGCTCGGTCCTCGAGGAGGAGCGCGAGGAGAAGAAGAAGCACACCCTGCAGGTGCTGGCGGAGGGGATGGCGCTCACGGGCACGGTCAAGAACATCACGGACTACGGGGCGTTCATCGACCTCGGCGGGATCGACGGCCTCCTGCACGTGACCGATATGAGCTGGGGCCGCGTCGGCCATCCCTCGGAGATCTTCCAGGTCGGCGACCAGGTCGAGGTCGTCGTCCTGCACTTCGACCGCGAAACGGGCCGCGTGTCACTCGGCTACAAGCAGAAGTCGTTGGACCCCTGGGAGCGCGTCGAGAAGACGTATGCGGCCGGCACCAAGACGCGGGGCAAGGTCGTGAGCCTCACCAACTACGGCGCGTTCATCGAGCTCGAGCCGGGCGTAGAGGGCCTCGTCCACGTCTCCGAGATGTCCTGGACCCGTCGCGTCCGCCACCCCTCCAAGCTCGTCAACGTCGGCGACGAGGTCGAAGTGATCGTGCTCGACGTCAACCGCGCCGCCAAGCGGATCTCGCTCGGTATGAAGCAGGTGGAGCCCGATCCCTGGACGACGATCGAGGAGCGTTACCGGCCCGGCGCGCGGGTGACCGGACGGGTGCGGAACCTCACCGATTTCGGTGCGTTCATCGAGCTCGAGCCGGGGGTCGACGGGCTGCTGCACATCTCGGACATGTCCTGGACCCGGAACGTCGGTCATCCCTCCGAGATCCTCAAGAAGGGGCAGGAGCTCGAGACCCAGATCCTGAACCTCGACCGTGAGAACAAGCGGATCTCGCTCGGGCTCAAGCAAGTCCAGCCCGATCCGTGGACCACGGTCGCGCAGCGCTACCCCATGGGCTCACGGGTCACCGGGAAGATCGTGCGCCTCACCGACTTCGGCGCGTTCGTCGAGCTGGAGCCTGGCGTGGACGGGCTGCTCCACATCTCCCAGATGTCCAGCCGCCCGATCGGCCGGCCCGACGAGCTGGTCAGCGTCGGTGACGAGCTGACGCTGCTGGTCATTCGGGTGGACGCCAACGAGCGGCGCATCGGCCTGTCCCTGAAGGAGCTGGCGCACGCCATCGAGCCGCCGAAGGAGACGGAGGGAGAGCGGGGCGGTGGACGTCGCGGCCGACGCGGCGGCAAGCACCGTGACGACTACGACTACGAAGACGAGCAATAGACCGGTCCGTCGACGTACCGTCGTCGTCGCCGCGCTGGCGATCTATCTGGCAGTCGCCGCTCTCTTTGTGGCCGCCCTGTCGGTGACGCTGGCTCCCGGGGGCGGGCCGCTCTTCGGCGCGCGCATCGCCCTCGTGGAGCTCGACGGGCCCATCATCGATGTGGACGAGCTCGTCCGCGAGCTCCGTGCCCATCGCGACAACCCTCTGGTCAAGGCCGTGGTGATCAGGATCAACAGTCCCGGCGGCGTGGTCGCTCCCACCCAGGAGCTGCACGCGGCCCTCACGCGGCTGCGCGAGTCGGGCAAGCCGGTGGTCGCGTCGCTCGGCGCCGTCGCCGCGTCGGGCGGCTACTACGTTGCGGTCGCCGCCGACAAGATCTATGCCAACCCCGGCACGCTCACCGGCTCGATCGGCGTGATCATGCGGCTCGCGAACCTTGACGGGTTGATGAAGAAGGTGGGGGTCGACTTCGTGGTCGTGAAGGCCGGCCGGTTCAAGGACATCGGCAACTTTGCCCGCTCGATGACGACCGAGGAGCGCGGCATTCTGGAGGCGATGCTACAGGACGTCCACGCACAATTCATCAATGCGGTCGCGGCCGGCCGGAAACTCGACCGCGCTCAGGTCCTCGCCTTCGCAGACGGGCGGATCGTCTCCGGCGTCCAGGCGAAGGCCCTGAACATGGTGGATGCCCTCGGTGGCCTCGAGGAAGCCCTCGACGGCGCCGCGATGCTCGCCGGGCTTTCTACGCCCCCCAAGGTCATCGGCCCGCGTCGGCGGCTGTCGATCATGGAGCTCTTGCGGAACCACCTCGATCTCGGGGCGTGGACGAGCCTGCCGCCCGGGTTGCTGGTCTTCAAGACCCCTCTGTATCTGATGGATTGAGAGTCGCGATTGGCGTCAAACGCTCAAGCCCCGTACGAGGTACCGCAAGCCAAGGATTTGGTTCAATGGGAGAAAATCACAACGCTCTCTGGACCGATCCCGGCACAGTCGGTAGCCAACACAGCGTCGCGGCGACATTTCTGGGGACAGCCAGCGCTCGTGATGGGAGTGACCTCCAGATGGCTCCTAACCCCTTACGATGGTTGACATTATCGTCGGCAGCGTGCTAGGTTGCTCTTTGAGTTCGAGCCCGGGTCACCCCGGAATTTCGACGGGAGTAAACGATGACCAAAGCCGACCTGATCGACGAGGTTTCGAAGATCTCGAGCCTGACCAAGAAGGAGACCGAAACAATCGTCAACACGATCTTCGACAACATCACCGACGCGCTGTCGAAGGGCGACAAGGTCGAGCTGCGGGGCTTCGGGAGCTTCCGGATTCGTCACCGGAACTCTCGAAAGGGTCGGAATCCCAAAACCGGGTCGAGCGTGGACGTCCCGCAGAAGCGAGTGCCGTTCTTCAAGGTGGGGAAGCGACTGCGCGAGCTCGTCAACGGCTGAGGCCCCTCAAGGCGGTGTGAAACGTCTCTGGGCGCCCTGGCGGATGGCCTACATCGGTGCCACCAAGACGCCCACCGGATGCGTGTTCTGCGAAGCCCTCTCCGGATCCGATGACAGAAAGAACCTCGTTCTCGTGCGCCGACCCCGGGCTTTCCTGATCCTCAACCTTTATCCGTACGCGCCCGGCCACCTGATGGCCGTCCTGAACCGCCACGTCGGAACGCTCGTGGACGCGACGGCGGACGAGATCGCGGGCGCCATGGAGCTGGTCACCCTGGCCACATCCATTCTCAGCGTCGAGTACCGGGCCGAGGGCTTCAACGTCGGACTCAATCAAGGTCGCGTCGCCGGCGCCGGGATTCTCGATCACTTGCATGTCCATGTGGTACCCCGGTGGAACGGGGACACCAACTTCATGCCGGTCGTGGGCGACGTGCGCGTTCACCCGGAGCCTCTCGAGGCGTCGTACGAGCGTCTGAAGGGGCGTCTCGTTGGTTGATCAGGCCGATCTCACGCCGATGATGCGGCAATACCAAGAGTTGAAAACGCGCTATCCCGACCACCTGCTCCTGTTCCGTCTCGGCGACTTCTACGAGACCTTCTTCGAGGACGCCGAGCTCGCCGCCCGGCTTCTCCAGATCACGCTGACGGCGCGCCAGGGAGCGCCGATGGCGGGGATCCCCCACCACGCCGCGGACGGGTACATCGCCCGGCTCGTCCGCGCCGGCCAGAAGATCGCGGTCTGCGAGCAGCTCGAGGCGCCGGGCCCGATGAAGAAACTCTTGCGCCGCGGCGTCGTGAGGATCATCACGCCGGGCACGCTCACCGACACGGCCTACCTCGAGGGCGCCGCGAACAACTTTCTGCTGACGGTGGTCGGCGGCCGCGACGTGACCGGCGTGGCCCTCGTCGACGTGTCGACGGGCGAATTCTGGGCCGGCGAGGACGCCGGCAAGAGGACAGACGTTCTGGCGTCGGCGCTCCTGCGGCGCCCGGCAGAGATCGTCCTGTCGGACTCCGTGCGCACGGACACCGGCTTCTTGGCGCGCCTGCAGGCGACGGGGGCGGCGCTGACCTTCTGTGACCCGTCGACCTTCGCGCCCCGCCGTGCCGTCGCCGACCTCTGCGCCCACTTCCGCGTCGAGTCGCTCGCGCCTTTCGGCGTCGCCGATCTGACCGCGGGCCTCGGCGCCGCGGCGGCGGCTCTCGCGTACCTCCGCGCCACGCAGGGCGATGCCCTCCGTCACCTCACGCGCATCATGCGTCTGGCCCCGGCCGATGCGATGGTGCTGGACGAGACGGCGGTCGTGACGCTCGAGCTCCTGGAGTCGAGCGGGGGAAGCGTCCGCGATTCGCTCTTCGGTGTGCTCGACGAGACCGTCACCCCGATGGGCGCCCGCCTCTTGCGCCAGTGGCTCCTGCGGCCGCTCCTCGATCCAGGTGCGATCGCCGCGCGCCAGGCGGCGGTCGGCGCCCTGGTCGAGGCACCCGCGGAGCGGGCGAACCTCGCCGCATTGCTGCGGCGGATCGGCGACCTCGAGCGGCTGACGAGCCGCGCGACGCTCGGCCAAGCCCATGGCCGCGACCTCGTGGGGTTGCGCGCATGCCTGGCGCCGCTCCCCGAGATCCGTCGCGTCGCGGCGGCGATCGCCGCGGAGCCGATCCAAGAAGCGCTCGGTGAGCTGGCGCCGCTGGACGACCTCCGCGACCTGCTGGCGGCGGCTCTCGAGGATGCGCCGCCCCTCGGGCTCCACGACGGCGGGCTGATCCGCGAGAGCTGGCACGAGGGGCTCGCCGCGATCGTCCGCGACGCCCGGGAGGCGCGGGCGTGGATCGCGGGGCTCGAGGAGCGGGAACGGGCGCGGACCGGCATCCCGAGCCTTCGGGTCCGCTTCAATCGGGTGTTCGGCTACGGCATCGAGGTGACCCACGCCCACGCCGCGCGGGTGCCCGCCGAGTACGTGCGGCGCCAGACGCTCGCCGGCGCCGAGCGCTACGTGACGCCGGAGCTCAAGGAGTACGAGGCGAAGGCGCTCGGCGCGGACGAGCGGTGCCGCCGGCTCGAGTACGAGCTGTTCGAGGACGTGCGCCGCCGCGTGGCGGCGCGGGCGGAAGAGCTCCTGGTGACCGCGCGGGCGCTCGGCCGGCTCGATGTGTTCGCGTCCCTGGCGGAGGTCGCGCACGTCCGGCGGCACGTACGGCCCATCGTCGATCGAAGCGACGCGCTCACCATCGTCGAGAGTCGACACCCCGTGCTGGAGGCGCGTGCCGGGAGCCCGGTGACGCCGAACGACCTGGCCCTCGACCGTGACGCGCGAATCGTCATTCTCACCGGTCCGAACATGTCCGGGAAATCGGTCTACCTGCGGCAGACCGCTCACATCGCGATCCTGGCGCAGATCGGCGCCTTCGTCCCCGCGCGCGAGGCGCGGATCGGGGTCGTCGACCGCGTCTTCACGCGGGTCGGCGCGCAGGACAGTCTGGCGCGAGGCCAGAGCACCTTTCTCGTCGAGATGATCGAGACCGCGACGATCCTGAACAATGTCACTCCGCGGAGCCTGGTCCTGCTCGACGAGGTGGGGCGAGGGACGTCGACCTTCGACGGCCTCGCGATCGCGTGGGCGGTGGTGGAATCGCTGCACGACCGCGGACACGGCGCGAAGGTTCTGTTCGCGACCCACTTCCACGAGCTGACGCGGTTGGCCGGTCGGCTGGGTGGTGTGCGGAACTTCCACGTCGCCGTCCGCGAGTGGAACGACGAGATCGTCTTCCTCCACAAGGTGCAGCCCGGAGGCACCGACCGGAGCTACGGCATCCAGGTCGCACGGCTCGCGGGGCTGCCCGCGCCGGTGATCGCGCGGTCCAAGGCCCTCCTGGCCGAGCTCGAGGAGGCCGGTCAGCTGCGAAGCGACGCAAGCGACGCCGTCCAGCTCGGCCTCTTCGCTCCCACGGCGCCCGACCCGTTGCTGGCGGAGCTGGCGAGCCTCGATCTGGCCCACCTCACACCCCTCGAGGCGCTGAACATCCTGGCGAAGTGGCAGGAGGAACGGAGCCGGCACACACCTCCAGTAAGGCCGGGCGTGTCGGAGCCACCCGCACCTGTCTCAGGCCACCCTCGGTCCGAGCCGGGCGACGAACGGAGCCACGCCGCACCTGTCTCAGGCCACCCTCGGTCCGAGCCGGGCGACGAACGGAGCCACGCCGCACCTGTCTCAG
>Ga0066665_10001175_pt1 | contig 11863 bp, 13 predicted proteins | sample GraSoiAngelo_114_FD_75175 | JGI IMG/M metagenome (GOLD analysis project Ga0066665, IMG submission 75175) | Grasslands soil microbial communities from the Angelo Coastal Reserve, California, USA - 14_0903_13_40cm | ecosystem: Environmental > Terrestrial > Soil > Grasslands | place: USA...
CCGTGAGGGGGAGAGACAAGAGCCGGACGAACTCGCGACAGGATCAGCCTCGCGGGGCCGAGACGGATCAGATTAAGTGCAGCGCGGAATCACCCCGGCTCCCTCTGCCAGCCGACGAAACCAGCTCGCGTGCTGCCAACCGCACGTGACCACGGCGATTCGGTCAATCCGTGTCGTCCACCACCTGCCCCTCGGAGCCCAATCTCTCCATCAGGGTTTGCGAGCGCGGACCAGCAGGAACATGGGCCGGCGTCGCTCATCGCGCGCCAGCGGGTGGTCGTGAAGCCACCGCTCACTGGGGATCGGCTCGATGACGCGGTCGACGATCAGTCCGGCATCCAGGAGGCCATTGATCAGCGTGGCCAACATGCGGTGGACCTTCCGCACCCCCGGCACGAACCAAGTCTCTTCGCGGGCGCCTTCGTCGGCGTAGTGGTCCAAGCCCCAGCGGATGCGCCGGCCTGCGTCGTCGAGCACCCAGCCCTCGCCCGGCAGGCGCGCCGTGAAGATGGGGTGCTCGGTTGAATAAGCGAGGACACCGCCAGGCGCCAGCCACTCTGCGATGCGCTGGACTAACCCCTGGTAGTCCTCCACGTAATGCAAAACCAGCGAGCTCACGACCAGGTCGAACCGCGCGGGGGGGAACGCCACCTTTTCGATCGTCCCATGCCAGTAGGTCACACGCGGATGGGCCCATTCGGCCCGCGCCAGAGCCAGCATCCTCTCCGAAGCGTCGACGCCCACCACTTCGGCTGCTCCGGTCGCGGCGAGATGGCGTGCGAGCTGTCCGGCCCCGCAGCCGAGATCCAGCACCCGCCGACCGTCTACCTCGGGCAGGAGCGCCAGCAGATCAGCATGCTCCATCGCCCGCTCCCACCCGGCTCCGAACCGCTCGAGGGTCGAATAGCCGGCGAAGAAACCTGGGTCGTCATAGATGTTCTGAGGTTCCCGCGGGGCTTCGGACATCGGTCACCCACCAGTCCACGGACGTGGGGACACGGATCGCTCTTCGCGCTGGATAATCACTCGATACGGGGGCCGACAAGCGACATCAGCAGAGCCCAGTGTTCGTTGTCCACTTGGCGATCCTCGATTCCGTCGGTGCAGTTGGTGGCGTGTTCGCCGAGTGGCACATTGCTTGAGGCAGCCCCGCTGTTTCCGACCGCACAGTCCGTGCTCCCCTCCTCTAGGGGAGCACCGCGCGGCGAGCCTGTCAACACGAGCAGACCGTATGTGCGGAACGCCTCCCCGGTCGCGCGGGGCTTGAGTCGGGTGATCCACCCTTCCACGGCTCGTCCCGGTGGGTGGGGGAGGTCGCTCGTGTGGGCAGCCCAGGTCGCGACGAGCAGGAAGGCCCACGCGGCCGCGCGCCGTCCTTGCGCCGTCGCAATCGTTTCGCTACCATCCCCCTCCGCCATGCGCCGACCTGTCGGTCTCTGGAGTGTCCAGGATGGGCCCGGGTGGTTGAGCTCGTACCGCAACACGGACGCGTCGTGGAGCGTGCCGCCATCCAAGGGCGTCCGCGATCGCGGGATCGATCTGACCGTGCAGCAGGACATGCTCGGGGAGAACGTCCGGCGTCTCTACGAGAGTGCCCCATGACCCGGGACCCCGCGGCGCCACGGGTGGTGGACGTGTTCGCTCACCGTGGACGGTTCTTCGGCGTGCTGCAGGAGACCGAGCGGAGCCAGACCGGTGTGATGACGATCGCGCCCGGAGCCGACGCCGGCCCCGAGGAGCAACACGAAGGCGATCAGATCATCTACGGGGTCGGGGGGAGGCCATCGTGCGCACCGACGCGTGCGAGTGCCGAACGGGACCGGGGAGCCTTGTCACGATTCCCAGGGGCGTGCGCCACCACGTGCGCACCCCCGGCACGATGCCGCTCTTCCTCCTGACAGTCTACGCCCCACCCGAGTACTAGCCGGGCAGGGCCCCCGCCAATTCGAATCCTTCCCCGGTCAGCGAGCTGCTGAGAGGAGGCGCAGATGGCCAGGCTCAGGGTGAAGGGCATTGCCTTCGATATGTACGGGACCGTGGTCGATGTCGGAGCGGTGGCCGATGCCTGCAAAGGGATCGCCCCCGATCCGATGGCGTTCGCGGCCTTGTGGCGGACGAAGCAACTCGAGTACACCTTTCTCCTGAGCCTCATGGGCAAGTACCAGAACTTCTGGACGGTGTCCGAGCGGGCGCTCGAATTCACGACCCGCCGGCTCGGTATCGAACTGAGCCCCGCCCAGCACCCCCGACTCATGAACGCCTGGCTCGAGCCGCGACCCTACACCGAGGTACCGGCGGTCCTCGCCCGCCTGAAGGAGCGCTATCCGCTCGCCATCCTCTCGAACGGGAGCCCGAGGATGCTGCAGGCCGGGCTCGTGCACAGCGGGCTCAGGGCCGACTTCCGCTGGGTCATCAGCGCCGATGCGGTGAGGCTCTACAAACCCGCACCCAAGGTCTACGCGCAGGCACCCAAGCAGATGAAGCTGAAGAAGGCAGACATCCTCTTCGTCTCCTCCAACTCCTTCGACGTCCTCGGCGCGAAGAGCTTCGGCTTCAAGGTGTGCTGGATCAACCGGGCCGGGGTTCCGTTGGATGCCTTGGGCCCCCGGCCGGACTTAGTCGTGGCGAGCTTTGAGGCGCTGCGAACTGCGCTGGACTGAGTCCGCTCGAGAGCCACGGCTCATCACGCGATAGACGACTTCGTGCGTCACGCCGGAGAGCGCCGTCCACCCGGCGATTTGAAGAGTCGCCTCCCTGCCGATCTACGGGCCGCTCGACCAGCACCCGACCGCCGCATCGCGCCGAGGGACCCGATAGCCCCCACCCGCCAGAAGGGCAAGACCGCGGAAGCGCCGCAGGATGATCCCAGCTCGGGCCTCAGCAGACGCCAGGGTAAACCACGGAAAGATGCGATCCTCGGGCGCGTACCCCCTGCGCGGTAGCAAACGGCCTCAGCCGGTCCGTCCAGCCTACACTCGGAGGACAATGAGGCCCGTCAGGAGGAGGGCGAGGCCGATGTCGATCGCCGGCTCCTGGCGACTATGCCATGGGCGACCGACCAGGATCGGCGTGACCGCCGCAGCCGCGAGGCGAGCACCGGCAGCGACCACCCGAGGGCTCTCAACGACCTCGGCAGATTGTCACCTATCCTCGGATCTGCTTGCCATGTCCCGTTCGGGCCGACGACTCGCTGTCGGCGCTAGCGCCTGCTCGAGGCGGCGAGGTGCGATTTGCGTGCTCCCTAGGCTTCGGGCGGCTCCCGCCGGTGAATTCGCTCTCCGCAACTTGGCGAGCGTCGTGCTGCTCAAGCGTCCGACTCTGCTCCGTGAGCTCCGGCGCCTCAAACGATATCGCGGAGCCGGCAGAAGCGATCAGGCAAACCACGCGCCGGGGCAGGGGAGGTGGAAGTCGCGGAGGCCCGCGGCCCGTCCTGCCTTCCAGAGGACGCGGCTGATGTGAACGCGACGGTACGGCCTTAGGGCGTCTTAACGCGTTCCTAACAAACTGGACCCCCTTTTTGACGACCTCTTAACATCGAGCGGCGCTACCGTGTGAGATGGCAACACGCAGAACGAGCGGGAGGACATCGCGATAGATCTGCTCTACGTCAGTTTGGGGGTGCTGTTCTTCGGCCTCTCCTGGGCACTCGTCAAGCTGTGCGAACGCCTATAGGGGATTTCTCATGCCACTCCTGTACATCGTCGGCGGCGTCGTGTCGTTGGGTCTTCTGGTGTACCTGGTGCTCGCCTTGCTGAAACCCGAGCTCTTCTCATGACGGCGAATGGAGTTCTTCAGCTCGTCCTGTACCAGGTCGTCCTCCTCGCGCTCGCCAAGCCCCTCGGCGCATACATGGCCCGCGTCTACGAGGGCCGGCCGTGCGGTCTGGATCGCGCGCTCGGCTGGCTCGAGCGCCTGGTGTATCGGTGGGGCGGCATCCGGCCCGACGAGGAGATGGGCTGGAAGACGTACGCCGTGACGATGCTCGTCTTCAACCTCGCGGGCATGCTAGTCCTCTACGGGCTCCAGCGGGTGCAAGGCGTGCTCCCGCTGAACCCCGAGAAGCTCGGTGCCGTCTCGCCCGATCTCGCCTTTAACACGGCGGCGAGCTTCGTCACGAACACGAACTGGCAGAGCTACGGCGGCGAGACGACCATGAGCTATCTCACGCAGATGGTCGGCCTCACGGTCCAGAACTTCGCGTCGGCGGCGGTCGGCATGGCCGTTCTGGTGGCGCTCATCCGGGGGTTCGCGCGCCGATCCGCCGAGACGATCGGCAACTTCTGGGTCGATCTCACGCGAACCGTTCTGTACATCCTCTTGCCGCTGTCCTTCGTCCTCGCCCTGGTCCTCGTTTCGCAGGGCGTCGTGCAGACCTTCGGCCCGTACGCGAAGGTGACCGTCGTGCAGCCCTCGAGCTACGAGGAGCCGATCACCGACAAGGACGGCAAGCCCGTGCTCGACGAGAAGGGCCAGCCAAAGACCAAGAAGTCGACGCTGACCGAGCAGGTCATCGCGGTCGGGCCGGCCGCCTCCCAGATCGCCATCAAGCAGCTCGGGACCAACGGCGGCGGCTTCTTCAACGTCAACTCCGCGCACCCCTTCGAGAACCCGACGCCGCTCTCGAACTTTCTCGAGCTGCTGGCCATCCTGCTCATCCCGGGCGCGCTCTGCTACACGTTCGGCGCCATGGTGCGGGACACCCGCCAGGGGTGGGCCGTCCTGGCGGCCATGACCGTGATCTTCGTCGGCCTGCTTGTCGTGTGCGTGGTGGCCGAACAACAGGGGAGCGTGTTCGTGAAGCAGGGGGTCGACCACGCCGCAAGCGCGCTCCAGGCCGGCGGGAACATGGAGGGCAAAGAAGTGCGGTTCGGCATCGTGAATTCGGCCCTGTGGGCGACGGCAACGACCGCGGCCTCGAACGGTTCGGTGAACTCGATGCACGACTCCTTCACGCCGATCGGCGGGCTCGTCCCCCTCTGGATGATCGAGTTGGGGGAGGTCGTCTACGGGGGCGTGGGCTCCGGTCTTTACGGCATGCTGATCTACGCGATCATCGCCGTCTTCGTGGCCGGGCTCATGGTCGGACGCACCCCCGAGTACCTGGGCAAGAAGATCGAAGCCTACGAGATGAAGATGTCGTCGCTCGTGATCCTCATCGTCCCCTTCCTGGTGCTGGTCGGAACCTCGATCGGCGTCGTCACGACGGCGGGCAAGGCGGGCATCCTGAACCCGGGGGCCCACGGGTTCAGCGAGATTCTCTACGCCTTCTCCTCGGGGCCCAACAACAACGGCAGCGCCTTCGCCGGCCTGAGCGCCAACACCTCCTTTTACAACACGGCCCTCGGGCTGGCGATTCTCTTCGGCCGCTACTGGCTCGCGGTGCCCGTGCTGGCGATCGCGGGCTCGCTGGCGCGGAAGAAGATCGTCCCCACCGGGGCCGGAACGCTCCCCACGCATACCCCGCTCTTCGTCGCGCTCCTGGTCGGCGTGGTGATCCTCGTGGGGGCCCTGACCTACGTGCCGGCCTTGGCGCTTGGGCCGATCGTCGAGCATCTCAACATGATCGCCGCCCGGTGAGGTGAGACCCATGGCCAGCACGGCACGAATGGGCTCCCTGTTCGACCTCCCGATCGTCCTGCAGGCGGTCGTCAACTCCTTCCGCAAGCTGATGCCGCAGCGCGAGGTCCGGAACCCGGTCATGTTCGTGGTGTACGTGGGCTCCGTCCTGACGACGCTCCTGTGGCTCCAGACGGTCGTCGGCAAGGGCGAGGCGCCAGCCTCGTTCATCTTCTGGGTGTCGGTCTGGCTCTGGTTCACCGTGCTGTTCGCCAACTTCGCCGAGGCGATGGCGGAGGGGCGCGGCAAGGCGCAAGCGGCGTCACTCCGACGGGCTCGGCGCGACCTCCAGGCCAAGCGGCTCGCACGCCCCGAGCGCACCGCGAGGGTGGACGTCGTCGCGGCCTCGGCGTTGCGAAAGGGCAACGTCGTGCTCGTCGAGGCCAGCGATTTCATTCCCGCCGACGGGGAGGTCATCGAGGGGGTGGCCTCGGTGAACGAGGCCGCGATCACCGGCGAGAGCGCGCCGGTCATCCGCGAGAGCGGAGGTGACCGCAGCTCGGTCACCGGCGGGACCCAGGTCCTCTCGGACTGGCTCATCGTGGAGGTCACCGCAGACCCCGGCGAGGCCTTCCTCGACCGCATGATCGCGCTCGTCGAGGGCGCCAAGCGGCAGAAGACTCCCAACGAGATCGCGCTCGACATCCTACTGGCCGCGCTCACGATCGTGTTCCTGCTGGCCACCGCCACCCTCTTGCCGTTCTCCCTGTACAGCGTGCAGGCGGCGGGACATGGCACGCCGGTGACCGTGACCGTGCTGGTCGCGCTGCTGGTCTGCCTCATCCCGACGACGATCGGGGCGCTGCTCTCCGCCATCGGCATCGCGGGCATGGACCGAATGATCCAAAGGAATGTGATCGCGATGTCCGGACGCGCCGTCGAGGCGGCGGGGGACGTGGACGTCCTCTTGCTCGACAAGACCGGCACGATCACGCTCGGCAACCGTCAGGCGACGCAGTTCTCGCCGGCGCCCGGCGTGACCGAAGCCGACCTCGCCGACGCGGCGCAGCTGTCGTCGCTGGCCGACGAGACCCCGGAGGGGCGCAGCATCGTCCTCCTCTCGAAGGAGAAGTATCAGCTGCGTGAGCGCGACATCCAAAAGCTCGGGGCGACATTCGTCCCGTTCACCGCGCAGACGCGCATGAGCGGCGTGAACCTGAATGGTCGCCAGATCCGCAAAGGCGCCGCGGACGCCATCGAGGCCTACGTCGCCCGTCTGGGCGGGCGCATCCCGACGGAAATCCGCACGGTCGTCGAGACCGTCGCGACAGCGGGGGCGACGCCACTCGTCGTGGCCGACGGGGCGAAGGTACTCGGCGTGATCCAGCTCAAGGACATTGTCAAGGGCGGCATCAAGGAGCGCTTCGCCGAGCTACGGCTCATGGGGATCAAGACGGTCATGATCACCGGCGACAATCCCCTGACGGCCGCCGCCATCGCCGCCGAGGCCGGCGTGGACGACTTCCTCGCTCAAGCCACCCCCGAGGACAAGCTCAAGCTGATCCGCGAGATCCAGGGCCAAGGCCGACTGGTGGCGATGACCGGCGACGGCACCAACGACGCCCCCGCCCTGGCCCAGGCCGACGTGGCGGTCGCCATGAACACCGGCACCCAGGCGGCGAAGGAAGCCGGCAACATGATCGACCTCGACTCGAATCCGACCAAGTTGATGGAGGTCGTCGAGACCGGGAAGCAGATGCTGATGACCCGGGGCGCCCTGACGACGTTCAGCATCGCCAACGACGTCGCCAAATACTTCGCGATCATCCCGGCGGCCTTCGCGACCACGTACCCCGCGCTCGGCGTGCTCAACATCATGCACCTGGCGACGCCCGAGAGCGCGATCCTCTCGGCCGTCATCTTCAACGCCCTGATCATCATCGCGCTGATCCCGTTGGCCCTGAAGGGGGTCCGGTACCGGCCGCTGGGCGCCGGCCTCGTTCTCCGCCGTCACTTGTGGATCTACGGGGTCGGGGGTGTCCTCATCCCCTTTCCCGGAATCAAGCTCATTGACATGATCTTGGTCGCTCTCGGCTGGGTGTAGAGGAGGACGGGCATGCTTAGGCATTGTCGGGCCGCGATCGTCTCTCTGGCCGTGCTGGCGCTCATCACGGGCATCGCGTACCCTGTTCTCGTGACCGTCGTCGCCCAGGTCGCGTTCCCGGGCCAGGCCAACGGCAGTGTGATTCTCAAAAACGACAAACCCGTGGGCTCGGCCCTCATCGGGCAGCCATTCGACGATCCCAAATACTTCTGGGGGCGGCCGTCGGCAACCTCGCCGTTCCCAGACAACGCAGGCTCCTCGTCGGGATCGAATCTGAGCCCGACGAACCCGGATCTCGTGAAGGCTGTGCAGGAACGCGTCGCGGCGCTTCGGGCGGCCGACCCCGGCAATACCGCCCCGGTCCCCGTCGATCTCGTCACCGCCTCGGGCAGCGGGCTTGATCCGCACATCAGCCCCGCGGCGGCCCTCTATCAAGTGTCGCGGGTGGCCAAAGCGCGGAAGACGAACCCGGACGCGGTGCGGGAGCTGGTCGAACGGCACACCGCGGGACGCCTGCTGGAGCTGCTCGGGGAACCGCGGGTCAACGTGCTGGAGCTGAACCTAGCCCTCGACGGCCGGTAACTGTCGCGAGCCGGCTCCAGCGACGCCCGGCGGCCTCCTTCCACGGTGGGGAGCTCGGTCCCTACCCGGCTACCCACAGGACTCCCGGATGAACCAGATTTCGTCGGCTTCTCACGTTCGGTCGCCAAGCCGAGCCGCGTCCATCTGCCGCGCGCATTGGCGTTTCCACGTACTCGCGCCAGTCTCGGCGTACGGCGGCGTCATCGCCGTCGGCCCGGCTGACATAGACGGCCACGACGTCGGGCGACAGCTGCAACCCGAACCGCAGGGCATTCGCGCTCAGGACGTTCCACCCCGGCAACGGGCACGACGACCACCGGGGGTTCGCTCGGGTTCACCTCGACCGGCCGAGCAAAACGGATCTGCTCGCTGACGAAGTCGTAGTGCTGTTTCACCCGCGCGAACAGCGCCAGCATCGCCGGGACGATAACGATGGTGATCCACGCTCCTTCGATGAACTTCGTGGTGAGGATGACCGTCAGCGCGATCCCCGTCGCGACAGCTCCGATCGCATTGACGGCGGCCACCGGCGCAGAGCCCGGCCCTCCGACCCGCCGCCAATGCATCACCATGCCCGCCTGAGACAACGTGAAGGCGCCGAACGCGCCGACGGCGAACGATGGGATCAAGCGATCGGTAATGCCATTGAAGGCAATCAAGAGGAGTCCCGACAACCCCGCGAGCATCATGATGCCGACCGAATGCACCAGGCGCCGGCCGCGCGCGCTGAACGCGTGCGGCAGGAAACGATCGTCGGCGATCAGCCGACACCGCCCGTGGGAAGCCGGCAAAGCTGGTGTTCGCCGACCGCGCGAGAACCGCGAGCACGCTCGACCATGAGCGCGGCGGCGGCGAGCAGCGCCGCGTGCACTCCGAGATTCTCTTTCGCGACCGTATACGATCCTCCGCCACCGGGATAGGCGGCGATCGTCTGTCGATAGGAGAGATACCGCAGCGCGAGCAGGGCAAGAATCACGGCCGTGATCGGCCCGATGTACGCGAGGCGGCCGGCGCCCACCGGCAGCAGGATCGTCAAGGCGGCCTCCGGACCGTGCGCCGAGGACGAGAGACCGTCGAGCCCGAGGACCGGCACGCCGGCCGCGACACCGATCTTCTGGCCCGCCTCCTCGGACGATGCCAATGGCTTACCGAGGAGGGTGTCGAGGGTGGTCATGACCGGCGCGCCAGCATCAAAGGACTACGCTAACCCATGGGCTCCCCGAGTGTCGATCGACCGCGAGGACGGCCTTGTCAGAGCACGGAGCGTCGGGCCACCGGAGTCGCACGCGCCCTTGGCGAAGGGCGGGCTAGATCCCCGCGTACCACTCGTAGCCGCGATCCTCCCAGTACCCCCCCTTCCCGCGACCGATGGCCGCGAAGGTCTCCACCAGCTCGACCCGCATGACGTATTTGGCCATCTTGTAGCCGAGCTGGCGCTCGACGCGCAGCCGGAGCGGCGCGCCGTACTCGACCGGGAGCGGGCGATCGTTGATCTCGTACGCGAGGATCGTCTGGGGATGGCGGGCGTCGTCGAAGTCGATGCTCTCGTAGTACGGGTTCCCGGTGCCGTCCATGCTGTCCGCGCAGTGGAAGACGACGTATCGAGCTCGGGGCCCGACGCCGACCTGGTCGAGAATAGTGCGGAGAGGGACTCCCGTCCACTTGGCGATCGCGCTCCACCCCTCCACACAATCGTGGCGCGTGATCTGCGTCCGCGACGGAAGCCGCCGGAGGTCCTCGAGCGAAAAGCGCGCGGGGCGCTCCACCAGACCGCCTACCTCGAGCTGCCACGCCGCGAACCCGGAAGCGGCGAGCGTCTGGTACTCCAGGTCCTCGGGGCTGGTCGTGCCATTGGTGGGAAATACCGGAGACCGGTCGGCCTCGGTGAATTCCCTGGCCATGGACCGGCGCGGCCGGAGCGCCTGCTGGACTCGCCGGGTCAGCCCCTCGGCGCCCTCGAGGAGGGCCGCGACCGTGGGCGAGCGCGACAGGCGGTTGCAGCCGGCGAGCAGGCAGAGTGCGGCCAGCTGGAGCGAGCGGCGAGCGAACTGCCGGCGATCAAGCCTCCCTTGAGTCTTCATCTGGCCCCCCGGAAGGCAGTCGATACCAGCCGAGGATCATCGACCGCAGATTGTTCCAGAACCCAGTCACCAGGACCATGAAGAAATGGACGGCGGTGAACGCGATGAGCCCGAGGGTGAGGAGGAAGTGCAGGGTTCTCGCCGACTGGCGCCCGCCGAACGCGGCGGGAAGAGCGGGGACGGCCGCGTCCACCCGCGGCGACATGGCGAGGCCGGTCAGCACCAGCAAGGGCGCCGCCACGAAAATGATCGACACGTACGAGAGCTTCTGGAGGACGTTGTAGCGGTCGGCGGCACCTCCGTGACGGAAGCGGAAGAGGAGGTGGTCGCGGAGGGCGCGCCCGATCGCGCGGAGCTCGGGCCCGCTCGGCACGAGATCGCGCGACAAATGCCGCCCCAGGACGGCGTAGCCGGCGAACGCGACCCCGTTGAGCACGAAGGCCCAGGCAAAGAAAAAGTGCCAGCGGCGCCCCATCGCCAGCCACTGATGGCCCGGGAGGGTCGCCCAGTTCGGAAAGCCGCGGTCCTGGATCCCGAGCACCCCGTCGCGGGAGGCCCCCAGGACGCCGGTGGTGTCAAAATCGCGGCCAAACACGCGCGTGATGCCCTTGAGGGTTCCCCCCGGCATCCGCTCGGCGCGCATGGCGAGGACCGCTCGCTCCCCGTCAGACCGCTCGCCCCAGTAGAGCGCGGGATGCGCGTTGAAAATCTGAAAGCCGCTCAGGACCAGGATCGGCACGCAGAGGACGGTGACCCAATGGCCCAGACGGGTGGGAAGCCGATGGCGGTACACGAACAAGGCCTTCATGCGCTGACTGTCACCCAGCTGGAGCCGCGCGCGTGCCGACCACGCAGGTGGGGCTCACTGAGCAGAATGTACCGTTTCGGAGCCGCATCGATCTCACGACCCCGAGCGTACTTCTCGACGCATTTCGCGAGTCGCGGGCCGCTTCCGGCGAGCGATCTCTGGGCGCGTTCTCCCTCCTCTGCCGAGCCGCACCCTCCTCCGTCCCGACCGCGACGCCTGCCGCTCGACAGCGACCCGAAACAAGTGGGCCAGCCGCCGTTGCGCGTCAGCCCATCCCTTCGCGCCCACCTCGCGGAGGACCTTGTCTTGCGCCCGGGCCCAGAGCGGCCGCGCGGCCTCCAGGGCTCTCCTCCCTGCGGACGTGAGTCTCATCGCCTTGATGCGTCCGTCGGGGTGCGGAACACGCTCGGTCACTCTGTCGCGTTCCAGGCGGTTGAGGCTGCGCGTCAGGGTCGTCTGGTCGATGGCGAGCGCATCCTCGAGTTGCCCCAGGTTCGCCTCGCCCATGCGCGCGATCATCGCGAGAATGCTGAACTGGGTCACCCGCAGACCGCTCGGCCGCAGGACGTCGTCGTACAGCTGCGTCATCGCGCGGGTCGCCATGCGGAGCGTGTTGCAGACACAGGGCGATAGCTGGCCGGCGTCGCGGCCGCCGGTCAGTCTCGTGGCTCGTCGATTCATGGCGTCATGCTATCAGCTATCTTCTGACAGGCAAGCAGTTTGCATGGTGGC
>Ga0066665_10001185_pt1 | contig 11839 bp, 8 predicted proteins | sample GraSoiAngelo_114_FD_75175 | JGI IMG/M metagenome (GOLD analysis project Ga0066665, IMG submission 75175) | Grasslands soil microbial communities from the Angelo Coastal Reserve, California, USA - 14_0903_13_40cm | ecosystem: Environmental > Terrestrial > Soil > Grasslands | place: USA...
CCGCGGCCGCCGCGGCCCGCGCCGGGTCGGGCTCGTCGGTCCGGCGCGCTTCGCGCAACGTCGCGACGTGATCAATGTTGACGTAGAGCCGCATGCCGTCTTACCTTCGGGTCACTCCGACCCGCTCGAGGACGCGTTCGTGAGGCCACGACTGTTGGTGCTCGTCGCGCTGGGCGCCCTCGCGTGCGGGGGCGGACGCGGGTCACAGACGCCCGCGCCGCAGTCGCTGCCGGAATCCCTGGCGCAGTTCATGTCCGCCGTCAAGGCGAACGACCTCGACCACATGAAGGCCCTGTGGGGCACGGAGCGCGGTCCCGCCTCCGGATGGATGAAGAGCGAGGAGTTGAAGCAGCGTCTCACCGTGCTCCAGATCTATCTGAACCACGTCGGATATCGCGTGATCGAAGGCCCGCTCCCCGTGACGAACAAGGACGAGCGACGCATGTTCCGCGTCGAGCTGCAGCGGGCGACCTCGTGCACCGTGGTGGTTCCGATCGAGCTCGCACATGCGAAAGACGGTCGTTGGCTTGTCGTCGGCACCGACCTCGCGGCGGTGGGCAACCCCTCGGAGCCGTGCAAGCGCTGAGGCCGGTGGAACCGGGCGAGCCGCTCGAGTGTTCAGTTAGTCGGTGAGCTCGAGCAGGATGCCCGCGGTCGCCTTCGGGTGCACGAAAGCGATGCGCCGGCCGCCGGCCCCGCGCCGCGGGACGTCGTCGATCAGACGATACCCCGCGGCGCGGCAGCGTTCGAGCGCCCCGTCGAGGTCGGGCACGTGGTAGCACAAGTGATGAATGCCCGGCCCCCGCTTGGCGAGGAACCGCGCGACGGGGCCATCGGGATCGCTCGGCTCCAGCAGCTCGACGTGGACGTCGCCCAGCGCCAGGGCGACGATAGTGGCACCATCGGCCGTTTCCGGCTGCCCCGGCTCGAGGCCAAGCACGTCCCGGTAGAAGGGCAGGGCGGCGTCGATCGACGGGACGGCGATGCCCACGTGGGAGACACGGACGCGCGACGCGGTCATGATGCCCGTCAACATAACGATTGCACCAGAGGGAGTGGAGAGGTCATGGCAGCGGAACATCTCGTGGCGGTCACGGACGCGACGTTCGGCCTGGAGGTCGAGCAGCACAAGGGGCTCGCCATCGTCGATTTTTGGGCGACGTGGTGCGGGCCCTGCCACATGGTCACGCCGATCCTCGACCAGCTCGCCGGGGAGTACGTCGGCAAGCTGAAGGTGACCAAGGTGGACGTGGACGCCAACCAGAAGACGGCGATGCGCTTCAACGTGCGCTCGATTCCGAGTATTCTATTCTTCAAGGACGGGCGGCACGTGGATACGCTGGTGGGGGCGTACCCGAAGCCGGTATTCGAGCAGAAGATCCAGCAACACCTGTCGTAGCATCCTCCCCGGAGGGCCATGCGCGCGAGCACCGCTCGCCTGATGAACTCGCCGGTTCGCCTCGCGGACCTCACGTTCCCGCAGGTGAACCGGCTGATTCATCGCACCCGCCTGGCCTTCGTCCATCTCGACAACTTGCTCGCCTTCGCCAAGCGCGACCGGGACGGCCGCGTGGACGGCTACATCACGGCCTACCTGCCGGAGGAGTGCCTGCTGCTGTTTTTCCGCAAGGGCGAGGCCGTGAACGCCGCCTCGCTCCACACCGGCGGCCGGCAGGTGGTGACGATCACCGAGGCCCTGAGGCGGATGCGCGCCGAAGTGGAGCGGGGCGAGCTCGCCTATTGCGCCGCGCCGATGGAGCAGCTCGCCTGGATGTATCAGTCGTGCGCCGTCCCGGTCGAGATGCGCAGCGTCGATCCGTCGCAACCGGGCGCGTTCTTCGCGGCGTTCGCGCGCGACAAGGCCAGCGGCATCCTGGAGCTCACGTCGAACGCGCGCGTGTCGTACGTGCGCTTCGACGGGGGACGCTATGCGAGCGGCTACTTCTGCGACAAGCCGGAGACGATGGGGATTCCGAAGTTCCTCGAATCGCAGTTCCACGCCGGCGCGGACGGGCAGCCGCCGGTGTTGACCGCCGCGGGGTTCCCGTACGTCGCCGACCTGCCGCAGCAGGCGCCCAACGCGCTGATCAACACGTATCGCGAGCTGTACTGGCGCATCGTCGACGAAGTGGACAAGGAATTCCCCGGCGAGGCGCGGCGACGCGCGCAGAAAGTGAGCGCCGGCATCCAGGATGCGCACAAAGCGATCGCGCTGCTGTCGGCGCCGCGCGGGGCCGAGACGCCCGATGCCGTCGTCCAGCCGGAGGAGCTCTCGAGCGCGCTGACCGACTGGTCGCTGCAGCTGCTCGAAGGCGTGGAAGTCATGATGCCGGGGACCGCCCCCAAAATCCTGCGCGAGGCGACGCGGGAGCACCGCTACGTGCTGCAATCGGCCGGCTACTACGGCCGGCTGCCGTGGCAGGTGTCGTGGTGACATGTCCGGCACCCTGTACGTCGTCGCCACGCCACTCGGCAACCTCGACGACCTGTCGCCGCGCGCCGCCGCTACGCTGAGCCGGGTCACGGCGGTGGCCGCGGAGGACACGCGGCACACCAAGCCGCTGCTGGCGCACGTCGGCTCGCGCGCCGAGCTGCTGAGCTTCCACGCCCACTCGACCGAAGGCGCGCTGCGCCGCATCCTGCACCTGTTGGGCAGCGGCAAGGACGTGGCGCTCGTGACGGACGCGGGCACCCCCACCGTGAGCGATCCCGGCGCCGCGCTCGTCGCCGCGGCGCGCGAGCGCGACATCCCGGTCGTGACCGTCCCGGGCCCCACGGCCGTCGCCGCCGCGCTCTCTGTCTCCGGCCTCGGCGCCGACCGCTACGTGTTTCTGGGGTTCCTGCCGCGCAAGGGCACGGAGCGGCGGCGCCTGCTCGAGACCGTCGCCACGAGCGAATGGACCGTGGTGCTGTTCGAGGCACCGCTGCGCGTGACGGAGCTGCTCGAAGACCTGGCGGCGGCCTGCGGCGGCGAGCGCCGCGCGGCGGTGGCGCGTGAGCTCACCAAGGTGTTCGAGGAGACCCGTGCCGGGACCCTCACCGAGCTCGCGGGTTATTACGCCGCAGCACCGCCCCGCGGCGAAGTGACGGTGGTGGTGGCGGGGGCCGGCAAGCCCGTCCGCGAAGAATCGCCGCCCGATCCCGAAGCCCGTGCCCGTACGCTGCTCGCCCAGGGGATGACCAGACGCGACGTCGCCAACCAGCTGGCGGCGGAGACGGGGATCACGAGAAACACGGCGTATCGGTTGGTGAACGAACTGTGAGAGCCCCGGCGTTCCTCTTACTCGCCCTCTGGCTGCCCGTCGCCGACGGAGGCGAATGCGGAGTGCGGAGTGCGGAGTGCGGAATCGATGCCCGCCCTTCCACTCGGCATTCCGCACTCCGCATTCCGCATTTGGCGAGTCTCACAATCGGACGATTGCACTATGATGGTGGCGGCGACTGGTACACCGGGCCATCCAAGCTGCCCAACCTGCTCGCCGCGATTCGCCAGCGCACCGGCCTTGCCGTCGCCCCGCGCGAGCGCGTGGTCACCCTGTCGAGCCCCGAGCTGTGGGACGTCCCCTACCTCTATATGACCGGTCACGGCAACGTCCACTTCTCCGACGAGGAGCTCCAGACCCTGCGTCGCTACCTGGAGCAGGGTGGATTCCTCCATGCCGACGACGATTACGGCATGGACAAGTCGTTCCGGCGTGAGATCGCCCGCGTGTTCCCGGGTCACCCGCTCGTTGAAGTGCCGTTGAATCATCCGGTCTACCATGTCGTGTACGACTTCCCCAGGGGGATTCCCAAGATCCATGAGCACGACGGGTTGCCGGCTCAGGGGTTCGGGATCTTTTTGGGCGACCGTCTGGTCGTATACTATTCCTATCAGTCGGACCTGGGGGACGGGTGGGAGGATCCCGAGGTCCACCACGATCCCCCCGAGCTCCACGAGGCGGCACTACGCATGGGCGTGAACCTGTTCACTTACGCCGTGAGCGCGCTCCCGTGACGGACACGGCGGCCCGGCTGCGGCGGCTGGGGCGCCCACATGCGCTTGCCCGCGCGGGCGCCGTGCTGCTGGCGAGCGCCGGCGCCGCGTTGGCGATCGCCGGGGCGGGCCTGGCGCTGGCCCCGAGCGTGGCGGCGGTGCTCGTTGCGTGGCTGTTGATCGGCGGCGTCACCGGGATAGCCGCGCGCCTGGCACTCCGGGCGGGGCGCCACGCCGCGGCGCCGGCCGTCGGGCGGCTCGTCGAGACCGCGACGGGAGGCCGCCCGGGGAGCATCGTCGGGCTCGTCGCCGCGACGACGCCGGCGGGAGCGAGCGCTCAACTGTGGACGTTGGCGGACCGAAAGGCGGTCGCCGTGGTCGATGGCGCCGCGCTCGCGGTGGGTCGGCTACTCGCGCGCGACACGCGCACCTCCCTGTTGGCGGCAACGTTCGCGGCGGCGCTGGGCGCCGTGCTGTTCCTCGCCGCGGCCCCCGCCTCCGGTGCCGGCCGGGCGGCAGCGTTCTGGCATCCACTCCGCACCCTCGTCGACGCGCGCACGCCCGTGCGACTTGTCGTCGACCGCGCGGCGGTACGCCGGGGCGATAGTGTCACGGTCACGATCGAGGTCCCGGCCGCGACGCGTGCCACGCTCTGGACCCGCGGGCCGGGAGAGCCGTGGCAGCCCGCGCCGGTGGCGCTCGACTCGCTGGGACGCGCGCGCCGACGGCTGGGACCGCTGCAAGGGGACCTGTACCTGCGAGCCTCGAGCGGCGGCCGGAGCAGCGCCCAAGTCCGCGTCGCGGTGGCGTTGCCCGCCTTCGTCGCGGGCCTCGAGCTCACGGCGCGCTACCCGAGCTACCTTGGCCGCCCGGACGAGCCGCTGGCGACCGGGGCCGACACGATCCCGATCCCCGAAGGCACGGTGATCCTGTCCAGCGGGGCGGCGAGTGTGCCGCTCTCGCGCGCGGCGTGGCGTCGGGGAGACGTGCGCGCGCCGCTCACGGTCGCGGGCAGCGCGTTCTCGGGGCGCCTGGCGCCGCGCGGCTCGGGAACGTGGCTGCTCGAGCTCGCCACCGCCGACGGCGCGCCGCTCGAAGGCGACGCGCCCGTACTGCGGCTGACCGTGGTGCGCGACTCGGCACCGGTCGTCGCCGTACCCGTGCCGGGGCGGGATACGACGCTGCCCCTGACGCTACGTCAGCCGCTCGTGATCGACGCGCGCGACGATCACGGTCTCACCCGGCTCGAAGTGGTGAGCTGGCGCGTGAGTCAGACCGGGAAAATAGGAGAGGCGGTGCGGGAGTCGCTGGACGTGTCTGGTGCGGGTGAGCGCACCATCGTGCAGGGCGATCTCGACGCCGGACAACGGGGGCTCCTACCCGGCGACACGCTGCGGCTGCGCGTCGACGCCTGGGACAACGCTCCCACGCCGCACGTCGGTCGCAGCCCGGAGATCGCCCTCCGGATGCCGAGCCTCGAGGAGCTGCGGGCGGCCACGCGCAGCGCCACCCGCGACGCGACGGCGGAGGCGGACTCGATTGCCGCCGCCCAGCTCGAGCTCGGCCGGCGCACCAGCGACCTGGCCCAGCAGCGCTCGCGTGACGGGGCCGCGCCCCGCCGGGGCGCGGCGGGCGAGCGGGAGGCCACGGGGGCGCTCCCCTTCCAGGCGACCGAGCGGGCGCAGGCCGTGGCCCGGGATCAGGAGGCGCTGCAGGCGCGCGTGCAGGAGCTGTCGCGAGCCATGGAGCGGATCGCGCGGGCGGCCGAGGCGGCGGGGATCGGAGACACGGCGTTTCAGGCGCGGCTGCGGGAGGTGCAGGAGCTGCTGCGGCGCGCCGTGACGCCGGAGCTCGAGCAGCGGCTGCGCGAGCTGCAGGAAGCCTTGGCGAAGCTCGACCCCGAGGCGACGCGCCGGGCGCTCGAGCGACTGGCCGAAGCGCAGCAACAGCTTCGGGCCGAGCTGGAGCGCAGCCAGGAGCTGTTCCGGCGCGCGGCGGTCGAGGGCACGCTGGCGTCGCTCGCGGCCGATGCGGAGGATCTGCGGCGCCGCCAGGCGGAGTGGAACCGCGACGCCGCGCCCAGCGCCGACAGCGCGGCGGCGGTGCGCCAGCGGGCGCTCGCGGGCGGCGCCGACTCGCTGGCGCGCGGGATCGGTCGGGTCGCGAAAGACATCGGGGCGCGCCCCGGGTCGGCGCTCGCCGCGCCCGAGCAGGCGGCACGCGAGGCCGGAGGTGCGATGCAGCGCGCCGCGCAGTCGGCGGACGTGCGGCAGGCGGCGGCCGCTGGCCAGGCGGGCGCGGAAGCCGAGCGTCAGCTGGCGGGCGTGCCGGATCAGCTCCGGGGGCAGCTCGATTCGCTGGCGCAGGCGTGGCGTGGCGAGACGCTCGCGGCGCTCGACCGCGCGCTGTTCGAGACGGCGGCCATGGCCGCTCGTGAGCAGCAGGTGTCGGATGCGCTGCGTCGCGGCGAGGCCGGTCCCCCGACCCGCTCGCAGCAGGCGTCGGTGGAGGAAGGAACCGACGTGGTGGCACGGGCGATTCGCGAAGCGGCAGGCAAGCACGCGCTCGTCTCGCCCCAGCTCGACGCGGCGCTCGGCTACGCCAAGCGCCAAATGGCCGCCGCGCGCGGCCAGCTCGAGGAAGCCGATCCGAACGCGTCCGCCGCCGCCGCGCTCGCCGACGATGCGCTCGACGCCCTCAACGCGGTCGCGGTGGGGCTCGCCCAGAGCCGCAAGCAGGTGAGCGGGGCGCAATCGGGGACCGGATTCGCCGAAGCGGTCGAGCGGCTCGCGCGTCTGGCCCGCGACCAGCAGGGGCTCAACGGTCAGGCGCAGGGTCTCTTGCCCCTGATGGGTGCCGGGCAGGCGATTCTGGAGCAGCTTCGCGCTGTGGCGGCGCGGCAGCGCGCGCTCGCCGAACAGCTCGAACGGATGCAAGCACAAGGAATCAGCTCCGCCGCCGGCCCGCTGGCGCAGGAGGCCAGAGAGCTCGCCCGCCAGCTCGAGGCCGGGCGACTCGACCAGCGGACGATCGAGCGTCAGCAGCGCCTGTACCACCGGCTGCTCGACGCCGGCCGCACCCTCTCCAACGACGAGCCGGACCAGAACAAGGAACGTCAGAGCCGGCCCGCGACGGGCGACAGCGTGCACGTTCCCGCCGCGCTCAAGCCTGGAGCGACGGGAGCGGGCCCGCGGCTCCGCTACCCCACGTGGGACGAGCTGCAGTCACTCACGCCGGAACAGCGTCGGCTCGTGCTCGACTACTTCCGCCGGCTCAATGCGCCACCGTAACGCCGGCGTCGCCCGCGTGGCGGTCCGTCTTGGTCTCGGGCTCGCGCTCGCGGTCGCGTCCGGGCAGGTGGTGCGCGCACAGGCCATCGGACAGGGCTTCGAGCTCGAGCGCGCGGGTCAGTTCGAGCAGGCGGCGAGCATCTACTTCGCGACGCTGCGCGCGGACCCCACCAATCTTTCGGCGCTGCTCGGGCTGGAGCGTGTGCTGCCCCCGATCAACCGGCTGGCGGAGCTCGTGCCCGCCGCGCAGCGCGCCGCCGTTGCGAGTCCCGCGAACGCGGCGCTCCGGGCGGTCCTGCTCCGCACCTACGTGGGCATCAACGAGCCCGACAGCGCGCGAGCCGTGGCGCGGCGCTGGGCGGCCGCGGCGCCGCGCGACGAGGCGCCCTATCGCGAGTGGGCGATGGCCCTAGACGACCAACGCCGCCACGCGGAGGCGCGCGCCGTGCTGCTCGAGGGACGGCGCACCCTGGGGCGTCCCGGCGCGTTCGGGATCGAGCTCGCCGCGCTGAGTGAGCGCGCCGGCGACTGGGTGGGGGCGGCGCGGGAATGGGCCGCGGCGCTCGAGGGCGCGCCGGTGCAGCTGCCCACCGCCGCGAGCGAGCTCGCCCAGGCGCCGCAGGGCGAGCGCGAGGGGATCGCCGGGCTGCTCACGGCGGGCGATCCGCCGCCTCTGGTCCGGCGGCTCGCCGGGGAGCTGCTGTTGGCGTGGGGCGCGGCCGAGCGCGCCTGGACGGTGTTCGCACCGAGCGTCGCGACGCCGTCCACCGATGCAGCCTACGCGGCGCGGCGATTCGCCGACCTCGCGGCGGCGCACGACACCCCCGAGGCGCGGCGGGTGCGCGCTCTCGCGCTGGCCCGCTACGCCGAGCTCGCGCCCGACGCGGTGGCCGTGCGCGCGCGCACCGACGCGGCGCGAGCCTTTCTCGAGGCTGGCGATCGGGAAGGAGCGCGCGCCGTGCTGGAGCAGCTCGCCCGCGATTCGGCCGCGCCGGCCGAAGCCCAGGCGCTCGCCCAGGCGGCGCTGGTGCAGACGCTGATCGACGCCGGGCGGCTCGACGAAGCGACGCAGCGGGTCGCGCACGACGGCCGGCTCACGGACGAAGACCGCGCGACGCTGCGGCTGCGGCTCGTGCGGGCTCGCATCGCCGCGGGGGACCTGGATCGCGCCGGGGCGATGCTGGCGCGGGATTCGAGCGTAGAGGCGCTCGCCCTCCAGGGATGGATCGCCCTGTATCGCGGCCGGCTCAAGCAGGCGTGGCAGCTGTTCCTCGAAGCGGGCCCGTACGCGGGTGACCGCCACGAGGCGACCGAGCGCACCGCGATGCTTTCACTGTTGCAGCAGGTGCCAGGCGACTCGTTCCCCGAGCTGGGAGCCGCGCTACTGACCCTCTCCCGTGGCGACTCCGCGGGTGCCGTGCAGTCCTTGCGGCTTGCGGCTGGAAAACTGCAAGCGGTGGAGGGCGGTGGAGGGCGGGCCGCGGTGCTGTTGTGGGCGGGCAGGGTCGCGGCCCGGCTGGGACCGAGTCAGCCCGACACCGCCGTCGCCCTGTTCGCCGAGGTCGTGCGGATCGGCGGCACCGGCGCCGCGGCGCCGGCCGCGGAGCTCGAGTGGGCCCGACTGCTCGAGCGCCGGCTGCAGACCGCCGACGCGATGCAGCACCTCGAGCACCTCATTCTCTCCTATCCCGAGAGCGCCCTGATCCCCGAGGCGCGGCGCGAGCTCGAGCGGGCGAAGGGAGCGATTCCCAAGTCGTGAAGCGGCGAGAGTTCGTGAAGGCGGTCGGGCGGACGGGCGGTCTGGCGGTCAGTGCCGATCTGCTCGGCTTCCGTCCGCCCGTCCGCCCATCCGCCGCTCAGTCCCTCCTGCTCCCCATGGACGATGCCCAGACCGATCACCTCAAGGCCTACGGCGTCACGTATCGGGTCGTGCAGGCGGGGATCAAGGCGGAGTGGCTCTTGAACTACCGCGGCGGCTCGTTTCTGTTACCCGACGGGGCCGCCATCCGGCGCGACGCGGCGCTCGCGGGTGTGAGCGTCCAGCCGGTGGACGAGGCCCAGGTCACGGCCATCCGGGGGGAGATCGAGGCGAGCAACATGGACGCGGTGCCGCTCGAAAAGGCGCCGCGGGTGGCCGTGTACGTGCCTCCCAACGCGCCCCCGTGGGACGACGCCGTCACCATGGCCCTGCAGTACGCCGGGATCGCGTTCGACACCGTGTGGGACTTCGAGGTGCTCTCGGGGAAGCTGGCGCGGTACGACTGGCTGCACCTGCACCACGAGGACTTCACGGGGCAGTTCTCCAAGTTCTACCTGATCTACGCCGGCACCCCGTGGTTGGCCGACATGGTGCGGTTCAATGCCGACGCGGCGAAGCGGCTCGGCTTCGGCACCGTCCCGGACCTGAAAAAGGCTGCGGCCCGGAAGATCCGCGACTACGTCTCCAACGGCGGCTTTCTGTTCGCGATGTGCACGGCCACCGAGACCCTGGACCTGGCGCTCGCCGCCGCGCGCGTCGACATCGCGGCGGCGTTCGCCGACGGCACCCCGATGGACCCCGACGCAGACCGCAAGCTGGACTGGTCGCAGGCCCTGGCGTTCAGCGGCGCGCGGCTCGAGCCCAGTCCCCAGGTCGCGAGCTTTTCCGACATCGACGGGCACCAGGTCAACGCCGCCGGGCGACGCCAGCCGCTCGGCGCCTTCAAGCTGTTCAACTTCAGCGCCAAGATCGACCCCGTCCCGACGATCCTCGTCCAGAACCATCGCCAGGTGATCCCCGACTTCTACGGCCTCACGACGTCGTTCCTGCGCGACCGTCTCAAGCCGAGCGACACGGTGCTCGCGGACGAAGAGGGTGCGCCCTGGGTCAAGTACATCAACGGCGACCACGGCAAGGGCACCTGGACGTTCTTCGGCGGGCACGACCCGGAAGATCAGCAGCACCAGATCGGCGATCCGCCGACGGACCTGTCGCTGCACCCCCATTCGCCCGGCTACCGGCTCATCCTCAACAACGTGCTCTTTCCCGCGGCCAAGAAGCGCGAGCTCAAGACGTGAGCGTGGAGCGGCTCGCGCCTGCGGTGCGTGACCTGCTGCGCGCCGAGATCGCGGCGGCCCATGGGCGCGAGGTCTCGTTCGTGGCGCGCCTCGATGCCAATGGCCTGATCATCGAGGCGCGCGTCGTGGCACGCGGTACCGTGGACGCCGTGCTCGCCCTCCCGGGGATCGCACTGCGGGGAGAGCTGCTGGTGCACAACCACCCGAGCGGGGTGCTCGAGCCCTCGGGAGCGGATCTCAGCGTCGCGGCGCGGCTGCACGACGGCGGCGTCGGGTTCGCCATCGTCGACAACGCGGTCAGCGACTGCTATGTCGTCGTGGAATGCCCCCGCGCGCGGGCCACCACCCGCATCGATGCGATCGACGTAGCGGGGCTGCTCTCTCCCAGCGGGCCGGTGGCGCGCGGGCTCGGCAGCTTCGAGGACCGGCCCAGCCAGCGCGACATGGCCGCCTACATCGCCGATCTGTACAACGACGGCGGCGTGGGGATGCTCGAGGCCGGCACCGGCGTCGGGAAATCGTTCGCGTATCTCGTTCCGGCGCTGGTGTGGGCGCGCGAGAACGGCGAGCGCACCGTCGTCTCGACCAACACCATCAACCTCCAGGAGCAGCTGGTCGGCAAGGACCTGCCGATCCTCGCCCGCGCGCTCGGGACCGGGGAGCACACCCCCACGTTCGCGCTGCTCAAAGGGTGGCGGAACTACGTGTGCCTCGCGCGCCTCGAGCAGGCGCGCGAGCAGGCGACGTCGCTGTTCGAGGACGAGCGCCGCGCCGAGCTCGAGGCGCTGGCGGCGTGGGCGGCGCGCTCCGGCGACGGCTCGCTCGCCGATCTCCCCGACCAGCCGAGTGGCGAGGTGTGGGACGCGATCGCGGCGGAGTCGGACCTGTGCACCCGGCTCAAGTGCCCGCACTTCGACCGCTGCTTCGTGTTCCAGGCGCGCCGGCGGGCGGCGGAAGCCGACGTGGTCGTCGTGAACCATCACATGCTCGCATCCGATCTCGCGGTGCGCATGGTGTCCGACAACTGGCAGGAGGCGGCCGTCCTGCCGCCGTACCGCCGGCTCGTGCTCGACGAGGCGCACCATCTGGAAGACGTCGCGGCGATGCACCTGGGCGCCCAGGTGAGCCGGCTCGGCGTCGATCGGCTGCTGGGGCGGCTCGAGAAAAACGGCCGCGGATTGCTCCCGACGCTGCGCTCGGTGCTGTTCGGGCGCGACGACCTTCTCTCCGCGGCGAGCCGCGACCTGGTGCAGCAGAGTCTCGTCGACGCCCTCGCCGCGGCGCGCCGCGCCGCGGAGACGGTGTTCACCCTGCTCGCGCGCCGGCTCGACCACGAGCCGGGCGTGGGAGCGAGTCCGGTGCTCCGCCTCGGCGACGCGTTTCCCGGCGACGCCGTGTGGCCGCAGGGCCTGGACGTGGGGCTCGACAACCTGCTGCTCGCGTTCTCGCGGCTGTGCGACGGCGTGGAGACGATCGCCGACCGCCTGACCCTGGACGATCCGTCGGAGCGGCGGGC
>Ga0066665_10001193_pt1 | contig 11818 bp, 10 predicted proteins | sample GraSoiAngelo_114_FD_75175 | JGI IMG/M metagenome (GOLD analysis project Ga0066665, IMG submission 75175) | Grasslands soil microbial communities from the Angelo Coastal Reserve, California, USA - 14_0903_13_40cm | ecosystem: Environmental > Terrestrial > Soil > Grasslands | place: USA...
CAACTGGATGTCCGTGGGGCCCAGGATCGCCACGAGTCACCGCGCTCTTGCCCTCGACCTCGCCGGCTTCGGCCAGACCCCCCTCCACGGGCGAACGGCCACCGTCGGCGCCAACACCGCTCTGGTGCATGAGTTCATCGAGAAAGTGATCGGAGAATCGGTCGTCCTGGTCGGCAACTCGATGGGCGGCCACATCGCCGTCCTCGAGGCAGCGGCTCATGCCGACTCCGTGCACTCTTTGGTCCTGGTCGACCCGGCGATACCGGGTCCGCACGTCCGGCGACCTCAACCGTTGATGCTCGGCGCGATGGCGGCGCTGTCGATTCCGGGTCTTGCCCAGACGCTGCTCGACCGGAGGGTGCGAGCGCTCGGCCCCGAAGGTCTGGTCAAGCAAACTCTCGCGCTCGTCTGCGCCAATCCCTCCCGCGTGGACCCTCAAGTCGTCGAGGCACACGTGCAGCTGACTCGCGAGCGTGAGCATCTCGGCCGCCAGAATGCCAGGGCGTTCGTTCAGGCGTCGCGTTCGATCGGGCTGCGGATGGCGAATCCGGCATTCTGGTCGCGGGTGGCCTCGGTGACCGCGCCGACGCTGGTGATTCACGGCAGCCTCGATCGACTCATCCCGGTAGCGGCTGCACGCGACATGTGCCGCCGGCGCCCAGACTGGGAGCTGAAGATCCTGGAGGGGGTCGGCCATGTGCCGATGATGGAGACACCAAACCTCTTCCTGGATGCGCTGAATGAGTGGAGCGCATATAGAATCGCCAGCGCCGCCGCAGTTTCATGACGGAGTACCGCTCAACACACCAAAAGTGGCCACCGCCTCCGAACCACCCCATAGCAAGCGCCCCGGGCGACTGAGAGCATCGCCATCGCTGCTGCCGCAGCGGCGCCTGGGGCGTTGGGATCCAATCCCCCCGATGTGGCTCGAGGGCCGTTTCTATCTCGAGTTTCTCCGTCTGATTCGCGATCCGGTGTTTCGCGGCATCGATATCCCGCCCGGTCTGCGCAAGCCGGTTCTGCTCATTCCGGGCTTTCTTGCGGGCGACTGGACGCTGCGCACGCAGCACGACTGGCTGCAGCGCATCGGCTACCGGCCCAGGCTGGCCGGCCTGGCCTTCAACGTCATGTACTCAGAGGTCATGCTCAAACCGCTGCTCGACACCCTGCTCGCCATGCACCGCAAGACCGGCGCTCGCGTCTCGGTCGTCGGGCACAGCCGCGGCGGCGTGCTGGCCAAGGTGCTCTCGCACCGGAAGCCCGACCTCGTCGAGCAGGTGATCACTCTCGGCTCTCCCCTGAGCGATCCTTTCGATGTTCATCCGCTCACAATGGCGGGCGTGCATGCGGCCCACCTCTTCAACGCGGTCCGCTACCGCCACGACGCCTCGGTCGAGATGCGTTTCCTGCGCGACCTGAAAGCGCAGCCCCGGGTGCCGACCACCTCCATCTACTCACGGTCGGACGGCGTCGTGAACTGGAAGGCATGTCTGCGGTCCGACATCAACGCGATCGAGGTGCACGGGAGCCATGTCGGCCTCGCCCTGAACCCCGAGGTCTATCGCATCCTCGGTCACCTGCTGCCCGCGCCGTGGCGCCAGAGCTGACGCACTCGTAAGATCGATCCCTGTCGGGAGCTCGCGCCTGTGGGCCGGGCTGAGAGGGCGCCGCGCGCCGACCGCAAGAACCTGAACTGGGTAATGCCAGCGGAGGGAGCATCGATGAGTGACGTCGCTCGAGCGGGCGAGGCCGATGCCTTCGGCAAGGTCGAGTCGCATGGAATCGAGGCCATCCCCGCCGAGGAACGCAATGGCGCTCCGCGAGAGCTGGCCTTTCTCTGGGCCGGCGCCTTCGTCAACTACGCGAGCCTTTTCACGGCGAGCCTGCTCACGACCTACTACGGATTGGGTGTCTGGGATGGGCTCCTCGCCACCGCCGTCGGCACGGTCGCGGCCGCGGCGATCCTCGGCCTGCTCAGCAACACCGGTCCGCGCTCCGGCGAGCCGCAGATCGTATTCACGCGCCGGATCTTCGGTTTGCGCGGCTCCTACCTCGGCGCCGGGCTGACGCTTTTTCTCGCCGTGGGCTGGTTCGCCGTCGACTGCGTCATCGCGGCGGAAGCGGGGGCGCAGCTGCTCGGCGGAGGGAGCCCGGGCGTCACGTCCGGCCTGGTGCTTTTGATCGCCGGCGTCAGCGTGGGGGTGGCGATCTTCGGCCATCGGACGATCAAGGTCCTCGAAACCTACGGCGCGGTCGCCTTCACCCTGCTCTCGATCGCGCTTTTCCTGGTCCTGGCTCCGCAGTTTCATTGGACGCAGGCTCCGACCGCCTCCGGTCCGGATTACCTCGGCGCCTTCGTGCTCGGCTTCATGACCTGCTTCGCGCTCGTCGCCTCCTGGTATCCGTTTGCCAGCGACTACTCGCGCTACCTCCCCGCCTCGAGTCCGACGCGATCCGTCACGTTGTGGCCGGTCGTGGGCGTCGCCGCACCCATGCTCTTGCTTGGAATCTTCGGGTTGTTGCTTCCGACCATCGACTCTCGTCTCGCCGCGGACCAGGGTGTCCTTGCGGTGATCAGCGCCCACGCGCCGGGCTGGGTGACGGTGCCTTTCTTTCTTTTCATCGTGGTCGGCGAGGTCTGGGCCAACTATCTCGACGTCTACACCGCGGGCCTGGTGACGCTCGCGATGGGGATCAGGCTGAAACGCTGGCAGACCGCGCTGGGCTGCGGCCTTCTCGGCACCGCATTGGCGACCTACGCCGTGCTGGTCAGCGACTTCCACATCGCCTACGAGGACTTCCTGATCCTCACCTACCTCTGGGCACCGGCATGGGCCGCGGTCGTTTTGCTCAGCTTTTTCGTCTTCGGAGCAAGAAGTCGCCCTGGCCTCGCGCTTATCGCCTGGCTCGCGGGCACGGCCGCGAGCCTTGTCTTCGTCAACTACGTGAACCTGTTCGGCAACATCGTGCAGCAGCACGGCTTCTTCAATGATGGGTTGATCGCGGTGCTGCATGGCGCGGACATCTCGGGTCTTGTCAGCGTCGCCGTCGCGGCTGCGATCTATTGGAGTGGGCGCAGGCTCAGCGCCGCATGAGGCTGCCGGTCGCGTTGACGATCGCGGGTTCCGATTCCGGCGGCGGCGCCGGCATCCAGGCCGACCTCAAGACGTTCGCCGTTCTCGGCGTGCACGGCACCTCGGCCATCACCGCGATCACCGCCCAGAACACCATTGGAGTGACCGAGATCCTCGAGCTCCCGACGGGCCTGGTCCGCGAACAGATCGACGTGGTGGTCGAGGACCTGGGTGTGCAGGCTGCCAAGACAGGCATGTTGTCGAGCGCCGCGATCATCGCGGCCGTCGCAGACGCGATCGAGCGGCACGCAATCGCCAACCTCGTCGTCGACCCGGTGATGGTTGCCAAAGGCGGCGCCAAGCTCCTGCGTGACGACGCCGTCGCCACGCTGCGCGAACGGCTCATCCCGCTGGCGGCGGTGCTCACCCCGAACCTGCCCGAAGCAGGCGTTTTGCTCGGCCGGCCGGTGGCAAGCCTCGAAGAACGCAGGCAGGCGGCTCGCGCGCTGGTCGCCCTGGGAGCACGGGCCGCGGTCGTGAAAGGCGGGCATGCCGGAGACGACGTGACCGACGTCTTCTTTGACGGTTCACACCTCGTCGAGCTCGAGGCGGAACGAATCGCGACCACGAACACGCACGGGAGCGGCTGCGTTTTCTCGGCCGCGATCGCGGCGGAGATGGCTCGCGGCGCGAGCCCGCTCGAAGCCGTACGCGAGGCCAAGCGCTTCATCACCGGAGCCATCGCGAATGCACTCGAGATCGGCCACGGAAATGGCCCCGTGAACCCGGTGTTCGATCCAAGCACCGGCCGCTAAGCTTTTCCTCCCATGAGCAAGCGAAAGCGCGCCTCCAAGCCGGAACCGGACGAGCCCACCGAAGACGCCGCGGTCAAAGACGACATGGTGCACGTGACCCCGGACTTGCTCGCGGGCAGTCCCGACATCTTCGCGGGCAAGAGGTCGGGTGCACTCGATGCGGCTGAAGCACCCGCAGAGCCGGCGCATGAAGCGATCGAAACGCCTGAGCCCTCGCCGATCGAACCCACGGAGGCCACCACCACCGTGAGCCCTTCGGAGACGGTCCCGACACCGGCTGCGGAGGAGCCGCCGCCGCCTTTCGTCAGCGCGATGCCGCATCCGGTCGTGCGGCCCCGGCGCGGCGCATCCAGCACGGCCATCGGAGTCGTGCTCGTGGTGATCGGGATCTTCGCCCTGGTCGTCGTGATGTCGGGCGTCGACCTGACCGAGAGCGGGTGGCCGCTTTTCATCATCATCCCGGGACTCACTTTGATGGTGATCGGCTTCGTCAGCCTGGGCGCGGTTGCGACCATCCCTGGTGGCATCGTCACGATGCTGGGCATCGTCCTCGCGTACTCCAACAGCACCGGCGACTGGCCGATCTGGGCCTACGCCTGGGCGCTCGTGCTTCCCTTCGGGCTCGGTCTCGGCACGTACCTGCAGGCGCTGCGCGACCGCGACCAGCAGGCGCTGCGCACGGGACGCACCATGCTGTTCGTCGGCTTGATGATCTTCTTGATCGGCTTTGTGTTGTTCGAGTCGATCCTGGGCATCAGCGGCCGCGATTACTTCGGACCGGTCGGCAAGGCCGCGTTGCCTGTGCTGCTGATCCTTGTCGGGATCATCCTCCTCGTGCGCAGCATCCAGAGGGGCCGGCAGACCTGAGGGCGCACCCTAAGCGCTCTTGATCCGCGCCTCCAGCTCATCGCGGGTTATCTGATAGTCGACGCTCGTGCGATACGCCTTGAAGCCCATCGTCCGGTTGATCTTGAGCATGGGCGCGTTCGAGCCGGCGTTGCCGGTGACGATCCATTCCGCGTCGGGATACAGGTCGCGGACGTGGAGCACCATCGCCGCCTTGATCCATTTGCCGAGCCCGCGCCCGCGCGCTTCCGGCCGCACGCCCGTGAACTGCTGCTCGATCAAGGTGCGCCGGTAGGGCGCCCACGAGACGTCGGTCATGCCTGAGATCGTGCCGTCAGGCTCCCAGGTCACGACGTCGTGCGGGACCTCTCCAGTCGCGGCTGCTCGCTCGTAGTAATCGCGGATGCGCTCCGGCGTGATCACGATCTTGCCGATGTCGAGATCCTCGAACGGGATCGTGTTGAGCAGGGTGGTCCGCTGGCGCGCGAACTCCGGCCACATGGCCTCAGGAAGCGGTCCGTCGTAGACCTCGAGCCGCGTCTGCGTCGACCGCTTCGCCCCCTCTTCCACCCAGCGCCGCATCATCGGCCAGTCGACCTCGGAGAGCTTGAGGCGGCTCTCGATCTCGTGGAGCTTGGGCTTGGCGCCCAGCCACTGAAGGAAGCCATGAGCCGCTTCGCGATCGGCGCTCATCCCGACGACGGTGCTGCCCTGCTGCCCCATCAATCGCACGATCAGGGGCAGCCACAGAGTGCCAATCCGTTTGCGCCGCTCATCCCTCCGCACATACGCATCCGCCCAAAGGAGGTGCTTGTTGGTCTCGTACTCAGGATTGGCCGGCGTTGCGTTCTCGGCGGAAAACCAGCTCAGCATCCTTGGGCCGCGCGAGATCTCGTAGTAGTGGTGGAGGTCGAACGGGTTGGGCCGCTTCATTCGGGCCTCGGCGACATCGTCAGGCTCAAGCGGATCGTCGGGGTGCATCTCAGTGTGCCGCAACCCGCGAAGCTGGTGAAAACGCGTCCAGAAATCCCGTCCCGCCGTCTTTGGATCGACCGCGGTCGGGACCAATTCCCCAACCATCGACTCCCGATAATCTCACAGGCATGGTTCGGCCTTTCAAGGTCGGCGTCACCATCCATCCACAGCAGTGCACGATTCAGCAGCTGCGCGATGCGTGGCGGCGCGCGGACGAGCTCGGGGTGGACAGCATCTGGTTCTGGGACCACTTCTTTCCGCTGTACGGCAATCCGAACGGCAACCACTTCGAGTGCTGGTCTCTGCTCAGCGCGGCGGCGGTCGAGACACGTGCGCCACAGATCGGCCCGATGGTGACGTGCATCGGTTATCGCAACCCCGACCTGCTTGCTTCGATCGCGGCGACCGTCGACCACCTGTCCGGTGGCCGACTCGTGTTCGGACTGGGCGCGGGTTGGTTCGAGCGCGACTACGACGAGTACGGCTACGAGTTCGGCGAGGCGCGCGACCGCGTCAGGTCGCTCCGGGAGGCGCTCCCTCGGATCAAACGAAGGATCGAGAAGCTGCGGCCTGGGCCCGCGGGACCGTTGCCGATCCTGATCGCGGGCAGCGGTGAAAAGGTGATGCTCAGGCTCGTCGCCGAGCACGCCCAGATGTGGAACACGATCGGCTCGGTCGATCAGTTCGCGCGCAAGTCCGCGGTGCTCGATGAATGGTGCGGCCGCATCGGCCGAGATCCGGGTGAGATCGAGCGAACCGCCAACGTAGGCGCGCTTTCCTCCAAGGCGATTGAAGAATGGCTTAAGGCCGGCCTGCAGCATTTCGTGCTGCGGATCGCCTATCCGTTCGAGACCAGGGATCTGGAGCGCGTGTTGAAGGTGCGAGACTCGTGAGCTACAACGCCGGCAGAGCTTATTTGTGGCTGACCCACTAACAATTTGTAAGGGCCAGGCATAGCATTTTTTGCACCACACCCTCTTCGCGGCGCGAGCCTCCTACCGCTTGGCAGGAGGCTCGTCATTTTCGACCAGGACGTCAGGCGGGTGGTACTCGCCTCGAGACGGCCGGAGTAGATCCGGGCCTACGGGCCCCACCTCGTCTTTTCTAGAGTTAGGCGGCTTTCACGGCGCTAACCAGCTTGGTCAGGGAGTCTTTTGCGTCGCCGAAGAACATCACCGTCTTGGGCCCAAACATGAGGTCGTTGTCGATGCCCGCGAATCCGGGACGCATCGAGCGCTTCATGAAGATGATGTTCTTCGCCTGGTCGGCGTTCAGGATCGGCATCCCGTAGATCGGGCTGCCGGGTGTGCTGCGCGCCGCGGGATTGACGACGTCGTTGGCGCCCACGATCAGCGCGACGTCAGCGTTCTTGAAGTCGTCGTTGACCTGGTCCATCTCCTTGAGCTGCTCGTACGGCACGTTGGCCTCGGCCAGAAGAACGTTCATGTGGCCAGGCATCCGGCCGGCCACGGGATGGATCGCGTACTCGACGTCGACGCCGCGCCGCTCAAGCACGTCGGCCAGCTCTCGTGCGGCGTGCTGCGCCTGGGCCACCGCCAGTCCGTAGCCGGGGACGATGATCACCCGCTGCGAGTAGGCGAGCAGTGTGCCCAGGTCTTCGGCCGACGCGGAACGGACGCTGCGGCCTTGGGCGCCGGCAGCGGCGGTAGCGGCGGTATGCACCTGGCCGAACGCGCCGAACAGGACATTGGCCAGCGAGCGACCCATCGCGTCGCTCATCAGCTTGGTCAGCAGGGAACCCGAGGCGCCCACCAGCGTGCCCGCGACGATGAGCGCGAAGTTGTTCAGCGTGAACCCGCTCGCCGCCACCGCAAGGCCGGTGCACGCGTTGAGCAGCGAGATCACAACGGGCATGTCGGCCCCGCCGATGGGGATCACGAACGCAACGCCGAGGATCAGCGCCAGGAGCATCAAGGACAGGAAGGAGAACGGAATCGCCGCGATCGCGATCACGGCGATCGCGAAGCCGACGATCGCGGCCGCGAGCAGACCGTTGACAACCTGCTGGCCGGGATAGGTGATCGGCGTCCCGGTCATCAGCTCCTGGAGCTTGGCGAACGCGACCATGCTGCCCGCGAAGGAGACCGACCCGATGACGATGCTGAAAACGCTCGGAAACACTTCGGCGAATGGCGGGTGCACGCCGAACTTCAGCAGCTCGGCGACGGCGACCAGCGCCGCGGCGCCACCCCCCACTCCGTTGAAGAGCGCGACCATCTGAGGGATCGCGGTCATGCGGACCATGCGCGCTCCGACGGTGCCGACGACCGCGCCGATGACGACACCGATGGCGATGATCACAAGGCCGGCCCTGGTGAAATGGAGCAGCGGGATGGTCGCGGCCAGGGCGATGACCATGCCCAGGGCGGCGGTGAAATTGCCGTTGCGCGCCCCCCTTGGCGAGCTGAGCTGCTTCAGGCCGTGGATGAAAAGCACCGCCGCCACTAGGTAGGCGAGCGTGATGATCGTCGTCACTTGGGGACGGGCGCCTCGGCCGGTCGCTTCGCCGGTTGGCGACCTTTGAACATCTCGAGCATGCGGTCGGTGACCACAAAACCACCCACCACGTTGGTGGTGGCGAGCGTGACCGCGATCAGGCCGAGGACGATCGTGACTGGCGAGTCGGCACCGGCGGCGATCAGGATCGCGCCGACCAGGATGATGCCGTGGATCGCATTGGTGCCCGACATCAGTGGCGTGTGCAGGATGGTCGGCACCTTGGAGATGACCTCGAACCCGACAAAGATCGCCAGCACGAAGAAGGTCAGCTCGTTGAGGAGCTCGTTGGTCATGCGGCCGAGAGGACCTGCTTCGCGCGTTCGTTGACAACCTCGCCCCCATACGTCACGCAGGCGCCCTTGGTGATCTCGTCCTGCAGGTCGAGTGCGATCACTCCGTTCTTGACGAGGTGGAGCAGCAGGTTGGCGACGTTGCGGGCGAAGAGCTGACTGGTCGTCAAGGGCATGGTGGAGGGGACGTTGCGCGTGCCGATTATGGTCACGCCGCTCACCTCGACGTCCTTGCCGGCCTGGGTCAGCTCCACGTTGCCACCCGTATCCGAGGCGAGGTCGACGATCACCGACCCCGGCCGCATGCCTCTGACCATGTCCGCGGTCACCAGCAGCGGGGCGCGGCGCCCGGGCACCGCCGCGGTCGTGATCAAAACATCCGACCTGGCGATGTGCTCGCCGATGAGCTCACGCTGCTTGCGCAAGAACTCCTCCGACTGCTCGCGCGCATAACCGCCCTCGCCTTCCTGGGTCTCGAGGGGCAGCTCGATGAACGTTCCGCCGAGCGACTGCACCTCCTCCTTGACCGCGGGGCGCACGTCGTAGGCGGATACCACCGCCCCCAACCGCCGCGCCGTGGCGATCGCTTGCAGGCCGGCCACACCGGCGCCCATCACGAGCACACGTGTCGGGGCGACGGTGCCGGCGGCCGTCATCATCATCGGGAACAATTTGCCCAGCCGGTCTGCGGCCATCAGCACCGCCTTGTAGCCGGCCGCCGACGCTTGCGACGAGAGGGCATCCATCGACTGGGCGCGGGAGATGCGCGGCAAGAGCTCGAGGCTGAAAGCCGTGATCCCGTGGCTGGCCAGCGATCTCACGATGTCTCCCTGGGTTGCCGGCTGTAGGAAGCTGATGAGGACGGCGCCCTTCTTCAGCAGGGAAATCTCGCTCTCGCGCGGGGCCTGCACCTTGAGCACCGCGTCGGCGTCGCGCAGCAGACTTCCGGCGCGGCCGGCCACCGTAGCTCCGGCCTTTTGATAGAGGTCGTCGCTGATGAATGCGGCCGCCCCGGCGCCGGCCTCGACGCCGACCTCCAGTCCCGCCGCGACGAGCATTTTCGCCGTGTCGGGAACCAGAGCGACGCGGCGCTCCCCCTGCTCGATCTCCCTGGGAACGGCCACCTTCACGAGCAGCGACTCTAAGGCGTCAAGGCTCGCTCCTGCACACGCGTAGAATCCTTAATCCGCCATCCAAGAACCGAAGTGACCGAGCCAATCGTCAACGACCTGACCATTCAAGCTGCCACCGTCAATGGTTCAGGCAGCCAGACCGCCAACCTGGTTTTGACCAGAGCGATCTTCCACATGGGAATTCCCGTGGCCCCCAAAAACGTCTTTCCGTCCAACATCGAAGGCCTGCCGACGTGGTACCAGCTCCGCATCACGCCGGAAGGCCACATGGCCCGTTCGGACAAGGTGGACATCCTGGTCGCCTACAACGTTGCGACCTGGCGCGAGGACCTGACGACCGTGCGGCAGGGCGGCGTGGTCATCCACGAAGAGGCATTCTCGACCGCCGATGGCCGCAGCGACGTCACGTACTACGGGGTGCCGTTTGCGAAGCTGGCGAAGTCGAAGATCCAGAGCGACACGCTGCGCAAGCAGCTGGCCAACATGATCTATGTCGGCGTGGTGGCCGGGGTGCTGGGGATCCCGTGGGAGGCGCTCGAGCACGGTGTCAGGCGGCAGTTCCTGTCCAAGCCGAAGGCAGTCCAGGTCAACCTCGACGCGATCAAGGTCGGCTTCGATTACTGGCAGGACAACTTCTCGAAGCAGGACCCATACCGCCTCGAGCCGATGACCGGCGTGGTCGAAGGCAAGGTCCTGGTCGAGGGCAACCAGGCGGCAGCCCTGGGTGCGTTGATGGGCGGCGTGACGGTCGTCGCGTGGTATCCGATCACGCCATCGTCATCCCTGTGCGAGTACCTGATCGCCTACGCGGAGCGGTTCCGGGCCGACCCACAGAACGGTGCCAAGCGCATCTCGGTGGTGCAGGCCGAGGACGAGCTGGCCGCTGTCGGTATGGCGATCGGCGCGGGGTGGGCAGGCGCACGGGCGATGACCTCGACCTCCGGGCCAGGCATCTCCTTGATGGCGGAGTTTTCCGGTCTCGCCTACTACGCTGAGGTCCCCGTCGTGATCTTCGACATCCAGCGCATCGGTCCCTCGACGGGCCTGCCGACGCGCACGTCGCAGGCCGACCTCGGCTTCGTCTACACGCTCTCTCACGGCGACACCAAGCACATGGTGCTTCTGCCGGGCACGGTCGAGGAGTGCTACGAGCTCGCGCGCGACGCGTTCGATTACGCGGACCGCTTCCAGACGCCGGTCTTCGTGCTCTCCGATCTGGATCTGGGGATGAACCTGTGGATGACGCCGGAGTTCAAATATCCGGAGAAGAGCTTCGACCGCGGCAAGGTGCTGACCAAGGACGATCTCGAAAAGCTCGCAGGCGAGTGGGCAAGGTATCGGGACGTCGACGGCGACGGCGTGACCTACCGCACCCTGCCCGGGACGGACCATCCCGCCGCCGGTTACTTCACGCGCGGTTCCGGCCACGACGAGATGGCGCGCTATACGGAAGGCGCAGAGGCCTACGCTCGAAACATGGACCGGCTCGCGCGCAAGCTCGAGACCGCACGCCACTCCCTGCCGGCGCCCATCGCCGACGAGAACGGCGCGTCGGTCGGCCTGATCGCGTTCGGCTCGACCCACGCCGCGGTGGTCGAGGCCCGCGAGACGCTCAGCGCCCAGGGCAAATCCGTTGACTACATGCGCGTCCGCGCCCTCCCGCTCTCCGACCAGGTGGCTCGTTTCGTCTCGCGCCACGAACGCGTCTACGTCGTGGAGCAGAACCGAGACGGTCAGCTTTACGACCTCATTCGTCTCGCGCTGCCGCCCGAGCTGGTCGACCGCTTGCGGTCGATCCGGCACTACAACGGGCAGCCAATCCCGGCCGCGGCGATCACTGAGCCCTTGATGCAACAGGAGGCGGTGCCGGCATGAGCGCGACCCTGAACCACGTCGGCCTACCGCGCGACGCGTATAAGGGCGCCGCTACGACGCTTTGCGCCGGATGCGGACACAACTCGATCACCAACCACATGGTCAAGGCGCTGTACGAGCTGGGCGTGGAGCCACACCTGCTCGCCAAGATGTCCGGCATCGGTTGCTCGTCGAAGACCCCCGCTTATTTTGTCGAGACCGCACACGGTTTCAACGGCGTCCATGGAAGGATGCCCGCGCTGACGACGGGGGCGCACCTGGCGAACCGGCAGCTGATCATGCTCGGAGTC
>Ga0066665_10001197_pt1 | contig 11791 bp, 8 predicted proteins | sample GraSoiAngelo_114_FD_75175 | JGI IMG/M metagenome (GOLD analysis project Ga0066665, IMG submission 75175) | Grasslands soil microbial communities from the Angelo Coastal Reserve, California, USA - 14_0903_13_40cm | ecosystem: Environmental > Terrestrial > Soil > Grasslands | place: USA...
GACCCATGTTGAGACCGCCCGCGTCCGAGCAGTCACTCGGCGACTGCTGATCGCAGTCGTCGTGCACGCCGCTGCCCGGCAGGCAGCAGCGCACGGCGTCGCCGTCCTCGCCACCGTCCACCTCGACCTTGGTGGCGACGAGTGCGGGGCCGGTGGCGCCGCCGGCGAGCGACGCGGGGTCGATCTTCACCTTCACCATCACGGTGGCGCCGCCGTCGACCCGGCTCTTCAGGGCCGCAAGGTCGTCCACACCCTCGAAGTCCGCATGCGAGGCGTTGACGGTCAGCCGGCCGCCGAGGAGGACCATCATCCCGCTGGCCGAATCGACGCTGGCGACGGGGGATTTGATCTTCACGTGGACCTGGTCCTGGTCGTCGCCGTCCTCGCCGTCCGACGGATCGCGGCCGTCGGCCGCCTCCATGCCGTCGGAGAGGCCGTCGCCGTCGGTGTCGGGGTCCTTCGGATCGGTGCCGAGCATCAGCTCGAGGCCGTCGCTCAGGCCGTCGTGATCCGTGTCGGCGCTGTGCGGGTTCGTCCTGAGGCGCTTCTCGATGCAGTTCGGGATACCGTCGTGGTCGCTGTCTTTCGAGTGCGAGGTGCAGACGGCCAGCGCGGAGCCGGCGAAGAGGAGGATCGCGAGGGCCGTCAGCACGGCGATGCGCCGCTTGCGGGGAAGGTTCATGGGCACGCTCTCCAGCAAAGCGAGTACCACAGCCCGGCACGCACCGGCGCGGGGTTCGCGCGGATGCCATGCGCAGTGCGCGGGCGGTTCCGTGGCGGTGTGACGCGGGTGTGCCGCCGGCCGCCGTCGTTGCGCCAGCCCGTGCGCTCTACTAGCGTGCCCGCCGATGGACGACCTCGACGCCTTTCGGGAGGAGACCCGCCGCTGGCTCGTGGCCAACGCGCCGCCCTCGATGCGAAAGCCGCTCGCCGCGGGCGAGGACTACTGCTGGGGCGGCCGGAAGGGACGCTGGCCGGCGGATGTCGCGCGCTGGCTCGCCGCCATGGCGGAGCGCGGCTGGACCGCGCCCACCTGGCCGCGCGAGTACGGCGGGGGCGGGCTCTCGGAAGAGGAGGGTAAGGTCCTGGCGCAGGAGATGGCGAAGCTCGGCGTCCGGCCCCCGCTCGTTGGTTTCGGGCTCACGATGATCGGGCCGCTGCTCCTCCACGTCGGCAGCGAGCAACAGAAGCGGCGGCACCTGCCGCCCATCGCGCACGGCGAGATCCGCTGGTGTCAGGGCTACTCGGAGCCGGGCGCGGGGTCGGACCTCGCCGGGCTCCAGACGCGCGCGGTGCGCGACGGCGACGTGTTCGTCGTGACCGGGCAGAAGGTCTGGACGTCGTTCGCGGACAAGGCCGACTGGATGTTCCTGCTCGTGCGCACCGACCCCGACGCGCCGAAGCACGCCGGCATCACGTTCCTCCTGATGGACATGGCGTCCCCCGGGGTGACGGTGCGTCCGATCAAGCTCATCAGCGGCGCGTCGCCCTTCTGCGAGACGTTCATCACCGACGTCCGGGTGCCGGTCGAGAACGTCGTCGGGCACGTGAACGAGGGCTGGGGCATCGCGAAGATGTTGCTGCGCTTCGAGCGCAACATGATCGCCGACGCCTTCAAGGAGCGCGACGACGCCGCGCGCCTGCTGGCGCTCGCCCGCCGCTATCTGCCGGCCGACGACGGCCGCGTCGGCCAGCCGATCGTGCGCGACCAGATCACCCAGCTCGAGATGGACCAGGCGTGCTTCGACTGGACGCTCGCCCGCTCGCGCGCCCGGGTGAAGGCGGGCCATCCGCCGGGCCCCGAGACGTCGATCTTCAAATATTACGGTACCGAGCTGAACCAGCGCCGCCGCGACCTCGCCGTCCGCATCGCCGGGCCTCAGGCGCTCGGCTGGGAGGGCGAGGGCTTCGCCGACGACGAGGTGAAGCTCACGCGCGACTGGCTCCGCTCGCGTGGCAACTCGATCGAAGGCGGCACGTCCGAGGTCCAGCTGAACATCATCGCCAAGCGCGTGCTCGGGCTGCCCGACTGATGGCGCTCGTCCTGACGGAGGAGCAGGAGCTGCTCGGCCGGACGGCGCGCGAGCTGGTCGCCGCCCGCTCGCCGCTGAAGCGCATCCGCCAGCTGCGCGACGCCCGCGACCCGATCGGCTTCTCCCGCGATCTCTGGCGCGAGATGGCGCGGCTCGGCTGGGCCGGGATCCTCATCCCCGAGGCGCACGGCGGGGCTGGCCTCGGATACACCGAGCTGATGGTCGTGCTCGAGGAGCTCGGCCGTGGGCTCGTCCCCGAGCCCATGCTGTCCACCGTGCTGCTCGGAGCGTCGGCGCTGCTGCTCGGCGGCAGCGACGCGCAGCGGTCGGATCATCTCCCGGCCGTCGCCGCCGGCGACCTCCTGCTCGCGCTCGCCTACCAGGAGCAACGGAGCCGCTACGACGTGCATCACGTCGAGACGCGGGCGGAATGGGCGAGCGGCAGCTGGCGGCTCACGGGCGAGAAGATCCAGGTGCTCGACGGCCACGTTGCGGACGTGCTCGTCGTCTCGGCGCGGACGTCCGGGTCGCCCGCGAACGCCGAAGGGATCACGCTGTTCCTGCTCCGCCGCGATGCCCCCGGCGTTCGCGTCGCTCGCCAGTGGCGCATCGACACCCGTGCGGCCGCGCTGGTCGCCCTCGACGGCGTGCGGGTCGGCGCCGAAGCGGTGCTCGGCGAGGTCGACGCCGGCGGGGCGCTGCTCGCGCGCGTCCTCGACCGGGCGACGATCGGTCTCACGGCCGACATGCTGGGCGGCATGACGGCCGCCTTCGAGATGACCGTCGACTACCTGAAGACGCGGCGGCAGTTCGGCGTCCCGATCGGGAGCTTCCAGGCGCTGAAGCACCGTGCCGCCCGCCTGTACGTCGAGACCGAGCTCGCACGCTCGGCGGTGATGGCCGCGCATCGCGCGCTCGACGAGGGCGCCGACGACATGCAGGCGGCGCGCATGGCCGCCATTGCCAAGGCGCGCTGCTCCGACGCGTACATGCTGGTCGCGCACGAGGCCGTGCAGATGCACGGTGGCATCGGCATGACCGACGAGCACGACGTCGGCTTCTATCTGAAGGCGGCCCGGGCGGCGGAGATCATGTTCGGCGACGCGGCGTATCACCGCGACCGCCTGGCGCGGCTCCAGGGCTACTGAGTAGGAAGATCGCGCATGGCAAGCGTCACGGAAGGGAAGCCCGCACCGCCGTTCACGCTCGAAGGCGGCGACGGCAAGCGGGTCTCGCTCGAGGATTTTGCGGGCAAGAACGTGATCCTCTACTTCTACCCGAAGGACGACACCCCCGGGTGCACGAAGGAGGCGTGCGGCTTCCGCGATCTCTGGAAGGAGATCGGGAAGAAGAACGCCGTGGTCCTCGGCGTGTCGGCCGACACCGGCGAGTCGCACCGGAAGTTCGCGAGCAAGTACAAGCTCCCCTTTCCGCTCCTCTCCGATCCCGACCGAAAGACGATGAAGACCTACGGGGCGTACGGCGAGAAGATGATGTATGGCAAGAAGACCGTGGGCGTGATCCGGTCGACGGTCTGGATCGGACCCGACGGCCGCGTGCAGAAGCACTGGGCGCGAGTGAGCGATGCGGCCAAGCACCCCGAGCAGGTGCTCGCGGCGCTCGAGGGGGCGAGGGACTAGGGTTCTACCCCATGTCGGAGATGACGGCGGACGTGCTCATCATCGGCGCCGGCGCGTCGGGGGCGGCGCTGGCGTGGAGCCTCGCGGAGACGCGCATGAACATCGTCTGTCTCGAGCAGGGCGATTGGGTGCAGTCCACCGACCTCCCCGGTATCGCGACCGACTGGGAGGTGCGCCAGGCCGCCGACTTCAACTTCAGCCCGAACACGCGCGGGCGCCGCGAGGACTACCCCGTCAACGACTCGGAGTCGCCGATCGCGGTGTCGATGTTCAATGCGGTCGGCGGCAGCACCATCCTCTATGCGGCGCACTTCCCCCGGTTTCGACCGTCCGACTTCAAGGTCCGCACGCTCGACGGCGTCGCCGACGACTGGCCGCTCGACTACGCCCGCCTCGAACCGTACTACGCGCTCAACGCGCGCATGATGGGGGTCTCGGGCCTCGCCGGCGACCCCGCCTACCCGCCGAAGGAAGTCCCGCTCCCTCCGGTCCCGCTCGGCAAGCTCGGGATGACGCTCGCGCGTGGCTTCGATCGCCTCGGCTGGCACTGGTGGCCGTCGGACAGCGCGATCGCCACCCGTGAGTACGAGGGCCGTGCCCCCTGCATCAACGCCGGCACCTGTCTCGTCGGCTGTCCGCAGGGGGCGAAGGCCAGCACCGACGTCACGTACTGGCCGGTGGCCGTCCGAAGCGGCGTGACGCTCAAGACGCGGTGCCGCGTGCGCGAGATCACGGTGGGTGAGAACGGCCTCGCGAGCGGCGTCATCTACTACGACGCGGATGGCGTCGAGCGCCGCCAGAAGGCCGAGGTCGTCGTGCTGGCCTGCAACGGCATCGGCACGCCGCGGCTGCTCCTCAATTCGCGCTCGAAGCAGTTCCCCGACGGTCTCGCCAACCGGAGCGGGCTCCTCGGCAAGCGGCTGATGTTCCATCCCTACGCCATGGTGACCGGCCTCTTCCCGGAATCGCTCGAAGGCTACAAGGGACCGACGGGGTGCTGCATCATGAGCCAGGAGTTCTACGATACCGACACGTCCCGCAACTTCACGCGCGGGTACTCGTTCGAAATGCTGCGCGGCTTCGGGCCGGTGTACTCCGCGCTCTGGGGGATGCAGGCGGGACGGCTGTCGTGGGGCGCCGACCATCATCGCGACTTTGCCGACGTCTTCGATCGAACCGCGGGGATGGTGGTCATCTGCGAGGACCTGCCCGATGAGGGGAACAGCGTGACGCTCGATCCCGCGCTCGCGGACGCGGACGGCATTCCGGCCCCGAAGATCACGTACCGCCTGAGCGAGAACAGCACGAAGATGATGGCGCACGCGGTCGCGCGCGGGAAGGAAGTACTGGAAGCCGCCGGGGCGACCGCGACGGTCGTCGAGTCGCCGCTGCGCCTGGCCGGATGGCACCTCATGGGCACCGCGCGCATGGGGACGGATCCCCGTACGTCGGTCGTGAACTCGTGGGGCCGGTGTCACGATGTCCGCAACCTGTTCATCATCGACGGCAGCATCTTCGTGACCGCGGCGGCCGTGAACCCCACGAACACGATCCAGGCGCTGGCGCTCTACATCGGCGATACCATGAAGAAGAACCTCGCCACGCTGTTCGACGACTGACATGAGCGACGACGCCGGCGCCTTGCCCGTCGACCACCAGCTGCTCGAGACCCTGCTCGACGTCGTCATCCCGCCGAGCCCCGACGGCCGCCTCCCGGGAGCGGGCACGTTGGGGCTCACCGACACGATCGCCCGGACCGTGCGGCAGATGCCGATGCTCCGCCCCGTGCTCGAGTACGGATTCGGGACGCTCGCCGAGCTCGCCATGCGACGCAATGCGGGCGGCTGGGGGGTGTTGACGCCGGCGGAGCGGGCTGAGGTCTTCGCCGAGTTCACCGCGACGGACCAGTTCTTCCTGCCGGCGTTCCTCTTCCTCGCGTACTCGAGCTACTACCAGGCACCTCGGGTCGTCGAGGCACTGGGGTTGGAGGCGCGGGCGCCCCATCCCAAGGGGTATCCGATGGACGAGGACGACCTGACGCTCCTCGATGCCGTGCGGCGTCGCGGCAAGATGTACCGCGGGTGCTAGTCTCGATCGCTGATTTACCGACCTGCGCTACGGGCCTGGGAGCCATCGACGCGTTCGCCGACCATCCCGCTCGGGCCGCGCAAGATCCTGATCGGCGCGCCCGCTCTTCGACGGAACCCTAGAAGACGGTAGGCCGACGTCCACAGCCGCGTCAGAACGTCAGCTTGTCGAAGTCATTCCACTGAAGCGTGACCCCGTCGGTGATGGCGTCCCAGTTCGGGACATTGAGCGTCCGAACTCCCCCGCCGCCGCGTGAGATGAGCTGGAATGAGACCGTGTCGTCCGGCGGCGAGCTCGCGCGGACGTAGACGTCGGCTCCCTGGATGAACGGCAGCGCGCTCAGAACCGGATCCGGCTGGCTCAGGTCGGTTTGTCCGTCACGATTGCGATCGAACGCGAAGAACGCGTTCACCTGCTTGCTGATGGGGCAGAGGCCTTCCGTGCAGACGTTGAGGCCGTTGATGAGCAGCTGGTCGTTCTCGACGCCCTGGTCGCCCCACAGCTCTTTGTACCTGATGGTGACCGACGACACGCTGCCCGGGCGCCCGCCGGCGTATTCCTCGATCGCGGGCGACGCGAGCAAGCGGAGGGTGTGGTCACTTCGCACGAACGGCTCGTAGTAGATGTGGAGCGTGGGAAGGCCCGTTTGCACCAGCGCGAACTCGTAGCGCTGGTTCGGCTGGACCGGTACGGGTCCCCATTTGCCTCCGCCGGTGGAGCCGTCGGTGATGTCGATTGACGCCAGCGGCGTCGTCGTCGACCGTTGCCCGCTCGAGTCGACCGGCCAGACCTGCACGGTCGCGCCGAGGAGTCCCGAGTTCTGCGGGAAGTCGAGCGCCTTGCCTGCGACCTCGATCGGGCTCCGGCGACAGATGTCACGGAGCGGCCGGCGGCCAGTGAGGAACGTGTAGTACTGGACGAAGGACTCGGCTGAAGTGCACGTCTGAACGTGGGTCTGGTCGGGGATGGTTACGTTCTGCGCGCCGTCCATGTTCCGGCCGGGGGTCCCCCTGCCCGCCCAGACCGCGAGCGTCGGCACCCCGGGATTCTGGTTCTGGCCGTCGACATTGATGTAGTGCCCCACATTTGCCCTGCGCCGGGCGGCCATGTCCCCGTTGGTCAGGTAGTCGTACATCACCGAGGTGCCGAGCGAGTGCGCGATGACGTCGACCTGGGACTTTCCAGCCCGCAGCTTTAGCGCCGCGATCGCGTCGTCGATCTGCTGATCGACTTCGCTCTTGTCACCCACCGCGCGCGTCGAGTTGTAGTCCACCTCGTCGACCCAGCTCGTCGGGTAGCGGTTGCTCTCGAAGCGCATCGCCTGCGACTCGAACTGCGCGCCCGAGCCCTCTATGCCATGGACGAAGAGGATCGGGTTGTATCTGAACGTCGCCGCGTCAGCCGCGGGAGTGCGAGACAACACCAACGGGCCGCCGGCGATGGCGACGAGCAGGAGGCGCCGCAGCCTCCAAAGACGATTATCCCTCATGTCGCTCCCTCCCCCGAGTCCTCGGCACGTACGGTAAATGCCGCCGAGTAGGCTCCGCCGGGTGCAACCGCTAGGTCAATGGCTAGTTGAGGGATTTTGCGTGTTGGCGATTGGGGACGAGGCCCACGGTCGTTCCGGGTCTCGCGCGCCCATAAGACGGGATGCGCGCGCCGGCTCAACACGTTCGGCTACGAGGTCGCGAAGGCCGCGGTCGTCCGTCTCACGCGCTGCGCGGCGATCGAGCTGGGGGAGAACGGTGTGCGCGTGAACAGCGTCTCGCAACGCAGCGCAGGCTTCCTGTATCGCGCGCGACGGTCGAGGGGGATGCCGCGCCCACGCGTAGGCGCCGCGGGACATGGAGGGCTCGAAGCCCGGGAGCACTTCGCAGTTGTGGCAGCCTGCCCCGAGCGGTTGTATACGGGAGCGGTCGTGACCGAACGCAAGCCGGACACGCTCGGGCTGGCCGCAGCGGCGGAAGACCTCGACCGGGAGCTGTCCCGCTACGAGGCGCTCGCAGGGCGGATCCAGCGCGAGCGCCTCGATTCCGAGAAGAACCTGCACCAGGCGGCGCGGGCGCTGATCGAGCTGGAGCAGAGCGAGGGGCGGCTCGGTGAGCACCTCCGTGCGCTGGTCGACGCGATCGCGACGGCGCGCGAGCGCCAGGAGAAGCAGTCACAGGGCGTCCGGGCGCGAGCGGAGCAGATCCGGCAGCGGACGGAGAGCCTGACGCAGTTGCTCGAGCGATTGGCGGCGCTCGGCGCAGCCGCCGGAGACGTCAACCGGTTGGTCCAGCAGGTCGCTGCGAGCGCGGGGGAGGCCGGCGCGCCAGAGCGCATCGACGACGCGGCGTTTCGAGAGATCCAGGACCGCCTCGGCCGGCTCGCCGAGGACTCCGGGGAGCTCGCGCGAGCGGCCCAGGCCGACGAGTTCGGGGATCTCGGGACGCAGGCGGAATCGCTCCGTCTGCAGCTCCTTTCGGCGCGCAACAAGTTCGTGCTCCTCGAGCGCCGAGGCGGCTCCGCGGGCGACGCCTAGCAGGCTGCGATCGCGTTCAGGCCCGTTCGGGGAGCTGTCCCGCCGCCGCGCTCATGCCCGGCATCTCGTGTTCCGCGGCGTCCGGGAGCTGAACGCTCCGCGCGAGAACGCGAAGCAGCTGGCCGGGCTCGAAGGGTTTCGCCAGATGAGCCTGAAAACCGGCCGCGAGAGCCCGCCTGCGATCGCTCGCATGCGCGTAAGCCGTGAGCGCGACCGCCGGAACGTCACCGCCTTGGTCCGTCGCGAGCGCCCGCACGTTGCGAATCAGGGTGTAGCCGTCCTCGCCCGGGAGCCCGATGTCGCACACGAGCACGTCCGGCCGCCAGGCGGCGAGCTGGCTGAGCGCTTCGCGTGCGGTGCCGACCCCGGCCACGGTGGCGCCCGCCTGGGCCACGATCACGGAGAGCGCCTCCCGCGCGTCGATCTCGTCCTCGACGATCAGCACCCGGATCCCGTCGAGGCTGCACGGTGCGTCCACCGCCCGGGCCTCCTCGACGGGCGCCGCGCTGCGGACCCGCGGGTACGGCTCCTCGTGACGGGTCGCGAGGGGGAGGGTGACCACGAACGTGGCGCCTCGCCCTTCGCCGGCGCTGAGCGCCTCGACGTTTCCCCCGTGCAGCTCGACCAGGTGACGGACGATCGCGAGCCCCAGGCCGAGCCCGCCGCTCGTCCGGGTCGATGAGGCGTCCGCCTGGCGGAACCGTTCGAACACGTGGGGCAGGAACCCCGGCGCGATGCCCTGCCCCGTGTCGCTCACGCGCACCTCCACGTCCGCGCCCACGCGGCGCAGCTGCACCTCGACGCGGCCGCCCTGCGGCGTGAACTTGATCGCGTTCGAGAGCAGGTTCCAGATCACTTGCTGGAGCCGGTCGGTGTCGCCGAGCACCGGGCCGGTCTTCGGAGGGATGAAGCGAGCGAGCGTGATCGCCTTCGCCTCCGCCGCGGCCGCGAGCGAGTCCGTCGCCGCCTCGACGACCGGTCCGAGCTCGACGGCACGGCGGTCGAGCTGCACTTTGCCCGACATGATGCGGGAGACGTCGAGCAGATCGTCGACGAGCCGCGCCTGGGCCTTGGCGTTCCGCTCGACCGCCTCGATGGCCCGCGCCGCGGCGCCCGGGTCGAGCGCTTTCCGGCGCAGCATCCACAGCCAGGAGAGCATCGCGCTGAGCGGGGTACGCAGCTCGTGGGAGAGCGTCGAGAGGAACTCTTCCTTCAGGCGGTTTGCCTCGCGCGCCTCGCTGAAGAGCGTGTTCTCGATGGCGATGGACGTCATCTGCGCCAGCTGCACGAGCAGGTCCTCGTCTTCCTGGGTGAAGCGGCGGTCGCAGTCGCCGAAGACCTCGACCAGACCCAGGTTCCGACCGTCGCGGCCCATGAAGGGCGCTGCCAGCACGTCGTACGGCCGCGGTGCAGGCGCCCCGGAGCCGTCGATGGTCAGCCCCGGGAGGCGCGGGTGGAGGAGCCGGGTCGTCCGGTATGTCTGGTTCGTCCCGGAGACCGCCGACGAAACCGCCGCGTCGATGTCCTCAACCTCCGGGATCTCGCAGGCGGCCGAGACCGCGCGGTGCGTGCGGCGCTCGTCCACGCGTGCGACGGCCAGGGCGCGCTCCGCGCCGAGGATCTCGCGCGCGCTCGTGGCCAGCACGGCGAGCATCTGGTCGAGCGAGAGCGCGGAGTTGATGGCGAGCGAGGAAGCGGCAAGCCGGTGGAGCTGGGCCGCACGTTCGCGCAAGGAGCTCGCCTGCCGGCGCACTTCGGCCGTGGCGCGGAAGAGCTCGACGAAAACCGACACCTTCGTGCGCAGCACGTCGGGAACGACGGGCGCCAGGAGGTAGTCGACGGCCTTCAGCGAGTATCCCCGCGCCACGTGCGTCTCGTCGCCGAAGGCGGTGACGAAGATGATCGGCGTGTGCTCCGTCCTCGATCGCTGCCGGATCAGGGTCGCCGTCTCGAACCCGTCCATGACGGGCATCCGCACGTCGAGCAGCACGACGGCGAAATCCTGCACCAGCAGACGCCGGAGCGCCTCCTTCCCGGAGCGCACCTTGACGATGTTCACGGGCAGATCGACGAGGATCGACTCGAGCGCGACGAGCTTGTCCGCGCTGTCGTCGACGATCAGGATGCCAGGCGCTTCCGGCGTCATCAGTGGGGCAGCCATACGCGGAGCAGCGTGAGCAGCTGCTCGGTGTCGATCGGCTTCGCGAGGTAGTCGGACGCGCCGGCATCGATGCACTTCTCGCGATCACCCTTCATGGCCTTCGCCGTCACCGCGATGATCGGCAAGCTCGCGAACCCGGCGCCCCCGCGGATCGCCCGGATCGTTTCGTAGCCGTCCATCTCGGGGAGCATGATGTCCATGAGCACCGCGTCGATCCCCGGAAGACCGTGCAGGAGGCTGATCGCCTCGCGGCCGCTCTCGGCAGATACCACCGTGACGTTGTACCGCTCGAGGACGCTCGTCATGGCGTAGATGTTGCGGATGTCGTCGTCGACGAGCAGCACCTTCTTGCCGGCGAGCGTGGCATTGACGTCGTGCAGGCGCTCGAGGATCCGCCGCCGGGACTCGGGCATGCGCATGATGACCCGATGGAGGAAGAGGGCGGTTTCGTCGAACAAGCGTTCGGGCGCCTCGGGGCCGTTCAGGATGATGCTCTGCGTGAACGGCTTCAGGCGGTCCTGTTCCTGCGGCGTGAGCTCACGCGCCGTGTACACGATGAGCGGACGATCGCCGAGATCGACCTCCCGGCGCAGCCGATCGATGAGCTCGACCGCGTCCTCGTCGGCCAGCCCGAGATCCACGACAGCGCAGTCGACGCGCTGATCGCCGAGGCTGGCGCGCGCCTCGCTCGCGGTGGCGACCGCCGTGGTGTGCACGTCCCCGTTTCCGATCAGCTCGACGAGCCGCTCGCGCTGGACCTGATCGCCCTCGATGAGAAGCAGGTTCTTCACGGGCCGGTTGACGCAGTCTTCCAGCCGCACGAACGCCGTCTCGATCGCGTCGCGGGTCAGTGGTTTCACCGCGATGCCGAGCGCGCCGCGCGCAAGCCCATGCTCCAGCTCCTCGTGGGCCGAGATCACGTGCACCGGGATGTGACGGGTGGCGAGGTCGTGCTTCAGCTGGTTCAGGATCCGCCACCCGCTGATATCGGGAAGTCTGATGTCGAGCGTGATCGCATGCGGTCGGAGCTGGCCTGCCAGCGTGATGGCAGTCGCGCCACGTGCCGCCACGACGGCCTTGAAGCCGCGGGCGTGCGCCTCATCCACGAGGACGCGCGCGAATGCTTGATCGTCCTCGATCACGAGGAGAACGCGGTCATTCGGCCGGATGTCGTGCCGATCGTCGTCGACCTCCTCCGGGGGCGTCTCGACATGCGCGGCGGGCTCGTCCACCGCGACCGCCTGCTGTTCACCCACCCGGCGCTCCACGTCGATCGCGGTGTCGAGCCCTCGGACGGCGCGAGTACTCGGGCACACGTGCGGGAGGTAGAGCTTGAACGTGCTCC
>Ga0066665_10001202_pt1 | contig 11784 bp, 9 predicted proteins | sample GraSoiAngelo_114_FD_75175 | JGI IMG/M metagenome (GOLD analysis project Ga0066665, IMG submission 75175) | Grasslands soil microbial communities from the Angelo Coastal Reserve, California, USA - 14_0903_13_40cm | ecosystem: Environmental > Terrestrial > Soil > Grasslands | place: USA...
ATAATCTCCTCCTGCAAGAGAACCCGCTGGTAGCGGGAAATAGGATCTTTTCGCTCCCACTCTTCGAAGACCTCCCTGGAGACATACGAGGCGTCATCGTGGGCGGAATGACCAGTCATGCGAAACGTCTTGCATTCGAGCAGAGTGGGTCCGAGCCCGGCGCGCGCCCGTTCGATCGCTCTTCGGGTCGCGTCATAAACGGCGAGAACGTCGTTGCCGTCCACGATTTCTCCCAGCATCCCGTAAGCCGGAGCGCGATCGGCCACGTTCTCCACCGCCATCTGTAATTGCACGGGCGTCGAATACGCAAACTGATTGTTGTTGCAAATGTAAACGACCGGCAACTTCTCGACAGAGGCAAAGTTTAGCCCCTCGTGCCAGTCTCCGCGACTGGTGGCGCCATCGCCGAAATAGCAGAGGACCACCCTGTCTTCCTTGCGCATCTTGAACGCGAGCCCGACTCCGGCCGCGACCGGGACGTTGTCGGCCAGCATGCTGACAAACGAAATCACGTGCAGCTTGAGGTCTCCCATATGCATGTTGCCGTCTCTTCCGCGGGTGTAGCCGTCGCGCCTGCCCATGTACTGCGCAAGTATCCTCGGCGGGGTCATGCCCCGGATCAGAAATGCTGCCATATCGCGATGGGATGGACATACGACATCCTGCGGCCGAGTGAGGGTGCAGGACCCGACGCTGATGGCTTCCTGCCCGCGGCCGACATACACGCCGCCCACAATTTTCCCTTGGCGGTACAGCTTTCTTTCGATTCGATGCTCCAGCTCGCGCGTCAGCATCATGTAGTAGAGCATTCGCCGCAGCGGTTCCGCGCCTATGGAGTGGACGAGGGCGCTCTGCAGGGCCACGCCGACGCTCTCCCGTCCCTCCGTCAATTTCTCCTCGCGCACGGAAGGAACCTTCGCGGACGGATGAAGATCTTTGTCATGTTGTCTCATGATACACACCACCTGCCGCTTCTTCTCCCGACGGCAACGGGCCCTGTTCGGCAAGCTCTGCGGCCCTGTCCACTTCGCCGTTGATCCGGCGCAAAATTGTATTCCGTTCTTCCTCAGACATCGATCCGGTTTCGCGCAGGTAACGTTCGAATCTGTCGACAGGGTCCCGGGTCTTCCAGTGTTCGATTTCGTCTCTGGGCACGTACCACGCGTCGTCGTGTTCGGCGTGCCCCCTCATGCGCATGGTCTTGGCTTCGATAAGAACAGGCCCGTTTCCCTGCCGGGCGTGATCCATGGCTTTGCACGCCGCCTCGTACACTGCGAGCACGTCGTTTCCGTCCACTTGAAACCCCGCCACGCCGTATGCCTGTGCCCGAATCACGAACTCGGGATTGGCTGTTTGCCTGGCAACCGGAGTCGAATACGCCCAACCGTTGTTCTCGATCACCAGAACCAGAGGCACTTTGCGGACGGCGGCAAAGTTGAGCCCCTCGTGAAAATCGGTTGTGCTCGTGCCGCCGTCCACTATGTAGGTCAGAGCCACGCTCCTCTTTTTTTGAATCTTGACCGCCAGAGCCGCCCCAGCCATGACAGGGATCAGCGCTCCCAGCATGCTTATCGGCGCGATCACGCCCTTTCCCAAGTCCCCCATGTGCAAGTTGCAATCGCGTCCGCGGGTTGGGCTGGTGGCACGCGCCAGGTACTGCGCCAGGGCATCCTCGGGGCGAAACCCGCGCACGAGCAAGGAGCCAAGGTTCCGGATCATGGGGGCAAGCAGATCTTCCTTCTCGAGTGCGTACGCGGTCCCGATCGCGATAGCTTCCTGTCCCCGGCCCGTGTAAACACCCCCTACCACCTTGCCGGTGCGGTAGAGAGCGACCAGCTTTTCCTCCAGGATGCGGGTCAATTGCATCCAGTAGTAAAGCTCATGCAACTGCGTTTTGGTGGGCATGCGTCTGCATTGCTTTGTAGAGATCGCCTTCGCTCACTCAGACCACCCGGCGCTCGAAAACCGAACCGAACTCCTGCACCAGCAAATCGGCCACCTCCTGGACTTCAACATTCCGCCGGAGAATAGAGCTCATGGATGCGATGCCCGCCCCTGCGATGCCGCAGGGAACGATAAGGTCGAAATACGCAAGGTCCGTCCGCACGTTAAGGGCGAAACCGTGACGCGTGATCCAGCGACTGATGTGAACGCCCATGGCCGCGATCTTCCCCTGGCCGGTCCATACTCCGGTGAGGCCTTCCCGCCGCGCGCTCTCTATTCCATAGGCTTCAAGCACCCGTAGGAGCACATCTTCGAGACACCTCATGTAGCGGTGAACATCACGCTCCCGCCCTTCCAACTGCAGCAGAGGATATCCGACGACTTGTCCCGGGCCGTGGAACGTAATGTCGCCGCCACGATCGACTTCAAAGCATTCGACCCCTCGGGCCGCCAGCCCCTCCTTAGAAGCCAGAAGATGATGCCACCTGCCGTTCCGGCCCAGTGTTATCGTCGGCGGGTGTTCCAGGAGAAGCAGGACATCCTCCCGGAAGCCTTTCTTTTTCATTTCGCAAACCTGCATTTGCAGCTCGAGCGCCCGGCGGTATTCCACCGATCCCAGCGACAGCGCGTAGCAGGTCTTGCCGGCGGAGGTCACGTCCCCTCCTGCAACTGGGTGCAATTAGAAGTGGGAGTCAATTGATGCGGCCCTTAACTCTCTCGCAAGCTGTGGGGAGTTTTAATTCGTGGAATTCGTGGCCAGTAATCAGTAAAAACCGCCGCGAATTCCACGAATTTCACGAAAAAGATCAAGAGATCACCCCACGGTAGCCCGGAAAAATTTGACCCCCCACTCTAATTGCACCTCTTGCAACTGCGATTCAGACAGTAGCTGTGTCTTCTATAAATGGATCGCGGCGCCGTAGATGGCGTGCGCGGCTTCCATGATTCCTTCGGAGACCGTGGGGTGCGCGTGAATCAAATGGCATGCGTCCGCAGCCGTGGCTTCCAGTCCAATCAAGGCGGTAGCCTCCGCGACCAGTTCCGTCACGTGCGGCCCGATCATGTGGATACCCAGGATCTCCTGATACTTCCTGTCGCAGACGAACTTGACGAACCCTTCATTCTCGCCCAGAATCGTGGCTTTGCCAATAGCGGCAAACGGAAACTTGCTCGTTACGACGTCGTATCCCCTGTCTCGCGCCTTATTCTCCGTAAGACCGACGCTCGCGACTTCCGGGCTGCAGTACGTGCAGTTGGGCACGAGATCGTAGTTAATCGGCTCGGTGCTCTCGCCGGCGATATGCCTCATGGCGAGCATGCCCTCGTGAGAGGCGAGGTGCGCCAGTTGCTGTGTGGGCACCACATCGCCGATTGCAAAAATACCCGGGACGTTGGTTTCCATTCTTTCGTCCACCGGTATGAATCCCTTCGTCGTAGCCACTCGCAGCTTCTCCAGCCCGATCCCTTCGCTAACGGGACGCCGCCCGACGGCAATCAGAGCTTTCTCGGTTATGATTGTTTTGACTTCGCCCCCAGGGAGAGTCACTGTGGCGTGTGCCCTGCCGTCCTGCACCTGAAGATTGTCCAGACGCGCGTCCGTAAGCAGCTTCATTCTCTTCTTGCCAAGGATCTTCTTGAGCTCTTCGGAAATCTCATGGTCCTCCACAGGCAGGATTCGGGGCAGCATCTCAACAACTGTCACATCGGTTCCCACTCGGGAGAAGATCGATGCGAACTCAATGCCCACGGCGCCTGCGCCGATGACCAGCAGCGACCTGGGGATCCCGTCCAGATCGAGGATCTCCTTATTGGTCAGCAGGCACTGCCCGTCCAGTGCTATTCCGGGAAACAGCTTGGCCTCCGACCCGGTGGCCACGACGATGTTCCTGGCCCGAACTTCCTGGACCGTTTCCCCCTCGACCTGGATCACGCCGGGACCAGTGATCGTTCCCTTGCCGCGAAAGGTGACGACCTTGTTTTTTTTCATCAAGAAGTCGGTTCCCATAGCCAGCTTCTTGACGATTTTGTCCTTCCGCGCCTTCACGAGGCGAAAGTCCAGGTTGATGTCTTTGTAAAGAATGCCGAACTCTTTACCGTTGAGGGCCTTTTCGTAGAGGTCGGCGTTGAGGAGGAGGGCTTTTGTGGGTATGCAGCCCCAATGAAGACAGGTGCCGCCAAACTTGGCGTATTTCTCAATCAGGGCGACTTTCAGGCCGAGCTGAGTGGCCTTGATGGCTGCGACGTAGCCTCCAGGGCCCGACCCGATCACGGCCACGTCGTAAAGAATGGGCTCTGTACTCAAAGTTCACCTTCTCTGGATCAGATGAGTCGTTCATACGAAGTTTCGGTGAAGAGTCCCGAGGGGTCAAACAAAAGGCGAATAGTATCACCGCCGAAAGAATCCAGTCAACCACGGGTGTAATCATAATCATTGTAATCATGGTAGGGGCAAAGGGGTCGGGCGCAAGAGTCCTCCTGCTCCTGGGAGCGCACGCATCCGGCCTTCACCACAAAGACACGAAGATCCACCACGATCATGCCTGTGTGAGTCTTCGTGTCTTCGCGTCTTTGTGGTGAAAAAGGCCGCGATTGAAGCCCTAAATACTCCGGATCTCGGGGATCGCGGCCACTAAATGGGGGTTCGAGTGCAGGTAGAGAGTGGATCGCCGCTTCACGTCGATGTCCTTATATACCCGCTCCACCTGTTCCTCCGAAAGGCCGATCAGCTCGGCCACGGCCGCGGCCGGGATTCCGTTGTTCTTGCCGTACAGGCAAAGGTCCATCTGCTCATAAGGCAGGGAGAAGTAAAATTCGTCCTGGCTCTGATGCAGGGAATACGTATCCGTGGTCGGAGACCGCTTCCGGACTTTTTCGGGCACGCCGAGATATTCGGCCAACTGGTAGACCTGGGACTTGTAAAGATGAGCAATGAGCTTGATGTCCGCCGCGCCATCGCCCAATTTGACGAAAAATCCCTGGTCATATTCCAGCCGGTTCGGGGTGCCTGTGGTCAGGTAGTTCAGCCGGTCTGCGTGGTAATACTCCAGCATCTTGCGCACGCGCTGCTTGAAGTTGGTGGCCGCCACGATTTGCAGATAGGCCTCATGTGGCAGCCGCTCTTTGATCAGCGCGCCGTCAGGGGATTGGGCCACGATGGAATAAAAGTTGAACCCCGTGTGTTCGGTCACCTTGGGCAGGACGATTTTGGCCTTCCATCCCGGTCTGTACTCCGGGATCACGGAGCTGATGGCCTCGTCTCGGCGGGCATAGCAGCCCAGCGATTCCAATATAGGGGTCAGCTCTTCCATCACCGAGGCGAACCCGAACTGTGTGGAAACCGCCTGACTCAGCCTCGGCGTTTCCCCGGAGGAATCGCGTTCCGGCATGTGCAGACCGAAAACCCGTTCCTTGCCCAGCCCTGCGACGCACAGAGCTGCCGTAGTCGAGCTGTCGATGCCACCGGACAGGGCCACCACCGCGCCGCGTTTGCGGCATTTCTGGGCGAAGTCCCGAAGCTCGCGTGAGATGCGCTCCACCTCGGCAGCGCAGTCCAGTTGCAAGACGTCCTTGGAAAAGGTCTTTGTCGTCATGAGCCGATTCCCATTGTCATGGGTTGGTTCGTATCATGGCCGGGCCATGCGACGAAGCTATCCTGGCACGGGCGTCCCGCCCGTGAATGACTGCTATGAGGCTCACTCGCTATTAGTAGCGGCGAACCCAAGGCATTCACAAGCGAGCCGTGGCATGCCGTCCCGGACCCCAGGTTAGATCCTCGTTTCCCACGGGCGAGACGCCCGTGCCACGGGCCTGTGTTCATCCCAGCGATGAGCAGGCCTCATCCCTGAGGATGGTCTTCAAAACCTTCCCCGCCACGCTCTTAGGCAAATCGTCCCGTACTTCTATCCACGCCGGCTGCTTGAAGACGGGCAGACGGATTTTCAGCTTCGCCTTTATCGCTTCCGGATCAAGCGCTCGTCCTGGCTTAGGGACCACAAAAACCTTGATGCCCTCTCCGAGAATGGCGTCCGGAATGCCGATCACGGCGGCCTCGGAAACGCCTTCCAATTCCATCAGCACTTCTTCGATTTCCTGCGCGCTGACGCTGTTGCCGGCAGTCTTGATCATGTCCTTGCTGCGGCCTACGACGAAGAGATATCCTTCCTCGTCCTCGCGACCCAAATCGCCGGTGAAGTACCAGCCGTTGCGGATGGCCTCGGCGGTGGCCTGCGGGTCCTTCCAGTAACCCATCATGATGTTCGGCCCACGCGCCGCTATTTCCCCGGTTTTTCCCGGCGGAAGCCGGTTTCCGCGTTCATCCGCGACAATGACTTCGACGCCGGGAACGGCCTTGCCGATGGAACCCCATTTCAAGGGCAAGGCCTCAGGCTCCAAATAGGTAAGGCGTGGCGCGGCCTCAGTGCACCCGTACATGATGAAAAGCCGCGCTGGTTGGAATGCTTCGGCCACCTCCTTTTGCAGCGCAGGCGCCATGGCCCCTCCCGCCTGAGTCACGTAGCGAAGGCTGGGAAAAACGCGCCTCCGCAGCGTGGATTTGGTCAGCAGAATGGCGAAGGTGGAAGGAACGCCCGCGAAACCACTGGCCGCGGTTTTTTCTAAGGTATCCAGCGCCACGTTGGGATACGCGAAACGGTTTTCAATGACGACTGAGCCGCCCGCCGCGAAATGGGTATAAAGCAGCGACGTGCCATAGATGTAGTAGAAGGGCAGGACGCAGAGAACTCGATCCTCCGGCGTCAACTGCATGTATTGCAGCACAGCTTGGGCATTGCTGACGAGATTTTGATGCGACAGCATCACGCCCTTGGGCTTGGCGGTACTACCGGAGGTATACACCAGCGAACCGAGATCCGCTTCCCTTACTTCACACGAAGGTGGGTCACCCGGGCCTTGGGACCATAGATCTTCGATGGCCGCCGCGCGAAGGCGCGTGAACCCCGGAGGAAACGCCAAAGCATCCCGGTCCGTGAAGACATGTTCGAGATGGGAGAGCTGGGCTTCCGTTTGCGCAAGCAGCGGCAAATATTTTCCAGCGGCAAAAATCGCTTTGGCTTCGCAATCATGGAGCAAATACGCCAGTGATTGCGCCGAAGTCTCGGTGTTCAAGGAAACGCTTACGGCCCCGGCCTTGAAGATGGCGAAGTGGGCGATGACGTAGTGAAAAGAGTTTTCATACAGCAAGGCTACTCGGTCGCATTGTTTCACTCCGAGCTTCCTCAAGGCACGCGCAAGGCGATTGGCATACGTTTCCAGTTGCGCATAGGTCATCCATTCCTGCTTGTACCACAGCGCGTCCTTGTTCGGGAACCGGCCAGCGGTGGACTCCAAAAGGTTTGGGATCAGCATCAGATCTGTCGTCAAGAACTGATGGTGAGTAACTGCACAGAAACAATGTCCAACGCGGACATGTCCTCGCAAGCCCCGGCGGATGCGCCGCCGCTTTTCTTCAGCTTGGGACCAATGGTTCCACGGCGCCGGGATCGAAATATCCGCATGCAAGCGCCGCTCCAAGTGGAGAGCGTTTCATGCGCCCGGCCTGCTTCCGGATTCACGAAACAGGGACTGACGGGAGCGCCATAGGTCTGCTCGGCCCGCTGCAATACCTCCGTCACGAGATCGCGGAAACCTTCCTTGAGTACGTGTTTTTCCCGCATCTGGTATTTGGCCGAATCTTCGCGGCGAATTTCGATCAGCCGATGATCCAGAATGGACTACGCCTCCAGGCCAACCGCAAAAACCATTGCAGTCGGCTCACAGCCCACGGTACTTGAATTCCACTGATGGTAAATCTTTGCCGCTTCAGCCCGGCCTGGAGCCAGAAGCTTCCTGGCTCCAGGCCGCTCGAATTTCGGAATTTACCTTTCCTCGTTTCCAAAGCAAAGCTGGCATGCTGTTTGCTTCGTAGCCTTTCATCTGTTTGCTTTCTGTTTTTGCATTGGGGGTTCTTATGAGGTGAATTTGTACTTCAAGCTGCAATCCGGACCCTGAACCCAAGGCTTGCGCCCTGGGCTTTCCTGCTGGACCCCCTTCGGGATCCTTGGTCTTGCGACAGAAACTAACTGGCAGATTGGAGCGGCTAATCCAGGATGGGCCGAGTAAGAGAGTTTCAGAAGGACGATACTGGCGAGGTTGCTGAGCTTTGGGCGAAAGAGTTTCACCTCCGGGAATCAGTTCCGCTGGATTCGCTGAGCCGCTATCTTGAGGAAGTCTTTTTCTTGAATCCTTGGCAGTCAGGGGATTTCCCGTCCTTGGTCTATGAAAACTCCGACCGGCGAATTGCCGGTTTCGTAGGTGTAATGCCCCGCCCTATGAGGTTCATGGGAAAGTCGATTAAGGCGGCGGTTGCTTCACAGATCGTGGTGGATCGGAGCAAAGGCCTTCCGTTTGCTGCGCTAGAACTATTCCGGAAATTCTTTTCCGGACCGCAGGATTTATCCTTTTCCGACGGAGCAAACGGGTTGGCCCGGAGAGTCTGGGAGGCTGCGGGGGGAAGTGTCGCGATGTTGTACTCCCCGCTGTGGACCCGGATACTGCGGCCTGCCCAGTACCTGGTGAATCTTTGTGAAAACCGGAGGCTGCTGGGAACTGTTGCCAAGGCTTCGCGCCCGATCTCTTGGGCCCTGGATGCCGCGGCTGTTCGGATTGCGGACGGACCTTATTGCTTTTCGGAGCCTGAAAGCATCGAAGCAGAGCCCGCTGAAGAGGCTATTATTTGGTGCCTTCGCCATTTGGCCGGGCATCGGGCATTGCAGCCCGAATACGACCTCGATTCACTCAAGTGGCTTCTGAAAAAGGCGGGGGAACAGAAGAAGCACGGGGAACTTCGGAAAGGAATGGTTCAAAGTGTCAAGGGAGAAATATTGGGCTGGTATTTGTATTACGCAAAACCGGGCGCGGTAAGCCAGGTGTTGCAAATCGGAGGCAAAGTTCGCTCAATCGCTCATGTCTTAAATCATCTCTTCTACCAGGCGTGGCAGCAAGGGGCGATCGCAGTTTCCGGGCAAACAGAGCCGGAGTTCGCTCTGGAACTGTCAAGCAGCCATTGTGGTTTTACCTGGCCTGGCGGAGTGTTAGTACAGTCGCGAAACAAGGATATTCTGGACGTGATCCATCGGGGAAACGCCTTCCTCACACGCTTGGAAGGAGAATGGTGGATGCGGTTCTGTGACCTCTCCGAGACAGGGAATGATAAGCAGATCTCCTCGTTCCGGAGAGCCGCAGTCAACGGGACTGTCAGCAAAAGCGGCGCATCGACTGGTTCAGCTGCGGATGACTGGGCACAAAAAGGGTGTCAGGGCACAAATAACGGAGCGAGACAGGCGGCAGTATGTGCGGGATAGCCGGAGTGCTGAACTTTGATGATGCGGGCGCCGATCCTGACCTTCTGCGCCGGATGATCCAAACTGTCCGGCACCGCGGACCGGACGATTGCGGAATCCATATTGATCGGAACGTCGGGCTGGCGCACGCCCGGCTCAGCATCATCGATTTGGCCTGTGGGCACCAGCCAATGCCCAATGAGGATCGGTCTCTTTGGATTACTTTTAACGGTGAAATCTTCAACTATCTCGAATTGAGAGAGGACCTCATCCGCAAGGGGCATCGTTTTGCAACCCACTCGGATACGGAAGTCATTCTGCACCACTATGAGGAAAAAGGGGAGGATTGCGTCAAGGACTTTAACGGCCAGTGGGCCTTTGCCATCTGGGATTCGAAGAATCAGAAGCTATTTCTTTCACGGGACCGTTTAGCGGTTAGACCGCTCTTCTATACAACCTGCAATGGCGTGTTTCTCTTTGCTTCGGAAATAAAGTCGCTGCTTCGCCATCCCGGAGTATCACGCGAGGTGGATCGCGTAGGGCTGGATCAGGTTTTCACTTTCTGGTTCACGTTGCCCCCAAGGACCATCTTTCGTGGGATTCAAGAGCTGCCTGCGGGCCATTCGATGACGGTTCAGAACGGCTGCATCAAATCCCAGCGATACTGGCAGCTGGACTATTCGCCTGCTTCAGAAATCCGCAAGATCGGACGCAGGGAAGAGCAGGAGTATAGCGAGCAGCTTCTGGACCTGCTCGTGGACGCGACACGCATTCGGCTTCGAGCGGACGTGCCGGTGGGCGCCTATTTGAGTGGCGGGCTCGATTCCGGCATAATCACAGCAATCGTTCGAAGATTTACGAACACACCTCTCAAGGCTTTCTCCGTCACGTTCGATGATCCGGAATTCAACGAAGCGCCGTATCAGGAAGAGGTGAGCCGGTTTTTAGGAACCGAGCGTCACGAGATCCGTTGCAGCTACGACGACATCGGGCAGGTATTTCCTCGTGTCATCTGGCAAACGGAAAAGCCGATCCTTCGAACGGCGCCCTCTCCATTTTTTATTCTTTCCCGCCTGGTCCGGGAGCAGGGCTACAAGGTGGTTCTGACAGGCGAAGGCTCCGATGAGATCCTGGGCGGCTATGACATCTTCAAGGAGACCAAGATACGCCGGTTCTGGGGAGTGCAGCCGGATTCTCAGGTCCGCCCTCTGCTTCTCAAGCGGCTCTATCCGTATCTTCCCATTTTGCAAGAGCAGCCTCCGGAATATCTCAAGGCGTTCTTTCACGTCAACGAGGAGGACCTGTCGAACCCCTTCTTCTCGCACCTTCCTCGATGGATGCTGACTTCAAGAATCAAAGTCCTCTTTTCGGACGATGTCAAAGACGAGCTCCGCTCGGAAAACTGCTACACGGAGCTCGAAGCGAATTTACCCGAAGACTATTACCGTTGGGACTCTTTTTGCAGGGCACAGTACCTGGAAGCAATGTTTCTGTTACCCGGTTACATTCTCTCATCGCAGGGAGACCGGATGGCAATGGCGCATTCGGTCGAGGGACGCTTCCCTTTCCTGGATCATCGGGTAGTCCAGCTGGCGGCATCGATCCCACCCAATCTCAAGATGAAAGTGTTGAACGAGAAATACATTTTGAAGCGCTGTGCGGAACACCTCATTCCCCGTTCCGTCGAGAAGAGACCGAAGCAACCTTACCGCGCTCCGGAGGGAAAAAGCTTCTTCTCCAACGGCAGAGGTCGCGATTATGTCGAGGCGGCTCTGGCCCCGGCGCAAATTCGAAAGACTGGCCTCTTCCGGCCTGCCGCGGTCCAAAAGCTAGTTGATAAGTTCCGCCGAGGGCTGGCGATCGGAATCAAAGACAACATGGCGCTGGCTGGTGTCCTTTCTACTCAGCTCATGGTAGACCAATTCATCGAACATCTAATGTGGTGAAATGTGAGAGAAGAACTGCGACGATTTATCATCGACAACTTCTTGTTTGGTGTGGAAGACAGTCAGTTTTCAGATGATGACTCCTTCCTGGAAAAGGGCCTCATTGACTCGACCGGCGTTCTGGAGTTGGTGGCCTTCATTGAAGAACAATATGGGATCAGGTTTCAAGATGATGAGATCATTCCAGAAAACCTGGATTCCGTCAATAAACTGATTCAGTTCCTGAACAAGAAGCTGGTACCGGCTGCCTGACGTATTTCACCCCGGCGGGGCGAAAGGCCGGGAAAATACGTTGGCGTATTTGTGAAATCATGTACCGGTGACTCGCAGTTCTGATTGCGCCCGTCAAGATCGGGCAGATCACACGATCGCGTAGTTTGTGGCATAATGCTTTGTCATTATGCCTGAGGACCTGTACGAAGAGATCGTCGAAATCCGCCGACGCGGCCAACGGGCGGCGCTGGCGACCATCGTGGCGCGCAAAGGATCCACACCGCGCAAAGACCCCGCAAAAATGCTCGTTTATGAAGATGGCCGGCAGTCGGGGAGCATCGGAG
>Ga0066665_10001205_pt1 | contig 11764 bp, 9 predicted proteins | sample GraSoiAngelo_114_FD_75175 | JGI IMG/M metagenome (GOLD analysis project Ga0066665, IMG submission 75175) | Grasslands soil microbial communities from the Angelo Coastal Reserve, California, USA - 14_0903_13_40cm | ecosystem: Environmental > Terrestrial > Soil > Grasslands | place: USA...
CGACCAGTCGTACAGCGACAGCAGCATCACCTGCCCGCGAACTTCGACGACTGGGCGGCGAGCTACGGGGTGTGGGGCGCGAAGCTCGATGGCAACAACGTCCTCGACGCGTACGCGGCGACGCGGATCGCGGCGGCCCGCTGCCGCACGGGCGAGGGCCCGGCGCTCCTCGTCGCCGAGACGTTCCGGATGGGCGGGCACGCGACGCACGACGAGCGCGAGGCACGGGAGACGTTCCCGGACAAGCTGTTCAAGGCGTGGGGGCAGCGCGACCCGATCGGACTGTACGAGGAGTATCTAAAGGAAGAGGGCTGGACGGCGCAGGAGCTGGAGGCGGTGGAGGCCGAGGTGACAGCGGAGGTGGAGCGCGCGGCGGAGAAGGCGGTGGGGAGCCGGGAGAAGATGCCGGAGGGGAAGGCGGCGTTGGGCGGGGTGTATGCGGACGGGGGCGGACGGTGACGGACAGAGGCGGGCTGTGACGGGCGGAGTCGGGCGGAGTCGGGCGGGGTCGGTCGTGTTCGCGGCGCTGCTGGTCGCGGGGCCGCAGGTAGCGTATGCGCAGCGACGCCAGCCGAACATTATCAACTACTCGTTCTTCATCACCCTCTCGGACTCCTCCGACACTGTCGCGGTTATTGCCTTCTTAGGGTTTGGGCATTCGCAGAGTGAAGCGGACACTCTCGATCTTGATCTCGTCGACATGACTGTTGACGCGGTCTCCGCGTCCGGGTCAGACGCCGACACCGCTTGTGTGCGGAGAATGGCGGAGGCGAGCCGTGCAGGCCAATCGGCCTTATGTGCTAGTGAGATGCCCTCCATGCCCTTCACCTATGACGGTCGGAAGCTCCGCATCGCGTTACCGAAGCCCACGAGTCGCCGCCAGGCTGATGATGAAGGTCAGGGGCAGGCCGTCGCGATCCGTTACCACGGCGTGCCGACGGATGGGCTGATTGTCAGCCACAGAGCCCGGGGAGGCCGGGCCTACTTCGGTGACAACTGGCCGCAGCGCGCTCGGTATTGGCTCCCGACTGTAGACAGGCCGGATGACAAGGCCGAAGTGATGCTCGTTGTACGGGGACCTCGACAATGGAAGGTGATCGCGAACGGCAGACCGGTATTCATAGAGAACAGGCGCCGCGGCGAATGGTCGTGGTGGGAGTCCCACCCCATCCCCACCTACACCATGGTCATCGGCGCCGGGGAGTTCACGGTCAGCACTCACCGCCCCGTCGTCCGCGAGCGTGACACGATCCCCATCCAAGTCTGGGCCTACGCGGAGGACTCGGCGTTCGCCGACTCGGTGCCGTTCAAGAACGCGACCGAGATCGTCGAGACCATGGAGCGGCTTGTGGGGCCGTTCCCGTACGAGAAACTTGCCCACGTGGAATCCTCCACGAAGTTCGGGGGCATGGAGAACTCCAGCGCCATCTTCTACGCCGAACGGCCCTACGTCGAGCGCCGCATGGGCGAAGGGGTGGTGCGCCACGAGACCGCGCACCAGTGGTTCGGCGACGCGGTGACCCCGCGGCACTTCCATCACCTGTGGCTCTCCGAAGGCTTCGCGAGCTACTTCGATCTGGTGGTGGGCGCCGCGCTGCACGGCGATTCGCTGTTGACCGCCGGGATGCGCCGCAACGCCGAGGGCTACTTCGCCTCGAGCGTTGTCGACCGTCCCATCCTCGACACCACCGTCACCGACTACGTGACGCTGTTGAACGCCAACAACTACCCGAAGGGCGCCTGGGTCCTCCACATGCTGCGCGGCCTCGTCGGCGACTCGGCGTTCTTTCGGGGCATCCGCGAGTACTACCGCCGCTACCGCGACTCGACCGCCCTCTCGGACGATTTCCGCCATGTGATGGAAGACGCGGCAGGTCGCGATCTGGAATGGTTTTTCCGCCAGTGGCAGCGGCAGCCCGGCTACCCGCAGCTGGATGTGGCATGGCGGCAACAAGGAGTTGGACGGGTGCGCCTCGATGTGACGCAGATCCAGCCCGCGGCGTGGGGCCGGTTCCGTTTTGCACGCCTGACGGTCGAGTTTCATGCTGCGGATGGCCGAGTGGCACGGCGTGTGTATAGCGTGGAGGGTAATGTCAGCGTCCTGTTCGCGGACTTGCCTTTCGTGCCCCAGACGGTCACCGTGGACCCGGACGGGGCACTTCTCCTCAAGACTTCGGTAAGAGAGGCAACGAGGGCACCATGAGAGTTTCGCACAGCGTGCAATACCTGGTGCTGTTCGCGGCGCTCGCCGCGTGCACGAAAGCCGAGCGCGTGATTGCCCAGGCGCCGGACGGCCTGGAGCGCGCGACGGTTGAGGGGCACGACCTCTTCATGCGGCCCGGCTTTCACATCAGCGTCTTCGCCCAGGGGCTGCGGGGCATCCGCTACCTGGCGCTGGGCCCAGGCAACGTGGTCTACGCGTCGCGGATTTCCGCGGGCACGATCCTGCGCCTCCCCGACGCGAACCACGACGGCGTCGCCGACACCGTGATCACCGTCGCGGAGGGCCTGCACCAGCCGTTCGGCCTCGCGTTCCGCGGCGACACGATGTACGTCGGCGAGACCGACGCGCTCGATCGCTTCAACCCGGGGGCAGCGACGCCGCTGAAGCTCGCCACGCTGCCGAGCGGGCCGGGGCATTCGACCCGCACCGTCGTCGTCGGCCCCGACAACAAGCTGTACGTCGCCGTCGGCTCCTCGTGCAACATCTGCGACGAGTCCGACCCGCGACGCGCGGCCGTCGTGCAGTACAATCCCGACGGCACGGGCGAGCACCTGTTCGCGCGCGGCTTGCGCAATTCGGTGGGACTGGCGTTCAACCCCACGACCCACGAGCTGTGGGCTAACAACAACGACCGCGACAACCTCGGCGACGACCTGCCGCCCGAGCACGTCAATATCCTGAAGGACGGGAAGTTCTACGGGTGGCCGCAGTGTTACCTGCCCGGGAAGCCGAATCCGGAATATCCCGACGCCAACTGCGCGAACGTGGAGCCGCCCGCCATCACGATCCAGGCCCACTCCGCGCCGCTGGGGCTTGCCTTTTACACCGGCGCGATGTTCCCCGCCGACTACAGGGGCGACGCGTTCATGACGTTGCACGGCTCGTGGAACCGCTCGATTCCCACGGGCGCGAAAGTGGTGCGGGTCCACATTCAGAACGGCAAGCCGACCGCCGTCGAAGACTTCATCACCGGCTGGCTGCCGCCGGGCGCGACCTCGACGGGGACGCGCTGGGGCCGGCCCGTCGGCCTGCTGGTGCTGGCGGACGGCTCGTTGCTCATCTCCGACGACGACGCCGGCAAGATCTGGAGGGTGACGTATGGACGGTAGGAGACGGGCAGAGACGGACAGAGTCGGGCTGGGTCGGGCGGTGCTTGCGGCAGCCCTGCTGGCCGCTGGCTGCCGCAGCGAGCGCGCCGCCGCGCCCCCGCCGCCGGCGGGCATGGACAGCGTGCAGGTTCCGGGAGGCGTGCTGTACATCCCCACCGGATTCCACGTCAACGTCTACGCCAATGAAAACGGGCCGCGCTTCATGGCGCTCGCACCGGATGGGTCGGTGTATGTCGCGCTCACGGGCGCTGGGCAGGTGGTTCGGCTGTTGGACTTGAATAACGACGGCGTCGCGGAATCGAGGACCGTCGTCCTCACCGGCCTCCTCGGACCGCACGGGATCGCCTTCCGCGGGGATACGCTGTACGTAGCGGAGGAAGACGGCGTCAAGCGCTACGACCCGGGCGTGGCGAGCCCTGTACAACTTGTGTCGAACTTGCCGACCGGCGGCCACTCGACCCGCTCGATCGCCTTTAGCCCCGACGGTCTCTACATGTACGTGTCGATCGGGTCGTCGTCGAACATAGACCCCGAGACCGACACGCTGCGCGCCGCCGTGATGCGCTACAACTTGAACGGCACGGGGGGCCGGGTGTTTGCGCGCGGGCTGCGCAACTCGGTCGGGATTGCCATCAACCCGACGACCGGGGCGCTGTGGGCGACCAACAACGACCGCGATAACATCGGCCCGACGACCGCCGCGACCGACAGCCTGCCGCCCGAGCGTATCAACATCCTGCTCGACGGCAAGAACTACGGCTGGCCGCAGTGTTACCTGCCCAACCGGCCCAACCCTGAATACGCGAGCGCTGACTGCTCCACGGTCACGGCCCCGGCGATCACGTTCACCGCTCACTCGGCGCCGCTCGGCATCGCGTTCTACACCGGCACCATGTTCCCCGCCGCCTACCAGGGCGACGCCTTCGTGGCGTACCACGGCTCGTGGAACCGCTCCGTGCCGACGGGGGCCAAGGTAGTGCGCGTGCACGTGCAGGGCGGCGTGCCGGTGTCGATCACCGACTTCGTCGTCGGCTGGCAGCTCGAGCCGAGCGGCTCACGGTGGGGCCGGCCGGCGGGGCTGCTGGTGCTGCCGGACGGCTCGCTCCTGATCACCGACGACTCGAGCGGGCGGATCTGGAGGGTGAGTTATGGACCGTGAGGGACGGACAGGGGCGGGCAGAGTCGGACGGGGACGGGCGGGGTGGCTTGCGGTGCCGGCTGTGGGTACCGTGCTTGCCTTGTCGGCGCTCCGCCCGACTCCGCCCGACCCTGTGAATCCCGACATCCACTCCGAATACGTAAAGTTTCTCAGCGCCCACGACACCATCACCGCCTACCTCGCCTATCCCGAGCGGCGGGATCCGGCGCCCGCGGTGATCGTGATCCACGAGATCTTCGGGATGTCGGACTTCGTCCGGCAGACGACGGAGCAGCTCGCCAAGGACGGCTTCGTGGCGATCGCGCCGGACTTGCTGTCGCGGCGCGGCGGGACGCCCGCCTCACCCGACAGCGCCCGCAAACTCATCGCCACGCTCAACCCCGACACTACCACGCTGGACCTGAACGCCGCGGCGACCTACCTCAAGACGGTGCGCGCGGTGCGTGCCGACCGCGTCGGCGTGATCGGATTCTGCTGGGGCGGCGGGCAGAGTTTCCGCTACGCGACGAACAACCCGGACTTGAGGGCGTTCGTCGTCTGTTACGGGCCGGCGCCCAACCCGCAGGACATGGCGCGCATCCGCGCCAAGGGACTGGGCGTGTACGCCGAGAACGACGCGCGCATCGACGTGGGGGTCGCCGACGCGGCCGCCGCGATGAAGGCGGCGGGGAAAGACTATCAGTACGGCATCTACCCCGGCGTGGGGCACGGCTTCCTGCGCGCGCGGGAGAAGCCGGAGGTGGCGGATTCGGCGTGGCGCACCGTGATTCGGTTTTTTAGGGAGAATCTTGAAGGGCGGTAGCGGCATGGGCGGCAGTGGCTGAACGGGCGGCAACTGCCGCCCTTGCCGCCTGTACCGCCGTTGCCGTGCCTCCCTTACCGCCTGTTGCCGCCGATGTATTCTCTCGCCTTTTCCAGCGCCGCATCTCTGCCTGCCAGAAAATCCGCGATGGTGACGGTGACGGGCAGCTCGGGCGCGATCCCGGTGCCGTAGAACTCGCTGCCGTCCGGGAACGCCTCGCGCGTCACGGACACTTCGAACTCCCACCCCTTGCCCAACGGCAGCCCCAGCAGCTGCCCGGTGGCGCCCGCGGAGGGCTCGCCGACGATCGCGCCGCGCGTGGTGTTGCGGAACGTCACGAGCAAGTCCTCGGCGGCGCCCGCCGTGCGCGCGGAGGCGAGCATGGCGACGGGACCGGCGAAGGCGGGCCGATCCCGCCGCGGGAGGACGGTGTCGGGCGGGACCGAGAACCACGCGCCGCTCGAGTCGGGCATGTCGACCCCGCGGTAGGCCGGTCGGTATTGGGGCGTGCGCCAGCGCGAGGTCGGGAACGGCTTGGCGACGAGCCGGGCGAGGATCCGGTATCCCGACTCGCGGCCGCCGGGCCGACCGGCGTCCTCGCGAACGTCGAGGACCACGCCTTTGAGCCCGCGAAACTCCGGCAGGGCGCGGTCGAACAGCTCGGCGATGTCGGGATCGTCGAGGGCGTTGAGGCGCACCCAGGCGACGCGGCCCGGCAGGGTGTCGACCTCCAGGGATGGATGCGCGAGCGGCCAGCCGTCGTCCAAGTCCACGGTGCGGGTGACGCTGGCGCCCCGCTCGGCGCCGCCCGGGAGTCGGAGCTGGAGGTGGACGGCAGTACCTTTCTCTCCTTCGAGCATGCGCTCGACGGCGCGGCCCCAGCGAGCGGCCGCGCTCCCCCCCGCGACCTCGGGGAGCACCGAGTCGCGGATCCACGATTCGGCGGGGACGCCCTGGACGGCGACGATCTCGGCGAGTCGCTCGGGTCGGGCGATGCGCATCTCGTCGTTTTCGGCGTAGTCGACGATGAACGGACGGCGCTCGACGGCGCGCAGCTCGAGGGGCGGCCGCGCCACGCGGGTGCGGACGGACGCGGGGGGACGGATCGTTGCCTGGCCGTCGCCGAGCAGCGCCAGCATGCGGCGCAGGCGGCGGTAGAACAGCGCGTCGGACTGCCGCTGGTCGGCGAGGACCAAGTTCGCGGCGAGCGCCGAGTCCCAGTCGGCGCGGACCAGGTCCAGGGCGGCTTCGTTGTAGCGGGCTTCGGCCCAGAGGCGGGCCACCGCGACGGCGCGGTCGGCGGCGGAGAGCTGCTGGCCTGCCGCCGCGCCCGGGCTCAGAGCGGCCACGGCGACCAGTGCGATCGAGGCACGTGACGGCAAGCGGCTAATCTATCTGCTCCTGTTCATCGCGCCCCAGGTACTGCTGTACCTGTACCTGCGCGAGCGCCTGCCGGACCCGACCAATCCGCGGCGCGCGCGCCTGGTGCGGGGGGCGCTCGCCGCCGTGTTCGCGGTGTTCAACTTCCCGTGGATCTTCGTCGCGAGTCGCGTGCTGTTCGGCAGCGTGTGGGGGACGGGCACGATCCCGTATCTCGGGCCGTGGATCGCGTGGCAGCTGATGGGGTGGGGGCTGTTCGGGCTGGTGGCGCTGTACGTGATCGGGTGGGTGGTCTACGGGTTCGTCATCCGAATGCGGCGCAGGGACCCAACGGTCCGACCGTCCGACAGTCCGACCGTCCGACTTACACGACGGCAGTTCCTCGCCCGCGCCACCTATGCCTACGCCGGCGCCGGCGCCGCGCTCTCGGCCTACGGTATCTGGAGCGCGTACCGCCTCCCCGACGTCACCCGGCGCACGCTGTGGTTCGCCGACCTCCCGGCCGGCCTCGACGGCCTGCGCATCCTGCACCTCTCCGACGTCCACGCCGGGATCCACATGCGGCGCCACCAGATGGAGGCGCTCGTGGCGCAGGCGAATGCCCTGCGTCCGGATCTGATCCTCCAGACCGGCGACATGATCGACATCGACCCGGCCTACGTTCCGGACTACGTCGCCGCCTTCCGCGATCTCCGGGCGCCGCTCGGCGTCGTGACGTGCCTGGGGAATCACGACCACTACACCGGGGTGCACGAGGTCGTGAACGGGGTGCGTGAGGCGGGGCAGGTGCTGGTGCGCGACTCCACCCACATCGTGGAGCGCGGCGGCGCGGCGCTCGCCCTCGTCGGCATCGACGATCCGGAGGACTGGCGGTTCGACGACCCGCAGGAGCGGGAGATCGAGGTGGCTGCGCACCACGCGCCCCCGGGAGCGTTCCGCATCCTGCTCGCCCACCGGCCCGGCGCGTTCGACGGCGCGGCCCCGCGCGGCATCCCGCTCACGCTCTCCGGCCACATCCACGGCGGCCAGATCTACCTCCCGGTGATCGGCTGGTCGGCGGGCCGGCTCATCACCAAGTACGTGATGGGCCACTTCGTGCAGGGGAACAGCCAGCTCTACGTGAGCCGCGGGATCGGCGTGGTGGGCGTGCCGATCCGGATCTTCGTGCCGCCGGAGGTCGCACTCCTCGAACTGCGGCGGACAGTCTGACTGTCGGACTGACTGACCGTTAGGCGCCTACGGTCCGACGGTCCGACCGCGACCGTCAGGGAGTCCTTTAGGGTCCGACAGTCCGACGCCTATCGCGTTCCATGCCCCATCTAACACCAGCCCTACGCCTGCGTCTTTTTCGTCCCACTCGCGCGAGGACAGCCGGTCCAGCGCGAGCGACACCACGCCGAGCCACACCGCCGCCCACACGGCCGCGCTCCCGGGTCGCACGGAATGGTCCGCTTTGCCCTCGGCGACGAGGCGCTCGAGCCCTGCGTGAAACTGCTGGGCGGCGTCGCGCGACTCTGGGTCGAGCAGGTCGCCGTGGCGCTGCAGAAAGAAGAGCCGCACCACCGCCGCTTCCCGTCCCGCGCCGGCGACGAGGGCCTGGGCCAGGCGCGCCAGCCGCTCGCGCGGGGTCCCGCCCGCCGCCTCCGCCTGCTGGAGCACCTCGGTCGCCCAGCGCGCCGAGGCGCGGTACAAGTCGTTCAGGAGCTGCTGCTTGCCGGTGAAGTGACGGTAAATCGCCCCTTCGGAGACGCCGGCCTTCTTGGCGATTTCGGCCGTCGTCGTGGTCTCATACCCGCGGGTCGTGAAGTGCTCGAGGGCGGCGCGCGCGAGGCGCTGGCGGGTCAGATCGGCGATCGGCATCGCCCGCGAATCTAATGGGCGTCAAGCACTTGCGCCGTCGCTTCCTCCGTGCCGGAGCGACGACTAGCTTTCCGGCCGCTTGCTCCCCCGATTCACGAAAACCTTCGGAGGCCGTGCGCGATGCGCATGCTGGTGCTGGGCGCGGGACTGCAAGGGTCGGCCTGCGCCTACGATCTGTTGCGGCAGCCGGAGGTCGAGCGCGTCACGCTGGCGGACCTGCACCCCGACCGCCTCCCGCCGTTCCTCAAGCGGGTCAAGAGCCGTCGCCTGAAGCTGCGCGCGCTCAACGCCGGGAGCGCGGCGGCGCTGCGGGCGACCGTGAAGGGCCACGACGCGGTGATGTGCGCCCTCCCGTACTACTTCAACTACGCGGTCTCGCGCGCCGCCGTGCGCGCCGGCGTGCACCACACCGATCTCGGTGGCAACACCGCGATCGTCATGAAGCAGAAGCGGCTGGACCGCGAAGCCCGGAAGCGCGGTGTGAGCGTGATCCCCGACTGCGGCCTCGCGCCGGGGATGGTGAACATCATCGCCGCCGAGGGGATCCGGCGCGTCGGCCAGGCGGAAACGGTCAAGATCTACGTCGGCGGCCTGCCGCAGCGCCCCGAGCCGCCGCTGAACTACCAGATCGTGTATTCCCTGGAGGGCGTGCTCGACTACTACACGACGCCGTCGTGGGTGCTGCGCGAGGGAAAGCCCGCGCGCGTGGACGCGCTCTCGGAGCTCGAGGACCTGGACTTCGCGCCCCCGGTTGGGCGCCTGGAGGCATTTCACACCGGCGGCGGGATCTCGACGCTGCCGTGGGCGTACGAGGGCAAGGTCCGGACGATGGAGTACAAGACGCTGCGCTATCCCGGCCACGCGGCGATCATGAAGGCGATCCGCGAGCTGGGGTTGCTGGACACCAGAGCCGTGTCGGTGAAGGGCACGAAGGTGGTGCCGCGCGACGCGTTCATCGCGACCGTGGCTCCCGGGCTCACGAAATCGGCGGGCCGGGACCTGGTTGCGCTGCGCATCGAGGTGACGGGGGGGGGGCGCAACGGGAAGCGCGCGGCGTGGGAGCTGCTCGACCGCTACGACGAGCGCACCGGCATCAGCGCGATGATGCGGACGACCGGCTACTCGCTCGCGATCACCGGGGTGATGCAGGCGGACGGACGGATCTCCGAAAAGGGCGCACGCACGCCGGATGAAGCCGTGCCATTCGGGCCCTATGTCGAGGAGCTGAGAAAGCGGGGGGTGGAGATCCGCGAAATCTAGGTGCCGGGTGTCGGGTGTCGGGCATGAGTATCCGGCACCCGGCACCCGAAACCCGGCACCTGCCCCTCAGTAGCTCCACGTCGTCCCGAACAGCAGTTGCCCCCCCTCGCTCCCTTTGCCGTACCCCACCACCACGATCGCGTTGCGGAAAAAGCGGGCGGCGAGTTCCATCCCGCCGCTGTGGTGCAGGCCGTCGGTCGTGAGGCGCACCGGCTCGCCCGCTCCGAACACGCGCCCCACGTCGTAGAACGCCACGATCTTGAGCTCGAGCACCGTCGGCGCCCACAGCAGGGCGTAGCGCAGCTCGGCGCCGCCCAGCAGCTTCCCCGGTCCCGTGAAGCGCGCGTCGTAAAAGCCGCGCAGCGTCCGGTAGCCGCCCAACGCCACGAGCGGCTGCTCGCTCGTCTCCAGCACCTGCTGCGCGGCGACCGGCGGCGTGCCGGTCATCCGCTCGGCGCCGAGCCGGGCGGCGACGAAGAACTTCTCCAGTGGATGCAGCCACACCCGCGCCACCGCGGTCGAGCGCGTGTAGCCGCGGCCGCGCGCCACGAGGCCCTCGGCGAACACGCCGCGATGCGGGTCCAGCTCGTTGTCACGGTTGTCGACGATCAGTCCCGCGCGCACCACGTGATCGCTGAACGGGACCGTCCCCGCGGCGATCGCGCCCGACCCCAGATCGCGCTGGAACACGCTCGGCCCCGGCAGCAGGCGGCAGTCGGTGTGCTGGAGGATCGCCCCGGCCAGCACGCGCACCGGCCCGACCACCCGCCGCTCCAGCGTGACGCCCAGCGACTGCACGCTGCGGCGCACCTGGTAGAAGTAAGGCTGTGCCGCGGTCGCGCTGTCGGAGAAGTGACGGGTCGCGTTGCCGAGACCGTAGTAGCCGAGGCGGTTGGCGCGGGCGGCGGTGAGGGTGAGCCCGGCGCGCCAGCCCGTCCACAGCGCCGGCGCCTCGGCATCGGCGATGACGAGGTAGCTGCCCTTGGTGCTCGCCGCGGCGTCGAAGGTCAGCCCGCCGTAGTTGGGCTCGGGTCGCTCCACAAACCCGATGGGGCTGTAATGCGCGAAGTGCGCGGCGCCCCAGAATCCGTCGATAGTGCTGTAATAGACGTACGGATAGAGCGTCGTCTTCCAGTCGCGCTGCTGGCCGGCGAGGGCAGCCGGGAGCGCGGCGGCGAGCAGCCCCGCCGCGACCTTAGCGCGGCTCGGCGTCGTAAAGATGGGCGGTGTCCGCCAGCTTGGCCGCGGTGCCGTCGTGCACGGCGAACTGTGCGGGGTAGAGCGAGGCGGCGCCGAGGTCGCCCTTCTTGTTGACGGCGTAGAAGGTGATTTGGAAACGCGGTTTGCCGTCGGCGGTGAGTCGCCGCTTCTCGGTCATGCTGACCACGCGCTTCAGCGTCTCGAGGCAGGCGTCGGTGGGCTTCATGCCGCGCCGCATCTGCTCCACGGCGAGGAAGCCGCCGCAGACCTTGATGTTGGCCTCCCCGAGTCCGGTGGAGCCCGCCGCCCCGATGTCGTTGTCGGTGTACTGGCCCGCGCCGACTACGCCCGAATCGCCCACGCGGCCGGGGACCTTCCAGGCGATCCCGCTGGTCGTCGTCACCGAGGAGATGTCCCCGCCGGGGGCGACGACGTCGCAGTTGATCGTGCCGGTGGGGCGCGCGAGCATCGTCTCTCCCGCGGGGACGTCGAGGTAGGAGTCGCTGGGGTTCAGGTTGGCGCGCCAGTGCAGCCACGCGTCGCGCGACGCGTCGGTCAGCAGGTTCTCCTCCTTGAATCCGTACTGGAGCGCGAACCGCTTCGCCCCTTCGCCCACCAGGAGGATGTGGTCGGTGTACTTGAGGACGCACTTGGCGACCTCGGACGGCGTCTTGATCCCCTCGAGACAGCCGACCGCCCCGGCGCGGCGCGTCGGGCCGTGCATGCACGAGGCGTCGAGCTGCACGACGCCCTCGGCGTTGGGGAGGCCG
>Ga0066665_10001213_pt1 | contig 11749 bp, 10 predicted proteins | sample GraSoiAngelo_114_FD_75175 | JGI IMG/M metagenome (GOLD analysis project Ga0066665, IMG submission 75175) | Grasslands soil microbial communities from the Angelo Coastal Reserve, California, USA - 14_0903_13_40cm | ecosystem: Environmental > Terrestrial > Soil > Grasslands | place: USA...
TGAGGGTGGTCCTGGCGGGAGCGGCCAGCCATCGGCTACAAGCGTTGCGTTCGAGGTAGGCGGTCCTGGCGGGAGCGGCCAGCCATCGGCTACAAGCGTTGTGTTCGAGGTGGGTGGTCCTGGTGGAAGCGGCCAACCGTCGGCGCTCAACGTGCGATCGATTGTGACTGATTTACCGGCTGAGACGTTGACGAACCCCACAACAGGAAGTACCATCAGTACAGCTAAAGCAAAAACTGCCACGACGAATGCTAATTTTTTCAAGGTTGTATCCCTCCTCAGGTACAGGATGAGGAGGGAGAGCTGTGGCGAGAGTCTTTGTTGGAAAGTGTTCCGAATGCGGAACACACGGTGGCATGAGAATGCTTACGCAGCTCCAGCAAAACCGCAGAGTCATTCAGGACTTCACCCTGACGACTCTTGCGGGCATTCCCGGGCAATTTGCCCGGCTAGCCTACATCGCATCTCTGCGGGATCTTTCCAGCGGCCGGTATGAACATGCAGGGCTTGCTGCGCTTTATCCACACGCGTCCATCCAGCAAGCCTTGCAGCTTTGTCACGAACAGATTTTCGAACGGATATTGGAGTCGCCGCTCTCCAGCCAGGAGGAAGACCTACGCGTTTGCCTTGCGGCCATGGAAGGCGGCATGTCTGTGGCTGTTTCTCACTGGCGCCGCAACGAAGCCTACCGCGTCCTGGTGCCGGAAGAAGTGCCGGATTATCTCAGGGACCTTTTCTGCTCAAATCTACGGGCTATTCTGGAAATTCTGGATGAGGAACGCTCTCCGGCCCGTTCAGGCGCGTAACCACGCCCGTAACCCGGCCCACGATTTCTGCCTCGTCCGGCACGCGCCACGTTTCCGGTAAACAATGTGACAGGGGATGCGGCTGCATTACCAGCCGCGAGCCTTCCTGGTGGAACCACCCGCAACGGTATCCATCCCGCACTTCCACAAAGTACATGGGACGGTCATGCTCCGTGGTCCAATCGCCATCATCAATTTTGTTCGCCGAACCATCAACCAGCACGATGCTTCCGGGGCGCAGCAACGGCATCATTCGCCGGTCTGACGTTCCGATATATCCGTAGAAGTAATGGTTGTGGCCGTTCGTGAGCACCCCTTCAAAATTCCCCCACTTTTCCACCATTCTGGACAGAAATTCCGTACGCCGCGGATCGAACGCCGGATCAAATTTCATCGGTATCCGCAGCGAAGTGGGCGCGGCCATCAGATGCGTCTGCGGCACCGCGAACGCTGCTCCATCATGAAAGCACTCCTCGATAGGCACGTCGAACCAGCGAAAGATCTCCACTGGGTTCAGCCGGTAAATGGCTGCCAGCGTATACAATTTGTGCAGACCCGGCACAACTCCACGGTTCTCTATATCTGCCAGCCTGCTAATGTGCACGATGAAGTCGGGACGGCCTCGGCGTGCCGCCAATTCGTAGCTGGCGCGTTCCACATCTCGATAAGTGAGTCCGAGTCGCTCGCGGGCCTGCCGCAGACGAAAACCGGGAAGCATCAATCCCTCGGGGGCTGAGTGAATCCCTCTCAGCAGAGTACAACAGAATCACGATACTGTTAAGTTTTCGGAACAAAGAGTAGTGTTTCAATTTGAAACCGACGCGGTTCCGAACCAAAAAATTGGCACGGCTTGGAGACTCGTTCTTATTGGACCCACGCCAGACCGTCAGGTTGCCTCCCAGTGGTCACGTATCCGGTAACGTCCAGGTTTTTCATATCTACGACGGCCACTTTGTCCTTCCCGCTGACAGCTATGTACCCGCGGGATCCGTCCGGGACGATCAAAATTCCCGCTGAACCGCCTCCGAGATTGAATCCCTTAACTTCTTTCCGCGTTCCTGTGTCCAGCACCACGAGATTGCTGTCCGCCCCGGCGCCCAGACCGGAGATCAATACTCGTTTGCCATCCGGCGTAAATTTCAGCCGGTTGGCTCCTTTTACCGTAATGGGCAGAGTTTGCGTCACGCGTTTGCCGGCCACATCGATGATGGTTACGGTAGCGTCCTGCGCATTTGCTGCCCAGATTTCCTTGCCGTCGGGTGACACATCAAAACCTTCCGCTCCTCGCCCGGCTGCTACGTTGGTCACACGCCAAGTTTTCCTTGGGAGGCCAGTTGGCGAACCCATTCCTGGCGAAGGCCCGCCAGGAGGAGGTGAACCTGCCACAAAGGTGGGCCCCGCCCTCTCCGGTGCCGGCGGCGCAAGGAATCCACTAGCTGTCTGGGAAACCTGCTCAATGATGCTGATCGTTCCGGAAGAGACATTGGAAGTGACGATCCGTTCGAGATTCTCCGAAACGGCAACCATGTGCGTCCTGTCCTGCCCCGTGCCGAGAACCAAATCCACACTCTTCGTCACGGGGTCGTAGCGCCCAACCGCTTTGTTCGTCTCCGCTGTGAAATACAGCTTGCCGCCAGCGAACGCCAAACCATGCGCGGAGCGCAGCGCCCCGAGGTTGATCGGCGGCAACGCCTTCCGTGCAGCCACATCGATTACCGAGATGGTGTTCAGCGTGCTGTCGGAACCTCCATAGTTCGAGATGTAGGCAAGCTTGCCATCCGGCGATGCCACGATTTCGTGCGGATCGGGGCCCGCTGGAACTCGCGTAACAGTCTGCAAATTTGCCGGATCAACAATCGCCAGCGAATTGTCGCTCTTTTCCAGGACCAGCAACGCTGGAGAAGGTGTTTGCGCCGCCGTGAAACTCGCGGCCATCAAGAAAACGCCAAGCACGCCTGTGCCCCAAATCGACCTGCGCCCTGAATTCTTGATATGCATGGCTACACTGCCTTCCTTTCAAACAGAATCCTCCGCCAAATAGTACACCACGTTTCTCGAAGGAGGTCGTCGACCTTTCATGACCCAAGAAGAGCGACCATGGTGGCTGTCAGTGCCCTGACGCGCTGTGGGTTTTGGCCGCAAGAATCCCCCTTTGCGCGGGTGCTTCCATTTCGCAGCTTCCGGCGTCAAACCGCTCATATCGCGGCGCATCACAATTCTCAAGGTTGCCACATCCTGCGCCGTTCTCTTCCAGGAGGTGCTTGTGTTACGACGCGAACTTTCGCTCCTTCTGCTGCTGGTGTCGTTTATCGCTCTGCCGGTTTGGGCCGGCACGCGTTCTGCGACCGCCTTCAAGAAGCTGCAATCGCTCGCCGACGACTGGGAAGGCAAAGATGCGCATGGCATGGTGGCAAAAACCAGTTTCAAGGTCCTTGCCTCCGGCACAGCCGTCATGGAAACGCTCTCCCCCTCGGGCATGGAAGAGATGGTCACGCTTTACAGCATGGATGGCGATGGTATCGCCCTGGTCCATTACTGCCCAACGAACAACCAGCCGCGCATGCGCGTCGTCCCCGATTCCGATGACATCAAGGAGCTGAGCTTTGATTTCGAGGGCGCTGGCAATCTCAAATCGCCCTCCACGGGCCACCAGCATCATCTCGTCCTTCGCTTCGATGACGCCGACCACCTCACGGAAACTTGGACCTGGCGCGAGGATGGCAAGGACATCCCCATGCTCTTCCACTTCACCCGAAAGAAGAATTGAACTAGGGTCAATCGCTTGTCCTGACAAGAGAAGTATTCATCGCTCGTCTGCCTTCCAGACGGCTCCCTGCGGATTCTGCTATTCTGAAAACGACATGAACTGCCACTGGAAAAACGTTTGTTTCGGGCTGCGCCTCCTCTTCTTGAGCCTTGCCTTGCTTCTTGGCGGCGTCGCTATCCCTGCCCAAGAAGCTTCCGTCACTCCTCCGCCCGCGGATTCCAAGCCCGCTCCAGATGCCGATTTCATCGCTGCCGCCGACGAAGTCCTTGGACAGATGAGCCAGATCACCGGCCTGAAATTGGTCACCCCGCTAAAGAAATCCCTGCGTTCCCGGGAGGAAATCCGCGCGTACGTCATCAAGCAGATGAACGAAGAAAAGAATGCCGCTGAACGCTACGCCGATCAGCGCAGCGCGGAAGCCTTTGGCCTGCTTCCCAAGGGCTTTGACCTTGATTCCTTCATGGTGAACGTGCTCACGGAACAAGTCGAAGGTCTCTACGATCCCAAGGCCCGGGAATTTTATATCGCGGACTGGAGCCCGCTTGCCGACCAGCGCATGGTCATGGCCCATGAATTGACGCATGCCCTCGAAGACCAACATTTCCAGATCGAAGCGTGGTTAAAAGCAGCCCGCCCCAATGAAGACGCCGAGCTGGCGCGCGACGCCGTGCTCGAAGGCAGCGCCATGGCCGCCATGGTCGACTACCTGATGCTCAGCACCGGTCGTTCCCTAAAGGACCTGTCGGACTTCGACCCTTCCATGCTGATTGGCGATCTGGGCAGCACTCCGACGCTGGAAAAAGCTCCTCCATTCCTCAAGGACGCGTTGATCTTTCCCTATATTGGCGGACTGAATTTTTCGGCTGCCGTCATTCGAAATGTTGGGTGGTCCGCTCTGCCGGCCGTATTTGAGAAGCCGCCGGTCTCCACGCAGCAGATTCTCCATCCGGCACTCTATCGTTCCGGCAAGACGCCGGTAACTGTCACTCTTCCGCAACTTGAAAAATTGCTCGGCAACAATTGGTCAAAGCTCGATGAAAACATCATGGGTGAGTTTGGCTGGAAGGAAGTCCTGAAGCAATTTTTGGACAACGACCGCGCGAAGAATTTGGCGGCTTCTTGGGAGGGCGACCGTTATGCCGTCTTCGAGCAGAAACAAACAAAGAAACTCGTTCTGGTGACCCGCCTGCATCTGAATACCGAAGAGCACGCGGTGCGCTTCTTCGGACAATATTCCGAAGCACTGGAAAAAAAATATTCCGAACGCTCGAATTTGCTGCGCCGGCCGAATTTTTTCTCGTTTGACACTCCCGATGGCAGCGTGTTCCTGGATTGTATGGGGCTAGAGTGCGTCACTCTTGAAGGTCCGACGCGCGACAAATTCGACGCTTTCACCAAAGCTCTGAACTGGCCTTTGGCGCCCGAGCCACCGGAGAAGCCTGGGTCCGCTCCGACCAAGACCGCCATGATCCCAGCATACGGAGAAAACTCCGTCGCGGTCAGAGTTCCCGGCAGCTTCCTTAGGGGCCAGATGCTCTTACTCAGCGCGCTGAACGGCGAGAAGCGTTAAATCGTCCGGCTGCTTCAGACCCTCCGCAAAGCACTGCAGGTCTTCCAGGCATTTGGAGATCAGTCCCGCAGGTTCTATCCCTGGGTGCCGCGCGGCCAGCGTACGGATTCGGTGGAGGCCATACTCGGCACCCGCGCGATTCGGCGCTTCCGTCAATCCGTCGGTATAGAGGAACAGCGTGTCACCGTGAGCTAACGTAAGCCGATGGACGGGAAAGCGGGTGTTACAGAACATTCCCAGAGGCACTCCCGTAGAGTCCTTTGGCGTTGCTCCGTCACTTTGTATGTGAAGCACGGGAAGGTGGCCCGCGCTGACAAACTCCACGGAACCATCGTGGGCTGCTCGTCCCACGACGAGGGTTGCAAATTGTCCGGCAAGAGTGCTCTCGCAGAAAATACGGTTGGCGTCTTCGACCATGCGGTCGAGCTGCAGACCGGCTTCTGCGAGGCTGCGAAACGTGGCATGAAGGTGGCTCATGAGCATCGACGCGGCAACGCCCTTGCCGGAAACATCCCCCAGCATAAAGAGCAGGCCACGCTCTGTTTCGAAGAGATCGCAGTAATCACCGCTTACCATGCCTGCCGGTTGATAGTGATAACGGACGTCCCACCCAACTGGTGCCAGGCCCGGTTTCGGCAAGAGCCCGCGCTGGATGCGCGCAGCCATGGAAAGATCGCTCTCCAAGGCGCGCTGTTCGGCGCTTGTAAGATGGTCCAAACAGAACCGTACTAACGGATCGGCAAGCAGGCGCTCCGCTTCAATGGTGTCGTGGCACGTCTCGCAGAGCCCGAATGTCCCGTGGTCGATGCGGCTCAGCGCCGTGTCCACGGCCGTCAACAATTGAGAAAGCGAAGGGTCGGCGGCGGGCGAATGTAAAGCCTCGTGAAGGCGCTCTCGGCGCTGTTCCAGTTCGGTGCGCAGATATCTTTGCTCGGCAGTGATCACGGTGTCTCCTGCCATAGCTTGCTGTTTTGCCGCTGAGGTTTCCATCCGATTTCCTCCCTTGAATTGAGGAACAAGGAATTGGCTTGACGCCGGGCGGGGTATTAGCTCTACGCCTACGATTTGCCGCCGCAGCGTGATAGAGCAAGCAGTCTTGCCACGCCGCCAACCGTGTTCATTTGATGCCGCAAGCGTGAAAGGCGGTGCAGGAATTTTTGCTCTAGCCGCGCACATCGCGCGGCAAGAAGGGGATCGCTTGAAACGCTCCGCTGGCGCCTGAGTTTTGCGAGTGCCAATTGCGCAAATTCTGTCGCGCGGGGAAAGTCCTTGGCATGACGTTCGTAGTAAATGGCCAGTTGTTCGCAGGCGTGAATTCCGTCGTGCCCATCGGCCACGATTTCCAGCCAGATCTCTGCGGCGCGCGTGTGCTCGCCGCGCCGCTTGGCCATCTGCGCGAGATCGCGGCGCGCCTGCGGGCGAAATTCCGCCGGCAGCCCGATTTCCAGGGCCTGCGCGCACGCCGAGTGCGCCCGATCGCTCTCTCCACGGCGCTGGAGAAATCGCGATAACCCGAAAAGGTCGAGGCTCTCGATTTCCGTCGCGTCGCTTGTTTGTTCCGACAGCAGTGTATTGATTTTGCCGAAAAGAGCGGCCAGCCCGCGCAAATCCATCTGATTGTGGCGCACTACCGCCGCAAGCGGCTCGGCGGGCCCGCCGCGCAAGTAGTCAAAATAAAATTGCGGGATGAGCGCGGAAGAAACATCGTTCTCCCGGTGCCAGCCTAGGCGCGGCGCGTCGAGCACGTGGCGTTCGAGTTCCACCAGCCGCACCGAACCGAGCCGAAGCTTCCACAACGCCCGCGCGGGGTGCAGCAAATCCAGATGGGCCTCCAATTTCGGCACGGCGATGGAGCGCGTCATCGTGAAACGATTTTCGAGCAGCGGCCAATCGAAGGATTTCCCGTTGAAGGTAACGAGCACCGGCCGCTCCGCTACACGCTGGGATAATTCGTGCAGCAGCGCATGTTCTTCCGCGAAATCGCGCATGAAGAATTGCTCGGCCTGCAATCCGCCCGCGTCCCACCACGCCAGGCCAATCAGAAACGCGTACGTGCCCGTGCCTCCTGCGAGGCCGGTGGTTTCCGTATCCAGGAACAGCCATTTTTCCGGATCTTCCAGGGCGGCGCGGGTTTTTCTCGCAATGGATTCGTCGCGCGTCCGCGAAAGCAATTCGAGCGTTGTGGATGATGGTTCCGAAAATTCCGGAGTGGAGAACCAGTTTCGAACCGCCAGGTGCTCGCCGAAAGGATTACTGGCGACCCCCGCGCCGAGGAGCCGGCCGAGCACGTCCTCTTCGCCCGGCGTTCGAATCGCGGCGGGCCGCGCCGGCAGGGGCCGCGTGGGCTTCAGCGCAGCGAGCCTTGCGAATTTGTCGGCAGCGGCAGCCATCTAGGCACACAACCTGTCGAGAATGGCGAGGGCGGCTTCCTTCGCGCGCGGAGCGAGATCGCCCGCGGGGCCGACGCAGGATGGACAGCCTTGTTCGCAGGGGCATGCGGCGATCAGTTCGCGCGTTTTCTTCACGAGAAGCATGCGCGTTCGAAAGAGCGGTTCGGAAAAACCGATGCCGCCAGGATAAGCGTCGTACAGATACAAGTTTGGTTCGAACAATTCCTTGGCGTTGGTAGAAACAGCGTCCTGTAAGTGAGTTGGAGAGAAGTCTCTAGCGAACGGACGCCCTGCCGAATGCAATGAGATCAGTTCATCTCCCTCACCCCATGGGACACTGTTCGAATCGGCAGCCGGAGGACGTTCGCCGATGGCCGTGCCAAGGTCGCGGCGATCGCACATCAAGAGAAGTGTGGCGACGGATTCGAGCGCGTGCAGCAGGCCGAACATTCCGCTTTGGCGCTCGCTCACGGTGAAGGGAAGCGATTCGAGGAGCGAACGTTCAAGAGTGATCCAGTAGGAAGTTGTGTGCATTTCGTTTTCAGGGAGTTCGAGTTTGCCGTCGCCGATATTTTCGTTAGTGAAGAATTTGATTTTCTTAAACCCGACAACTTGCGATCGCACTAGAACGTCGCCGTGGGAATGAAGATGCGCGGACGATTGGACAGCGGCTGCGATTTCGAGGACGCGGACTTGCGTGTAGCGGATGGCGTCCGTGTAGTAGTCGACGTCGACGCGCTTCACGTATGCTTTGCGCTCCTTGAAATCGAGATGTTCGACGTGGTGTTGTTGGCCGCCATGAATGTAGATGGCTTTTTCGTGCAGAAAACCAAGTGCGCTTGGAAAATCCACTTCGCCGATAACCGTCGGCGCGCCGGTGACATCGATGATCACGAAATTATCGCTGGAGACGGACCGCAAACTGATGGTATCGGCGGGATAAGCCTCCTGCGTCCAGTGATAATTCTCCCCGGCCAGGTGAAGAAAACGGGCTTCGGCAAGCCGCGCGCACAAATCAGGAAGATCGACCTCTCCGAATTTGTCGTCAGGACCAATGGGCAGTTCGAACGCCGCACATTTCAAATGGTTGATCAGAATTTCCAGATTGTCCGGCTGGATGAAAGCATGTTCGGGCGTGTTGCCAAAAAAATAATCCGGATGGCGCACGATGAACTGATCGAGCGGCGACGACGAAGCCACCAGCACGGCGCAGGAGCTTCCGCTGCGGCGGCCGGCGCGGCCGGCGCGCTGCCAGGTGGCGGCGATGGTGCCGGGATATCCGGCCATGACGACGGTGTCGAGTGAGCCGACGTCGATACCAAGTTCGAGGGCGCTTGTCGAGACGACTCCGCGAATGTTTCCGTCGCGGAGGCCGCGCTCGATTTCGCGGCGTTCGTTCGGCAAGTAGCCGCCGCGATAGCCGCGAATCGTGTCGGACTTTCCTGGAAGCCGCGGATTCGCTTGCTGCAAGTAGGTGAGAAGAATTTCCGTTTGCAGCCGAGAATTCGCGAAGACGATGGTTTGCAAATCGTGCTTCAGAAATTCCTGCGCGACGCGCGAGGATTCATTGATGTAGCTGCGGCGGATCCCCAGCGCGCGATTGACGACGGGCGGATTGTAAAAAACAAGAGTTTTCTCCGCGGCGGGAGCGCCGTTGGAGTTGAGGACTTCGACTTCCGTTTCGAGAAGGCGCGACGCGAGGTCACCCGGATTGGCGATGGTCGCGGAGCAACAAATGAATTGCGGATCGCGGCCATAGAATCGCGCGATGCGGCGGAGCCGGCGCAGAACGTTGCACAAGTGGCTGCCGAAGACTCCCCGATAGGTGTGCAATTCATCGAGAACGATATATCGCAAATTTTCGAAGAGGCGCGGCCAGCGCGTGTGATGCGGCAAGATTCCGGTGTGCAGCATGTCGGGGTTGGTCAGGACGATGTGCCCTTTTTCACGAATCGAACGGCGCGCGTCGGCGGGAGTGTCGCCGTCGTAAGTGAAAACACCAAAGCGATTTTCCAAACGCTGAGTAAGGTCGTGGAGTTCGGCGAGCTGATCCTGCGCGAGAGCCTTGGTTGGAAAAAGATACAGCGCGCGGGAGTCGGAATTTTCAAGTGTCGCGTTCAAAACCGGCAGGTTGTAGCAAAGCGTCTTTCCGGAAGCTGTCGGCGTTACGATAACGACGTTTTTTTCGGCGTGAACGGCTTCGGCTGCTTCGGCCTGGTGTGTGTAGAGTCGAGAAATTCCTTTTTCTGCGTAAGCAGAAACGAGATCGGGATGGACCCACGAAGGGAAGTCCGCCCACTGAGCTTCGCGCGCCGGAAAATGGCGGACCGCTGTGAGCATTTCGCCATTTTCGTCGCGAGCAGCAAAGGCATCCAGCACTTCGTGGACGCGCGTGATGGCGGCCGACGTTTCCGCTCGTCGAACGGCTAGCGATTCCGACATGAAAGGTCCTTTCTGCAATTCGCCTTTTGTTCGCCAAAGGTAGCACGGGGCATTTTGCGGCGCAACATGGAAAACGTCCGAGTTAACACAAGGGACGCGGAGGCACTGAAAAACGGCGAGCGATTCTTCAGTGTGCATATTTGTTGCACAGAATAAGGGAATCACATATTATGGGTACATGAATATCACGCTTTCCTTACCAGAAGAACTCGTCAAACGTGTTCGAAAAATTGCCGTAGATCGCGACACGACGTTGACTGGACTTGTTCGCGAGTACCTGAACGAACTCGCAAGACAAGAAGCAGCAGCAGGTCGGCAGCGCCGGGAAAGGGAAGCCTTGGAGCGCAGCTTCGAGCAGTTCCAGATTAGGGTTGGAAATAGAACCTGGAAGCGCGAAGATCTTCATGAGCGCTCTTGAGTTCTTGGACACAAACGTTCTGGTCTACGCCTACGACCCCAGCGAGCCGCGAAAGCAACAGATAGCGCAGGGGCTGGTCCGCAGAGCTGTGGCAGGGGAGATGGCAGCCTCCAGCCAAGTACTTGGCGAATTCGCGGCTACGCTCCTTCACAAGCTGAAGCCGGCGGCAAAGCCCGAAGACGTAATGGCACTCCTAGACACACTCGGGCCCATCAAACTCGCCCCGGTCGATGGCGACGTCATTCTTCGCGCGGTGCGCGCACAGGCGGATTACGGAATCCATTTTTACGACGGAATGATCATTGCGGCCGCTGAACGCGGCGGCTGTCACAAAATCTGGTCGGAAGACTTGAATGCCGGCCAGGAATATTTTGGTATCGCAGTCGAAAACCCCTTTGTTTGACTAAAGAGGGGTAGCAATCCCGCGAGCCAGGAATTGCATCTGAAAGTTATATCGTACGGATGGGCGGACGCGATATGGATTTGCAGATGCTGCGCCGGTTGTTTGTTACTACTGCCGTTGTACTGGGCTTTGCTCCCAGCGCCGTTCAAGCCTGTAGTTGCGTTCTCGTGTCCAACTCGTGTGGGGTGTCCAAAGCCTTTTCTGCTGGCGGTGTCATTTTTCTTGGCCAAGTAGTTTCTAAGATTAAGGTCCAGGAACCAGCAAGCTTTGGCAATCGCGCAGCCATGGTTCCGAGATATGCGGTTCATTTCACGGTTAAAGAGAATTTTCACGGCGCAAGTGATCTCGGGCAAGAGATCGTGGTTCACACGGGCCTTGGTGGGGGCGATTGCGGGTATCCTTTTGTCGTTGGAACCAGCTATTTGGTGTACGCTTCGACTTCTGACCGCCAACTGACGACTGGCATCTGCTCCGGAACAAAACCTGAGGTGATGGTTGGTGGCCTGCTAAAAGAATTGCGGGCTGCCCGAGATGGGACGCGCGTTGATGACTTGTTCGGCACAATCGGAATCGGCCCCACGGGCACGGGTTATGAGGATTTGGCGGAAGCACGCCCGCTCAATGATGTTTCAGTACGCGTAAGTGGGAGCACGGGCATGGTCTTCTTCGCAAAGACGGACGAGCAAGGGGCTTATGCCTTCTCTTCGCTGCCCCAAGGCACCTACCACATCGAACCGGAGCTGCCTGCTGGACTGAGCTCCCGGCAGACGAGAACTGGCAAACCGTTTGCAATCGACGTTGACGACAAAGATGGAACTGGCGCAGGTTGTCAGGTAGACGTTTTCTCTCGTCCCGACGGTCAAATCTCCGGCACGGTTTTGGACGCAAGCGGCAAGGGCGTTCCTGGCTTTGTCACAGTCCGGCCTGCCGACCCGAAGGAAGCCGAGATGGCA
>Ga0066665_10001221_pt1 | contig 11710 bp, 9 predicted proteins | sample GraSoiAngelo_114_FD_75175 | JGI IMG/M metagenome (GOLD analysis project Ga0066665, IMG submission 75175) | Grasslands soil microbial communities from the Angelo Coastal Reserve, California, USA - 14_0903_13_40cm | ecosystem: Environmental > Terrestrial > Soil > Grasslands | place: USA...
AAATCATTTCATCGGTTACGCGGATTACGGTTTGAGGCCCATCGCCCGCAATATCCTTCTCAGCAAAAGCGGGGCGTGTACCTGGCATTACTCGGATGCTGAGGGGGTCTTTGACACCATGCCAGGGCCGCTATATCGGGACAGGCTTTTCGGCTACATGATGTCTGATCGCTGCGTGACGTGGTCGGTTCGGTTTGCCAAGTTTCTTCAGTTGCACCATCAGATGGTGGGCGAATACGTGCCGGTTGGTTGTCTGTGGTCCGAGCACGTGCGAATGATCAAGGCAAGGGAGCTTTCATCCGATCTTGCTGGCCGAATCCGGCAGGGTGGGTGGCAGGAAGGACAAAAGATTATCGCCGTGTTTGATTCTGGCCTGGCCGACGAGAGCATCATTACTTACGAGGATGGTGTGGCTTTCGCCCAAGACATTATGCGATTGGTAGAGGATGAGCCGGGTCTCTTTTTCGTCTGGAAAGAGAAAAAGACTCCCCGACAACACCTTGACTGGGGAGGACGTGAGTTGGTGCGACTATACGAAAAGTTCAGGAAACATGAGCGGTGCTTTTTCCCTGGGCCTGCGACTTCCCCGTCCGAGGTGATGGCGATCTGCGACCTGTGCATCGGCTTTCCGTACGGCTCACCGGTTGTTGAGGCGATGGGGGCTGGAGTCAAATCGATCTACCATGCGCCGAACAAAAAGTATGTAGGGGGATACTATGACCGGGTTCCAAGTCTGGTCACGCACGACTACGACGACCTTCGACGGCGAGTCGGAGTTCTCCTCTACCGGACTTCGGAGCAGCAGTATCGCGAGTATCTGGAGACGCATGTGAAAGGCGACATTGACCCCTATCTGGACGGGCGCGGGTTGACCCGGTTCCGTCGGCTATTGACATCTCAAGGAACATGACGGCACGATCCTTCGAAGCTTTGCGCTTCTTCCTGCGGCGGCGCACCGCGCTGATCGCCATCCTGCTCATTGTGCTGGTCGTCTCAGCCGGACTCGAGGGCCTGACGGCCGGCGCCCTCTTTCCTTTCGTCGGCGCCATTGTCGGCCAGAGCATCGAAAACAGGGGTGGGCCCATTCTGCAGCTTCTGACCCGGGCGGTCGCCTGGATTCCGGTGCAGGACAGGGTGGTGGCGACTATGCTGCTGCTGCTCACGTGCGTCGTTCTGAAAGGGATCACGGTCTTGGTCCGTGAAGCGTTGATCGCCTTCGCGGGAGCGCGGATCGTTCATGAGGCCAAGCAAGCCCTTCTGGCGCGCCTGGCGACTGCGCCTTACACCTTCTTCGTCCGACCCACGGGCAAGGACCTTACTTATCAGCTCACCATTGCTCCTCAGAGCCTCGGCGCGATCCTGCTCTTGCTTCCTTATATTGCGATGCAGGCCTTCACGATGGCGGTGATAGTCGTCCTGTTGTTCTCCATGGACTGGCATCTCACCGTCCTCATAAGCCTCGCCGGCATGGCGGCTTACGGGCTTATCAGGCTCGTATCCCGGAGGGTTTCCTACGCGATCGGAAAAGGCCAGGCCGAACTCATGCTCGCCGAACACGGGTTCGCACGCGAATTCCTGCTTGGAATTCGTGACATCATTCTCAATCGCGCGACCGTGTTCTGGACGGGACGTTTGGAAGCAGCGAGCGATCGGTCTCGCCGCCTGTATGTGTCCGATCTGGTTTGGCAGGCCGTGCCTGGCGTCCTGATCGAAGTGCTGTTCTTTGCGGGCCTGTCGGCGCTCGTGGTGTATTACCGCTTACAGGCTGGCGGTTCCTCCGGAACTCTCCTGCCGGTGATGGCTGTCTATGCCTACGCGGTGTACCGATTGATTGGCACGATCAGTGCTTCAAGTCGCCAGGTCCTCAAGGTCAGCAGCAAACTGTCGGATGTCGAGTTGCTTCACGAGGCGATCCGGACGGTTCCGCAGCAACCGCTTGGCGTGGGCAGGAAGGACGTGACCGTGTGGCACGGGTTGACTTTCGATCAAGTCACGTTCGTCTATCCGGGAGCCGGGGAATCTGCGCTGCAGGATGTCTGTTTCGATATCCCGAAAGGGGCTGTCACAGCCATCATCGGAGCGTCTGGCTCGGGCAAATCAACAGTGATCAACCTACTCGCCCGGCTTCTGGAACCGACAGGCGGGCGAATCCTCGTGGACGGCGTGGATCTAGCGACTGTTGATCGAGATGGATGGCTGTGGCGCCTCGGGTATGTCGGGCGGGAGAACTTCTTCTTCGACGGAACCGTTGAGGAGAATATCCGCTTCGGACTGACTGCACCAAGCCGCAACGAAGTAGAAGCCGTAGCTGCTGTCGCCCAGGCACATGAGTTCATCACGCGGTTGCCACAAGGTTACGGAGCACCGATCGGGGACCGAGGGCTTTCACTCTCGGACGGCCAGCGCCAAAGGCTCGCGATCGCGCGGGTGATGCTGAGGCGACCGGAGCTCTTGATCTTCGATGAGGGCACGAGCGCGGTTGATCCCGCCTCGGAAGCGCTGATCCAGCAGGCGATCGCCGAGGTCGCCAAAGACCTGACGCTCGTTCTTGTGGCTCATCGCGTCTCCACCCTGCGCGTGGCGGATCGCGTCGTGGTCCTTGACCGCGGGCGGGTAGTTGAGATCAGGAGTCGCGATGAGTTGCTGGCCAGGCAGAGTCAGTACAGTCTGCTGATGGCCTCCCCAGCAGACCGGTAAGTCTCGGTGAAAGGCTCCGTCCTGTTTGTTGCGGTGCACATGGGTCCCTACCAGTCGATCGTCCCGCTGGAGTGGGAGTTCGGCCCGAACGCAATCCGTTACCTTCTGGAGGGACTTTCCAAAGAGGCCCGTCAGTCTGTCGGCGGCGAGTATTGGGACATGGCCCGGGTAGAAACAACGTATGGCGCGTTGCATCAATTCTTCCGCGCTGAATCCGTACGGGCGGTTGTCATCGGAACTTCGGACGGCGCTCCGGACGGCAACGTTGAGGAACGTGCGGCGCAGGAAGCGAAAGCTGCAGGTGTTTTCGTGTTCGTCGTCGAGGACTTTCCCGGCAACTACCGGCACACTCCGGATCGCCGCCTGGACGGTTTGTTTATCGAGGATGACCTCATGAGTGACGTCCATGGCTCGCGGGGGGTGCCGCTGGATCGCATCTACTGCACCGGCAATCCCCGCTATGACGCGCTCAAAGGTATGGATGCGAAAGGACTCCGCGCGAAGACGCGGGGAACATTGGGAGTCAAGCAAGAAAAGGTGGTCCTCTGGGCCGGCCAGCCGGACGGTGACAACTCATACCGGACCCTGGAGCGTCTCCTTCCGCATTTGCCGAAACGGAAAGTGAGGCTGCTGTTCAAGGCGCATCCTCGGGACAGGTTGTACCGCGAGGGGGCTTACAAGAAGATGCTGGGAGGTATGTCTTCGACGATAGACGTGACGTCGGAAAAAGAAACGAGTGGACTCTGCTGCGCGGCGGATTTGGTGATCACGCAGTTTTCCTCGGTCGGAGTCGAAGCCAGTTATCTAGGGACGCCGACTGTGTACGTCTTATTCGATGACCTCGGTAAAACCTATCTGCGGCAGCATAAGGGTTATGATTGCGTCCCATGGGCCACGCGAGGCGCGGCATTTCTTTTGGGTTCTTCTTCCAGGGACTTACGTGCTATAATCCGCGCCGCTTTATTCGACGAAGCTGGCCGGAAGAAGATCATGGAAAACTTTGCTGCCTTTTACGGATCGAGGCCTGCCAGCACACGGGCCGTCGCGGCGGTGATACAGAGGACCCTCTCAGGCAGCGCATAGGTTAGGTTGGAGAGAAGCTCATGGCCGGAAACGGCAACGATAAGCTGAAAATCCTGGGACAACCGGAGTTGTTGGACGACGGCAGCATGGCGTGGAATGGGTATGACCGGGCCCAGTTGCTCCGCGCCGTGGAAGAAGACGAGCCCTTCACGAGTCTGCGTCACCCGGAAGTCCGCTACGAGGTCACCGACCACTGCAATGCGGTCTGCATCATGTGCCCGCGGGACAAACACGAAAACGGGCGTCCCCACGGCATCATGGATCCGGAGAAATACAAACGCAGCATCGATGAAATCGTGGCCCTGGGAGCCAAGAAGATCGTGCTCACGGGGTTCGGCGAGCCGCTCATAGACCGAACACTTGAACAGAAGATCGCATACGCTAAGTCCAAGAACCTCAATACGTACATCATCACGAACGGGTCGCTCATCACGCGGGCACGGGCCAAGAGCTTGATCGAGGCCGGCCTGGACGAGATGCGGGTGAGCTTTTACGGGATGCGGCCCGAAACTTACAACGTTGTCATGGAGAGGTTGGACTACCATGTGGCGACGAGCAACCTCCTGGGCTTTCTGGAGGAACGGGCCTCGCGCGGGATGAAGAAGCCCAAGCTGGAGCTCTCTTACCTCGTGATGAAGGAGAACGAGTCCGATGTGGAACCGTTCAAAGAATTCTGGGAACCGCGGGCCGACGCGATCGAGATCTGGAAGCCGCACAACTTCGGCGACGGGCGCAGCTACCGCGAGCGTCACCAGGCTCTTGAGATGAAGACCACCTGCGGTCGTCCGGAGAACGGGCCGCTCCAGATCCAGTGGAACGGGGAAGTAATCCCCTGTTGTTACGACTACAACAACCAGATCATCCTGGGGAACGCCTTCGAGGCGCCGGTGTTGGACATCCTGAACGGCGAGAAGTACCGGTTGCTCCGCTGGGCGCACCGCAATAAAGAATTCAAACTCTTTCCTTACTGCGATCAGTGCGACCAGCTCCTGCCCCACGCCGACGCGCTCGTCTACACCAACCGGCACAACCTCCCGCCCGAGGTCGCCGTGCGGCTCTCGAATACGGATCTTTACGACCTGGTCGCAGACAAGGAGATCAAGCCGGAGAACGTCACCGAGCGCTACCGCGACGGGCTCATGCCGGAGCCGACCAACTCCCAATAACCATGCAGGTTCGACCGCTCAATCTCATCTCCACTCCTGTGCCGGTGCTCAACTCCCTGGGGCTGGACTTGGCCGTGGGACTGAGCTCTGATGATCCGGTCGTCGGGCGGCATCCTGCGGAGCCCTACCTGGTCTACCTGAGCATCTACTCCCCGGAAGGAAAATGGCTGGAACGCAGGGAGTTGGGGGAGATTCTTCCCCACCGCCGGCGGCTGTTCCCGCTCTCCGCACTCACGCGAGCGCTCGTGCCTTCGGAGGATCACTTGGTTGTGGTGCATCGTGTGCCTGGTTGGCTTGCGAATCAGGTAGGCTCCCTGGACGAACCGCTGGAGATGGACAAGGAGCCGGATTACTCGATGTTTCGCTCGCTCATCCAGTATGCCTATCCGGGGCGGGGTAACGGCAGCGTCATCTACGAAACCCCGCCGAGGTTGAACGTGCGCAAAACGGGGGCGCCCCCTTCTAACACTTTGACGTTCAGTTCGAAGATCGTGCTGTCGTCTAGCGTGAAAACGTACGTGGTCCCCATTCATTACTCGATGGATCCCGGCTACTCGGCAGTCTGCTGCTACCACTATCTCGTCTTTGACCAGTCAGGTCGTCAAGTACTTGCCCGCACTGTGACCATGCCGGCGTTCACGATTCAAGTTTTGGACCTGGCGCGGGAAATCCCCCAGGAGGCGATCCGCCATGCTACGGACTCCCAAGACGGGTTGGCACTCTTCAGCTTTGTGGCGTACAGCGACGATGCGGCATTGGCGCCGCTGATTGTCAACCTTGCGTCAGGTGTGGGTGGGGTATCGGTCGAGCACACCCACCCGGCCCAGGCCTTCCTGATGCCGTTCAACGACAAGGACAAGAACCGGATCAAAGCTGCCGCGATCGGCTCCTGGCGAGACATGCGGATTGAAACCAACAAAGGGGCCTGCCATGTGGGTTGATAAGGCCGCAATGGCTGTGGCTAGCTACCTGCCGCGGTCCATGAAGTCCGCCGCCCGGCGACTGTTGTTCAAGAATCGCCATCCCGCCCACTTGGGCCTTCGCGAGTTCGGAGCAGTCCAGGACCTCTATTATTGGGTCGCCGATGGGCGGCTTGATACGCTCGTGCCGGTGCAGAACTACTTCAGTGTGTTCTATCCGAAGTTGGACACCGCCACGTCCGGTTCGCTCGTTGTCTTTGACAGCCAGGGGGTTCCGGTCGGAAGGAAGGAGTTTGCAGTGGGACATCTGGCCTACGCCAAGCTCCGACTGTCGCAGGTGTTGAAAGAGTTTGGCCACGGGCCGTCCGCCAGCCCGGCTTATGGGACGTTGGTGTGCAACATTACCGTGCCATCCAGCGTCCGGCAGGCGATCGCCGGTTCAGGGCCTTTTTATTTCTGGGACCGGTTCTATATCGGGTACCTGAGTCAGGCAGGACAACCGACCTTCGTGCATGGCGTGGACAAAGCGCTTATCTATCATATCGGTCGCGTGGAGCCGGACCGCTGGTACCCGGCGGCGCGGGAGTATCAATGGGCGCCGGAGATCCCCGTGAACATCACCGAGTACAAGCGGTTCAGCGTCATCATGCTCAACCGTGTGTCGCGTCCCAAACGCGTCCGCCTGGTTGTGGAAGATACGGCCGATCGCCGCCTGGAATGGGACGCTACGATTCAGCCGAACGGCGTCCATCGGTTTGAGCTGACTCCGGCCAATACGACCGGGCTCGGGTCGGCCGAGTTGCGGATGAGAATCGAAGGGATGGCAACGCAATGGGGTCGGCCTATTGTCTTCAAGGAGTTCGCTTCCGGCGCCATCTCGGTCATGCACTGTTAACGGCCTTCTGATCCCGTCCGATCGCCGTATGTCAAACGTCCAATCTGACATGTTTGCGCTTGTCCTGGGCGACTCCCGAAGTCTTCCGAGGGGCACGGCCAAGGTCAGCTATCGAGAAACGTATCCATATCTTATGGAGGCTTGGTGGAAGGCTCGCTCCGAAGACGGTAACGTCACCATCTGGCCCTGGGCGGACGGCAGTTTGCTGATCCAGGAGGTTCTGGAACGGTACAAGAAGTTCCGCTTCTACTTCGGCGATGCCCGATTGGATGTCTGCCTTGTGATGGTCGGGCTGGTGGATTGCGCGCCGCGGCCGTTGTCCTGGGGGGCGCGCGACCGGTTGAGCCGATGGCCGGAGCCTGTGAAACGGTTAGCCATTCGATGGTTGCACCGCCATCGCCCGTGGCTGCTGTCGCACGGCTTATTTTTTCGGTTCACCGAACCTGTCCCGTTCAGAAAAACCTTCGGCGAACTCGTGCAGGGCATCTCCAAAGGATTCCAACGGGGCTACGTGATCAACATCGCGCCGGCTGCGGAGCTCAACTACGCCAGGTCTGCAGGCCTGAAGGAGAGCATCGAGGAGTACAACACGTTGATCGCTCAGGAAACCGCGCGTTTTGACAATCTCGCACTGGTGGACATCTGGGGCGACTTTATGTACGGAGGCGTGCCGCTGGAGGCCTACCTCTGCGATGACGACGGCATGCATTTTACCGCTCAGGGACACTGGCGGGTCCATGAACTGATCGTCAGGGAGGAGCAACGACGTTCCCGTGCTTGGAAGGGGGGTGGACCGGCATGAGCGAAACGCACGCGGCCTGGGGACGGGAGCAGCACGCGGTCCACTTCGATGCATTGAGTCACGTGCCCCGTTTTGTCCTGCGCCGATCCTACGAGCGGTTCAACGAGGTACGGCTCCTGAACGCGGCGCTGGACCATGCCCGCGAGCCGTCACTTCTCCTGGAAGTAGGGTGCGCAACCGGGGAATTCTACCGCTATCTGACTCTTCGGCATCCTCGGGTGACTTACGTCGGCTGTGATATTTCCCGGCCGGCCACCGAGCGTGCGTGCCAGAAATATCCCGAGGGGCGTTTTATTCTGACCGATGTGGATTTAAAGGCCGTCAACCACGTTGATCCGGATGTCATCTTCTGCCGGGACGTGGCCCACCACCAGCCGGATCCGCTGGCGTTTATCAGAAAACTGTACGGGATGGCTAGGAGCCTTTTGGTGATGCGGATCCGCACGAGGGATGCGGGGGAGACGGTCAGGGATCCTACCCTCTCCTGTCAGTTGAATTACGGGATCTGGGCGCCCTATATCGTGGTGAACAGTCAGGAACTGCTGAAGGAGCTCGCGCAATTCATCCCACAGCCCAGCCTGGTTCGCTTGGTCAAGCACTACATGGTCCTCGGGGGCCAGCAAGCGAGGTATCTCCCGAAGGAATGTTATTTCCCGGAAACGGGGACGGCCGAGTCGGCACTGTTGATCGAGAAAGGCGAGGGAAGCGCGCCGTGCACGATCAAGGAAGAAGCGGTACCCGAGAACCTTCAACTTGGATTTGTAGCCAGGGTGGTTTCATGGCTGGCCAGGCATTCAATCTAAAGCGCCTTCCCAATTATCCGTCCCTACTCTTCTTGTATCAGCAGCATTATGCGGATAGAACAGGAGCAAGCGTCCGATCTGGTACGGAACGGATGTCGTCACATTGGAGAGCGTATAGTCGGACATCTCATGTCGAGATTGATGCAGAGGGACGCCTTCAAGGTTTCCGGTGTGAAGGCTTCGGCAGCTATCAGGACGAACGGCTGTTCAAACGGCTGGCAGATTACTTGTGCTGCACGATCCATTATCTTCGCATGGAGAATAAACTGGAAGTCTTGCGCATAACGAGGACAGCTCTTGGACTGGTCAAGAAAATCCCTTTTGGTCACCACTACCTGAGCTATGATTTATTTCGACAAGTTGCTGCGCTGGCGACCATCAACCAGCATTTCCACCCTCATGCCGATGAAAAGTTTACTGTGCTGGTGATGGGGGAGGGGTTTGGGTTTCTTACGGCACTCATTAAATCAGTCTATCCCTCTTCCTCTTTGATCCTCGTGGACATCGGGCCGACCTTGTTCTTTCAGTGCCTGTACCTGCAGGTTCTCTATCCGAGCAGCGTGCATGCCGTAGCTGGCTTCGAACGGAAAAGCCAGGATGGTCCGCTGACGGCGGATTTTCTGTATTGCCCGACGGAAGACCTTGAAGAGGTTTCGAGTCACCGTTTTCGGTTGGCAATCAATGTGTGTTCCATGCAGGAGATGACCAAGGCCGAGATTGAACGGCACTTTCTGTTTTTGCGGTCGCATGCCGAGGATGGGGCCTTGTTCTACTGTTGCAACCGCGAATCCAAGGTCTTGCCGGACGGCGAGAAGGTGGAGTTTGCTGGGTACCCCTGGCTGCCAACGGACCGGCATCTGGTTGATGGTCTTCCTTCGGTGTACCGTTTCTGGTTCAGCTCTAGGCGGATCCCAAACGGTCCAAGGGTGTGTGGCCTGAGGGTCCCGTTTGTGGACGGGCCTGATGGTCCAGTCCGGCACCGCCTCACTCTCCTTTCGAGGATCGAACCGGGCAAATGATTCGGCTGTGGTGTCTTAGCTTCATCCGTGCTAGATTTGGCACGTAGCGGAGAACTTATGGATATCCTGGCTGAGATCAATCGGGTAATGGAGCTCGAAGGGCGCACCCTGACGCGGCTGCGCGAGTGCGTCGGCCCCCCGTATGAAGAGGCAGTCCGACTCATCTACGCCTGTCCCGGGAAGGTCATTGTGACCGGCATGGGGAAGTCGGGCCTCATCGCGCAGAAAATCGCCTCGGCCATGGTCTCCACGGGCACCCCGGCGATGTTCCTCCATCCGGCCGAGGCCATGCACGGGGACAGCGGGATCGTGCACAAGGACGACGTCCTGCTCGCGATCAGCAAGTCTGGCGAGAGCGACGAGTTGATCGGCCTACTACCGACGATCCGGCGGATCGGCGCGCGGCCTTGGGTTGGTCTCGGACTACGACATCCGTCGCGTGCTGGAAAAGGGAGGCGACATCCTGTCCATGACCATCCCCGAGATCATGAACAAGAAGCCGACCTTCGTTTACGTAGACGAGAAAGCGATCCGGGCGCTTGAGATCATGGAAAACCGGGAGAAGCCGTTTCTCATACTGCCCGTGCGGGACCGCAAGGAGAAGGTAGTGGGCATGATCCACCTGCATGATCTCGTTGCCAGGGGGTTATGAAGACGGTCGTCCTGGGCCGTGATCTGAATTCCCTCACCCGTTACCTTCCGCTCCCTCCCGAGCCGGTTCGCTACCTGATCCTCCGTGAATCCGAGGCGGGCCTCCAAATACGGGACTATCTCGCCCGCCGCGGATACGCCCAGGAGATGCCACGGGCTACTCTGTTCCGGGAACGATCAGAGCGGTTTCGGGCGCAGTACGTCCATGCGCTGGGGCGGTTGAACGTCGAGAACGCGTCCCGAGAGTGGTGGGCCATGCCGTTCACCACGAAGAACCCGATCTCGACCGAGCTGTGCCGGGATGCGTTCGCCTTCCTCCTCATTGTGGACCTCGTCAAGGAAACGGATGGGGTTCTGGTTGTGGTGACGGAGAGCGAGGCGCTCGCGGCGCAGGTCGAGGACTGGGGGCGCACGGCGAACGTGGCGGTGAAGAATACTGTGAAGCCTGCGTGGACGGTGAGGTGGTTCGTCTCTCGCCTGGCCCCGCTGGCTACGGTATTGTTAGCCGTTCGTGCCTTGTGGTTTCGGGTCCGGCTGGGCAGACAAGTGGCCGAACGCGTAGCCAAGGTCGAAAATCCCACAGTGATTGTCACCCTGGTGCACCCACACTCAATCACTGTGGATGGCCGATTCCGTGACACCTACTTCGGCGGTCTGAGCGAGTGGCTGGCGTCCCGGAATGTGCCGGTGGTCGTGGCTGGGATAGTGCAAGGCCAGTCGGTTTCGCTGGCCCGTGCTTTTCTAGCCGGCACGACGGCAGGGACCCCGCTTCCGATCGAGGCTGTCCTGACTCCTTCCGATATCCTCCGCTGCGGCTGGGAGGCGCTGCGGGCGTTCCATATCTGGAGTGTACGTGCCGCCTCCCGCGCGGTTCAGCTCCAAGTTGGTGGGGTTTCTGTTACGCCATTGATCACGCATGCCATCCGGGAAGCCCATGCCTCCGGCGAAGTCTTCCGGAGCTTCTATGTCTACCATTGCGCCCGGCGAGTGGGCGAATGCATGCTGATGACCAGGTGCATCTATCCTTACGAGAACCGGGCGTGGGAGAAGATGCTCCTGCTCGGGGTCCGCGCAAGCTCTCCCGGAGTCCATATGGTCGGCTACCAGCACGCCTCAATCACCGCTAGCCATACGAATTTTGTCTTGGCTGAGAAAGAAGAGTCTGTGCCTCTGCTCCCGGACGCCATCGTGACGATGGGGGAAGTGACACGGGACTGGCTGGTGCGCGAGGGGCATTATCCGCAAGCTTTGGTGAGAGGCGGCTGCGCGCTTCGCCAGCCGAGGACCGGCGCCTCTGCGCCGTTGAAAGAGCGGTCGCCGCGGGTTGTACGGGTGCTCGTGGCGCTGGCGACGAGCCTGACCGAGTACGTGCGGACCTTGGCTTTTCTGCAAGAGGGTCTCCGCGAGAGTGGGGAACGGGAGATTCGCATCAGGCCGCATCCCACACTCCGGCTGGCTAATGCCATCCGGTTTTTGCCGGAAGGGCACTTCCGGCTTCGCTACACGACATCCACGGGAAGCGTGGCCGAAGACTTGGCTTGGGCCGACGTGGTGCTCTATGCCTCCTCCACGATTGGGCTTGAAGCCGTCGGGGCAGGCATCCCGGCTGTGTATCTCGATCTAGGAGACATCCTCGATACCGACCCCATGGGTGGGTGGACGGAGTTCAAGTGG
>Ga0066665_10001226_pt1 | contig 11701 bp, 10 predicted proteins | sample GraSoiAngelo_114_FD_75175 | JGI IMG/M metagenome (GOLD analysis project Ga0066665, IMG submission 75175) | Grasslands soil microbial communities from the Angelo Coastal Reserve, California, USA - 14_0903_13_40cm | ecosystem: Environmental > Terrestrial > Soil > Grasslands | place: USA...
AAGCATGCAGCCGCCGTCAAAACAATCAGTACAAATTCAATGATGCTGCTGGCCAGAGCGGAATGAACGGCTAGAGCGGCAAAGTGGCAAGCCAATGCCAGCGCAGAGACGACAAGAATCTTGCGAGAGGTCGCCATGCTTTCCTCTGACCCCGGTCAGGAAGCGAAGCTCGTGCTTCAACGGCAAATTTAGGCGGAAGCGCTTCCCATTATCTAGCTGAGAAGTCTTGTCTTTGGCGGGATTTTCATGCTGCTGCTTTCCCTTTCTTATACTCATCGAAAGCCGCTAAATATCGTTCCACGTCCTTTCGCAGTAAATAGTACGGTGTCGAGAGGCGAATCTTTGACGGCCCGCCTCCGCGAATCCGGATTTTCTTCGTCTTCCACATCCAGTTTTCAATTTCCGTGATTTGAATCGGCGCCACGTTCACCGACGCAATCGCGCAGCGCAGTGCCGCATCCGGCGAAGTCCAGGACTCCGCCCCGCGCTGAACCATCTCTTTCAAAATGTAGTCCGCCATTTGCCGGTGCCGTTTCTCGATCCTCTCCATCCCGATTTGATTCGCCAGTTGCAACGCCGCGCGCATTCCCCAAAGGGCCGGCACGTTCGAGCTGCCAATGCGTTGGAAGCGCTCCGCGCGCAGCTTCGGCTCATCCCACCCGGCAGTCACGATGGTGTTCCAAAGGCGGTCGATCACCTCGTCACGCACATAAAGAAACCCGCTGCCCTTCGGCGCTTGCAGCCACTTATGCGGGCTCGATGTGTACATGTCGCAGCCCAGTTCGTGCAGGTTCAGCCGCATCATTCCCGCCACGTGCGCGCCGTCCACGGCGGAGAGAATCCCCTTTGAACGCGCCAGCGCGCTGAGTTCCTTCGCCGGCAGGACCACGCCGGTGGCCGTCGTGATGTGGCTGAAGAACAGCACGCGCGTCCGTGGCGTGATGGCATCATTGAAAAGATTCAGCACCGCAGCTGCATTTGGCACTGGCTTCGGCAGCGTGATTTTTTTCACCACGATCCCATATCGCTTCGCGCGCAGGTTCCAGGGCTGCTCGCCTCCTGGATGCTCTTGGTCGGTCATCAACACTTCGTCGCCCGGCTTCATGTCCAGTCCGTTGGCGATATAGCTGTTCGCTTCCGTCGCGTTGCGCACGAGCGCGAGTTCATCGCGCGTACCGCCCACGAACTCCGCCAACGGATCGCGAAATTCGTTCCATGCGCCGTAACCCCAGATCGGATAATCCTCCGGATCGCTCTGCGCCATTTTCTCCGTATCGTTGTAGCCGTCGAATACCGCGCGCAGCACCGGCATCGGCGACGATCCCACCGTTCCGTTGTTGAGATAAACTTCGTCAGCCGGAATCAGGAACTGTCTGCGCAGTTCGGTCCAATACGCTTCTTCGTTCGAACTGTAAAGCGCGCTGTCCGGCAGCTTTAGCGTTTCCTGTTCGAGCAGCGAATGCCACTTCGGCACCACTCCCAGCGCACCGGCCGTGCCCGCAAGCCCAGCGAACGAAGACAAGAATCCTCGGCGATCGATCATGGTGTCCCCCTCAGAGCAACTTGCGCGGATTCTACGCGGGAACTCCGCCCGCAACAACAAACATTCATTCCATACCCAAGGTTTTCGGAGTCAGCCTCGACTGCCTGCGCGAACAAGGCCCTCCAGTCGAAGACTTTCTTGCCATTTTCATTTGCAAATTGCGGTATTCACCCGAAACACCGCTAGGGTCATCACCTGTGATCTATATTTTTCTCCGCCTGCATTTTCCTTCTTCCATGGGCGAAAGTTGCGTTGACCCGTCCGCTGGCGAGCGGCGAAGACGACACGAAAAAAGGCAAAACGGGGGAAAGTAGATGTTGCAATTCATGGCTGTGGAATGGATTAATCTCGGCAATCACAGGGCTCGCAAAGATCACGCACAGACGGAAAGTCTTTGGCAGAAAGTAGCCAAAACGGCAGCGGCGGAATCTCAATACCAGCCACCGCCGCAAGCGGTTCGTGCCGTCAAGACGGCGTTTGCGATGTCTGGTTTAGCAGCAAGGCGGCAGGAAACAGTCGGCCTCATCCAGTTGCTATACGACAGCTTTTTGCAGCCGGCGCTCGTGGGAATTCGCTCCGGATCCATACGAATCCGGCAAATGCTCTACCGCGCTGATCCCTATCAAATCGATTTCCAGATCGAAGCGCAGCCGGAGCAGAATCGCTTTGTAATCACTGGACAGTTGGTGGACCTCAGCCATCCGGAGATGGTTGGCCGCGACGTCGAGGTTACCATCACGGACGGCCGCGAAAGCGTCGTCAAAACCGTGACGAATCAGTTCGGCGAATTTCGCGGCGCAGTCGAGAATTCCGGAGATTTGGAGTTCACCTTCGTTGGCCGCACCGGAAGACCTATCGTCATTTTGCTTCGAGGCGCGCTGGATCCGTTGGCCGATGCCAAGGCCTAGCTGGCCATCGCCGCACGAATTTCGCCGCCGGCACTCTAAGTCTCGTGGAGGATTTGGCTCGGAAAGGAAATCGCGAGATCCGGCGGCGACGGAATTTACGTTGAGTAGCTGCAACCAACTGGGACCAAAGTACTAAGGTGTTCTACCGCTTGTAAGCGGCAACTACAAATGCTACCGAATACGGACGCGAGGTAGCTGACGGGTTTTTCCGTTGCCTGATCGAGTGACCCAGCACTGGACCACGCACCGGAGCCATTGCCGCGCCAAAGTAAGACGGTTGTCCCCGAAGACCTGGATAACCGTCCGCAAACCCAATCCGCGCGCCGCCACGCCTCTGTTTTGCCCAATCAAGGTCTGAGCGAGATCCCTTTGGACCACGGGACCACTGGCAGAATCGAAAGGCGCCTGCCAATCATAGTCGTGGTGCGCCTCGCCCCGTTACTAAGCGCGCCTGCCGATGGAGAGAGGACCTTCACCGATAACATCAGTCCGCATGGCGCTCGCATATTCTCGAAGCGCGCCTGGCAGCCTGGCGACGTGGTGCGCGTTACTCCCCTGCATGCCGGTGCCGCCTTTGGGAAAGTGGTTTACTGTCAGAAGCTGCCTGGCGAGCGATTCAGTGTCGGCGTGAAATTCCCGGACCTCCCTGTCCCTTGGCCCACTCTGAAAAAATACGGCGACCTGCTCGGCTAAGCTTGCCTCCGCCACCCTACTTGGCCGCCGCGTGGTGGTCGTAGCTGATTACCCGCGTAATCTTCCATGCGCCGTCTTTGAATTGCCACAGATGAACGAATCTTCCTTCGCCAACTCCCTCCGTGTCTTCATGCCCCGGATGGTGGAAGCGATGCACTCCCATCTCCACCGCGCCATAGCCCTTCATGTAATAGATCTGCAGCGTCCCTGGAACGAGCTCCCGCGTCGTTTTGCCGCAGATATTTTTCTTGACGCTTTCGGTCAATTTCTCCCTGCCAAGCGTCACCCCGCCTTGATCGTGATAGAACTCCACATCGTCGACGAAAAAGGAGGCGAACTTTTCCAGGTCGCACCGGTTGTAGGCATCGAACAGCGCCGCGTCCAGTGTTGTGATGACTTTGTCCAGTTCCGCCTGGGATTGAATGCTTTCCAGCGGCGGCACCGCTTGGGCCTCCGCCTGACTGGCAAACAAGGCCAGCAGTGGCAACAGCAACAGCATTCTCCTCACGCCTGTCATTCCGAGCGAACCGCGTTTCTTGCGCTCCGGATGGGTTTGCGGAGCCAGAAATCCCTCTTCCACTCTGAGCAAAGTAGAAACCATTTTCATCCGAAGGTCCTCCCCGCAAGGTGTTCGTGCAAGGAGAGATACGCGGCCAGGGCAAACAATGTTCCGCTGATTCTGGACCACCTAGCCGCGCCCGACCGCGCGTCATTCCGAACGGAGCTGGTCGGCGGTTTTTCTTGCATTCCCCTCCTGCGGGATGTCGGCCTGCGGATGTGAGGAATCTCTCTGCGCTGCGGTTGTGGCGGGTCTTCAGGCCAATTCCTCTCTCCCGGTCTTTCAGTCCCCTGCTTCACTCTTGAGCTTTGGTAGCACAGCCACTCCATTCTAGTTTCTGCCTTCTAGTTTCTAGTTTTCCCCATCCCTTTCCTCACTCCCCCATCTTCTTCCGGCTCACAGGCTTGTCTGAACTCTTCTTCCCGCCATACAGCGTCACTTTTCCGTTCACGACTACCCCTATATACCGTCCCGCCGAAAGGAATTGCATTACCTTGTGCCCCGCGCGCGCCAATTTTGCCCACCGCGATTCCGTGTTCGGATTCTGCTCCAGCCCGCGCAGTTCGATTTTTGTATCCCGGACGGCTTTGCGGGAAGGCTCCCCTTGAAACACAAAATCCACCTCGCGCAAATGCTTTCGCGGCGTCTCGCGCACACGGAACTTCTCCCCGTCCAGCTCCACCTTCTCCGCGCCCTCTGCCAGCGCCTGCCGCCATACTTCCACCAGTGCTTCTTCCAACGTCATCCCGGCCTCACTTCCCACAGGCGTGAAATCGTACATCGAAAACAGTGCGATCCCCCTCGACCCCGTTGGGCTGGTTCATCTCGTCATCTTGCCTTAAGGTATGTGGCGACGACGGTATTCCTCCAGAATCCGTCGGAGTGTCGCCATTCTTTCCGTTGATCTTGTAGTGGTGGGCTTTCAGACCCGTTCTTGATCTTAGGCCATGGGAAGGGCATGGAGCGGGAGCCCCGTCAGGCGCGCGATGCGGGAGAAATCCTTGTCGAGGGTGAATACGCTGGCGCGATGTTCCACCGCGATTGCGGCAATGAGTGCATCGATGGTTGTCAAGCTCACGCCCTTGGAGCGCGCCAGCCGGAAAATCGCCGCTGCTTCCCGGTAGGTTCGGAATTCGCGAGGCTCGAGCATTTCCCATTGGGAAAGATAATGTTCGATCCGGCTGACATCCCTCGTCAGGCCCTGAAGGATTTCGGCCACCAGCACGCCTGTCAGCGCGAAAGGTTCGGCGTCTCGGATCATTCTCCGCAGCTCATCGCCCGCGCGTCCCGGTGCGGAGCAGAAAAAATCGATCCACACCGAACTATCCACCAGGATCAACCGCGCTTCCTTCGCATCGCTTTCAGGTCGCCCTTCCAGATTCCTGATCCGTAATGCCGAAGGATACCCTTCCGGCTCTCGGAGCGCACCAGCAGTTCCAGCGCCCTGTCCACGATTTCCCGCTTCGTCTTCAGCCGCGTCAGCTTCCGCGCCTTACGCACCAGCTTCTCGTCAATCTCAATATTCGTTCTGCCCATGTGCATAGCATACACCATTTCTCAAGATTTTGGTGTATGCTCTTCCGCTCTGGGGGACTAAGCAAGGACCTCGGACCGGTGGTCCAGACAACAAATCCTGAGAAGACTTTGGGTGCCCAACCCTCAGGTTTTGAGGGCGGGGTCTTACCTTTACTTTTTTTAGGGTGCGACAAGACCGGGCGTGCGAACGCCGAGAGGACCGCCTTCAATCACTGAATAGCGAATCAGGGCCCCTAGCCCTTCCAGACGTACTTCCCGCACGAACAAGGAACCGTCTCGGTAGGATGTTTCTTTGCCATCGGTTGCCGGCACACGGGACAATTTTTGCGCCACATAACGGACCAGCCTTTTCCTCAGCAAACCGGTTGCAGGCAAGCGGGCACGCCGCCTTCACCGATTATTACGTAGAACTCTTCCCGCCGTTGAAGCGCGGTCAGGAGCGCGAGCGTTTTTCCGTAAGCTGCAATCGCTCCGGTTAGCTTGTTGAACTCCGGAGAATCCTTAATCGTCCCCCGTCTTCGTATGTGCGCGTCGGCCGAGAGTTCGAGGATTCGTTCTATCATCTTGTTCGCAAGGCCTGCATTAGCTCTCATCATCATCGGTTCGGCCTCCTTCTATAATCCTAAGGGTTCAGGCGCCCGAATTTCATATAAGGAAAAACCTCCAATCTGGTGGGCGGATTATCACGGAGGAGAGATGCAGGTTTACGGCTGCACGCGGCCAGGTGGCGCATCCCTTTGGCCTTTGATTCTTCAAAGCGTGCAGGGCTAGCCTCAAACGGATGCCATGCTATCCCACGGTATCTAAACCACTTAAAGTAATCCTTCACATACGTTACCAATGTGGTATAATGGTTTCGTTAGTTCGGCACGATTCCTCTGTGTCCAATTAACTATGCCCTCCCATCAGGCTGTCCTTCCAACTCCTTCAATATCCTTGCACTTGCCCCATAACTCCCATGGAATCATATCGTTTGCAGGCCCACACTCTAACCCTTTTGGAATCATATCGTTTCGAGAACAATGCGGGGAGGGGGCATTCCTGGCATTCCGTGCCCCCTAAGTCCTTGCGTTACAATCTTTGTGCCGATCCCTATCCTCTAAACCTATACGGTGCAATCTTTTACAAAGACACGGTGGGGAGGGGTGTTCTCGTTCCCTCTCGTCCCCGTAACTCCTTTCCCTGCCACAGATCCGAGACTCCCCCGGGCCATAACTTTTGTCAGCCTGCCCCAGGCTCTTCGCGGTCGCGCGTTTGTCGAACTCATCACCTGTCCCGAGGGAGTGCATCGGACGTACTATTGGAGTCGGCAACCCGTTTCGCCAAGCTATTTCCAGGCTACAGTTCCGTCGTTTCCGAGTACGTTATTTTGCGTGGGAGGGTGCGATGGGTAAGTTCTCTCGTAGTTGGCGGCTCGTGGGTCAGAGCTTCGCCATTCTTCGTTCCGACAAACAATTAATGTTGTTTCCGGTGCTCTCGGCCATTGCGTGCTTCATCGTCACGGCCGTTATGGCCACCGGCGGCGCATTCTTGATGATGCCGGCCAGGGCCGCGGCTTTGGCTGCCGGCGAACAGTTCCATCCGAATCAGTCGCCGATGTTTCTGCTGGGCATGTTCGCTTTGTACGTGGTGAACTATTTCGTCATCGTATTCTTCAACGTGGCCCTCGTCGGGCGCGCAAAGGCACCATCCTTCAGTGGGCGTTCGTCGCCGCCACCGTTGGCGTCATTCTGCGCACTCTCGAAGAGCGCATGGGCCTGATCGGACGTTTGATCATGCGCATCATTGGCGTCGTCTGGACGCTGGCTTGTTACTTCGTGGTTCCCGTGCTGGCTTTCGAGGACCTTACTCCCATTGCCGCTGTGAAGCGCTCCTCCAAGCTCTTCCGCGACACTTGGGGAGAAAAAGTCATCGGCGGATTCAGCCTTAGCCTCGTTTCCCTGGTGCTCATGCTACCCGGCATCGGCTTTGTGATCCTTGCCGCTTACCTTGGCGGCGCCGCAGGCCTGCTCTTCGGCCTGGCCATCATGTTCCTTTATTTCCTCCTGCTTTCGGTGTTCATGTCCGCGGTGGGAGGAATTTTCAACGCGGCGCTCTATCGCTACGCCTGCTTCAAGCAGGTGCCGCCGGCCTTCTCTCAGGAATTGATCGCTTCAGCCTGGGAGCCCAAGGCCTAACGCCGATTGCCTAACGCCCAAGGCGCAAGGCCTAACGTTAGCCCGGAGGGCGCTCCGATTCGTCGAAGGCCCTCCGAAAATCTTAAGTGAGTCCTGTAACTTCGACTGCACACCGCGCGTCTCAGAATGCAAGCGAGTGTTGGCCTCCTGTTTTTTACCAGGTTTTCAGCAGGAGTTGATGAACGCGACGGGGGCGGCGGCTTTTCACGGAATTAGAAATGAAATTTCAGGCTGCCGCCCGCCGTGCGGGACGGCGCGTACTGAATGGGAATTTCTTCGCTCTCTTTGGCGATTTTGTAAATGCTGTTGCTGACGTTGGTCACGTCGAATTCCAGTTCGCAGGAACGCGGCCCGGCTTTCCACAGGGTTAGCCCCACGGCCAGGTCGGCCGTAAAATGTTGCGGCAACCGCGGCCCATTTTCGACGATGGTGCCGCTGCCGTAGCGCATTGCGCTGCCCGCCCAAAGTCCGCGCCAGCGGCTATGATAAAAAATCTGTCCCGTGCCGGTGTGCGTCTGATCAAAAGCTGGAATAATTTTTTCGCCCGCAACGAGCGGCTCATCGCCCGCGAAACCTCCCGTGATCGGACCGTAGAAATAAGTTTTGGCAAGCGCATACTGGAAGCGGCCGGAGATTCCCAGGCGCTCCAGCTGGCGCATATTGACGACGAGTTCCAGACCTTTCGAACGCGCGCTGTCAAAATTGATGGGCACGAAAATCCGCGAGATCGAAATCTCATGGTTCTCAAAACTGTTCCGGCCGATGTGGACGTAAGCGTTGAGCTCCAGGCTCACGCGCGGCGCGAGTTCCTGTGACCATCCCAATTCGTAATAATTCTGCGTGTAAGGGCGCACGTTGCCGACGCGCTGCGCCGGATCGATGGCGTTATTCCCGATAAAGCTGGCGAGCGGCGAATATTCGATGGGCGGCGGAGAAAACAAACGATTGTAAGCCGCGTGAATCACCGATTTTGTTTTTGCGAGATGGTACGCCAGGCCGAGGCGCGGACTGGCTTGCTGGTCCGCATCCACCAAGTCGAAATGATCGTAGCGAATTCCGAGGTCCACGATCAGGTTTCGAACGAGCGAGAAATGATCCTGGACATAGAAGCTGGCTTGCCCGCCTTTACCCCAGCCCTGAAAAGGAGGAAACACATCGGGGTCGCCACGGCTGTCGAAAAAGAAACTCTCTCCTTCGCGCAGCCGGACAAAATCAACGCCCGCCTTGAAAAGATGTCCGCGCCAGGAGTGCGAAAGATCGCTCTTGACGCCGAGAGTTAAGGACGCGCGCGAAGCGTCCGAAAGGGGCGTGACCGGATCGGTCGTGGGGAGAACCTTGTCCGAACTGGTGCGCTCGTAGACCGAAGTTTGAAGCAAAGTCTGCGGAGAAAAGGTGTGCAGCCACCCGAGGATCGCGGTGTACTGGCGCAGGTGGCGCTGAGCGCCCCGGCCGACTAGCTGGTCATCGGTAATATTAGGCTGTTGAAAGTTCGCGCCCGAGCCCATCAGTAATAATTTGAATGCATCTTGGTTTGCGGCGTGCCAGTCGAACTGCGCGGTGGCCCGTGATCCTTTGCCAAAGTCAAAGAGCTCCTGCGGCTCGGGCGGATCAAGATAGCGCCCAGAAGTGAAACCATCCGCGAAGAAGTAGTAGCCGAGCCGGCCCGCTTGCCCACCGTAGTCGGCGTTTAAATCGTAGTTGTCCAGCGTAGCGGCGCGAAAATTCAAATCGCCGTGCCCGGCGAGATCGGCTCCGGAGCGCGTGGTGATATCGAGCACGCCACCGAAGCGGTTGCCAAATTCGGGCGTGAATCCGCCGGTCATGAGATCCACGGTCTCGAAAATTTGCGGGCTGACTCCGGCAGAAAACTGGGGTTGCGTGTTGTCGAGAAAAGAGACGCCATTGATGAACTCATGCAGGGAGAATTCCGTGCCGCGTACGGCCAGAAAATTGTCGTGGCTGTCGCTGGCGCCAGGCATCAGGTTGTTGACCAGGTCGTTGGTGGTCTCCACCATGGGATCCGGCAGCCGCTCGAGATCCTGCCGCGAAAAAGTGTAAGAGCTGCCGGTTTTCTCCGGATCAACGGTCAAATAGCGGGCAGAGACTTCGACGGATTGGCGCACCGTCTCTTCTTTTTGCAGCCCAATGTTGAGCGAAACGGGCTGGCGGGACCGCAGCACAAAGTCATAAGTAGAGGGGTAATAGGCGGCGGCCTGGACGCGGAGCCGCCAGGCTCCAGCCTCCATGGCCGCGATTCGGAACTTTCCATCTGTATCGGTGGATGCGGTCAGGATGGCTGCGCCGTCTTGACGCTCCAGAGAGACGGAAGCGTTTGCGACAGGGCGGCCGGAATTGTCATAGACCGAGCCGTCAACAATCGTTTGGGCAAACGCCGAGCCACAAGAAGAAAGGAGGAGAAAGGCAACACCCCAGTAGGAACAACGCATTCTTGCTAACCCGCAACGATGATTTCGGTCCCGCGGGGGAACAACGGGACACACCCGGGAAAGCGCCAGTCTAGCACACCCTGGCAACCCATTATCGATACCGTCTCTCGCGACCTGTCTCGAACTCCAGAGATTGGGTTGAGCATCGGCAGTCTTCCCACGCTCAGCAGTCCCGCGACAATTCTAATAGTGGTATAGTCGGTTTACCAACGCTTCGATCTTGATTTTTGAGGAGGAGCATCCGTGTTTCGCACTACCTTGACATTGTTCCTTGCACTCCTCGCCCTCCTGACGTTAGTCGCGCAAGAATCCTCCAATCCTATAACGCAAGCCCTTTCGCAAGGCGATCTCTACTCCTCAAAGAGGAAATACGAACTGGCGCTGGACGCCTATCACAAAGCCGACAAGCTCTCGCATCACTCCTCGGCACCGTGCTATCTGAAAATCGCCTCAGTGGAACGCAAGCTCGGTGATTTCTCCTCCGCGCTCGACGACGCAAAGAAGGCCGTGAAGGTAGCCGGCGAAGACAAATCCGTCGCCGTACGCGCCCACCTATTGCGCGCGAGCCTGCTTTCTCAGATGGCGGGAAAATCCACGGACAAGAAGCTGAAGGAAGCAGAAGACGAAATCCGCCAGGCGCTGGCGCTGGATTTCGCGAATGCTGTGGCCCATTACGACCTGGGCTTCGTGCTTCTCAAACAAGAGCGCGACCCAGAAGGCATTGCCGAGATGAACGCTTTCCTGGCAATGCCCGGCGCGGATTCGGGGACCGTCGCGGAAGCACGGCGTATTGTTGCCAATCCCGTGCGCGCTCGTGCGCCCTTCGCGCCGGATTTCTCGTTCACCACGAGCCAGAATCAGGACCTTTCGAACGCCGCCCTCCGCGGCAAAGTGGTGCTCCTGGATTTTTGGGGCACGTGGTGCCCTCCTTGCCGAGAATCGGTTCCCATCCTGCGGAGCCTAAATAAGAAATACGCGGGTAAGCCGTTTCAATTGGTGAGCGTGAGCTCCGATGACGATGAAGACGTGTGGAAAACGTATCTCCAAGCGGAGCACATGGATTGGTCCCAATATATCGATTTGCCGGGAGATGTTCTGGAGGCTTTCAAAGTCGATTCGTTTCCAACTTTTGTCGTGCTGGACAAGGACGGCGTTGTACGGTTCCGTCAATCGGGCGAAGGTCCGACAACCGCGGGCGATCTGGAAGATGCTATTGGCAAGTATCTTAAGCGCGAATCCGATCCTAAACTTGCTGCCGCAGCTGCTGCCGAGGCATCACGCGCAATGAGCTCGGGCGACCCTGCAGCCTCACGAGACGCGACTGTTGCGAACGCCTCAAGCGCGGTATCCAAAGCCAAAGACAGCGAAAAGGCAGGCGCCGCTTCCGCATCGCCGTCAGCCGGAATTGAGGATGGCGCCGTTTCTGGGAATATCTACAAGAACGCCGCCCTCGGAATGACGTATCAGTTTCCACAAAACTGGCGTGCCGCGAATCCCGATTCACTTCGCACGCTCAACGGGCGCGCCGAAGCCGCAGCCAAGGCGGCAATCCTCCAGCAGCATCCGGAATTCGCCAACTCCCCGAACTTGATCTTGCCCAAGACGGTTTTCTACGCTTCAAGAAAGGGAGACTGGGACGGGCAGCACATCAACCTACCGTCTGTTCGCATTGGGGCCATTCCCTCACGCTTGGACTCCATCAATCTGGACAGTTTTCAGCAAATGATCTCGAACATGGCCACGGCTTCCGGCTTAAAGATCATCGGCACTGCTTCCGAGTTCCACGTGAACAAGCATTCCTTTGCGCGCGCCGATTTCGAACGCAGTGTTGGCGCCAC
>Ga0066665_10001227_pt1 | contig 11700 bp, 6 predicted proteins | sample GraSoiAngelo_114_FD_75175 | JGI IMG/M metagenome (GOLD analysis project Ga0066665, IMG submission 75175) | Grasslands soil microbial communities from the Angelo Coastal Reserve, California, USA - 14_0903_13_40cm | ecosystem: Environmental > Terrestrial > Soil > Grasslands | place: USA...
CTTCAACAGTCCGTCGCTGACTCGTCTCCGTTCCGCGCGCTGGCTCTGCCAGCGACAACGCCGGCGCGCAGCGCCTCCGGGGCGCCGGGGCCTCGCTACTGGCAACAGCGCGCCGACTATACGCTCGAAGCGACGCTCGACACGACGACAAACCTCCTGCGCGGCAAAGGGCGCATCTATTATGTCAATCGCTCGCCGGATGCCCTCGAATACGTGTGGGTCCAGCTCGATCAGAATCTGTTCGCACCCGGCTCGATCTCGGCCGTGTTGAATCAGCCGCCGTTGCGGTTCGCGGGCGGGGTCGTCTTCGACTTCAGCGGCAAAGGTTTCGTCGGCGGGATCACGATCGACCGTTTTGCGGCGGCAGGACGGCCGCTCACAACGAGGGTCTTCGGCACGATGATGCGTGTCGAGCTGCCGCGGCCCCTCGGGCCGAGTCTCCGCATCACCTTCGACATCGCGTGGCATTTCCCGATTCCGCCCTATGGCGGCGGACGCATGGGGCGCGTGGGTTCGCACTTCTACGAGCTGGGCCAGTGGTATCCCCGCATGGCCGTGTATGACGACGTGCATGGCTGGAACACACTGCCATTCCTCGGCGCAGGCGAGTTCTATCTCGAATTCGGCGATTTCGACGTGAGTCTCACGGTCCCCGCCGGATTCCTCGTCACCGCGACGGGCGCGCTGGCCAACCCGTCCGCGGTGCGCTCTGCGCAGGAGCGCGCCCGGTTGGCGCGCGCGTTCACCTCGCCCGGCCAAACCGCCCAAGTCATCACGCGTCAGGAAGCTATCGCGAACGCGACGCGGCGCGTGCCCGGCACGAAGACCTGGCGGTTCACCGCGAGCGGGGTGCGGGATTTCGCGTGGGCCGCGGGATCGGGACTGCGCTGGGATGCGAGCACGTGGGACGGGATTTTGGTCCAGACGTTCTATCATCCCGACGCCGCGCCGTGGGAAGAATCGAACTCTATGCTGCGGTTCGCGCTCAAGCATTTCTCCGGCAAGCTGGGCCAGTATCCGTGGCCGCAAGTGTCCGCGGTCGAGGGGCTCGTCGAGGGGATGGAGTACCCGATGGTGATCTTCTGCCCCTCGCTGCAGAAGCGTGAGGACCAGTACTGGGTGCTGATGCACGAGCTCGGCCATCAGTGGTTTCCGATGCAGGTCGGTTCCGACGAGCGGCGCTATCCCTGGATGGACGAAGGCTTCAATACGTTCGCCGATTACGACGCCGCGGAGGCCTTCTTCAAGGGCACTGCGTATGGCGATACGGTGCGGCGTGAGCTGCTCGGCGCCTACGCCGCCACCGCGATTCCGGGCAGCGAGCAGCCGATGATCACTAAGCCCGAGGAGGTGCATCAGCTTTACTGGACCGCCTACCAGAAACCGGCGCTGATGCTTTCGATCCTGCGGGACGCGGTCGTGGGCCGCGACGAGTTCGATCGCGGATTCCGCGAGTACACGCGCCGCTGGAAGGGCAAGCATCCGCAACCGGCGGATTTTTTTCGCACGATCAGCAATGTGACGGGACGCGATCTCGATTGGTTCTGGCGCAACTGGATCTACACGACCGCGCGCCTGGATCAGGCCGTGGACTCCGTGCGAGCGAGGGACGACTCGACTTTCCTGTATCTATCGAATCGAGCCCAGATGGTCCTGCCCGTGACGCTGGAGCTGCGCTACGCCGACGGAACGATCGAGACGCGCAACCTGCCCGTCGAGATGTGGCACCTCGGGAGTCGCTTCACGTATCGAATGGCGAGCGCAAAGCGACTAACAAGTGCGGTGATCGATCCACAACGCATATATCCGGATATCGCGCGGGACAACAACAGCTGGAGACGATAGGGTTTACGGCTGCGGCGGCGGCTCAGGAGGCCCGTTCGGACCGCTGCCGAGCAACGGACCTACGGAGGTTACGATCGCGACCAGCGCTCCGGCACCCAGACCGAGGAGGAGCGCTGTGCGAGCGGGCGCTACCTTTCGCTGTCGCAACGTCGCGATACGACCACGCTCAATCGTGATCTGCGTGCCAAGACCGGGATAATGCGCGCCGGAAATCGAGCTGAACTGCTGCACCGCGAGCACGAGTGAATCGGCGTCCGCAAACGTCACTCGCCCGCTCGCAACGTTCACCTCTCGCACCGTGACTTCCTCAAGCGGGATCGCCAGAGGCTGCGCGACGGTCACCACGACTTCGGATCCCCGCGCAGGTGTCAAGGTCCCCAGCTCTCGATAGCTGACGCAGCTACAGAGCAGCAGCAAGGATGGCAGCCCGATTGACATGCGTTTGAGCGGTGCGTGCGTCACGGACTGGCAGACCTCGATCCGCTGCCGAGCTGGCCGAAGCTGTTCAGTCCCCAGCAGTACGTAGTCTGGTCCGTTGTAATTGCACATGTGTGTTGTGCACCGGCGCTGATCGTGGAGAAGGTATAGCCACCTTGCACCTGCTGCGGAATCGGGCTGCATGGACCGCTCACGCCGGCCGTGACACAGGTATGCGTTGGCGGGCCTCCAAGCTGACCATTTACATCCGAACCCCAGCACCAGGCGGTGCTGTCCGAGCTGATGCCGCAAGTGTGCGATCCGCCCGCGCTGAGCCGCAGGAATGTCTTCCCCCCAGTCACAGCGTTGGGAATGCCCGTCTGCAGTTCTAGCGAATCCCCCAGTTGCCCAAGCTCATTGTCACCCCAACAATACGCCGCTCCGGCGGAGGTCAGGCCGCAGCTATGCAGCGAACCTACGGTGATCATCGCGAATTTGATACCTCCGTGCACCGCAGCCGGTCGCGTGGTGTCGGCGATCGAATCACCCAGCTGGCCGTGATCGTTCAATCCCCAGCAGAACGCCGTGCTATCAGCGGCCAATCCGCAGGTGTGAAAGGCCCCAGTGCTCACCGTCAGAAACTTGAGCCCACCCATGACCGGCGTGGGTGAGCGACGGTCTTGACGGTCTCCGGTCCCGAGTTGACCGTAGCTGCCGAATCCCCAGCACACCGCACTGCTGTCGCTCCGTACCCCGCAGGTGTAAGCACCGCCGGTTGCAATGACGACCAAATTGGACCCACTGGTCACCGGTGTCGGTGTCGTGCGCGTCACTGTCGAGCTGTCGCCCAACTGGCCGCTCAGATTAAAGCCCCAACACGAGGCACCACCACCGCTTACGGCGCACGTATGACCTCCGCCGGCGCTGACGCGAACAAACCCGCTCGAGCCCACCACGGCGGCGGGGGCGAGGCGATCGGTAGTCGACGCATCCCCCAGTTCTCCATCGCGGTTCCAGCCCCAGCAGTACGTGATTCCCGAGCCCGCAATGCCGCAGGTATGAAGGACACCCGCACTGACCGACTGAAGCCCCAGCTGCCCGGCGACCCGCAGCGGTACCTGAGATTTCGCGGGCGCCGTCATGTCCTGGCATCCGGCCGTGGCGAGGAGGACACCTACCACATAGCAAGGCAGAAGGCGAAAACCCATTGGCAGACACTGTCGTCCGCCCGATAACGCCGCAAGTAGCGCGGTCTTGACGACGCGTTGTACCCTCTCCAACCTCATTCATATCTCACGTGACCGGGTCCCCGCCGTCCTCGGTCGCGCCTCGCCGTTTCCCGACGGCCGTTTGCATCGCCTGCGCAGCGATAGGGTCGGCTCGACCCATGGTTGCAAGGTGTGATCGCAGGAGCAACAGATGCGAACTTCACGTCCTATTCCCAGTTCCGCGCGAATCGCAGCAACCCTCGTGGTGGCCGTATACCTCTGCGCAAATGGGGTGGTTGCGCAAGGCACCGGCACGATTCGCGGCACGGTCACGGATGCGCTCACGAAACGGCCCGTCGACGGCGTTCAAGTCTACGTCGCGGGAACCGAGCTCGGTACGCTGACCGGCGCCGACGGACGGTATCAGTTCAGCGTACGGGCCGGCGACATTGAGATCCGAACGCGGCGCGTCGGATTTGCCGCCGAGGTACAGAAGGCGACCGTTGCTGCCGGTCGGGCGGTCGAGTTGAACTTCGAGCTTCGTCTGGCGGCGGTAGCGCTCGACGTCGTAGTGGTAACTGGAGCGGGAGCGGAGACCGAAAAACGCAAGCTGGGGAACACGGTCACGACAATCGACGCGAGCACGTTGCGCAACGCGCCTGCGAGCAACGTCTCGGAGCAGCTCTCCGCACGAGATCCCGCTGTTGCGGTCCTTCCTTCCGGCGGCCTGGCCGGCGAAGGGGCGCAGATTCGTATTCGCGGCGCTGCGAGCCTGACCCAGGCGAATGAACCGGTCGTCTATGTAGATGGTGTGCGCGTGGACCGCAGCGGCGGGTTCGGTGACAACGTCGGAACCGGAGGAGGCGGCACACCCTCGCGGCTCGACGATATCAATCCGGAAGCGATCGACCATATGGAGGTGCTGAAGGGCGCTGCGGCGACGACGCTGTACGGGACCGAAGCATCCGCCGGCGTCATTCAGATCTTCACGAAAAAGGGTGCGCGCGGCGCCCCGCGCTGGGACTTCATGAGCGAGCAGGGTTTTTCGAGATACCCGCCGTCGCGTTATCCCGCGGAAGCAGGGTTCGCACGCTGGGATACGTGGCAGAGCTGCGTCGCCGCAGGCAACGATACTGTTCCCTGTCAGACAAAACTTCCAGTTGCCGGTCGCCTCAGTCAATTCTACGGCACGACCATTCGACCGTTCGAGGTGTTCGAGCGCAACTTTGTGCAACGACTATTCGAAACGGGATACACCGGGACGTACTCGGCTGCGGTGAGCGGCGGTAATACCGGCGTCACCTATTACGTGAACGGACGCTATTTCACCGAGAACGGGCCGTTTGGCGGCTCGAATCTCGGACCGGCTGCCGACGTCGATCGTAAGGCACAGGCAACGGCATCACTTGATCTTGTGCCGACAGACCGGATTAAGGTGCGCGTCACGACTGGATACACCGATGCCCACCACGAGACGCCGACGAACAACAACAGCATCTACGCACCGCTGACCAACGCGATGTTCAGTCACCCCGAGCTGGCGACTTGCGTGACGGTGCGGGCATCGTCGCAGCCAGATGGAAATGGCGGCTGCACGGGTCCCGGCAATCCGACGGGCGTCGCGTCCTTTGGAACGGTGCGTGAAGACATGCAGCGCACCAACAAACAAGACACCAAGCACTTCATTGGCAGCATCAACGCGAGTTATCAGGCACTCCCCTCACTAGCCGTTGAAGGCACTCTTGGCGTCGACATGTCGAGCCAACTGAGTCAGGGGTTTCGAGCGTTCGACAACGACGTCGATGGCTTCACGCTGGTCGCGCCGGGAGGAAGCAAGGTCGTCGATAACCGGACTCAACGCATTGTAACTGCGGAGGGCAAGACCACGTGGAGGCGCTCGTTTGGCCCACAATGGGCATCGACCTTTGTTGCGGGAGGACAGGGGTTCATTACGAAGCTCGAAGATGAGGGCAGCTTCGGCGGTGTTTTCCCCGCACGTCTCGAGGTCACGGTGGCCGGCTTCAATCAAAACGCGTTTGAGCGCTCCCTGCAGACCGTGAATGCGGGTGTGTTTGGGCAGGAGCAGTTGGGCTTTCGCGATTACGCATTTCTGACGGTGGGAGGCCGCTACGACCGCAACAGCGCTTTCGGCAAGACATCCAAAGGCGTTTTCTATCCGAAAGCCAGCCTCTCGTTGCAACCGAGTCTCCTGCCAAGTTGGGCGGGCTCACGCTTTACGTCTCGACTCTCGACTTTCCGCGTCCGCGGCGCAATCGGACAATCGGGGCTCCAGCCCGGCGCCTTCGACAAATTCACAACCTTTTCTCCGCTCGGTTCGGAGCTGGGTCCCGGTCTGGCACCGAACAATCTCGGAAACCCCGATCTCAAACCCGAAGTGAGTACTGAGTGGGAGCTCGGGACGGAGCTGGGCGCGCTGAGCGACCGGGCCGCCTTGGACATCACCTATTGGCGCCGCCGCACTCGGGATGCGCTCTACCTCCGCCAGTACGCACCCTCCGGCGGCTTTCCCAGCCTTCAGTTGTCGAATGTCGGTGAGATCAAGTCCGGCGGTTACGACATCATAGCGTCTTTCCTGCCGGTCAACACTGGCAAACTGTCCCTGAAGCTGTTCGCGAACGCCACATGGATGTGGGCATTCGTCACTAAGCTGGGCGGGGCACCGCCGCTGAAGGTAGGCGGGAGCTACCCACGTTACCGCAATTTTGTAAAGGAAGGCTATCCTGTTGGCGCACTGTTCGGCGCCAAGCTCCCCGGGCCGTGTAGCGCTCGACCGGCTGGAGCAACATACCGCTGCCTCAACCCGGGGGAGAATCCGTACGACCTCACCGGACCAGCGGGAACACCCGACCGCAAACCCGATACTGACGCTGAGCTCCTGGCGTACTTCGCGGTGCCACGCGCGCTCAACCTGCTCAACCCGCTGCTGGTGGATGAGAACGGGAATGGAGACCCTCTAGATCACTATCTCGGGAAATCGACTCCCGACTGGCAAGGAGCGTTCGGGATGAACGCGACCGTGGTGCGGAATTTCGAGCTTGGCGCGGTGTTCGAGTACAAGTTCGGGAATTACACCATCACGAACCTGACGGACGCGTTCCGCAAATCGAACCCAATGATCGGACGCAATCTGCGGCGCGCGGCCCAGGTGGAAGCGACCATGCTGAATCCAGCGAGCACGGCGCAAGAGCGGCTTGCCGCGTCTCGCACATGGGCGTATGAGCTCAAAGCACTTTCGCCCTACGACGGCCTGAATCAAAACGAGAACGGTAAATTCCTTCGGTTCCGCGAGCTGAGTCTGACCTATAACGTCCCGGCCTCGTACGCTAATCGGTTCGGGTTCGGCCATATGTCGATCACAGCAGCCGGACGCAATTTGGCGCTCTGGACACCTTACACGGGCATCGATCCCGAGACCAACGAATACGGTCGAGGGGGGGCGAGCCCTGATCTCGGCGGCATCGATCAGAACTTTGGTCAAGCGATTGATGCGTTCGGCTTCGCTTTGCCGCGCCGCTTCACGTTCACCGTGCGCGTCGGCTTCTAACGCCGCCACTGAAAGGGGAGAGACAATGAACCGCATGAGAACGTCACTCGCCTACAGCGGCGTGAGAGGCCTCGCCACAGCGTTATTACTGGGAATTGTTACAGCGTGCAGCAGCCTGCTCGACGTCAAGAACCCGAATAACGTCAACGCTGAGGATCTGAACAATCCCAAAGCCGCTCCGGCAATAGCCAATGGCGCGCTCGCGACGGTTGCGTACGGATGGGGCGCGATTCTGCTGGAGTACAGCACCGCCTCCGATGAGATGACATGGATCGGCTCGCGCGATGGGTTCCGCGAGCTGGACGTTGGCACCATGACAAACCCGACGAACGAATTCACCGATGCTGCGTTCCCGTTCGTTGGCCGGGCTCGGTGGATGTCGGATTTCGCAATAAAGCAACTGTCGGCTTTCGATTCGGCGGGAACGTTGAAGAACCGCGATGACCTCGCGCGCGCCTACCTGTATGCCGCGATCGCGTACACGATGATCGGCGACATGTTCAACAACTTCCCCATCGGCTCCGACCGTCGCACTGCCGCACCGCCACTGGGCCGGGCGAAGATGGATTCCACGTATACAATTGCCATCGCCTACACGACGGCCGGTCTCGCGATCGCGCAAGCGACCGCGAACAAGGGTCTGCAGCTGGCGCTCACGGCCCAGCGAGCACGGGCCGAACACGCCAAGGCGGTCTGGGCCAAGTTGCATCCGGCCGGCCCCGGAGTGCCTAACGGCGGGAGCGGGATCGTCAGCAACGCGGCTGCCAACGCCGACGCCGCGACGGCCCTCACGCTCGCCACCGTCGACTGGAAGTATCGCTTCGCGTATAGCGTCACGACCATCGACAACTACATGGGTGCCTGGGTGAATTCGCGCCAGGAAATGCGCGTCGGGGACGCGTATATCAAGCCATCAACCAAGGACACTCTGAAGGATCCCATCACGGGCCTCGTCGATCCAGAGTTGCGACGCGCTGCGACCGAGTTCAAGGGCACGTCGGCAACGCAGCTCTACGGGCCGCTCACCGTGGTATCGGCTCGAGAGCTCTACCTCATTCTCGCGGAGGCCGGTCTCGCCGCGGGTGACACCCTCAGTGCCACAGGGCAGTTTGCCGTGAACATCAATGCGGTGCGCGCGCTCAACGGTCTTACGGCGTACGACCCCGCGAACGCGGCGCACCCGCGGCCCCTCGCCATGCTGACGTACGAGCGCAAGGCTAATCTGTTCTTACAGGGTCGCCGGTTGCACGATTTGTATCGCTTCGGCGCGCGCGCCGATCAGTGGCAAACCACGACGCCCGTTGCCGAAGCCGTGTCGGCGCCGGGCACGTTCTTCCCAATCACCCAGATCGAATTGCTGGCTAATCCTTATTGTGTGGCGAATCCCACCGTGTGTTACTAGTCCGGCGCGGACGAAGGGGGATGGCTGATAACGCAACCCCACCCGGATTCTTGTGTAATACCTCCGGCGACTGTTCGACACGTCCACTCCCGCCGGAGGCACTCATGAAGCGTTGGCTTTCGGTCGCGGTCTGCGCTCTCCTCGCCGCGGCCTGCATTGACCACTCTCACCCTGTCGCGCCCGGGATACGCGCGAATCTGATCGGCGGCGACGATCACATCTTCGACTTCTCTAGTGTCGTAAGGGTTGATCCATCGATCAAGAACCAGGATGGCAACGCGACCCCGCAAAGCGGCGGCAATCCCCCCGGTCCCGCGAAGAACGTCGGCCCCAATGTCGTCGCGAATCAGGACCTGACCTTCTTCCCGCAGAACGAAACGCCCATCGCCCTTGACCCCAATAACCCCAACCGTCTGCTCTCCGGGTCGAACGATTACCGCCACGACCTGGCGGCGTGCGGCATCTACGGATCCAGCGACGGCGGAGCGACGTGGAACGACGTGGGTGAAGGGACCACGGTGCCACCGGGGGCTGTCGCGGGCGGCGATCCAGCCACGGCATTCGGTCCGGATGGGACCGGATACCACGTCTGCCTCGGCTTTACCCCGGTGACGAATGCCACCTCGACCACCGTGCTCTTCGTCAGCAAGACGAGAGATCTCAGGACGCTCCAACCAGCGGGCACCGTGATCGCGACGGTATCAGGCGGCGAGGACCCAGTGGTGGGCTACTTCAACGACAAGGAGTTCATCGCCGTGGATACGCGGGCGGCGAGCCCGCATCGCGGCCGAATCTACGTGACGTGGACGCGGTTCAAGTTCAACCGCACCGACGATAGTTACATCGAGTCGCCCATCGTGCTCTCCTACTCGGACGATGGTGGCGCGACCTGGAGCGGGCCGCACGCGGTCTCCTCGCCCGATTTGAACTTCAACCAGGGATCCGTGCCGGTCGTCGGGCCGAACGGCGAGGTGTACGTCGTCTTCGAGAACGGCAATGGCACGGGGTTCAATGGCCAGGCGATGGTCGCCAAGTCATTGGACGGCGGCAACACCTTCACCCATCCCGTCCGCATTGATGCCATTATCGAGATCTGCGATCACTTCAATGCCGATGGTCGCTGCGCGCTCAAGAACTCCAGCTGGCGGGTCAATTCATTCCCTTCGATCGCCGTAGGACCGAATGGCACGGTGTACGTCGTCTGGGGAGATTATCGCACCGGTAACGCGGACGTGCGGTTCAGCCGCTCGACGGATGGCGGCACGACGTGGAGCCGCTCGACCGTCGTAAACAGCGATCTCTCGACCGCCGACCAAGTGTATCCGTGGATCGCCGTCGCCGACAACGGCGTCATCCAGGTCGAGTTCCAACAGCGCGATGATACGCCGGGGAACCGGCTGCTCAATACGTATCTCTCGACTTCCATGGCGGGCACGACGTTTGGCAAGCAGCTCCTGGTGAGCTCCGGCCCGACCGATCCCAACATCGGCTTCAGCGGCACGTTCATCGGGGATTACAACGGCCTGGCCGCGAGCGCGCACGGCGCGCACCCGATCTGGACGGACGCGCGGCGCGTCGTCTGCATGGCGAATCAATGCCGTAAGAATCAGGATGCCGTCACAGCGACCGTGACGTTCTAGCGAGTACGTCCGATTGCCGTGGACGTTGAGTTTCGGTCGTCGGCCATCAGCCATCGGGTGTGATGGCCGATGGCTGACGGCCGATGGCTTTTATTTGTCCGGCCGGTTCTCGTCGTCGATCAACTCGGTGTTCGTGACATTCCCCGCCCCCGGGCCGAAGCCGGTTTTGCCCGTCCGGTCGGGGATCGTGATCAGCACCTCGGCCACGTTGTTGGTGAAGTTGCTTTCGGGCAGTTGGTGGCAGAACCCACTGAGGTCGATGTGAGGACACGGCTCGCCTGCCGCGGCCGTGAACGGTGGATTGACCGTGATGCGGATGATGTACTGTCCCGGCGGAATAGGCGCCTGTCCGTCGCCGCCATCAAGCACGAAGTACTGCCCGCCGAGGAATTTGAAGTACGTATCGGCATAGCCGACGCTGATCCCTTGGTTGCCTGGGATTCCCACCCTCCCGCAACTGCGGTAGACCCACGACCCCACGCCCGCATCGCTTTGCCATGGCGTCACATCGATCATGCAAAAGCCCCGCTTGGCGGAGCGCCAAATGTGACCATCGTTCGCCGAGATGAGCTGGTAGGTAGCGTAGTGCCGGAAGTGGTAATGGTTATGGCACGTTGCGAATTCGAACAGCCCGTCGTTGGCGGCGACGTGCACGTTGGGATCGCCGATGAAGATATCGGCATCGCCGATGTTCGGCGTCGTCACAGTGAACCGCAGCACCCGATGGTCGCCAGCGGACACGCTTCCTTCGATCACGCTGCAGGTGGTAGCCGAAAAGGTTTGGTCGTAAATGACCCAGCTATCCGCCAGTCGTTGACCGTCCACAATGAGGTCGGGCGTCCCCTCCAGGTCCTGGACGTGGGCGAACTGCGGTCCGTAGGCCAAAGGCCGGTCCGCCGACGTGCAGGAAACGACCAAAAGCCCGACGGTGACGATGGGAGTGAGACGGCGCATATGAAGCGCTCCAAAGAGGAGGAAGCAGTGAACGTGGACTGCGGCCCGGGAAGTGGCAAGTACGAATAAACTCTAATCGCCCTGCATGGAAATTCAGTGAATGCCGCCGCCTCCGAATTGTTTGACGAGATCGCCCAGCACAGCTTTCGCATCACCAAAAAGCATCCAGGTGTTGTCCTGCACGTATAGCTCGTTGTCGATCCCAGCAAATCCAGGGTTTTTGCTGCGCTTCACGGCCAGCACCGTCTTCGCTTTATCGGCATCGATAATCGGCATCCCATAGATGGGCGTGGCCTTCGCGTAGCGCGCTGCCGGATTGACAACATCATTGGCGCCAACCACCAAGGCGACGTCAGTCTGCGGCATTTCGGGATTGATCTCATCCATCTCGACGAGCGCCGAGTAAGGAATGTTGGCCTCGGCGAGCAGCACGTTCATGTGTCCCGGCATCCGGCCCGCCACGGGATGAATCGCGAACTTGACCGAGACGCCGCGTTTGGTCAGCGCATCGTACAGCTCGCGGACCTTGTGCTGGGCCTGCGCCACCGCCATGCCGTAGCCCGGAATGATGACGACGGTGCGCGCTTGCTCCAGCAGTTGGGACGCTCCCTCGACGGTCTCCTGCTTCCAGACCTTCTGCTCACCGGCGGCAAGCGCGGCCGGCTGCGC
>Ga0066665_10001230_pt1 | contig 11680 bp, 10 predicted proteins | sample GraSoiAngelo_114_FD_75175 | JGI IMG/M metagenome (GOLD analysis project Ga0066665, IMG submission 75175) | Grasslands soil microbial communities from the Angelo Coastal Reserve, California, USA - 14_0903_13_40cm | ecosystem: Environmental > Terrestrial > Soil > Grasslands | place: USA...
CCCGTCCTATTCGCCGATGCAACGGCTGGCGTCATCGGCGTAGCCCATGCCGGCTGGCGCGGCGCGGCAAGCGGCGTCCTTGAAGCGACAATCGCGGCTATGGAACGCTGCGGGGCGCCCCGGGCCCGTCTCGCCGTTGCGCTCGGGCCGACGATCCGCCAGCCGAATTACGAGGTCGGGCCCGAATTCGTGACGCGTTTCACATCCGAGGACACGAACAACAAACGCTTCTTCCGGCCGTCAGCGAGGCCATCGCACGCCCTGTTCGATCTCCCCGGCTACATCACGGCGCGCCTGAGCGCTGCCGGCATCCTCCGCGTCGAGGATCTGGGCCATTGCACGTACGCGAATGCGAAGCGGTTCTTCAGTTATCGGCGATCGAGCCACTGCCGTGAGCCCGACTACGGGCGCCATATCAGCGCCATCGCGCTCGCCGAGTAGACGATCACGAAGCGCGTGGAGGACGGCGTGTTCGCGAGCCGACCGTCGATCCCTCGGTAGCGGAGTCAACATCCCTCGTAGCGCACTCAACGCAGAAAATGGCCCGCAGCAAGCTCTGACCGCAGCCTTGCAGCGCCCAGGCCAGAGCCGATCGTCGATCAGCGGAAGGATAAGTCCACCCCGGTTGGGCGGGCCGGGCTGGAAGCGGTTGAATTAGCGGGACAACGGCCGTTCTGTGTTGCCGGTCATATTGCCAGCCTTGCCGCCCCCTTGTTATCAGGGCGCCGCGAGCGCGCGAAGCCTCTCGCCTGGAGACAACGATGCGGCCCAATAACGGAGCGATCAAGCTTGTGGCCGGCAACTCCAACCCTGCGCTTGCCGACGCGATCGCCGCCTACCTGGCGACCCCGCTGACGAAGGCGGTGGTGCGCCGCTTCGCCGACATGGAAATTTTCGTCGAAATCCAGGAAAACGTGCGCGGCACCGACGTTTTCGTCATCCAATCGACCTCGTTCCCCGCCAACGACAATTTGATGGAGCTGCTCATCATCATCGACGCGCTGCGCCGCGCGTCGGGGCGGCGCGTGACGGCGGTCATTCCCTATTTCGGCTATGCTCGACAGGACCGCAAACCGGCGCCGCGCACCCCGATCTCGGCCAAGCTTGTATCCAACCTGATCACGCGCGCCGGCGCCGATCGCGTGATGACGCTTGATCTCCACGCCGGGCAGATTCAGGGATTTTTCGACATCCCGACCGACAATCTCTACGCCGCGCCGATGATGGTGCGTGACATCAAGGAGCGTTTCGATGTCAGTAAGGTGATGGTGGTCTCGCCCGACGTAGGCGGGGTCGGCCGCGCCCGCGGGCTCGCCAAGCGCATCAACGCGCCGCTCGCGATCGTCGACAAACGACGCGAGCGCGCCGGCGAGTCCGAAGTCATGAACGTTATCGGCGAGGTCAAAGGCTATACCTGCATCTTGGTCGATGACATCATCGATTCCGGCGGAACCGTTGTGAACGCCGCCGATGCTCTATTGGACCAGGGCGCGACCGAGGTCTACGCGTATATCACCCACGGCGTGCTGTCCGGCGGCGCGGTCGCCCGCATCACTGCCTCGCGGCTCAAGGAGCTCGTCATCACCGACTCGATCCAACCCACGCAGGCGGTCAAGGTCGCCCGCAATATCCGCACGCTGTCGGTCGCCAGCCTGATCGGCGAAGCCATCGGCCGCACCGCAGCCGAAGAGTCGGTATCGAGTCTATTCGACTGACAGGACTCGGGAATCAGGACTCGAGGCGTCGGGACGAACTCCCGACCGCGTTGCCTGCAGGTGGCGGAACCTGTGGAGAAACGACTCCACAGCGGCGAGATATCCACCAAACAGTGATCGCGACAGAGCTCGATTGTGCTTTAGCCACTGGAATCAGTGGGGTTATATTCGAGTCACTAGGTGATTCGCCCCGGAGCGGTCACTCAGCTCCACCGGGGGACTGCTCAGCAGCGGCGTGCTGTGCGTGCGCTCGAGTGCGCATCCCGTGTCGAAGGTGGAGAGCAAGCATGGCCCTCATCGATTTTGCCGAACAGCCCCATGGCAATCCGCTCGAGGTGGTGGAGCGAGTGGCTGCCACCAACGGCTGGTCGTTCGAGCGCGGTGGCGAGGACGAGATCACCATTGTGGCCGCGGGCAAATGGACTGATTACCAGGTGTCCTACACCTGGATGCTCCACCTCGAAGCGCTGCATCTCGCCTGCGCCTTCGAACTGAAAGTGCCCGAACGTTGCCACGCGGAGGTGCAGCAGCTCATCTCGCTCATCAACGAGCAGATGTGGATCGGACATTTCGATCTGTGGACCCATGACGGCTTGGTTATGTACCGCCACGCCCTGATGCTCACCGGTGGCGTTGAAGCATCGGGCAGACAATGCGAGGCATTGTTGGCGACGGCGCTCGATGCTTGCGAGCGCTATTTTCCCGCCTTTCAATTCGTGGTGTGGGCGGGAAAGCCGGCGCGCACGGCGCTCGACGCTGCCATGTTCGACACGCAAGGACAGGCGTAAGCTCCGCGACCCGCTCACGTCCTCGCGGGCGTGGCCCACGCAAGAACTAACACCTGGAACCCGGACCAGCCCGGACCCCCACCTGGGCACGAGCGCAGATTATGAGCTCAGCAGCGAATCCGCACACGACGCGCCTGTTGGCTGGCCTTTCGAAGACCATCTTGCTCGCCGGCGCCGGTAAGATGGGAGGAGCCATGCTGAACGCCTGGGTGGCGCTCGGGCTTTCTCCCGCGAACGTCGTGGTCCTCGAACCGCAACCTAGCCCAGACATTGCGGCGCTGACCGAGCGCGGCGTGCGCCTCAATCCACCCCGTGACTCGGTCGGCGACATCGCCGCCGCGGTGCTCGCGGTCAAGCCGCAGATCGCGCCTGAGGTCTTGACCGCTCTGGCGCCGTTCGTCGCCGGCGCGACCGTGGTCCTGTCCATCATGGCCGGCCGGACATTGCGGTTCCTGGCCGACAACCTACCGGGCGCCGCGCTCGTTCGTGCCATGCCGAACACTCCGGCCGCGATCGGCCGCGCCATCACAGTCGCGATCGCAAATCCGCGTGTCTCGCCGGAGCAGCGCGCGCTCGTCGACGCATTGCTGTCAGCGGTCGGCGCGGTCGAATGGATCACGGACGAGGCGCTCATGGATGCGGTCACCGCCCTTTCCGGCTCGGGACCCGCCTACGTATTCCTGCTCGCCGAGTCCATGGCGCGCGCCGGCGCGGCCGCGGGTCTGCCCCCGACGCTTGCCGCCACCCTCGCGCGCGCCACGGTTGCCGGCGCCGGCGAACTCCTCAATCGCTCGCTCCTCGATCCCGCAACTTTGCGGCAGAACGTCACGTCGCCTGGGGGCACCACCGCCGCCGCGCTCGAAGTCCTGATGGCGCAGGACGGCCTCGAACGCCTGATGACTGCCGCCGTCGCCGCGGCGACCAAGCGCTCGCGCGATCTCGCCGGGTGAACCATTTGCTCGGGTGCTTCGTTGAATCAACATCGTAGGTCTGCCGGCGCATCGTGCAGCACTGCGCGATAGGGCTACAGCCCTGGAATGCCGCAGGGTGTCGACCTAGATTGGATGCCACGAAAAACTCTTCAGGAGTTCGGCCATGGCTCGCAAGACTTCACGCAAGTCAGCCGCCCGTCCCGCATCGCGCGGCAGCAAATCCGACCGCGAGCGGATCATCGATGCGTTCATGACACTGCTGGCCGAAAAGCCTATCGAGCGTATCGGCTTTGCCGAGATCGCCAAATCAGCGCGCGTATCGCTTTCCGAGCTGCGCGGCACGTTCCCTTCGATGCTCGCCATCCTTGCCGCGCAAATGCGAGAGATCGACCGCGCGGTGCTCGCCGGCGGCGATGCGGAACTGGCGGATGAGCCGCCGCGCGAGCGGCTCTTCGACGTGCTGATGCGCCGCCTTGAAGTGCTCGCGCCCCATAGAGCTGCTGTACGCTCGCTGATGCGCTCGGCCAGCCTCAATCCCTCGCTGGCGTTCGCCCTGAACTCGCTTTCAGTGCGTTCGCAGCAATGGATGCTGACAGCTGCCGACATCGGTGCCTCCGGCCCGCGTGGCATGCTGCGTGCTCAGGGACTCGCGCTACTGTTCGCATCGGTGCTGCGCACCTGGATCGACGACCAGGACCGAGGTCTTGCCCGCACCATGGCGGCGCTCGACCGCGCGCTCGCACGCGGACAGCGCTGGGCGGGCTTGCTGGACGACCTGTTCCGGATTCCCGCCTCCGTTTGCCGGCTGCGCCCGCAGCAGCGGCGCGACAGAGGCGAGCACGATGCTGTCGCGGTCTAGATCGGCACCCGCACTGTCGCGCGCAGTCCTCCGAGCGGACTATTCGACAAGGTGATGTCGCCGCCGTGGGAGCGGGCGATGTCGCGCGCGATGGCAAGCCCGAGTCCGGTGCCGCCTTCGTCCTGATTGCGCGCATCATCGAGCCGCAAGAACGGCTTGAACACCTCTTCCCGCAGATGCGGCGCGATTCCCGGGCCATCGTCATCCACGGTCACTGTGAGCCAGCGGTGGTCGCGATGGCCGGTAATCGAGATCGACGGCGCATGCCGCGCGGCGTTGGCCACGAGGTTGCCAAGGCAGCGCTTAAACGCGGCCGGCCGCACCGTGACGATCGGGTGGCCGTGGAAGTACACACTCGACTTGTGACCGTTGCGTTCGGCATCGGTCTTGAGCTCTTCGAGGAAGGCGCCCATGTCCGTTGGGGCCGACTGTTCGCCCGAATCCCCGCGCGCGAACGCGAGATAAGCTTCCAGCATGCGGCCCATCTCGTCCACGTCCTTCTTCATCGCCTCGACCTCGGGACTTTCGCCGATGAGGGCAAGCTCGAGCTTGAACCTGGTGAGGATGGTGCGCAGGTCGTGCGAAACTCCCGCCAGCATTGCGGTGCGCTGTTCCAGCGCGCGCTCGATGCGACGCTTCATCTCGATGAATGCCACCGCAGCACGTCGAACCTCCCGCGCGCCGCGAGGCCGGAAGTCGGGTACTTCGCGCCCTTTGCCGAAGCTTTCGGCCGCGTCCGCCAGCCGCAGAACCGGTCTGATCTGGTTGCGCAGGAACAGCACGGCCACTGTGATCAGCACCAGCGAGGTGCCGACCATCCACGCCAGAAAAATGTGCGAGTTGGAGACATAAGCGGCGCGGCGGGGCGCGAACACACGCATCACCGCATTGTCGAGCTTGATGCGTATCTCCAGCAGTGCCGACCGGCCGACCGTATCGATCCAGAACGGCCGACCGATCTGCTTCCTGACCTCGTCAGACAATGCCTGATCCACGAGCGAGAAGAACGGCTTCGGGCCCGGAGGCGGCAACTCGGTGACGGGCAGAAAGTCGACCACCAGACCGAGCTTGTCCTGCGCGATACGGCGCACCAGCGCGTGGTCCTGGGGAAGCGCCTTGTCGATCTCGATCAACGTGGCGATGTCCTGCACCACGCCGGCGGAGAGCCGCTGCGTGACCGCGTTGTAATGCCGCTCCATGAACATGAAGGCCACGACCGATTGCAACACCACCATGGGCGCGATGATGATCAACAACGCGCGCGCATAGAGGCCCTTTGGCATGACCCCTTTCAGCGTGGCGCTGGTACGGTCGTAAAACTCGTAACCGCGGCTCGCGGCTGAGCGGAGCGCGCTCAGGCTCGAGCGCAGCGCGGCTATGCCACCATCGAGCGTGGTCATGGCGACGTTACCAGCCGATATCCGATGCCGCGCACCGTCTGCACCAGAAGCGGATTGGCCGGATCATGCTCGATCTTGCGGCGCAAGCGATTGACCTGCACGTCAACGGCACGCTCCCCGATCGCGCCGTCAGTGCCGGCGAGCGTTTGCCGTGCGACCGTGTCACCGGGTGTTGCGGCGAGCAAGCGCAGCATTTCGCGCTCCCGATCGGTGAGCCGCACGACCTCCTCGCCGCGTTTGAGTTCGCCGCGGACGAGATGGAACCGGAATTCACCGAAGCGCACCGATTCCGGTACCGGAGCGGCGGCCGGGCGGCTGCGGCGTAGAATACTGGCAACCCGCAGCGAGAGCTCCCTCGGCTCGAATGGCTTGCTCACATAGTCGTCGGCGCCAATGGTCAACCCCTCGATACGGCTACGCGGTTCGTCGCGGGCTGTGAGCATGATGATCGGCACGCTCGAGGACGCGCGCAGGTCGCGGGCGAGATCAAAGCCGGTCTCTCCGGGCATCATGACATCAAGGATCAACAGATCGAATCGCAGGCCGCCAAGTTTGGCGCGCGCGTCCGCGGCCGTTTCCGCAGTGGTGACGCGGTAACCTTCGGCAAACAAGAAGCGCGAGAGCAGATCACGGATGCGGCGGTCGTCGTCTACTACCAACAAATGCGGCGCGTCGTCGGGAAGCGCCGCCGATGCCGTGCTCACGGCTCGCATGGCTGACTCGGCTCAGCCACGCGCCCGGCGCGCGCGGTCGGCGCGCGCGATGAAACGCAGCACGGCGTCCCGGTGCTCGGAGTTGAGTACCGCAGTCAGAAATCGGCGGGCGGTGTCCTGGGCGTTCGGCCCCATCTCGGAGAGAGCACGCGCAATGCGGCCGGTTTGCAGGCCGGCGAGTTTCATCGCCAAGCTCTCCCCTTTCGTCGTGACGTAGAGCAGGCGCTGGCGCCGATCATTCACCCCCTCCTTTTGCACGACATAACCCTGGTCGATGAGTTGCTTGAGGACCCGGCCGAGCGACTGTTTGGTGATCTTCAGGATGTCGAGTAGTTCCGCAACCTTCATACCGGGATTACGGTTGACGAAATGCAGCACTCGGTGATGCGCGCGGCCGAAACCCAACTTAGCCAGCACGTCGTCGGGGTCGCCAATGAAGTCCCGGTAAGCAAAAAACAGAAGCTCAATAATGTCCCAGATAGGTTCCTGGGCGCGAGCCGCCCCTTCTGCGCTGGACAAGGCGCGGTCGGCCGCAACTGGAGCATTTAGGTCAGCCATATTGACATATCTCGGTCAGATTATTATCCCAGAGCCGGCCGTCATGAAACGATGGTACTCGCGGGCCCGCTCCGAACCGATTGCACCCGCGGCGCGCGCGCGCTCTCATGGGCGGAGCAAAACATACCGGGTGTCGCCCCGCGACGCAAAAGTATAAGGACGGAGTGGCCATGGCAGAGAAACCTTATGACCGCCTCGAGGGGATGATCTGGTACGACGGCAAGCTCGTGCCCTGGGGCGAGGCCACGCTCCATGTGCTCTCCCATGGCTTGCATTATGCCAGCTCCGTGTTCGAGGGGGAGCGCGCCTATGGCGGCGAAATTTTCAAGTGTACGGAACATTCGGAGCGGCTGAAGCGGTCGGCCGAGCTGCTCGATTTCGACATCCCTTACTCGGTCGCCGAGATCGATGCGGCCAAGCGCCTAGTGCTCGAAAAAAATGGGCAAACCGACGCCTATGTGCGGCCCGTGTCATGGCGCGGCTCGGAGATGATGGGCGTTTCGGCGCAGAACAACAAGATCCACGTCGCCATCGCCACCTGGCAATGGCCGAGCTATTTCGACCCAGTGCAGCGATTGAAGGGTATCAGGCTCGACCTCGCAGACTACCGCAGGCCCGATCCGAAAACCGCACCCGCGCGCGCGAAGGCCGCCGGCCTTTACATGATCTGCACCATTTCCAAGCACATCGCCGAGCGCAAAGGGTATGCCGATGCCATGATGCTGGACTGGCAAGGCCGCGTCGCGGAATGCACCGGCGCCAACATTTTCTTCATCAGGGACGGCAAGATTCACACGCCAATGGCTGATTGCTTCCTTGATGGCATCACCCGCCGCACGGTCATCGAGCTGGCGAAGAAGCGTGGCATTGACGTGATCGAGCGGCGCATCATGCCCGATGAGCTCACGCAATTCTCGGAGTGCTTCATCACCGGCAGCGCCGCCGAGGTCACGGCCGTGTCGGAAATTGCGCAGTGGAAGTTTACGCCGGCCGCCACCACCGAGCAGCTCATGGCCGACTATACGGCCGAGGTGCAGCCCAAGGGCAAAAAGAAAGCGGCTTAGGTCACTCTGCGGCGCGGCGTGGCGTCCACCGATCGGCGAGCGCATCGTCCGACTGTTTGGCGTCGACCCAAATCTTGCCACGCGGCCGCCCGCTACCGGCAAGCTCGACCTGTTTCCAGAACGGCGCGCGCGTTTTGAGATAATCCATCAGGAATTCGGCGGCCGCGAAAGCATCCTGACGGTGAGCGGCAGCGGTGACGACGAGGACGATCTCTTCGCCGGGCTCGAGCCGGCCATAGCGGTGGACTACGGCGACGCCGAGCAGAGGCCAACGCCGTTCGGCCGCTTCGACGTGACGCACAATCTCGGCCTCGGCCATTCCCGGATAGTGCTCGAGCGTCATGGCCGCGAGCGGGGCACCCGCCTCATCCTGCCGGCATATACCGGTAAATGTGACCACAGCGCCGATATCGCCGCGGCCGCGGCGGAGCTTGGCCGCCTCGCTCCCGGCATCGAAGGGCTCACACTGCAGTCGGACAGTGGCGGCCATCTGCATTTCTGGCTTGGCTGGCGCTAGCCCCCGGTCATCGGCGGGAAGAAGGCGATCTCCCGCGCCCCCAAAATGGCCGCATCGGCCCTGACATGGGCGCGATCGATCGCCGCACGGATCACTGTGGGATTTTCGAACGCGTGCGCGTATTCCTCGCCGCGCTGGCTGAGCCAGATCATGAGATCGGAGACTGTGGCAATCCCGGCCGGCGGCTCGATCTCCTCTTCCGGTTTGCCGATGCGCTCGCGTACCCAGGCGAAATAGCGAAGCTTCAACACTCAATCCTTGGTGAGGTGACGCACGCCGGCATGGAAATAATCCCAGCCGGTGTAAAGCGTCAGTAAAGCCGAAAGCCAGAGAAGGGCGAGCCCGATTGGGGTCACCGCCGGCACAACCGCATCCCCCGCCTTCCCGGCAATGAGGAAACCTACGGCGATGAGCTGCAGCGTCGTCTTCCATTTGGCGAGCTGCGTCACCGGCACGCCGACCCGCAACTCCGCGAGATATTCGCGCAGGCCCGAGACCAGAATCTCGCGGCAGAGAATGACGATCGCCGCCCAGAGCGACCAGCCACGGATGGTACCGTCGGCGGCCAACATCAACAGACAGGACGCCACCAAGAGCTTGTCCGCGATCGGATCGAGCATGCGGCCAAAGGCCGATTGCTCGCCTCGCTTACGCGCGTAATAGCCGTCGAGGGCGTCGGTCAGTCCCGCGCTGATGAAGATGAAAACGGCGACCCAACGCAGCCACAGCCCTCCCTGCAGAATATCCTGCCAGTAGAGGCAGGCCACGACCGCCGGCACCGCAGCGATGCGGGCGTAGGTCAGCAGGTTGGGCACCGCTAGCTGCCGCGGCGAGACATGGCGCGAGGTGACCGTATCCATGGATCGAAGGAATACCTTTCCCGCGCCCGCGTCAAACGGGAATGCCGGTGTCGCCCCATCATCTTTCGTCCGAGGTTTCCGCCGGCCTAAGCGTGAAAGCCAATCGCCGGTTCCGAGCATTACATATGGTGAGAAGTCGGGATCTGCACGGCCAGCCGCGTGGATAGCCGTGTTTACGGCATTAGCCCGCGGGTTCGTGGAAGAAGTCGTATATCTTTCGCGCGGTCTCTGCACTGATGCCAGGCACTTTGGCGAGATCGGCTGGCGCCGCGCGCTCGATGGCCTTGAGGGTTCCGAAATGGTGAAGCAGCGCACGCTTGCGGGTCGGGCCGATCCCCGGGATCTCCTGTAATCCCGCTTCGCGTAGATCGCGCCGGCGGCGGATGCGATGCGAGCCGACCGCAAAACGATGCGCCTCGTCACGCAGTCGTTCGACGAAATAAAGCACCGGATCGCGCGGCCTGAGTTTGAACGGATCGCGCCCGGGTAGCAAAAAGGTCTCCATGCCCGCGTCCCGATCCGCGCCCTTAGCGATGGCGACCAGGGGCACATCGATGATGCCGAGACTGGTGAGCGTTTCCTGCGCGGCGGTGAGTTGACCGCGGCCGCCGTCGATGATGACAAGATCGGGCCACGGCGAATCGTCCTCCCCCTCTGGGCCGCCTGCGACGTCGAGGGGCACGCTGGCTTGCGCTGCTGGGCTCATCGCCCCGGGCATGCCCCGCGGCGCCTCGTTCATCAAGCGCTTGAAGCGGCGGCCCAGGACCTCCCGCATCATACCGAAATCATCGCCGGGCGCGAGATCAGCCGTACGTATGTTGAACTTGCGGTACTGGTTTTTCCGGAATCCCTCCGGACCAGCGACGATCATCGCGCCGACCGCGTTGCTGCCCTGGATGTGGCTATTGTCGTAGACCTCGATACGTCGCGGCGGTCCGGCCAGAGCGAAAACCTCGGCCAGCGCCTCGAGGAGCTTGCGCTGCGACGAGCTCTCGGCAAGCTTGCGCGCCAGCGCCTCGCGCGCATTGGCGAGCGCGTGATCGACGAGGTCCTTCTTCTCGCCGCGTTGGGGTACGTTCACCTCGACCTTGTGGCCGCTTTTGGTGGACAGGGCCTCAGCCAGCAGCGCGCGCTCATCGATCTCGTGCGAGACGAAGATCGTGCGCGGGACGGGCTTGTCGTCATAGAATTGAGCAAGGAACGCGCCCAACACCTCGCCGGGCGCAAGCGAGCGATCAGCCTTGGGGAAATAGGCGCGATTGCCCCAGTTCTGCCCAGTGCGGAAGAAGAACACCTCCACGCAGTTGAAACCGCCGGCCTGGTGAACAGCGAAGACATCGGCTTCCTCGACCCCGCGTGGATTGATGTCCTGATGAGACTGCACCGCCGAAAGGGCGGCGAGGCGGTCGCGATAAATGGCGGCGCGCTCGAACTCGAGCGCGGCCGAGGCCTTCTCCATCTCCGCTGCCAGCGTATCCTTCACGGCTTGGCTTTTGCCCGACAGGAACGCATTGGCTTCGCCCACAAGCTTGCCGTACTCGGCAAAATCGATCTCCTGAGTGCAGGGGCCGGAGCAGCGCTTGATCTGGTAGAGGAGGCACGGTCGGGTGCGGCTCTCGAAGAATGCATCCGAGCACGAGCGCAGCAGAAAGGCGCGCTGGAGGGCGGTGATGGTGCGGTTGACGGCCCATACCGAAGCGAACGGACCGTAGTAATTGCCCTCGCGGGTGCGTGCGCCGCGATGCTTGAGCATTTGCGGCGCCCAGTGATCGGCGGTGATCAGGATATACGGAAACGATTTGTCGTCCCGCAGCAGCACATTGAAACGCGGGCGCAGCCGTTTGATCAGATTGGCTTCCAGCAGCAGCGCCTCGGTCTCGGTCGCTGTGGAAACGAATTCGAGCGCGGCAGTTGCCGCGATCATGCGTTCGATGCGGGGCTCGTAACCAGTCGGGCGGGCATAGGCGATGATGCGTTTGCGGATGTTTTTCGCCTTGCCGACATAGAGCACGTCGCCCTTCGCATCGATCATGCGATAGACCCCAGGCGAGGAGGGCGCGAGCTTGGCATGACTGAGTATCACCGCACGGCCCATCGCAAGCGGGCCGGCGGCAGCGGCAAGGTCGATCTCGCCTTCGAGTTCGGTCAGCGCCGATTCCTCGTCCTCCTGCGTCAGTTCAGCGGCGGGATCGGTATCGTTCTTAGTGCCGTTCATGGTGCGAAGGTAAGGTTTTGGCGCCGCGAGGGCCACCCGGCGCCAACGGCGTCTCGCGC
>Ga0066665_10001236_pt1 | contig 11667 bp, 6 predicted proteins | sample GraSoiAngelo_114_FD_75175 | JGI IMG/M metagenome (GOLD analysis project Ga0066665, IMG submission 75175) | Grasslands soil microbial communities from the Angelo Coastal Reserve, California, USA - 14_0903_13_40cm | ecosystem: Environmental > Terrestrial > Soil > Grasslands | place: USA...
GATTTGGGATTTGCGCTGCTCAGTTTGGGCGACTTGGATACTGCTCAAGGACAGTTAGCTGTGGCAGACAAAATGTACTTAGAGGCACAAGAGGTGTTTATCGAAGGGGGAGACCAGGCCCGTGCCGCGATGGCGCTCTCCCATTCTGCGCAAACGGCGTTTTGGCGAGATGATCTGGCGAATGCTCGCAAGCAACAAGAGAAGGCTCTGGCTGAGCTCGACAATCTTCACGAGGAAGACTCAGTCCCGGCGAGTCGAATAGCTCTGGCTAGAATTTCTTTTGAGGAGGGCCATTTCACACAGGCAGAAAACGGCGCTCGCCAGGCAGGCAAGGAATTTGAAAAGGGAAACGATACTAACGACGAAGCGCAGGCTGAAGTACTGCTCATCCGTTCCCTTGTCGCCCAAATGAAAGTAGACGAGGCGGATAAAATTTTGCAGCACGCGCAGCAATTGGCCAATAAAACCGGCGATACCGCAACGCTGGCACATGTGGCGCTCGGGATGGCAGCAGTTGAATCCGCCTCCGGGAGGAGACTAGAGGCTGCAAGCCTGCTGAGAAACACTTTAGCCGGAACCAAAGATCGTATCCCCATGAGCATTCGACTCGAAGCACGACTTATGTTGGCCGAGCTGGAGATGGACTTGAAACATCCAGCGGCTGGACGTACACAGTTATTTTCGCTTGAACAAGACGCAAAGGCCAAAGGCTTTCTCCTGATGGCTCGAAAAGCAGCCACCGCGAGATTACACCCCAATTCAGCCGCCAAGCACAGATCGTCGTAAGCAAAAGGTAAAATTCTAGTGTACGAGGCGATCTGCGTTCCACATCAGCTTCGGGCTTTTGGGTAAAGGATAATTTCACAATCTATCTCCAGGATTCGACCGCGTCGCCGACCTCGCGACGGAAGTTATGGCAGTAAAGTGACCAACAACCAAGACATCTCGGGGATGGCGCGCTCTCCCTCTCATTCCTGAGATTGCCCCATGTTTCTCGGAATGAGTCGTAAGGAACCACAGATGAGATCACAACATTGTCTGTGACTCACATCGACTCGACGGTGATCGTAAAATTCGATTCTCAAGCCGGAGCGCCGGCAGCTATATGGCGCGGATCAACAAAATCGCCCGTTTGCAGTGAATCCTATTGCGTGGAACTTGATGTCAGTCGTGTTCTGCGCTGACGAAATGCTCTTTTCACGCGAGGCGGAAAGCCGCCGAGCTGAAATTACTGGAGCGGAGTTTATTGCGGCTTGGCAGAACCACGCGCAACCTACAAAGACTTGAACGGCAAGAAGCAACATTGTTCTGAATAGCGATTGCGGTGGAGTGAACATGCCAAGATTCATGTGCGAAACATCGACTGTCCTCGCCCCGATTGTTTTGACAAACCCTCCAGCGTCTTGAAGTGCCGCCAGAGCACGTTGTGCGCCGCTTGCAACGGCGCGGGTGGGATTGACACATCACTCCAGAATGAGTGCTGCTGCGCAGGAGAGTCGCTGCCGAGTAACCGCTAAAAGTGGTCGACTGGCGTGAACTGCGCCCCTGGCTAGCGCTTGTCGGGCGCAGTGCGGTAACTTCTTGGAATGTCTTTATTGCCTGGCCCCGGAATGGCGGCAAGATTCTGGCGCGGGTCGAGCAAACTCTGTCAAGGCGCGTGCCCGCGTAGCGGCGACCTTCAGGTCGACCTTGACGGGGTTTGCGCCCGCGCTACGCTGCCATTATAGGGGCAGGCAGGGGTTCTAAAAATCGATTCCGAGACCTATGCCATGGTCCTGGTGTTGACCCTGCTGGGAGACTTCCTGCTGCGGCGCAATCGTCTGGTTAGGTTTGATCTCGGGCACATGCGCGCTCTGCTGCGATACATCGTGACCGAGCGCCCCAGGCAGCTTCTCGCGGTCGTTGGTGAAAAGCTGTGCATCGTGTGCTCCGCGCGAGACGGAGACATAGGCCATGCCGCTGTTGAGCAGATCCCTAGCGCCCAACTCGGTGTCCACGTGAATCAGGACACGGTCGGCAGTCTGACCCTGGCTGGAGTGGCTGGTCATGGCATAGCCGTGGTCGAGATGCGGGAGCTTGCGCGGATCGAGTTCGATCGCGCGGCCACTGTCCATTTTCATTCGCAGCCGCCCATCTTCCTCTATGCTCTCGATGGTGCCCAACTCGCGGTTCGCAACTTTCAGTTCGTTGGCCGGCGCGGTGACATGGAAGCGGTCGCCCACTGAAAAACTCCGCATCTCCTCCCGGAAGACCGAGACGCCCTGCTGTCGGCGTGGATCGTAGGTGCGCTCCGTGCCGTCCTGCAGCTCGACTGTCAGCCGGGCCTACCAGATCCTTTTCCGCCGGCACATCCGTCCCGTGATAGAGAAAGTCTCTGGAATCAAGAGCAGCAAGGAAGCCCCGATCGGATGGCACACGCTGCGTCGCTCACTGGCGACATTGCTGATTTCAAACGGAGAGAATGTGAAGGTCGCACAATCGCAGCTTCGTCACACAACCCCAAAGATCACCCTAGACCTTTACGCACAAGCAGTCTCAACCGATCAGCACGAGGCGCACAAGAAGGCCGTCCAGATGATGCTTCCGACGAGATTTCCGGAGCAATTGAAGGAGAGAAGTACCGCCGCGACTGCATAGGAACTACGCTTTCAATTGTTCTGGGTGTCTGGGGGTGCCCGAAATCAACCCTGCCCAAATTAGCCAAGTGCTTTGAAATCTTGGTGAGCGCGGCAGGATTCGAACCTGCGACCCATGCCTTAAAAGGGCGCTCGATCGCTACCACGCTCTATATGTTTCAATGACTTCCAGTACGCCAGGAGCTCAAAAATACGCCCTTTTGGCAATAGTTGGACGCAACTTGGACGCGAATTTCTACGTCTTCCGCAGCCTCGCAATTGAAAACTGATCTGTACAATTCTTCCGATGCTCTACCGTCTCTTAGCTTTCATTCTTGTCATCGGAAGCACCGTTCAAGCAGCCGACCTGAAGTCAGAGTTGGCTCGAATTATGGGCGGGAGCTCGGGAGCTGCGGTCGTAGTCGATGTGGCCTCCGGACGGGTGCTCGCCGCTTATAACCCCAACGTTGCTGCCCGGCGCCTAGCCAAACCAGGGTCGGCATTCAAACCGTTCACTCTCCTGGCTCTCTTGCAGTCCGGCAAGCTGAGCACGACGGAATCACTTGTCTGCAGACGCACTCTCCACGTAGGCTCGCACGATCTTTCCTGCTCGCATCCGCAGACCGGACCGCTCCAGGCCGTCTCGGCGTTGGCTTATTCATGCAACGACTTCTTCGCCACGTTTGGACTCCGGTTGAGTGCTGCGGACCTTGAGGCGGCGTTTACGAAGGCGGGCTTCGCGTCGCCCAGCGGATTCGCCCACATTGAAGCGACCGGCTCCATTCGCCGGGCACTAAACGATGAGGAACGACAATTGCAATCAGTTGGTGAAGGGGACATGAAAGTCACTCCGCTTGAAATGCTTGCCGCATATCGTACGCTTGCACTTCGCCGCACTGCTGCCGATTCGAGCGCTGCCGAGAGTACCGTATCCCAGGGTCTTGAAGAGGCGACGAACTACGGCATGGCGCGGCTAGCTTCGGTGCCGGACATGAAAGTCGCGGGCAAAACCGGAACGCCCCGCACAGACGAAGGCGCATGGACGAACGGCTGGTTTGCCGGGTATGCACCAGCAGACAAGCCAGAGATCGCAGTCGTCGTCTTCCTCGAGCGTGGGACTGGCCCGAGCGATGCCGCGCCGCTTGCCGGCGAGATATTTCACGCGTGGTACAAGAGCAGGCACCCATGAAGCGAGCGTTTTGCACGATGTTGTTGTTGTGCCTTAGTGTGTCTGCAGCGGCACAGCAACGGACGGTGCTGGTGCGTTTGTTCTGGCAGCATCCTCCTACTGAGATTCGTGTCACGCCAGAGGGCGCATCTTTTCGCACTTGCGAAAACTGCTTGGCAACGCGGTTGAGCGGACCATTAGAGATCACCGCAAAAGCATCGAGTGTTTCAGCAGGTTCCGTTTCTTCCTCGCAGGTTCTAATTAAAGGTCGGGCCCACATCAGCGGGAATGGTTTCTCTCCGTTTGCGATTGAAAACGAACTTCGTATCCAGGCCCACGATGACTTGTTGCTGTTAACGCTCACGATGCCTCTGGAGCAATACGTCACGGCGGTCCTGCAGGGCGAGAGCGCGAATTTCAAGTCCGATGAGGCTCTTAAAGCCATGGCTGTGTCGGCTCGGACCTTTGCGGTTCATTTCGGTTCGCGTCACCGGATTGAGGGCTTTGATTTTTGCGATACCACGCACTGCCAGGATTTGCGACTGGGCAACGAGTCTCACCGAGCGCGGGTGGCAGCGGCGGCAACTGAAGGAGAATTGCTGTGGTTTGAAGGGCGACCTGCGGCGACGTACTATCACCGGAGTTGTGGCGGCGAGATCGAGGATGCCAGCGCGCTTGAACCAGACTTGCACGTTCCGTATTTGCGTCGCCATCACGATGTCTATTGCATCCGAACTCCGGATGAGTGGCACGCGCAGATCGGCAAGAGCGATCTCGCTCGCGCGCTCGGCCAACCTGTAACCACCGTCACCGTGGCTGAAAGATCGGATTCGGGGCGCGTCCAACGGCTACTTGTGAATAATCGCTCGATGAGCGCGACAGATTTTCGTTTCGCAATCGGCAGGGCGCTAGGCTGGGACAAGCTGCGCAGCGATCTTTATCAGGAAGAAGACCTTGGCGACAGCATAGCGTTCCGCGGACGAGGCCAGGGACACGGGGTTGGGCTTTGCCAGGTCGGAGCCGAGAGCATGGGTGAGCAAGGCCACAGCTATCGCGAGATTCTCACGTTCTACTATCCAGGCACGGCAGTTGGAATCAATGCACAAGGGCTCTCCTGGGAAAGGCTGCCCGGCGAGTCCCTCGATGTAATGACCACTAACAGAGCTGACGCGGCGCTTCTGCTGCCGGCTGCGGAACGCGCGTTCCGCTTTGCTGTCGAACGCACTAGATGGAATATCAGTCTGCGTCCACAGGTCAAGGTCTATCCGACAGTCGCGATTTATCGCGACGCAACCGGCGAACCCGGATGGGTAGCAGCCAGCACTCTTGGAAGCGAAATCCGGCTACAGCCGATCGGCACATTGCAACGGACCCATTCCCTCGATTCGACCTTGCGACACGAGTTCTTGCACATGCTGATCGAATCGCAAGCTCGTCCTAGCACGCCGCTGTGGCTGCGGGAGGGATTGGCGATTTACTTGTCCAATCCAGAAACAGCAAAGCCCGCCAAAGTTGATGTGGACGTGATTGAACGGCAACTGCAGTCGCTGCGAACCGAACAAGAGATGCGAGCTTCTTATCAGGCGTGCGCCGGCGCTGTGGCGGACGCGGTAGAGAAGAATGGATTGAGCAAGGTACTGGAGTGGGTATCATCGAAACGATGACTTATATTGCTGTGGAGAGCCGGGCCTCCGCACCCGGCAAGACGGGCGAGACGCCCGTCGCTCCATGGTTCCTACGAGGCCGTCATCATCGGCTCCGGCTCCGAATGTGTAGTAACACTCTCCCCATCTCCGTCGCTCGCGCGCATGATCGCGGCGCACAGGATCACCCATGCCGTCACGAGCAGCAGGTATCCGAATCCAAGGCGAAGCGCCATGCTCCAAGTCTGCTCGTTCAGCGGGGAGGGTTTGCGCGGGACCATCCATGCCAGCGTATAGGGCATGTAGGCGCCGATCACAAAGCAAATTAAGTAAGTGAGCCAAAAGCGCACTTCACGCACAGGACGAAATGCGGCCGCATTGTAGAATCCGCGAAAGTTTTTCACTCCAACTTGAGCGCCGAGAGGCAAAAACAAAATCGGCCACAGAAAGAAATAGAGGAACCACACGAACCAGTGCGAGGCGGAAAACATTGTTCGAGGGGTTATCCTTCCCCGCAGGAATAGCGGCAGTGCGTGGCGTGCCCATCCTCCAATCTGCTGATCGTAATCCCACAATTGGCCAATGAGCCAGAGTACGAAACCGAAGATCACCGTCCAAATCAAGAATGCGGGAATTCGAGCGACAGAACTGCGCAGCGATTTTCTGAAACAGCGTTCTGACGCCAGGCTGAAGTAATCGAATGTGGCGGTATGGAGCCACAACGTCACGAACGCGATCGCGAAGCCGCCGATTATCGTCAAAGCAAATTGCCAGCCAGTTTCCTCCGGAATGCGCGTCCAGTAGAAGAACGCAATCATGAGCAGGGCGTTAGCAAGAAGATGCACGAGCCACACCCGCTTGCCGCTCAGGACTACATCCAATGTGTCGCGTTCAAAGCCTGACATATGGGAGCTCATTTGACCTCCAGCGTTAGCGGATCGCTCGTCGCGAAGTACGAAGGTTGGTACATCGGCTCGACCTTGCCCGGACTGACTCGGAACACGCCGGGGTTGACCACTTTCAAGAGATACACGTACTCCTTCGCTCCCCGCGGGAAGTAGGTTTCGAAAAAGGCTGCGCGGTCGTCATGAAATTCGCGCCGCGTGTACCACCAGTTCCACCACGACGGCTTCTCCGTCAGATCGTAGAGATTGTCGTGCTCGATGAACTCGGTTCCGGCGGAAATCGGGTCTTCGACCATCATGTATTTCCACTCCGAGCCGGTAACGGTAAGCCTCACCGCCAGCGTGTCGCCGGCCTGAACAGGCCCTTTCAGTGGATCGAGCTTGTAGCGGATGCGGTCCTTCTCCCGAACCGGACTCAGTTTGAAATACTCGCGCGTCAGCGTGAGATTGAACGAACCCACATTCGTGAGTTTCTTCTCGTCGGAATAGTACTCGCCACGCAGTGACCAGTAGAGCCTGCCCTGGCCCCGCTTGCGAATGACCACCCGATTGGTTTGGCTGAGTTGATCCGGCCCGAGCCGCACGGTTGCGGAAGTCGGCGACAGCGCGTCGCCTTCCATGAAGCGCTTGGTCAGGACCGGCTTGTCGTTGACCAGGAATTCAACCGAGTAGCTGGGCTTCAGTTCGCCGCTCTGCTTGAGGAAATCAATCAGGCCATACACGACGAATGCTGTTTGCTTGGTCGAATCCCACCAGTAGCCTTCATTACGGTGAGTGACCAGCCAGAACGCGGCCTTTGGCAGCAATGGACTACTCGGGTTCACTTTGGCCAGAAACTTTGCGGCAAACGCCGTTGCCTCCGGGCTGGCGTCGGTTTCAAAGTCGAGCATGGGATCACGCGTCAGGTTCCAATGCGCCGATTGGTCGTCAATCACAGCGCCTTTCTCGACCAAGGTGGCCAGGTCCGCCACGCGGGAGTCGTTGGCGAGATTCATGGCCAGCCCGAGCATTGCAGCGCCGTAGGGTGTCAAATCGGAGCGTTGGTCCCAAACGGAATCGAGGATCGGCTTGTCGGTCACGCCGCTCAGGGCCAACGAATACGCTAGATATGCGCGCAAGTCAGCAACGATCTTCTTATCTCCATCAAACGCGCGGCGCACCCATGATTGAGCTTTGGTGAGTCGCTCCTGGTCCACGTCATAGCCGATCTGTTTCGCCTGACTAAGCCCCGCCAGGACATACGCGGACATAAATACATGGCTTTCGTCCGTTTGCCACCAGCCCCATCCGCCGTCGTCGTGCTGAAATTCGTACAAACGCTTTATCCCTGCATCAATTTTCTTCTTGAGTTCTGCCTCGTCCATCGCAGGTTTTACGCCAAGCTGCTTGATGGCATCGCCGACAATCACGTCGGGCAGGAAACTGGACATGGTCTGTTCTGTGCAGCCGTATGGATATGAGGTCAGATAATCCAGCGCCCCGAAGATCGCACCGGCCGTGGAAGGTGAAAGGTCAACCTGCAAGCTACGCCCGTTTGTCTCGCCCCGGTCTGGGAACTTTATCTCTTCGGTTGTGTCGCCATTGATTTCGCTGATGGAACCGGAGCGCGGGATCGACATCTTCACGCCATACGGAATTACGGGAAGTGTGAGTTCCATCGCGTCTGATTCCTGATCAGTCAGAGCTTTGGCGAGCACAGAACTTTGCAGCACGTTCTCAGCCTTGACGCGCCAGTCAACTTTGACCTCGCCTTTGCTAGGGACGTTAACGTCACGGGTAGCGCCGTCAATCCGTTCCAGTCCTTTCATGTCCATGGACACGCGAGCCATCTTGGCGTTGGACAAATAGTTATGGACTATCGCAGAAATCGTGACCTGATCGCCTTGCCGAAAAAAGCGTGGCACCGCCACGCGAACCATGACGTTCTTGCGGACGATCACTTTCTCGACCGCGCTTCCGACCTTGCTATCCGCAGTGATGCCGCGGGTGGTTGTGCGCCATGTGGTCAGAGAGTCAGGGAAATTGAATTTCACTGAAGCTCGACCGTCAGCTCCGGTGTTCACATCGGCTACCCAGAATGCGGTGTCAGGGAATGCCTTGCGAACCCTGGGCTCAACCAGGCGTTCAGGTTTGATCTCGGCTAGCCATTTGTGCGGCCTTACATTCGCGAGCTGCATCTGCTTTTTGCCCGCTTCGCCGTGAAAATAATAAGCGAGCGAGCTGTCGGTCGTGACTCGGTTGAAGACTCGTCCATAGAAGAACTTCAGAATGTCGGTTGTGGCTTCCGGGCGTATCGCATAAATCGCCTCATCGACCACGCCCAAGCTGAACTCGGCTGATGTAGGTTTGCCTTGTGCATCTTTGGCGATGATTGTGTAGCTTGCCCCCTCACCAGGCTCGAACTGGGCCTTTGACGGCTGCAACTGCACGTTGAGCTTGAATGTGTCCGGCGGAACATTGATGCTCTTTGACCCTTGGTGAAGTTTGTTGTCCTTGAGAAAAGCTGCGCTGATGTAAAAATTCGGCGCGTTCTCGGTACGTATAGGCACCTGCACGGTGACGGGACCGCCACTGCTGTGGACGACCTGCCGGCTCAGCAGACCAATCCCTTCGGAGGTGACCAGAATGTTCACCGGATCTGGCCCAGCCATGATGAGCACCTTCGCGGTGTCGCCCGGCTTGTACGACTTTTGGTCAGGAATGATTTGGATGCTCTCTCGCGCGCCACCCGACCAGTACCAATCGCGATCGGGCACCCAGATAAAAGCTGTCTCTTCTAGAGTTCGATTCTCTGGCGTGGTGGCTGTGACATGCGCGCGGATTGAGCCGCCTTTGCTGATCGGGACCTTGATTTCGGCGTGGCCGTTCGCATCAGTCTGGCCGTCGGTCGAAAACAACTGCTCGCCCCGCCGGTCACGGTAGTCCCAGCTTTCGAGCGCAACGTGAAACGTTGTTTGTACAGGCTTCACGTCATAATCTCGCGCCTCGATATTCAGCTGCACAGTGCTGCCAACGTTATAAACATAGCTTGAGGGGGTGGCACCAATCCGAAAGTTGCCGTAGGTGGCCAGCACATAGTTGTGACCGCTAATCTCGCGATTGGCTTCGTCGGTAATGCGAGCCTCGATTCGATAAGTAATATCGGTGTGCTGTTTCTCATCAAACTCGGTTGGAACGGTGATCTGCAGCTGGCCATTTTCATCGAGCATTCCAGAGTTTTCTTCTGTCTGTTCGCCGTTGTAGTAGCGTTCGGTATCACTGCCAGCGCCTTCTTCATCATCAGATTCGTCGCTGTAGCCCCCGCCTTCCTCGCCAGATTCCTCCGCAAACATATTCAAGCCGCTGTAAGTACGCTGCCGGTGGACGACCCATTTCACCTTGGCGTTCACGACCGGCTCGCCAAAATAGTATTTGGCCTCAATCATTGCGTGGATCGGCTGTCCTTCGAGTACGCGCGGCACAGTGGAGCTGATGCGGACTTCGTATTCCGGTTTCTTGTATTCCTCGACCGCAAAGCTGCCGCCTTGGGTGTAGTACTCGCCGGTGCGGATCTGAATGTTGTAATCACCGAGCGCAGCATTCGCCGGAATTGAGTACTCGCCGTGCAGGGTGCCCATCGCGGTCGATTTCAGGGTTGCGGCAAAAACATCCTTGCCCTCGACGTCGCTGATCTTCAGGTTGAAATCGCTGTTCGCAGGGGCCTGATAGTTGAATCCAGAGCGCGTGCGCAGGATCGCCTTGAAGTGAACCGTATCGCCGGGACGATACACCGGCCGGTCCGTGTACATGTAGGTGGTCAGCGAGCGTGCAGCATCAGTGCCCATCCAGTACGACCAAGGCGCGCTGATCGCAAAATCGTCTTTGGTCCTGGCCATGACCTGTACGTTTTCAGGGCGCGGCTCCTTCACATCAACTTGGGCAAGGCCATCCTGCTGCGTGACCTGCTCGCCGACTTGATTGCGATTTACAAAGAAGAAGGTTTGCGCCTGAGTCGCCGGCTGGCTCGTCTGCCGGTCTGACGCGAATGCGAGAATCGTTCCTGGCGCGGTTTTTGTGATCAGCGCCATTTGGCTGACGACCACGATTGTGTACGCGCGCAGCTTGCCATCGGTGGCCTCGATCAGGTAAACGCCACGGTCTTTGACCGGAATGGCAACGTTTTCCGTTTCCCAGCGATTGCTCCGTGAAGCCACATTCTGCCGCCATGTGGCCACAAGCTGCTGCGAGTTGAGAATGGGAATCTGCGCGAAGACCTGGGCGCTGCTTTGCGGCTGCTGTTTGGCTTCGCTGCGCTGCTGCCGTATCGTCTCCCGATTTTCTGCTGTGAATTGCGCGCGGAAGAAATCGCGAATCCATGCGAAGATGCTGTGCTTCCAATCGTGGAACCGCTCCAGCCAAGTGAGCTTGTGCGGAGGCCGCGGCGCGCGTCCGCCAAACTGGTGCGCATCGCCAAGCTGGGCGAAGAACTTGACCGGATCGTTGACGCGATAGACGCGAAACTCCAGAGTCTCGACATTCTGCGCCCACATATCAATCGAAACTTTCTGTCCGGGCGCGTAAGTGCGGCTGGAGTTGAGCGAGAAGAAACCAGTCTTCTCTTCTTGCGCGAACAAGACTGAAGAAAGAATGATGAAAGCTGCGAGCACAATCACGCGAAATGAACGCATATCAGTCCTCCTCCCGGAGGATGTTCCAGCGATACACTCCCAAGAACGCAGGATTCTGTGCCAATGGCCGCCAACTGAACTCCGGATGTTGAAGCAATTCAGTGACCGTCACACGCCGCATCTCGCCTGCATGACCATCTATCGGCCCGGTGTGATAAACGAGCCAGTCTGAGTCGGTACTCTCTCCGAAGTAGCTCTTCCCGACATAAATCATTGTGTGAAATGGCATGCGGTGTCCTTCCTGCCGGAAGAACAAAAGATCACCAGCGCGTGCTGCACTCAGATCGCGACTGACAAAATACGTGTTGTGACGGCGCAGTGATTCGGCATCGGCAAACTCGGCGAAGGCCCCATTCGTGACGTCATCAGGTGCGAATGCTCCAGGCCTTGTGCGAAACAGGACAGGACCAAGCGCTGTATGCGGGTACTGGTATTTGCGCACGGATGCCACGTTCGGCAACCGTGCCAAACGCCATTGATTCGCCCAGGGCGCATCGTGCTTGCGCAATGCCTCCCGGTATGCGAATCGAATCAACGCTGCACAATCATCCACTTCCTTAGGACTGGCTTCGTCTTTCTGGAAATATGTGGATTCGGCGAGAAACGCGAACCAGTGGCGGAATGCGATCCGATCGTCTTCGCTTTGCAGTCGAAGAAAGTCCGGTGTGC
>Ga0066665_10001245_pt1 | contig 11650 bp, 10 predicted proteins | sample GraSoiAngelo_114_FD_75175 | JGI IMG/M metagenome (GOLD analysis project Ga0066665, IMG submission 75175) | Grasslands soil microbial communities from the Angelo Coastal Reserve, California, USA - 14_0903_13_40cm | ecosystem: Environmental > Terrestrial > Soil > Grasslands | place: USA...
AGCGCACCCACTTCACGTCGCCCACATCGGTCCGGACCGCGCGACTCACTTGCCTGGACCGCGACTCCGGGATCATCGCCGGGAGAAAGCCCTGGATGAACATCGCCAGGGTCACGAAGAAGAAGCCGGCGCCCACCGCCAGCGAGCCGATCGATCTCATCGCATTCCGGTCGACGTCACGTCGACCGCGCGGCGAGCGACGTCTTCATGAGGGCGTAGACCAGGAGCGACACGCCCAGGTCCATCGAGATGCCGGTGAACGTCCGCACCCACCAGTAAGGCCGGATTGCGTTGACCGAGTGGACCCACTCGGTACCGGCCATCAGCATGAAGCCCTGCTGCAGACCCTGCGCCGTCAGCACGAGGCCCATCGCCGAGATGCCGAGGGTGACGAGCCAGAATCCCCAGTTCCCGAGGCGGAAGCTCCACAGCGGGGCGTCGTGCGCCAGCCGCGGCCAGACGTACATCGTGCCGGCGATCGCCCACACCACAAAGGTGCCGAAGACGGTGAGGTGGGAGTGAGAGATGACGAAGTCGGTGAAGTGCGTCGGCTGCTGCAGCGAGCGGAGCGCCTCCAGCGAGCCCTGGAAGCAGCCGACCAGATACATGATCGAGCCCACGATCAGGAACTTCGCCGGCAGGTTCCGCGAGAACTCCGGCCAGCGCCCGATCATGGTCCCGAAGAAGTTCTGCAGGACGGTCCACACCGGGATGATCAGCATCATCGACGAGATGATCGCGATCGTCTCCGCCCAGTCGGCGATCGGCGAGTAGAGATAGTGGTGGATGCCGACGAAGGGATAGAAGAACGCGAGCGACCAGAACCCGATCAGCGAGAGCCGGTGGCTGTAAATCGGATTCTTCACGCTGGCCGGCAGGAAGTAGTAGATGAGCACGTAGCCCGCCGGCGTGATCCAGAGGCCGACGACGTAGTGGATGAAGAGCCCGTGCCACGCCGCGTTGTTGATACCCGGGATGTGGTAGGGGCCGATCATCAGGAGGACCAGGTTCACGTCGGTCCAGATGAACGCGGCGATCAGGTACCAGAGGGACACGTAGAGCGGCCGCTCCCGGCGCTGCTTGATCGTCATCAGGAACTGGACGGTGAGCAGCAGAAGCGCCAGGAACGTGACGACGACGTTGGGCAGCGCGAACTCGCCCGCCTCCCAGCCCCGGTTCCAGCCGAGCCCGAGCAGCACCACCGCCGCGACCAGGTTGAGGTTCCAGGCCCACAGGACACCGTAGCTCCAGCGCTCGCCCCAGAGACGCACTCCGGTGAGGCGAGGAACGATGTAGTGGCAGAGCCCGATGAAGAGCGTCGAGAAGGCACCCCAGATGACGCCGTTCACGTGGATCGGCCGTATCCGCCCGAACGTGAGCCACGACGTGTCGCCCAGGAAACCGGGATAGTTGAACTTGGTGGAGATCAGGACTCCGACGGTGGGGAAGAAGAGCAGCCAGGCGAGCCCCCAGGCCAGCCACGTCCGCACCAGGTCGGCGTTGATCAGCTCGTCATTTCGCGACGAGACCTCCCGCAACGCAGCTTCGGTGACAGTCATTCAGTCTCCGAGAGCGAGGATAGCGCGTTCGACCGATTAACCGAACCGAATGGGATGCGTGGCGTCCAGCTCCGCACCGCGGCTGTTCCGGAACACGACGCGCAGGAGTCCCTCGTCCCACGGCCGGAGCCGGAGGCTGATCAGGGGATCGTCGGCGAGGGCCGGCGTCAGCACGAAGCGACTCACGCGCGCACCCCCGTAGAACACGTCCATCCCGGTGAGGTAGAAGGGCTCGGCCACCGGCACGAACTGGCCGTCGCGCAGCGCGAGGCCGGTCCGCACGGGATGCTTGAGCTTGACCTGGACGTCGATGGTTTGCCCGGGCTCGATGGGTTGCCCGCGCAGGCGCTGCGGCAGGCGGATGACGGGCGGACGGATCTCGCTTTCCCCTCGGTCCGTGAGCGGCACGGGACCGACGCACCCGCCGCCGCCCGCGGCCACACGGATCTCGCGGGCGGTCGACCACCGTCGCCCGCGGTTGCAGTGGGCACTGACCTGCACGGTCGAGCGCCCGTCGTCGAGGCGCACCTGGAATGCGAGGTAGACGTGGCCGTTGGCCGGCGTGAAGTGGAACTCGCCCTTGGACGGGATCGGATCGCGATCGTTCACCACGCGGACCGAGGTGACGTGGTGGCCTGGCTCCATCGGGTGGGTCATCTCGACGACGACCGGGACCTTCGCGCCGTTCTCGGTGAGCCGCGACAGCCTCAGAACCGGTGGCTCGCCCCCGTCGTCGGCAATGCCGGACGGGGGCCCCGCCGACTCCGCCGGGCTCCGCATCCCGAGCAGTCCGAGTCCTGCGACGACGCCGCTGCACAGAAACGCTCGCCGTGGTAGCCGACTCGCCCTCGCGGTCACCGAAGCTTCCAACGATAGCTCGGGCGTCCGACCTCAGTGCCGACCGGCGTCGAGCCGCGAACCGCGGTTGGACCAGTAGATGTAGGCTTCCAGCGCCTTCATGGCGTCTGAGTCGTCGTTGATCTTGATGCCTTCGTTGGGCTTCTCGATACACCAGTTGATCATGTCCCGGAGCGTCGCGAACTTGTTCATCTGCTCCTGGAACTTGGGGAACTCGTGCGGATGGGTGTCCGAGGCGAAGGGATGGCACATGGCGCAGGCCATACCGGTCTTCGAGAGCTGCGCGTTCAGCTTCTTCTCGGTCGCGCCGTCACCGTGGAAGAGCAGGTCACCGAGCTTGACCTGCTCCATGAAGAGGTCCTCGAAGATCTTGAGCTGATCGGGTGTGTGCTTTTCCTTGTGCGCCAGGGCGCGATTCGCCCCCATCGTCATCAACGCCACCACCGCCAGGAGCACTGCGGAGACCGCGAGCGTGGAGCGCGTGAGCCTCATCGTAGCGTCCTCCCTCACTTGTAAGACCCGGGGTACACCCACTCGCGGTCAGCCAGGCGCGGGGTCAGGATCTGATTGCCGTTGTCACCACAGCCGGAATCCGGCTGAGCCTCACCGAGGATGTGATCCTTCTTCCGCCACATCATGTATTCGTTCTCCACCTTGCCGGCTGCGGCCACCGAGAGCTGCGCCCACCCCACGCCGTCGAAGTGGTCGCCCGGATCCGCACGCAGGTGGCACTTGGTGAGGGCCGGCACACCGTCCGGCGCGTACGGCCACGGCCAGGAGGTGGCCAGCATGCCGATGGAGCGCATCGTGCCGATCTCGTTGTAGAGCACCTGGTGCGTGTGCCCGTGGATGTTGGTCACGTTCTTGTAGGGCTTCAGGACCTCCTGGACCTCCCGCCAATCGCGCACCCAGAAGTTCCAGGGCGGGTAGTACTCGTAGAGCGGGTTGTGGGTGAAGACGATCACCGGCCGGTCCTTGGCCCAGCTCGACAAAGTCTTGTTCAGCCACTCGAGCTGGTCGCGGCCAACCCCCGCCCAGGCCCCGGCCACCGAACCGTCCAACGTGGCCATGTGCCCCATGCGCTCCGTGGGCGTCATTTTCTTGGCCGTCCAGTAGTCGGCGGCGCGGCTGACGGTGTCGAGACCGACGAAGCGCACCCCCTTGTGGTCGAAGGTCCAGGGCTGCTTCCCGAACAGCGCCTCCCACTTCTTCCCCATGTCCAGGTACCAGTCGTGCTCGCCCGGGATGAAGACCTTGCGGATCTTCACCTCCTTGAGGATGTCGTTGCCCAGGTCCAGCTCTACGGGGTCACCGAGCTGGGCTAGGTCGCCTCCGAAGATGAGAAAGTCGGCCGGCGGGTTCATGGCCTGAACCTCTTTCATCGCCCGCACGGCCTTCTCGACGAAGCGGGTGTTCACGTTCTTCGGGTAGAGATGAGTGTCCGAGACCCACGCGAACTTGAACGCGGTCTGGCCCCAGGCGAGGTCGAGCGTGTTGACGAGCGGGAACCATCCGAAGGTCGCGGCGCCGGCGGCCACCCCGGCGGTGAGGAGCGACTTGTGGACAAAGGTCCGTCGCGTGATCTGCAGCGACGGATCCGGCCTGGCTCCGGGCGTCTTCAGCGCCCGGGCGATTTCACGTCGTTCGTCCTGGAGGTGATCCATCACTCTGCCTCCTTCCCGGGCCTCGCCCGCTACTTCTTCGTGAGCTCCACCGTGATCGACGTCGGCTCCTTGGCCTTGACCGCCACCGGCGCCTCCACGGGACCGGTGAACTCCTGCCAGGCCACCAGCGTGTAGCTCCCGGGAGGGACGTCGGTGATGGTGAACGTCCCATCCTTGGAGGTGATCGCGTAGTAGGGGTTGTCGGCCACGTACGCCCACCCGAGCATCCAGCCGTGGGCGTCACACTCGATCCGCATGATGCCGGTGCGCTTGATCGAGCGCGTGATTCGCTGGCCTTGATTGGGCAGCGCCAGGTTGAAGACGGGCGTCCTGTCGAAGAAGCTCTTCGTGTTGTGCAGCACCGGATCCGAGTTGACGACCACCAGGTCGCCCGGGGGAATCACCTGCACGTGGGGAACGAAATCGCACTTGAGGTTGTTCACTTCCGGCGTCTTGGCCGGCTTTGGCCACGCCTTGCCCTTATCGACCTTGGCCAGGTAGACGATCGCCTCCTGGACGCCCTTGTCCGGGCCGACCGTGATCTGGTCCACCTCGCGGATTCCGCTCCCGCACACCTCACGGTCCTTGGTGGGCACGATCTTGCGCTTCGACGGCAGCGGTCCGTTGAAGACGACCTTGCCCTTGACGCTGCCGCCGTCGGCGACGGCCGCCTCCTCGTAGGGGGCTGCCGGATCGGCGACGAGCACCAGGAAGAGCGCCGCACCCGCAAGCGCCATCAAGCCGTGAGTGGCCATCCGATTCATTCCTGCTTCTCCTCCAGAGACGTTCACCGATGAGCGGACAGGGTGGCGGCAGACTCGCGGATTTCCTCCGGCGAGTGGCACACGACGCAGGCGCGCCCCCCGATCTCCGAGACCAGGGCGTAGCCGACACCGTTTACCTGGGACCGCCAGACGATCACGTCGTAGCCGCGGCTGGTCACGAGCCTGAACCGCGGCGGCTCCTTGAGGCCGAGCTTGCGATAGGCTTCTCCGGGCACGATGAAGAGCGACACGTCGCTGCCCTCGACCTCGTAGCCAAGGGCAGCGGTCTCCACGCCGTTCAGATGCCAGATGCGGCCGCCGCGGAACTTCAGGCGCTCGCTCGGCAAGTCGGGGAGACTGATGTTGAAGTTCAGGCGCTTGCGGAACCAGTCCTCGGCGATTTTTGGCGACACCCCGTGGATGTCCGGGGGCAGCACGTCCCGCGTCAGGCGCTGGTGCTGCTCCACCGCGGCCTCAGCGAGGTCGACGAGCGATCCGCGGGAACGGAAGACCGATTCCGCCAGCAACGCCGCCCCCGCGCCCACCGCGACGAAAAGAGCGGCGACGGCCGCCACCGCCACCCGTTTGCGGAGCGCACGTCGCGGGCGAGCGCGGGTACCAGCCGTGAGGTCAGCCAGGACCCGGGTGAGCTTCTCCCGTATCTGAGAGGGGACCAGCTGGGGGCGTAGCCGGCGAGTGTAAGCGGCCTGGAAGCGGAGCTCGAGGTCGACCAACCGAGAGCAACCCTCGCAGCCCGTGAAGTGCGTCTCCATCTCTGCAAGGGCTTCGGCGCCAAGCTCCCCGTCGACATAGGAAAAGATCCGGGCCTTGACGTCGTTACAGTCCACGGTGACTCTCGGCGCTCTTGTCCTCCGCCTTCTGCTCGACGAGAGAGCTACGGAGGAGGTTCCGGCCCCGATACAGGCGTGACATGACCGTGCCCATGGGCCGCTTCACGATGACGGCGATCTCCCGATACGAGAGCCCTTCGATGTCTCGCAGCTCGATGACCTCCCGCATCTCAGCCGGCAGATGCCGGATGGCCTCCTGGAGACGCTCCACGCTCTCCCGGTGCGCCAGGATGGCTTCAGGGTCCAGGGGAATGGCGTAGAGCGGACTCTCACTGATCTCAGCGGCTCCCTCGGCGAGCCATTCTGGGGTCTCGGGCCGCAGGGCGTCGCTCTTGCGCAGATGGTCCACGTGGATGTGCCTGATGATCGTGAACATCCATGCCTTGAAGCTCAACGACCGGTCGAAGAGCTCGAAGCGCTCGAATCCTCTCGCGAGGGCGTCCTGGAGTAAGTCCTGCGCTTGATCCGATCGTCGGGTCAGGTTGAGCGCGTAGTTCCAGAGCGAATCGAGCTGCTCGAGCACCAACCGCTCGAAGTCGGACGGTTCCGTCATTGAACCCCGCATCGGTCGGTCTGCGGCTAACTAGTACTACGGAAGTGCTATCACGTTTATTCCCGGACTGCCGGCATTGGATTGCCGTCTGCTCGCCCGGTCCGATAGAATCGCCGCCAGCTTCCGGGGCATGCGCCGGGCGCGTTGGAGGCTGAGCCGGTCACGAACACCATCGCGACGCCGCTGGACCCGGTCCCGGCCGCTCCGCGGCTCCTACGCGCGGAGCACGTCGTCATGGCGGGCTCGGTCCTGGCCCTGGCCGTGCTAGGTCGTGCTGCCGCTGGCGTTCCTGGTATGGGGTAGCGCCACCGCCGACGGCCATCGGAGGAATCGGCGCAGATCCTCGGCGCCTCCGGCACTACCACTTCGTCCTTCTCGAATACGACGTTACGCGTCGCGCCATCTGGAATAGCTTGATCCTCGCGAGCGCGACCGCCACGCTCGCCGTCCTGCTCGGGAGCCTCGTCGGCTGGATCGATCTCCGGACCACGCTCCGGGGCCGGAAGCTCCTCGACTACGCCTCGCTGATCCCGCTGGGGCTGCCGGGGATCGTCGTCGCTGTCGCCCTGATCCAGTTCTGGCTCCGCGTTCGGCTCCCAATCTACGCGACGCTGTTCGACAGCCAGCAGAGCAGCGTGTTCGGCTAGAATCCGTTGTGCGAGCCGCAGGCCGTCGCGGGGCTGGGGCCCCGCCGGCCGAGGCGAGCGAGATGAAGATAGGCGAGCCGCAGGCCGTCGCGGGGCTGGGGGCCCCGCCGGCCGAGGCGAGCGAGACGAAGATAGGCGAGCCGCAGGCCGTCGCGGGGCTGGGGCCCCGCCGGCCGAGGCGTGCCCATGAAGTGGGGGGAGGCGACCATGGCGGTCCAGACGACGCGGACGGTCGAGGAGCTCGAGGAGTATTGCGCGCGGTTGAGAGCGGTAGGGCTCGACGCTCCGTGGTCCCGGCCGGGCCCGCTCATCCCGCCGAAGCCCACCGCGACCCAGCCGCGTCACTGGCGCTGGCGCGACATCGAGCCGTTGCTGCGGGAGAGCAGCGAGTTTCTCAGTCCTCATCGCGGCGCCGAGCGACGGGTCCTCCGGCTCCACAATCCGGGTGTCCCGGAGCGGACCGTCGCCCATAGTCTCGTCCTCGCGATCCAGTACCTGTTGCCCGGCGAGGTGGCGCCCGCGCATCGCCACTCGCCCACCGCGATCAGGTTCATGCTCCACGGCGATGGCGCTTTCACGACCGTCGACGGCCAGAAGTGCGCCATGAAGCCGGGGGACCTCGTGCTCACCCCCGGGATGGCCTGGCACGACCACGGTAACGAGGGAGGCGCGCCGGTCTACTGGATGGACATCCTGGACTGGCAGATCGTCCGTTTTCTCGAGAATCTGACATTCGAGCCGTATCCCGACGAGCAGCAGCCCGCGCTCCGGAGCCCGGGTCGCGACATCTATTTCCCGTGGACGGAATCCTACGCGGCCCTGCAGAGACGCGCTCAGCAGGATCCCGATCCCTTCGACGACGTCCTGCTCGAATACGTCGATCCGGTGAGCGGCTCCTCGCTACGCCCGACCGTTGCCTGTTACCTCCAGCTCCTCCGGCCGGGCATGCGGACCCGCGCCCACCGCGAAACAAGCTGCGCCGTCTACCGCGTGGTGCAGGGACGGGGCACCACGACCGTCGGCGACCAGACATTCACGTGGGAGCCGGGCGACTTCTTCGTCATTCCGCCTCAGGCGCGACACGCCCACACGAACCTCGGTGCCGAGCCGGCCGTGCTCTTCACCGCGCAGGATGTCCCACTGCTCAAGCTCCTGCGTCTCTACCGGATGGAGCCGGCTGACTGAAACATTAAACGAAACCGAGATTTGTAGCAGGGCAGCGAAGAAGATCCTCGACCTCCGAGGACGTGCCCCACTCATCGGCTCGGTTGTGCTAAGTTCTCGCCGAGAAGCTGTGAATCGACGCCCGCGGGAGGACCGCCTATGGCACGCGCCGGGTACCGCATCTTCGACGCCGACACTCACATCATCGAAGCCGCAGAACCCATCGAAGCCTACTTGTCGGCCGCCGACAAGGCCAGGCTGGCGGCGCTCGGACCGCTCGTCGGGCGCGCCCCGGGCAAGGGAGGGGTGTCCCGCTATCGCGTCGGCAAGCGCCCCGACCTCAACCGTCTCCTCGGCTCTCGCGAGCGCGTTCCTCCGGCCGACTCGGTCACCCGGGGCCTGAAGGACGGCGGCACGCCCTGGGACGTCCGCTGGCAGGGGCCACCCTTCCCCGACGACCGCGTCAACTTCGACTCGCACGCGCGGATCAAGGACATGGACATCGAGGGCGTCGACGTGAACATGGTCCTGCCCTCAGGAGGGCTGGCGGCATTCAGCGGCCTGGACGACGTCGGGATCGAGCTGATGATGTACCAGGCCTATCACCGCTTCCTCAAGGACTACTGCGCGCCGTACCCTGACCGCCTCACGAGCGTGCTCCACGTCTCGGTCCGCGACGTTCCGGCGTCCGTCGCCGAGATCCGTCGTTGCGGCAAGGAGACCTGGCCGGTCGGTGTCTTCCCGGTCTGCCCGCCCGGGATGACGCTCGACGATCCCGACTGGGAGCCCATCTGGGCGGCGGCCCAGGAGCACGACCTGACCGTGGTGATCCATTCGTTCACCATGTCGGTCCCGTACCCGCCGGGCATGTGGGACAACTGGGACAACATGTTCCTGGTTCGTTCCGCCAGCCACGTGTGGAATGCCCAGCGGAACATGGCGGCGCTGATCGGAAGTGGCGTGCTGGACCGCTATCCGGATCTGCGCCTGACGTCGCTCGAGTGTGGGCACGGGTGGCTCGCGTTCTGGGCCTCGCGCCTGGACGAGCAAGCCGAGATGAGCCAGCACGCGCTGCCGCGGCTCAAGCGGAAGCCGAGCGAATACATCCGGGGGCCGCAATACTTCCAGAGCATCCAGCTCCACGAAGGCGAGCTCTCGCTGCGCCAGGCCATCGAGGCCATCGGCGACGACACCTTGATGTTCGCGACGGACTACCCGCACTCGGAGAGCTGGTTTCCCAAGTCGGTGGACGCGGTGCTCAAGTGGACGTCGATTCCCGAAGCGGCCAGGCGGAAGCTCCTCTGGGAGAACGCCGTGCGCTGCTACCGGCGCTACAGCGGCAAGAAATCGGCGGTCGTCGAGGCCGTGCCCGCCGCTTCCCGATAACGAGCGTGACGAGACTCAACCTCACGCTGGCGTGCGGCGACTACGACCGGACCCGCGCGATCCGGACGGGCGAGGTCCAGCCCGACGGCGTCGAGCTCAACGTCGTGACGCTCGCCCCGGAGGAAATGTTCCATCGCATGGCCCGGTTCCGCGAGTTCGACGTCTCGGAGCTCTCGCTCTCCACCTACACCGTGCTGCGAGGCCGCGGCGAGCCCCTCGTCGCCATTCCGGTCTTTCCGTCGTTCAGCTTCCGCCACTCGTCGATCTTCGTTGGGGCTCACGCCGGCATCAAGGAGCCGCGCGATCTGGTCGGCAAGCGTATGGGCGTGCCGAAGTACCACATGACCGCCGCAGTGTGGATCCGCGGGATGCTCGAAGAGGAGTACGGTGTCGCGCCGAAAGATCTTCTCTGGTTCGAAGGGGGCGAGGGATCGAAGGTTAAGGAGGTGGACGTGACGCTTCCGCCCGACGTCCGGCGGGAGTCCGTCCCGGCCGGCCGGAATCTCGGCGACATGGTGGCGACGGGCGAGCTCGACGCCTACATGGGTGCCCGGCGCCCGGCGGCATTCGGGGCGCGCGTGACACGGCTGTTCGAGGACTTTCGTCGCGTGGAGCGCGCCTACTACGAGAAGACCGGGATCTTCCCGATCATGCACACGCTGGTCGTGAAAGAGGAGCTGGCACGGCAACACCCGTGGCTCCCGCGCACCCTCTACGACGCGTTCGTGGAGTCCAAGCGGTTGGCGTACGAGCGCCTGCAGTTCACCGCGGCGCTGCCGGTGAGTCTCCCATGGCTCGTGGCGGAGGCCGAGGAGACGCGGACGCTGATGGGCGACGATCCGTTTCCCTACGGCGTCGCCAGGAACCGGAAGACCCTGGAGACGCTGGCGGGCTACACCTACCGGCAGGGGCTGGCGCCCCGCCGGCTCAAGGTCGAGGAGATGTTCTGGGAGTCGACTCTGGCGCTCTGAGTCGCGCGGCGCGCGTTGCTTGGAACGGACGCCGCCTCATCGTGGACGATCGAAGATGCCTACGGCGATGCAGGCTCTGGGGGCGTCCGGAGCCGTCGATCAAGGCGCCGTTGCGGATGACGAGCATCCGGTCGCCGCCGGCCGGCCTAGACATGGATCACGACCTTGAGGGCGTTGCCGATCCGTTCCGTGTACGTGTGGAACGCCTCGTGGATCTGATCGAGCCTGAAGTGGTGCGTGATGATCGGATCGGCCAGGATCTTGCCCGCGCTCATGAGCGCCAGCGAGCGACCGGAGTTCATCCCGCCCTCGCCGCGCGCGGCGTAGATGCGCACGTTGGAGCGCACGGCCAGGTTCATGTCGACCTCGACCGGGCCTGCGTACCAGGCGACCACGCCGATGCGCCCGCCCCGCTTGACGTTCTCGAGCGCCTCCTGCATCGAGGTGGGCCCCCCGGCGCACTCGAGCACGCAATCGGCGCCGCGCCCGCCCGTGATCTCGCGCACGCGCTCGACGAGGCTCTCCGTGCGGACGTTGATCGTGAAGTCCGCCCCCAGCCGCTTGCCGATCGTGAGCCGCGAGTCGCGGGTGCCGGTGAGGATGACGCGCGCGGCGCCGAGAGCCTTGCAGAGCTGAACGGCGATGAGCCCGATGGGCCCCGGGCCCTGCACGAGCACGGTCTCACCGGCGACGTAGCCGCCCATCAGGTCGATGGCCCAGAGGGGCGAGGCCGCTGTCGTCACCATGCAGGCTTGCTCGAAGCTCAGGTTCTCCGGCAGCCGGTAGAGGGTGTTGATGTGGTTGACCGCGTATTCGGCGAACCCGCCATCGCAGGTGAGGCCCTTCGCGCGGTGGCCCTTCGAGACGTCGCCGTAGTTCAGGCAGGAGGTGTACCAGCCCTTGATGCAGTTGTCACAGCGGTCGCAGCCCTTGTGCACCTCCACGGCCACCCGATCGCCCACCCGGAACTCGTCGACGCCCGGACCCAGACCGGCGACGGTGCCCGCGTACTCGTGCCCCATCACGAAGGGACCGGCGGGCTGCCCCATGAGGGTGCGGTGCAGCACCTTCACGTCGGTGCCGCAGATCGACGCCACCTCGACCTTCAGCAGCACCTCGCCCGGCCCCGGCTCGGGTCGCGGCCAGGCCTCGACGTGCATGTCGTCGGCGCCGTGGAGGACCACGGCCTTCATGGTGGCGGACGTCGGCATAGCTTCCCCCGGCCCGAGGTTC
>Ga0066665_10001253_pt1 | contig 11633 bp, 13 predicted proteins | sample GraSoiAngelo_114_FD_75175 | JGI IMG/M metagenome (GOLD analysis project Ga0066665, IMG submission 75175) | Grasslands soil microbial communities from the Angelo Coastal Reserve, California, USA - 14_0903_13_40cm | ecosystem: Environmental > Terrestrial > Soil > Grasslands | place: USA...
TAATTGCACCATCGCTACATTGAAAGCGCCAGCCACGTTATTGAAGAGCGCCCCAAAGCCAACTGCCGTGTTGGCGTCGGCAGTGCCGAGTGCGCTCGAGTCATTATTGGCGAGCGCGAACACGCCGATGGCAGTGTTAAGCGAGGCGCTAACGTTGGAAAAGAGCGCGGCATTACCCATTGCCACGTTTAGGCCGCCATCGACGTTTAAAATGAGCGCCTGGTAACCGAAGGCGTTGTTGGCGGAACCGGTATCGTTGCTTTGGAGCGTGCTAGCGCCCACGGCCGTGTTCCCGCCGGCGGTATTCTGAGAGAGCGCGCCATCACCCACAGCCGTGTTCACGTTGCCGATTTGGTTGTGTTCGAGCGCATCAAAACCAACGGCGGTGTTTGACCTGCCATCAGTGTTATTGAAGAGCGCCGAACCCCCAACTGCCGTGTTGAACTCGCCAAGGCTGGCCCCGGTCGAGTCATTATTATAGAGCGCAAAGTTGCCGACAGCGGTGTTGTCGCTGGCGACCATGTTGTTGACGAGCGCATTAGTTCCAACGGCCGTGTTGTTACTGCCAGTGAGGTTGAGGATCATCGCTGCGGTGCCAACTGCGGTATTGGAATTCGAATCGGTCCCGGCCCCTGTTCGACTGGTGAGGGCCAGCGTTCCAGCACCAACACCGGTGTTGAAGCTGGCGTCACCGGCTAAAAAGTTGGAATACCAACCAACTCCTGTGTTTCCTATGCCGCCTAAGAGCTGATGAAGGGCGTTGCACCCTTCCGCCGTCGTGAACGCGGGATAGCACCCGTCCGGGTTCCCGGGTATCTCCGGGGGTAATTGTGCTTGCATTGTTGGCAAAAACGCACAGCAGGCAAGCACGGACAGAACCGTTGTGAATATTTTGAGGTGAGTTTTCATGAGTTTAATTTTCCTTTTTTCTTTCATTGTGGCCTTCTCTGATTTCCCTTGGAGAACTCATTTCCGGCCGTTCATGGTATACTTTCGTTTTGCCTGGCCCTAAGCAAGAACCTGACCCAGGAGCCGTTTTGCCAGAAATGCAGATGCGGTGTCAACAAGAAAAGTTAAAAGAAAGAGCTTGGGCTGGCTGCGGCTTCTAACTTTTCCCCTGACGGCGGTCGGAAGCAGCCGTTCCTTGCCTGCCAACCGCGGGCTTGCGGGAACGTGGGGTTGCGATATCCGCGACTACAGTCCGCCACAGGACGGATTCGCCGCGGCGAACTTGATTCAGGCACTTTCGCGGATTAAGCGTGCTTGGCGTCATGGCTCGTTCATCTGCGTCCAGCACTGGTGAAGTATTGCGCGCTCACTGCGCGGCGATTGCGAAGGAGGAAGCCGTACTGCGCGAAGGCGGGGGCAAGGCTGGTCACGAGCGTCAGCGCAAAATGGGCAGGTTACCCGTGCGCGAGCGTTTTAGTCATTTGCTGGACAAAGATTCTTCCTTTTTCGAGATCGGCCTCTGGGCGGCTTACAAAATGTATGACGAATGGGGAAAGATTCCCGCGGCCGGGGTCGTTGCAGGGATCGGCAACGTGGCCGCTGTCCCATGCATGATTATCGCGAACGACGCCACGGTGAAGGCCGGCGCGTTCTTTCCGCAAACGACTAAGAAGGTCATTCGCGCTCAACGCATCGCGTTCGAATGTTCTCTCCCGCTTATTTACCTGGTCGATTCCGCGGGCGTGTTCCTGCCGATGCAGGATGAAATTTTCCCAGACGAAGACGATTTCGGCCGAATCTTTCGTAATAACTCCGTCATTTCAGCGGCTGGAATTCCGCAGTTTGCCGCGATTATGGGCAATTGTGTTGCCGGTGGGGCTTACCTACCCGTTCTATGCGACAAGATCTTGATGACGAAAGGTAGCGGCCTTTATCTTGCGGGGCCTTCTCTGGTACAAGCAGCCATTGGTCAGATTGTGGATGCGGAAGAACTAGGCGGCGCGCAAATGCATGCGGAGATAAGCGGGACAGTGGACTTTTTTGAAAAGGATGATCCATCCTGCCTGAAGCGTCTTCGTTCGCTTGTGGCGCTTTTGCCCGAAGCAGAAGTGCCTGGTAGGGCGCGACCTGAGCCTGCTCGCCGTGGCGAGGGCGCGCCGAAACCGGCGAAGGATACGAATACGGTTTACGATCTGATCAGCTTTGATGGGCAGAAAAATTACGATGTGCGTGAGCTGCTCGCCACGATCATCGATGCGAACTCAATGAATGAATACAAGGCCGACTACGGCAAAACAATTGTGACCGCGTACGCCCGCATCAATGGGCGCCCGGTGGGAATTGTTGCCAACCAACGGTTGCAGGTAAGGACCAGGAAGGAAGGCATTCAAATGGGTGGCGTCATTTATTCCGATAGCGCTGATAAGGCGGCGCGCTTTGTGATGGACTGCAATCAGACAGGTTTGCCGATCATTTTTTTTCAGGACGTCACTGGTTTTATGGTTGGGCGTGACGCGGAACAAAGTGGGATCATACGCAGTGGCGCGAAGCTCGTGAACGCGGTGAGCAATTCGACCGTGCCGAAGATCACCGTCGTCGTGGGCGGATCATTCGGGGCCGGCAATTATGCCATGTGCGGCAAGGCATATGATCCGCGATTCATCGTTGCCTGGCCAACCGCGCGTTACGCCGTGATGGGTGCCGCTCAGGCGTCGGACACTGTGTTTTCAATCCTGGCTCGCGCTCGCGAACGAGGTGACAAAAAAGCCACACAGGAGGAGCTCGAAGAACTTCGCGCAAGGGTGAAGCAGAGCTATGAGGAGCAAACTGACATTCGCTACGGCGCCGCTCGCGGCTGGCTGGATGCCATCATTCAGCCACATGAAACGCGCGATGTCTTGATTAGATTGTTAGAATATGTCTCGCGACCAACGCCGCACGCTCGCTTCCACACTGGCGTGATCCAAGTTTAATTCGACATTTGTCATTCGGAATTCGTCACTCGCCCTATGCCCCTCGTTCTTATTGAGAAACGAACACCGCAAATAACTGTCCTGACTCTCAACAGGCCTGAGCGCCGTAACGCGCTCACGATTGAGTTGCTGACCGAATTGATGTCTGCGATCCACGTCGCTTCGGAGGAACCACATGTTCGCATATTAATTTTGCGAGGTGCAGGCGCGGCTTTTTGTACCGGCCTCGATTTAAAAGAAGCAGCTGACCAAGCCAAGGCGCACGCCACCGCGGAGGCGGTCGCGAATACTTTGATCACCGTCAGCCAGACGCATCTCATAACCGTCGCTGCAGTCCATGGCGCGGCGGTTGCAGGTGGAGCGGGCATAATGTCGGCATGCGATTTCGTCGTGGCGGCGGAGCGAACCAAAATTGGGTATCCCGAGGTGCGTCGCGGGTTGGTTGCCGGATTAGTTATGACTTTACTGCGCCGGCAGATAGGCGAACGAAACATGCGCGAGCTGTTGTTAGGCTCCGAGTTAATTGACGCCCAACGCGCAAAGGAAATCGGGTTAGTAAATCGGGTTGTTACTCAGGATGACCTTATGAGTGAAGCGCTGAAGTTCGCCGAGTCAGCGTTGCAAGGCGCGCCTGGTGCGCTTGCGAAAACGAAACGATTGATCGAAGAACTGTGGTGGCGTTCCGTGAAGCAAGATGTCGATCTCACGCTAAAGTATCACATGCAAGCCCGAGAATCTGCTGAAGCCCGCGAAGGCATTGCCGCTTTTAACGAGAAGCGCAAGCCGAAGTGGATCGCGTAGCTACGCTCACCTCGAGCAGCGCGACCCAAACGAAGAGCACTCCGAAGCCACTTACTGCGGTTAAGAAACGGCCGCTCCTTGCGCAGCCGCTGGTGCTTGATACTGGGCACTGCCAAAGCCAAGAATGGGAAGAAAAATGACTCCCAGTAAAGCAAGGCCAATTCCGAATCCTGCGCCTTTGCCGAAGCTCTTCGCCAGATCGATGCAAAGAATAATTGCCACGACGAAGTTAACCAAAGGAATGAGCATCAACAGAATCCACCACCATGGCCGGCCGACGATCTTGCACCAAATGTAGAGATTGTAGATCGGGATGATGCTGGCCCAACCCGGTTGTCCTGCTTTGGTGAATACTTTCCACGTCGCCACAATTACCAGCAGCGCGATGAGAAGCCCGATAATCCCCGGAACGGGACTGCCGCCGCCGGCAGAAGAAGTTCCTGGTTCCTCGGCGACCAAAACATGGATTGAAAGCAAGAGACAAAATGCAGTAAGCGAGAGTTTTAGGAGTGATTTCATGAGTTAAGGTTGGTTGGCGCGGGTTTTAGTGGAATGCCCGCCGGGTGACAAGAAGAATCTTTCGTGGGCTTCCTCGGGTTCGGGCACCAGTTCGTCTTTACGGATCGTAACCAAGACGCGATGGTCGCGCGCGGGAATGAAAAGGGAAATTGCAAGGCTGAAACACAGTTTGCGTCCCAAACGGGGATGGGGCGTGCCGTTGGCTTGGTTGACGCTTTGCGTGGTTTGGAGCTCGACGTGGCTTGCCATTAAGATTGGCCTCCGCGATCTGCCGCCGATTTCGTTTGTGGCGATTCGTTTTCTAATCGCGATCGCCGTGTTGATAGCGATCTCGTTTGGCCGTACGCGATTGCTCCCGCTGCGCCGCAACGATTATGCGGTTCTGGCGATCACGGGAATCCTTATGTTCGCCGTGAACTACACCTTGCTGTTCTGGGCGGAGCTACATGTCTCATCGGGTCTTGCTGCCGTCTTGCAGGCTACGATTCCTGTTTTCGGCATGATCTTCGCACATTGGATGCTGCCGGATGAACCGCTACGGTTTCAAAAGCTTGCCGGCGTGCTTATCGCCCTCGGTGGCGTGGCAGTGATCTGTGGGCGACTGCTAGGGTTTAGCGGGTCGCTCGCTTTCTGGGGTGGGGTAGCAGTTGTCGTTGGAGCCGCCAGCGCCGCCTACGCCAACGTCTTAGTCAAGGCGCGATCGATCCAGCTCGCGCCCGCTATGCTGGCCGCGTGGCAGATGATTTTTGGAATTGCCCCATTGTTAGTTATTGGGTTTGCCATTGATGGAAATCCGGCACGCTTTCACTGGACTGCAATGGCCCTGTTCTGCCTGCTGTATCTTGCCGTTATCGGGTCGGCACTCACCTTTCTGCTTCTTTACTGGCTCCTGCCCCGACTGACTGTTGCGCAGTTGCAAAGCATCTCGCTTATCACGCCGCCCGGTGCAGTTATGCTCGGGTGGCTCTTGGGCGGCGAAACGTTTCCGTTCTCGTCCTTGTTAGGTGCCGCCCTCGTTCTTACCGGCATCTGGATGATTTTTCGCAAGGGGAAGGTGAAGGAACTTACGATGGAAGGAGATGAGAGAGTTATCCAATTTCCCGAGGGCTAGCTAGAGTAAGCAAAATGCGCCCGCGTCGGGTGTCATGAAGAATGCAAGCACCAATGGGCGCAGATTAGATGCGCTTCAGATCATTTTGGAAAATCCGCCGATAGAAAATCATCGTCCATTCCAACAATTAAATCGACATGGGTGAGGAACTGGTCCTGCGCGAGGAGCATTTTCTTGATCTTCTTTTTGAGGTCCTTTTCAACGGGCAGCTCGAATTCCTTCCGACTCGAGTCCCCTGTCTTTGTAAGAGGATTGGGCATCACCTGCGGAAATCCAGCGAGAGAGTTGCCCGAGCTATCCAGAACATCGACTTCAAGAGTTCCGCTTTCGCTATCGCTTCCCCGACTAATCTTTACTGAAAAGTGATACGGCAGGTGTGCCACGCGCCCTTCTACGATTCGTTCCGATACGCCGTCCGAAATCGCAACGTGGGACGTTGGCAGCGCCTCGCGTTCAAATGATGGCGCTGAGACGCTTTTCTCCCCGGGCTTTGCATGACGGAAATGCTCGCGAAAGTGATAACGAACCTCGCAGGCGAAGGGCGGAGGCGCATAAGAGGACTCCGCAGCTAACGCCCGCAGCAAGTACAATCCGAAGAAGAAGCCGGAACACAACAGGGCCGAAAACGTGACCAGCGACTTGCGCAACACGCGGGAATTTAGCACGCTGCACAATTTCCGGAGAACTAGCTGGGTTGCAATGGATAGGTTACGCCGTTAACAACCGCCGCTGTTCCGGGAAAGAGCTGATAGCGAATCGTCGGCGACGCTGCACCCCCGCCGTTCGCTGGATGAGTTGTTCCGGTCGAAACGCCGATTGCTTTAGCGCAGGCGACGCTGATTTCGCCAAGGTGATTCGACGGTCCGATATCTGCGACGACAGCTTCGATCGTTTTTCCAGTTCCCGAATTCGTCACGAGACAGCGGCAACCGAGCGCGATGCCGGACACACCGCTAACGATCATCGGCGGCACAACGATGAAAGGTACCGTCGCCGAGTCCACATATTTGAACGGGCAACAATCCGGCAGCGGCTGTCCATTTTTGTCGAACAGATACAGCGAAGTTGCCGAAACGTACGCGCCGGAGCAGGGGTCGGTAGCTTTTTGCACGATGGGTGTGCCCGTTTCATCGCCCGTATCGGTGACGACGCCGAACCAATTCCCTGGCTGACCGGCATTTGCGAGAACATCCAGCGTCTGTCCGTGGTAAGATGCCGGAGCATAACAGGGCGGCTGACCAAATTGACCGTTTGTGCCGTCACCGTCGATCGTCGCGCCCGCGAAGAACCTTACACTGCCATCATCCAGCTCGATTATGTCATTGCCTTGGATGGTGCCTATTGTTCTCATGTGAGTCGTCAGATCTCGCGAAGAATCTTTTCGTTAACCGAATTGTGACTGACGTGACGAGAAGAATTTTCACAAAGCCTCTCAACAGTGTGTATCCTCGCATGCAATCTTCTAGCCGCAACGCCGTGCGGTGCTTAAACAAGAAGTGTCGATGAGAAGAACAGGTGCACAGTTAAAGCGCCATTGGCAGCCTAAAGCTCGATGGAGTTCGACGTGACTGGCTATCAAGGTTGGATTGCGCGACCTGCCGCCGATCTCCCATACCGGAATCCGTTTTCTGATCGCGGTCATTGTGCTTCTCGCCGTATCAGTCGGCTCAGTGCGGCTGCAGCCACCGGCGTTGGATTACGCAGTGCTGGCAATTACGGGAATCCTTATGTTCGCTGTCAACTACACGTTACTGTTCTGGGCAGAGCTACATGTCTCATCGGGTCTTGCTGATGTCCTGCAGGCAACTATTCCGATTTTCGGCATGATCTTCGTAGATTTGATGCTGCCGGATGAACCGTTACGTTTGTAAAAGCTTGGCGGCGCAATCATCGCGCTCGATGGTGTCGCTCTAATTTGTAGGCGGCTACTCGGTTCTAACGGGCGGCTTGCTTTCTGGGGCGGTCTAGGAATTGTTATCGGAGCTGCCAGCGCGACTTACGCCAAAGTCTTGGTCAAGGCGCGATCGATCCAGCTCGCGCCCGCTATCCTGGCCGCGTGGCAGATGATTTTTGGAATTGCCCCATTGTTAGTTCTTGGGTTTGCCATTGATGGAAACCCGGCACACTTTCACTGGACTGCAATGGCAATCTTCTGCCTGCTGTATCTCGCCGTTATCGGATCGGCGCTCACGTTTCTACTTCTTTACTGGCTCCTGCCGCGACTGACCGTGGCGCAGCTGCAAAGTATCTCACTCATCACACCCACCAGGTGCCGTCATGCTCGGGTGGGTGTTAGGCGGCGAAAGCTTTCCTATCTCTTCCTTGTTAGGTGCCGCGCTCGTTCTTGCCAGAGTCTGGATGATTTTTCGAAAAGCAAAAGAGCAGGAGCCAGTGATTCCAGAGGGTTAATTGCTTGGGTGGCTATTTGAGGGGCGGCTGGCGCTGGCTCAACCCACGCTGATGGTACCCTTGTCTAGCCTGAACAAATCAGTTCAGCCGCCAGGTTCTTTAGGAGCAGGAACTTCTTTGGGTGGCTTCGGCTCTTCTTCCGGTGCCTTTCCCGACGCACGAATGTTGACAAACTTATTCAGGAGATCGAACCAAAACGGTGCACCCAGGGAAACGGCGAGTGCTGTAATCAGCCAGCCCAAGGCGATGGTTAGCCATTGATCGCGCTTCGGAACTTCAGTCCAACCAATTGGCAAGGATGCGGTGCTAATTGCGTCTACCACATCTCTAATGGGCTTGTTTGCCCCTCCAGGTTCAGCGACGAAGCTCTTGGCACTCTCGACCAGCGAGGCTCGCAGTGGAGAATTGACCGCGAAAAGCGCTCGACCGATATGCACACTGTCGATGTTAAGAAGAATAACAAGACTTAACCCAAGAAAAAACTGGATCCACTGAGTCTTGCGTTTGTACCAGCCACTGGCGCGATCCATTCCGTTATTAAACCAAATTTCGATCTGAGTCTTTAACCGCTCCACGTCATGTTGCGCTTCGTCCAATAAGTTGGTTAGCGTCCTTTGAAGCGGCTCCGGCAAATTGACCATTCCTGCTTTGAGATCGGCCAGTGTCCGGCTCCCATCCGTAGAGGCCGGCGCAATCAGATCCAATAATGCAAGCGCAAATGTGCGAGAAGGTATGTAAGAAGGCTTACTATTAGGCGGCGACAAGCTCTGGATTAAGGGATGCTGATAGAGTCGTGCCACCCAACCAGCCTGCGAAGGATCCTGAAGCAGCGCCTGAATACCTTGCGAAAGGTTTTTCGCGCGAGATTTTAGCATCGCAGCGATCAGCTCGTTTATCGCGCTGATAACCAAACTCACCAACAGATAAATGAAGATTATCCCGATCGCTGCGTCGAGAATTGTAGATCCAAACATGTTATCGCTTTGCCAATCTTTTTCGCGCGCCCGATTTCTGCATAACCGGCATAATCATAAGTTCCGGTAACTGGGGCATGGCTTGGGTTCAAGCGCATGCGACAGCAAAATGCTGAGTAGAAGGCGCAACAAAACACTCAGGGCGTCCTTCATGGTGCCGGGCAGCCTAGTCAGTAACAATCAGAGTGTCAATCTATCAATCATCAGTGCGCACCCGGTTTACGAATCGCAGCGAACACGCGATCGTCGCGCGCAGATGAAAACAAAATCGCCACTAAGCTACACAATGCAGATGGCGCGCGGCCTTGCTGGCACAATTGGCGAGAGAAAGGACAACGCCGCCACCAATGACAGGCGAGAGGAACCTCAGGAGAAGTGATAATCTTTTCCTAGACAGGACTTTTTATTTAGAGACAGCCGGTTACTGAGGGAAAATATCAGGTGGGGCGGATGGGTATTTGGCTTTCAGATTTGTGAAGTATTTTTTGTAATCGGTTCCTTCCTCGGCGGGCATCCATTCCAGTAGCTTCCATTTGTTCGTTGTCTGCTGCAGAAGTCCCGACTGCGATTCGTAATGTTGCTTGCCATCTGCCGATTGCGGATTGACCTGTATCCAGGCCCAACCGTTATGAACCTTCAGGTATGGAACAATCAGCACGAGATTCTTCCGTCCCTGACGAGCTAACGCATGGTGAACTGCCTGCAGGATTGCATTCCTCTCTGCGCTACCTTCTGGAGGAGTATGCGCCGTGTTTACAGAAGCACAGCCGGATAAAACCAGCGACGCCACGATCGATGCTGTTGTGAGGTAATTCTTCATGGACATTTGTTAATGCCAAATTTCGACAGCGCAGTCAATCCTTTAGAATAGGGCAGTTTTGGCTTTGAGCAGTTGGTGCAAAGGCTCAATGGCGTACGAGCATCAAAAATTCGGGATTATCCGCCAGGTCTTTGATGAAAGGCTTACCGTGTGGTCGCCCGTCGACCGAACCGTAACGAAGAATTTCCTTTGAATTGCGACTGGCAACATAGAAAAAGCCGTCATCGCCGAATGCCATTCCAGCGGGGCCATTGAGACCCCCGGACTTTGATTCGACAAAGACGCTCGTGGAGCCCTGCTGAAGATCATGCCGCAGAATTGAATCGTTCCCGCCGCTCCCAATAAGAAGGTAACGACCATCTGAACTAAGCAACAAATGGATCGGCCTGTCGAGCTGATCGGTTCGCGAAACAAGATTCCGCAAATGGCGCCCCGTGCGGGCCTCATAAATTCGTACGCAATCGGCAGCCCGATCCGCGACATACAAATCATTGTTTGGTGCAAAAATCACCGCCCTGACTTCCAGGAGACCGTTTGACGCAAGCTTCGCCGACGGAATGAACGTTCCCGGCGGGAGATCCACTTTTCCGCGATCGAGGCCTTGAGGAAGAGGCATCGGCGTTCCTGGCTTACCTGTTTTGCTTGCGGGACCGTGATATCTAGCGATGAGATTAGTATTCTGGCTCGAAACGTAAAGGTCGCCTTCGGAATCAAACACCACGTTAAAGGGATGGTCGATCCCTGGATTCATTTCAGCGTGGCGTTTTACGAAGACCTCGGCAAAATCGTGCTGTCCATTTTCATTAAGCGCGCCCTTGAACTTCAGGACTTCGCTATATTCGAAATATGCGTTGACCACATACAGGTTCTGATCCGGCCCGAATACGAATCCGCGAAGCTCACGAAGTTTGGTTCCCCCGGGAAGACTTTTTTTGTTTAAAGCCTTCCGCAATTGCTTTCCATCAGTCGAATAGACGTGGATATTGTTTAGCGAGGCCTTTTCTTCGCCGCCGTGAAAGCTGACATACCATTCCTTCGGCATAATGACGCTCTTACTTTGCCGCGCGTTTCATTTTCGGAGGCATAGCAATTGGTTCAAATCTGCAGCCATCGTTTCTTAGAGCAAATCGATTCTTCCAAAAATCCTAGATACTTCCGGCACATATCGCTGGCAAAACAAGACTGTTTGTTGACATCGCCGTCGTCTATGAATGACCAAACAAACGTCTAGTCTGGCGCGGCATTTGCTCGCCGTATTTTATTGATATTTTTACTTTTCTTTAGCGGATTTTTCGTCAACACTGTGTGATCAGCGTTTTCTAACGCGCAACGGAGGATTGAAGTATGAATTCTGTATCCGATGAGTCGCTGCCACTCGGGGACCCGCCACTGATAGACCACCCAACGCCTAATGGTGTTACCGAAATCGCGCAGCGACTGATCCAGTTTCCCTTCACTCCTCCTGATGTGAAGCTCAAAGAGAAAGAGGCTCTCTCGGGCTCGAATGATTGGTTCACCAAGCGCGACAAGAATAAGATCGATCAGCTCGGCAGTCTCGACTTCTACGCCTCAAGCGGGCCCGAGAGCGTGGGTGTCGTTCCGAAACTCCATAACACTTCAGCGGGAGTGGAAATCTACCGGCTCCCTCCGACGTTAGGCAAGGAAACGTTTGAAAAAACGGAAGGTCCGTACCGCCCCGGCAAAACCAAAAAGTACAGTAACAAAAGGTCTGGCGAAAAGATAGCGAAGTTCAAGGTGGGTACCATGGCCCAGTCGGGGCTCGCCTCCTTTTATGTGTCTCGGCTTCTCGGCCATCTTGTCGATGTGCCGCCCGCGACTTATCGAACGATGGATGTCCAGGAGTTCGAGAAGATCGGCAACCAGGCCCGAACGACCGGCCATCCAGAATGCACCGCGGCTTGGGCGAATCTGCGAGACAAGGTGAATGCGGCCAGGCCAAGCATAGTTCTCTCTGGGGGCAAGCTTGTCTATGGGTCTCTGGCCCAGAACCCGCGAGGAGAAGAAAGTAGTCCCGAGGACTATTGGACACGCGATGCGATTAGAGGACACAGCTTCTA
>Ga0066665_10001254_pt1 | contig 11627 bp, 13 predicted proteins | sample GraSoiAngelo_114_FD_75175 | JGI IMG/M metagenome (GOLD analysis project Ga0066665, IMG submission 75175) | Grasslands soil microbial communities from the Angelo Coastal Reserve, California, USA - 14_0903_13_40cm | ecosystem: Environmental > Terrestrial > Soil > Grasslands | place: USA...
ATGTGCGCAACGGCACGGGCAAGATCATCGATGACGAAAGGGAAGTGGGCGGCTGGCCGGCCTATGCCTCCGGTGAACCGCCGGTGGACACCGCGAAGGACGGTATTCCGGACGAATGGAAGAAGGCGCACGGTTTGCAGCTGAATGATCCCAACGTCGCTAATGCCATTAATGCCGATGGATATACGATGCTGGAGGTGTATTTGAACTCCCTGGTGGTTCCCTGAAGGTTCGCAGCCCTGCGTCAGTCGGGCACCAAGAATTGTTTGCGGCGGAGAGGCGCTCTCGGGGGATTTGTTGAACAGACCTCCGAAAATCCAGCGTGGGGAGAAGCGCCGGTGCCGGAAAACGGTTGCAGGAGAAGTGAGGAAGCCAGACCCACGGCCTTCGCCAAGCGTGAAAGAAATCGCGTCTTCTCGCCTCAGTTTCCCTGTTCACGCTCACACTCGGCATTCACAAAGCCTGTAGAGAGGCCAAAAGTTGAGTCATCGGGTCATCTCCCGTCACGCCAACAATAGGGCAGTCCCAATTCGTCTTGTCGATATTCGCATGGCCAAAGGCGCAATCATGTGTCAGCCATTAGTGAAATGCGTCAATCGCTGGTAAAGCGATGTCCAAGACCAAATGACAACTGGGGTAGTGCCCCAGGCGCACCATAAGCACACGGCCATCAAGGCGAGCAGCCGGATACGCTCCAGCCATCGGTTTTGTCGCAGCAAGTAGCGGAAGCAAAAATACGCGCACGGCCAGGCAAGCAATCCGAAATGGCAATTCAGTATGGCGATACCAAGTCTGATTTGGCCCAATGGAGTCTCCCAGGGAATCAGACCCCATATCGGTCCTGAAATCATCGCCAACGTGATCAACAGCATGGCGGCGTTCAAGGTCTGAACGGCGAGTGAATCGCTGATCTTCTCTTCGTCGCCGCGGTTTGAATCATACCAGATGTTTTCGACGGGCGAACGCCGCTTTAGCGTGGAAGGAAGAAAAGTCATGCGAATCAAAATGGCCACCATCTGCAGTCCACGAAATCCGCGCATGCGGCGACCGGAAGTGGAAACATATTTCCAAAGGACGACAAAGCGGCCCTCGCGTTTCAAGGCCCACGACATCGCGGCGTCTTCCGCGCCGAAAAGTAGCTCGTCAAAACCGCCGACGGCGCGAAAGGCTTCACGGGTGGAAAACATAAAAGCGCCGCCGGAGATTCCCGCCACCCTCATGGCCAAACCGAGCCACAACAACAAAAGCCGCGCGTAGAGCGGCGCATCTGCTTCAAACCGTGCCCGAGCGCCGCCACCCGCAGCGCCTTTATCCATTGCTCGCAGTGCCGATGTGAGGACTCCGGGGGTGATATTCGTATCGGCGTCCACGAAGAGTAGTCGTTCGCCCTGGGCCGCGCGCGCACCGGAATTGCGCGTGGCAGCGATTTGCCGATGATTTACGCTCACGACCCGCGCGTTGTTTTGTCGCGCGATTTCAGATGTCGCCTCGACAGACGCGTCATCCACGACGATGACTTCATACGGCTGGCCAACGGCGTGAGCCGCGCCATGAATCGCCTGCAACGTGCGGCCAAGCTGCATTTGCTCGTTATGCGCGGGAACAATGAACGAAATCATGTCGCCGGTTTAGACCATTCTGCGAAAATAACCTCACAATTACTCGAAAACACATTGGCCAAAGGCGCGATCAATCGTTGATATTTGAGGGATTTCGTGGCTGTCGCAAGGAACATCAAAACTAGAAGGCTCAGTGGCAAATCCCAGAATCATCGATCGTTACTTCTCTTGGACTCTATGGGGTGCATTCTCACGTAGGCGACTATTGGTAACGGGCGACATTGCCGACCAGGATACTGACGCCGTCGTTACGGCAGCCCATTGGCGTCTAAACAAAGGCGCAGGCACTGACGGCACGATTCACACGAAAGGCGGGCCAAAGATTTACGAAGAATGCCGCAAGATCGGTGGATGTCCCGATTGGAGACGCGGTAATCACGACCGGTGGCAATCTCAAGGCCCGCCACGTCATTCATGCAGTTGAGTCTAAACCACCGATCCGACAAACTGGGAATGAGGAGTGGGCGCAGTTTCGCGAGGAGTGGCTCAAGGATATCGAGCCTCTCCAGTTATCAGCCATTGGTCCATCCCTGCTCGCAACTCCTTGCTGCACTGGCATTTAAATGGAGCCAGTTGTCGGACTCGGACTTTTAGCCTGTCCGTCCTGCTCCAGTCGGCAACCCTGCCGCCTCAGGAACTTGCATCCATTCGCACTGAATTCCTGTGACAATACAGGCTCTTGGGAAGATTTTCAACCGTTCGTTCAGAGAACTTCCACCGTTTGTCCAGTGCACTCTCAGAAAAATGATTTTGAGACTTGGTGCCCGTTTTGGTGCCCGTCCCCATCTCGAGAAGAGCCTTCGAACTGACTCCTTTTGCCGATAGTAAGGCGTGAAAAAGGGGTGTTCTACCTTGAAGGCGCGAGCGAGCCGTACAATTGCCGGCACGAGGCGCGCTCCGGTTCTGATCCACGTGACTGGCGCTACCGACGATACTGGCTACTGGCAGGGTCGCGCGACTGCCCTCCCAGGTAAAGCTCAACTCCTCAGCCACGGCGACGAAATATCGGAGATGTCGAAGCTCCATAGGTTGCTGCCATGGCCTGCCAGGAGATCGAGCCGAAGTCGAAGAACCGGATCAGCAATTAAAGCGTTGAACAGCGCGGCCTGATGAATGCCGTTTTATTTCGCCTTGGCTTGGCGCCTTGATTATTTTTCTCAAACTATTTCGGCCAAAGGGATACCCACGAAGAAGGAGATCAACGGGTTACCCCGACGTGCCATGGCCGTTTTTGCAGCACGATGCGCCCGCCGCGTTTTACCGTTGGCGCTACGCTTAACAATGCTTTCAGAAACCCAAAAACAGGCTGTCGAAGCTGCAGCGAGCTGGGCTGAGGCTGCCGCGGATGATTCGGCCCGCCCCGACAGGGATGCAAACGAAGCAGCGTCGGCAGCCGACGCAATCTACGATCCTGAATTCGCGGACGCGGACTCAAAGCAGAGCCTGCGCAGGGGGACTCGCAAAGCCAACACAGCACGAGCCGTTGTCGCGCATAGCCACACGCCTGCCAAGCCTTTGAGCATCCCGACGGAGCGACGCGTCCTTTTTCAGTGAGCGTTCAAATGCCTTGAACAGCCCTTTAAGGACCACACGAGCGCCCGGCTGAATCGCGTAATACATCCACTTGCCTTCCTTGCGCGCCGATACCAAGCCTGCGTCCCGAATGACCTGCAAATGCGTGGACAACGTGGATTGAGTGACCCCCAGCGAGTCGCAGAGTTCGCACACGCACAGCTCGCGCTCCAGCAGCGCAGCCACTATCCGCACCCTTGTCGAGTCTGCCAGCGACTTTGCGGTCTTAACCAAGTCATCCATTTCCATATCATATCGGTAAGTGCCGATATGTTGTCAATCCTGATTCACCCATCGCTGAAAGCTTAATGCCTCCTGTTTGGAAACTTGCTCGCAATAATCGCCGCGACCAACTCGCGGTTAGGAGTCGCAGTCGCACGAGCGGCAACCGCTGCCAGCCTGAATCGGTGGGCACCTCACTGAACCGTAGGTGCAGAAGACGCAGCAATGGCTAGGCTTGGGTCTGAGGCGGGCACCGCAGCCGCGGCAGTCCCAAAAGCACAGGCAAGCATCAGTCGGCATAACTTCACGGCTCTGTTTGCCGCAATGCGGGCAAGTGAGCACCGCTTCGACCACGATAGGTGTTTCGGCCTCGCCAACACAGCGGTTTGCATTCACGCGATCCACGATTTCCTCACCCAAGGTCTTTGGCCGACTTGGCACCCCGGTTGGCCAGCCACTCAACCAACGCCCCAGCCTCGCTTCGACGCGCGGCGTCCATCGGCGTGAGACCATCGTATCCGATCCAATTGAGGGCTGCGCCTCGCGCGAGAAGAAACTCCGCCGCTTCGCGCTGACTACCGTGGCAAGCGCACCAGAAGGCGTGGGTAATTCCGTTTGGTGGTGGAACGTCTGGTCGCGGGGGACGGGGCAACCACGGAGCCAACGCGGATGGACCGTCGTCCGCGAAATGCTTCTCCACACGATCCATCAGGCCCAGCGCATCCGCCTGCCAGAGTGTCGTACGTGCTCCCCGCTCGACCAACCGCCGCGCTGTCTTCCATTGCCCGAACGCTACCGCATCAGCCAGCGGTGCGCCGCCGCCAATCACGGCGCCCGGCGCTTCGATGTCAGCGCCAGCATCGAGAAGAGCATCCAGCACCGCAACGTCATCGCTGCTTGCGGCCCAATGGAGCGGCGTCTCCGTATGCGGACCGGTGAACCGCGCGTTGACTTCCGCGCCAGCCGCGATCAGCGCGACCATGGTTCTTGCGCCGTTTGGAAAATGTCCGGGCCAGTCAGTTGCCACATGCAACAGCGATCGCGACATCCCCTTGCAGTCATCCGGGTCGGAATCCTGCTCTTGCTCGTCGCTCGACCCGTGATCGTTTGCGCGGCCGATGTGACCGCCAAGGTGATTGATCGGCTTGGTCGCCCGGTTGCCAATGCCGTGATCGATATTCACTGGCTGAAGTCAGTCTCCAAGGACGACGTGCGTAAGATCGATTTGGTGAAGTTGGTTTCGGACCGCGACGGCATTGTCAAGGGGACGTACGACGAGGCGTCAGTTCCGAAAGACGAAGACATTTGGGTTGAAGTTTCCAAGACAGGGTACAGTGGCTACAGCACGACCGGCTTGCGGCCAGAGTTCGTATTGGACCGCGAGTTTGGAGCTGCCGACGTCCGCCGGATCGCCGGTCTCGAAGGGGAGACGCAGATCAATCAGTTCCGGGAATTGCTAGCTGGAGATTTCGAAAACTCCGGATCAGGACTCGATGAACTAGTGTTTGTTCAGGAGCACAGGTTCCGGTCCGGATTGCGAGCACTGGTCAGCAACCCCAAAGTTGGTACAGCGGCAGGCCAGATACTCGCGTTCATCGGCGTTCCGGATGACCTACTGCTTTTCCTTGATCATGTTCCAGCGCCGAAGAGAGAGCTTTTCGAGGATCGTTGGGCTTACGGTGTTGTCTGCGCTCTCCTCGAGCCCGCCACCGAGAGAGAGTGGACCTTCCTGCGCAACTGCGCGGTGAACGACTATGACGATCTCTGGGTAGACGCCGGTGCGATCAGGACCCTGAAACTGATTGCCTCCCCCAAAAGCAAGCAGGTTCTGGAAGAGGTCGGGCGAAAGAACAAGGATCGTGCTGCTTCCATTGAAGCCGCCATCAAATACATTGAGTCGGTACCAGCGCCATTGTCGGATGAGGATATTGTCGTCGCAGGCAGGAAGGTGGCACAGGTGATCAAGATCGGCAAATGGCAAGGGAACAAGCCGCCTCAATACAACGAGAAGAAGGACAAAGCGTTGGTCGCATGTGAGTTCATCGCGGGGAGGGACCTGCTTGTCCACACAGCGACGTTCCACAAGGTGGATGGCAACTGGAGGCTGCGCGGGGTGCGCGAGACGATGCAGGCGCTTCTTGCACGGGAACCCGAAACAGATGCCAAGCCGGACAAGAGCAAATGACTCGGGATTTCCGCCAACAAGACGGTGCAGCGAACGGGAGCCAGCTGTTTCGCTCAGGAACCAATCCAACGTCAGCGGCGGCTGGCTCCTGTCGCTGATTTGCGTTCGGCGAAAAAGACAATGAAAGTGCCGGGTCTCCGAAGCGGGTACGACGAGGTTGGCGGTATCGTCTATTTCGGTCGGATGCTCGACAAGATCCGGCTCAAAGCGCGTGGAGCATTGCCCGCGGACTACAACACAGGCACGAAGGAATGGTACGACTTCGACTCTCGTTGCACTCGGTTCCTCAAGGTCAAATACGGTGCTTTGAAAGAGCGTACGTTGCGGAGTGGTTCCGATCTCCAAATTCTGCGCTGGTGCTTCAGGAATGGGCGAAAGCCCAGCAAAGAGGAGATTGAGATTTGGAATACGTTTATGAAGAAGCGTGGTTGGCGGGATGGAAGCAGCGAAGGCTTGGCCGCAGATAAGCGCGCGGCGGGGTTGGCAGCGAGATCCGATATCGTCACGTGGTTCGACTTGTTTGATGCCGATGAGCAGCGCCCGAATGCCTAACGACGCTCGACCGAATGACGGGGAGCGCGGTTGTCAGCGTGTGCTCAAAGAGGCGCAGAAACGTGGAGTGAGATGGCATCTTGCTATTGATTTCTAAGCATAAACGCGAACCACCGCGTCGCAGAATAAAGGTTAGCTGCCGGATTCACCATGAAGCGCGAAGAACTCATTGGTAACTGGAAATCGAGCAAGTTCTCCGAATGGATGCATCTGAACTCAGACGGAACCGGCGTTCATGAAAAGCGAGCGGCTGATGGCACGGTCGACAGCTTGACTGCAACATGGCAGTACGCGGACGATACCCACTGGAAATTCAAAGTCGTCATTCCACCTGAACCTGATACTCCGGGTCTGGAAGCTGGGGCCATTGACGTTTCGGACTTTGAGGTGATCTCGTTTTCGCGGGAGCGGATGGAGGTGGCGCTCTTCGATTACGAATCCACATTCATTTACGAGAGAGTATGAATTGGTCCGCTAAAGATGCAATTTTCCGGCGGCTCAGCGCAGAAAACCTTACTCGCGGTGTTGGCAGCCGACTTGCTGTTAGAGCGTTTTGGCAAAAACTGGAATGGATAAATGAAGTGACACTCCACGCGAGCCAACAGCACGAACCGAAGAGGGGCGTACACCGTCGCTCCGCTCTAGCGCGTGTTGGGGGCGGTTATTGCGCTCGCGGTGTTGGTTCTGCGAGCGGTGGCGGGTTCTGCTCCGCTGCCATGAATGTGATACAAACTTGGATTCAGGTCGCGCTGGCGGCTGCCCTGGTCAGTGGGTGCGCCTCAGGACGTCTTGCTGAACAAGCGGTAACTGTTCCTGTTCCACACGGCCGCAACGGCGAACCGGTCTTCCACGATGAGCAAATCAAAGACGAGTTGGCCCGAGCCGGCGTGAAATTCGTTCAAACGGGAGAAGCTCCCCAAATGAACGTGCTGCAATCGCAATTGAAGCGAACCCATTGCGCGCTTGCATTGCCGAAGCAAAGGGGCCGCAAGCTCAGCGTCGAAGAGATCAACAAACGCGGATGTGATGGCGTGGTGGTGATCGGTTCTTTGTATCAATGCGGGGAGTGCAATTTCTGGCACCTCTTGACGAACACCGGATTCATTCTTACCGAGTCCGGCGCGATCGTGACATGCTATCATGTCGTGAACAGGCCAACTCACAAAGTGTTCCTGGTGATGACCAGCGACGGCCACATCTATCCCGTCAAGGAAGTGCTGGCCGCAAATGAATCAACCGATGTCGCAATCCTACGCATCGAAGGCTCGCATTTGAAGCCGGTATCACTCTCCACACAGGCTCGGGTCGGCTCTCGCGTGTTCGTGATTGGCCATCCCGAACAGCACTTTTATTCATTCACCGAAGGGATTGTATCCCGCTATTTCACCGGCCAGAAGGAGACCGGCGACGCGACGATGATGTCGATCACTGCGGACTTTGCGCCCGGTTCCAGTGGTTGCCCGGTCTTCAACGAATTCGGTTCTGTCGTGGGAATGGCCGATAACATCGTCTCCACAGTTCTGGACGAAGACGCCACTCCGGCCAGGCCGGCAATTGTCTTCAAACACTGTCGTCCCGCCGAAGCGATTCTAAATCTGATTCAGCCAGGCCATTCCGCCGACGAATGGGCGCCCATTGTCTCGTCTAATGATCAGCTGAGGCACAGCCGCTGACGGGCGGCGTGACCGAAGTCGGCGACGTTGAGTTTCCGGTGACTCGCCACTCATTTTTCGAGATCAAGCATTTGATAATACAGAAAGCCGTTCTCATATTTCGCTGTCTCCCACCAATTAAAGTGGTGAGAAATGAGTGTGCCGCCAACATCAGGAAGCGGATCCCATCGCTTGTCTGGACCCCGCTTCCATCGCAACGCCTCTAAGTTTTGAGCATACTCATTGTCCTCCGTATGAGGTATCAACTTCAATCTCTCTGTCGCCGCGACGAATTCTGACTCTGTAACCTTTGCTTTCAACTTAACCCGGACGTTTCCCTCATACTCAGAGCTGTAAACCACCTGGCTCGGATCGGACAACCACTGAGGCTCAAACGTGCCTGCTGAGCGACAGCCACAAAGAAGGGCGAGCAGTGTGAAGAAAGAAAGCGAGAATTGCTTCATGGGCAGCGCGTGGTGAATGGCGAACGCGGAAGATGAGCGACCAGTAAAGTCGCCAGACCATAACATCTGTCTGGATCTCATTTATGGAGGGCGCCGGTCAATTCATTCTCGGTGAATTTGATGTTCGAATCGACGCCATCGTCCCGCAGGATTTTCGAGGCGACCAGTCGTGAAACCGGTGCAAGGATGCTGAAATGATCCGCACCCTTGACCGCGTGAAAGTGGACCAAGGGATTTCTGGATGCACGCGACAACGCCATGACCGAATTGATGTTGCTTCGCTTCTCGGTTCCTTCGAATACGAAGGTCGGATTGCGAATCGTCTGCAACCACTTTATCGGCGCCCGCAGGTCCACTTCCTTGCCATTGGAGTTGTCGAAGGGGAGATACTTTGAGCCGTAGCTGCTCGCGTCTTCCACCGGACCGAAGGCGAAAACCGCGCGGAAGCGGTCCGTGGACTCCGCCACCAAAAGCGCCAAGGTTCCACCGGTGCTGTGACCACCGAGATAGATCCGCTTCGGATCGACGTAATCCAGCTTTGCCAGGTATTCGGAGGCACCGAGGACATCATCCACTTCCCCGTAGAAACCTTCGATGAAGCCGGGGTTCTTGTTTCCACCCCGCAGCGATGGATACATCATGATGATCCCGGCCTCCCGGAACGCGCTGGCTGACTGGTCGTTTTCGGGCGGCCCCTGCTCCCAGGCGGTCTCTCCGATGCTGTTGCTGAAACCGCCGAATAGCCAGATAACGGACGGGTGCTTCTTCCCGTCCTGCGGCGATACGCTCACATAGGCCGCCAGTTTGCCCGCTGGAGAATCATATTTCACCACCCGGAAGAACCGCGGCGGAGGATCGGGAACCGGCTCGTCAGCCTTCTGCTTGCGGACCAGTTGCGTGGCAAACCCACGGCGGGCTTCCTGTAACGAAGTGGTGGACTCCCTCTGTTCCGCACCGAGCAATTGGATGAGTGCTGACACGGTGAGGATTGCACTGATGGAACCCCTGCAAACTGGACGATTGACTCTTTTCACTCCTTCAGGCTGCCAGAAAGGTGAAGCAAAATGAAGAGTTCATCGCAGCATCACTAGCTGCCATGATTTCGGCTTTCTTTGATCTTGGTTCGATGCAGAAAACGTTGCCGAGGTTGGCTTGGATGACCCCGTGATGAGCCGGGTAAACAGCTAAAGTGGCCGTTCCCGGCTCTGACAACGGAGAAAAACCAAATGAACAACGAAAGACGGGAGTTACTCAACCTAAGAAATCTCCCAGCACGTCTGGAGGTTGAGGAAGCCGGCTGGTATCTCAGTTCGCTGCGCACGCCATTCCGATCCTCATCCGCGCGGGTCTTCTCAACGAAAACCTCGTCCCCATGGGAGCTTTATTTTCCAGCCATCTTCGATTCCAACTGCGCGAACCGCCTCATCAGTTTTCCTCCATCCATTCCAACTCGCGTGCACGGCACTGAGCAAAACACCAGTCAAATTGCTCCTGCTCTTAGCGATGCGATGTCATTTTTGCCAACCACACGTGCCAAAAGAGTGTCGACTCCAACCGTTTTGCAAGCAGAACGCACGCCCTGCGTCCTAGAACGAAAGGCCGCCCATGTGAATCGTCAAGGTGTGTCGGCTGCGAGATGCCGATAAGGTGGAACGGTACGCAGTCTCAAATCCTCGACGGGACCGCCGATGGTGAAGTGGTACAGGCTCTGCCAATCGTGACTGGTCAGACCGAGTGCGCGGTGCAGCACCTCATCGAAGTAGCAGCCAATGCCGGTGCCGCGAGCACCGGCAGCCTCGGCAGCCAGATACAGGGCCTGGCCGATCATTCCAGCTTCCCAAAACAATTCCCGGTAGGCTCCTGCGCCGCTCTGCCGCAAGACCGACTCGAACCGCGCCAGCATGCCAAGGCTGAACGCACCGTCGGCAGCAATATCCTGGTGGCAGCAGAGAGTCCGCGCGAAATCACGCAGATCCCCCCGACCCAGCCGATATAGCGGTGTCGTGTTGGCCGAACCCGTCACGGCTTCCCAATTGAGCTTCGCGCCAAAACCCTGGCGCAAAGAATCCGCATCAGCCGGAGTGCGCAGCCAAAGGTACAAGCCGGGTTCGAGTCCTGTGACTCGATGCACCATCAACACTAGATGCAAACGTGGTGGAAACGGCCAAGCATCAAAGGGCGGCGTGAAGGTCCGCGGCAGGGTGGTGTCTAGAATGGCCAGAAAGCTCTCCCGCGAGATATTGGTGACACCGTCGAAGTGCACGGCGCTGCGTCGTTGGCGAATCAATTTGCCTGCGGAGTGCAAGCAGGCGGGGGGCGACGGTGGGGACCAAGCGATAAACGCACCGGTTTCGGGATTTTTCGCACGCATCGCTTTTCTTTCCGAGGACACAATGGCTTGATCGATCACCGGCCACTCGACGTGGAAATGGCTCAACCGATTGGCGCGTCCGAACCATTCGATGGCAGTGTCCGCGGCTTGTGATAAAATCGCGGAGGCCGCTTCGTTCACGTTCACCTGGACGAGCAATTCTGGAGTTTCTTGTTCCGCTTCTTCAAAATCCTCTACGCGGTCCAATCCGAGCAACCGGGCCAGGTGCGTGGCATTCCATTCCGGCAAGAGTTCCACCCCCCAGCCCAGTGCGGCGGCTGCGAAACGAAGCGCTGCGAGTGCGTGCCCCACGTCGTGCTGGCAATAGCGGAAGGCCCGTTCGCCGTATTTCCACGCCTCGCGCCAGGTGATGGAGGTCAAACCAACATGGAATCCAACCGCTTTCGGTTTTCCTTCTTGCGGCCAGCGCGCGCGTTGTTCCAGCGCGTGATGCAGTGGCGCATAGTGATAGACGCCAGCACCACCTGGCAAGCCTTGGAGGCCAGACAGGATGGCGTAGGCCTCCGTCGGATGCAGGTTGCCACTGGAAGGGTTCATTCGCAGATACCAACTCGAAGTGGCAATCTCCTTTCGCGCCGAAAGACCCAGCGACAACTCGAGGTACAAGCTCAGCCGTTCAAGCGTGAGCGGTTGGGGCGTTACTGTCGCCGCGCCGAACAAGGCAGCCGCAGGGGGCGTGTCGTCGAGACCTGCCCGCGGCAACACAAACGCCGGTGCTCCATTGAAGCGGCGAAACGGGTCTGGCTGATTCGCCCAGTCAAGGCCGCCCGGTCCATTGGCGTAACGCTCGGGATGATGCTTGGTCCGGTCGTGGTAGGCTATGATGTCATCGAGCCCATCATGTCTAAAGGCGCTATTGGGCGTGGTTGCTTTCAAATGGCATAAAGAATCTCCGCACCATAAAAGATCAGTTGCCAGTTGTAGAGGCCGGGGTCGGGAGGGCCACAAATAGCCACCACCTCACCAAGG
>Ga0066665_10001267_pt1 | contig 11587 bp, 10 predicted proteins | sample GraSoiAngelo_114_FD_75175 | JGI IMG/M metagenome (GOLD analysis project Ga0066665, IMG submission 75175) | Grasslands soil microbial communities from the Angelo Coastal Reserve, California, USA - 14_0903_13_40cm | ecosystem: Environmental > Terrestrial > Soil > Grasslands | place: USA...
GCCCGCCCCGACCTTGCCGCCCGACCACAGGAGCTGCGTCGCCTGGAGCTGGACGTTCCACACGTTCGGAGCGCCGAACGGGGTGTTCTGAAACAGCTTCGCGATGGAGCTCGTGTCGGCCACCGCACCCTGGTAGATCGAGGCGAACTGCCGCGTATAGATGAGCGAGCCGGTGATCTGCGGCAGCGCGGACGACAAGGCCTCACGCACCTGGCCGTTCGCCTCGAGCACCCCCGCTCGGGCCACGCGCATGGCGAAGCCTTGGTCGAGGGCACGGTGAATCGCTTCGTCGAGCGTGAGGCGCAACGTGTCGCCGGGTGCCTGGGCCGCGGCCGGCCGGAGCGCCGCGAGAGCGAAGAGTATGGTTACGATCGCGCGCGTCACTTGTCCCCCCTTCCATCTGCGAGGCCGTCGATCACGAGGGTCAGCCGCTTGCGGAGCTCCTCCTGCAGGCGGAAGGGGGGCTCGGGCTGGTCGAGCCACATCATGATCGTGCCGTGGTAGACGTCGGCGAGCACGTGGTGGACGCGCTCGGGCGCGACGTCGCCCCGCAGCTCGCCCTTGGCCTGGAGCTGGCGCACCACGTGCTCGCCCAGCGCGTCCCACCGGCGACACACGGCGTCGTCGGGGTCGTGCATGGAACGGGTCCACTCCATGGCCATGTGCTTGGACAGCTCGCGGTCCGCTTCGTAGAAGCTCGCGACCTCGATGAACAGGTCGCGGACCTTGGGCCAGGCGGGCAGGCCCTTGGCGAGGATCTCGCCCAGCTTCTGCTCGGCTTCGCCCACCCACTGCTCGGAGAGGTAGCCGAACACCGCTTCTTTGCGGGGGAAGTAATTGAAGAACGTGCCTTTGGCGACGTCGGCGCGGTCGCAGATCTCTTCGACGGTGGTGGCCGCGACGCCCCGCTTGCGGAACAGGGCCAAGGCGGCCTCGACAATCCGCTCCTTGGTTTCCTCTTTCTTGCGCTCGCGCCGCGAAACTTCCAATTCTGGAGTCACTTAGCACCTGTACTGAGACTAATTATGACTGAGGTCAACTTTGGAGTAAGGACAATATTGCACTGGCTCCGGTACGTCAAGCCCCGTCGAAAAGTTTCTGGGGCTGGTCGTGAAGCCCTGCTGAAGTGGGGCTGAGGATTTCGTGCGGTCGCGCCATCGTCTGGCGATGGGCTGGGCGTGACAGAGACGGTAGGTCTAGAAAAAAATCAACGTGATGGCGACGAACAGCGGCAGCAGAATCCCACAGCTGTAGGCCATGTACCCGAAGAACGAGGGCATCTTGATCCCGTTCTCCTCGGCTATGGCCTTGACCATGAAATTGGGCGCGTTCCCGATGTAGGTGTTCGCGCCCATGAACACCGCCCCCGTGGAAATCGCGGCGAGCAGGCGCGCCGCGCCGGGATCGAGCGCCAGCGCACCGATAAAGCGCCCCTGCGCCGGCACGCCTTCGAGACCGGCCGCGCTGGCGACGAAGGCCAGGTAGGTCGGAGCGTTGTCGAGCACGCTCGACAGCGCGCCCGCCGTCCAGAAGAACTCCCAGGGCTGGGTCACCCCGAACCGCATGCCCAATACCGTGCGCGCCCCCTCGCTCCAGCCGTTGAGGATCTCGAGCACGGGCGCCATCGTCACGAAGATCCCCGCGAACAGCACCGCCACCTCGATGATCGGGCCGAACGTGAACGCGTTGCGCTCGCGGTTCTCGCTCGGCGTCGCGCCGTAGGCGGTGAGAGCGAACGCCACGAGGACGACCTCCTGAGTTCCCGCGGCCCAGGGCCGTCCCGCGGCCGCGGCCTTACCGGCGGCGATGATCGTCAGGAGCACGGCGCCGAGCGCGGCCACGGAGACCCCGCCCCGGACCCGCAACGGCTCGTGCACCATGACCTGCTCGAGCTGCGAGCCGGGGCGCTGCCGCTCTTCGCGGTCCAGGGCCCACTGATCCCACACGTTGAAGATGACGAGCAGCGAGGCCGTCATGGTGAGCCACTGCGGCCACAGCCGCAGGGTCCACTCGAACGGCACCCCCTTCAGGAAGCCGAGCAGGAGGGGCGGATCGCCCACGGGGGTGAGCAGGCCACCACAGTTCGAGACGAGAAAGATGAAGAAGATGACGATGTGCGCCGTGCGCTGCCGGCTCCTGTTTGCCCGCAACAACGGCCGGATCAGCAGGACCGAGGCCCCAGTGGTGCCCAGGAGGTTCGCGAGCACCGCTCCCAGTCCTAGCATCCCCGTGTTCACGAGCGGCGTGCCCGAGAGGGAGCCCTGGATGTGGATGCCACCGGTGATCACGAACAGAGCGCCGATCACGATGATGAACCCGACGTAGTCGTGGATCTTGTCCGCCAACACCACCCGGCCGGGCTCCCCCAACGCGATCCCCAGCTGCCACAGCACCGGGAGCGAGAGCGCGACCGCGACGATGGCCTTGTTGCCGTTCGGATGCCACCAGCGAGGGGCGACGAGCGGCAGCACGGCGATCGCCGCGAGCAACGCCACGAACGGCAGGGCGCTCGCGAGTGGGAGTTGGGCCCCCAGCATGGGGCCGGACACTAGGCCGCACGGGCGGGACGGTCAAGCCTGACGCGGCCAAGCCTCCCGCGGGACGCTCCAACCACTTACCATTCACATGGCGCAGCGATTGTTCGCGCCCCCTGCCGGGAGCGGTCCATCCCCTTCGGTGGACCGAGGCGTTGCCCAAACGGCCCCCCCGCGGCGGTTCCTCCACCAATGGGTGTGTGTCATGACGGACCTCACGACCGAAATCCTGGCGCTCAAGGCCGAGCGGCGGGCCGCGATCCTGGCCCACAACTACCAGCGACCTGAGATCCAGGACGTGGCCGACGTGGTCGCCGACTCGCTCCGGATGGCGCGGCGCGCCAGCGAGCTCGATGCGCCGCTGCTCGTCATCTGCGGCGTCCACTTCATGGCCGAGACGGCCGCCATCGCCAATCCCGACAAGCGCGTGCTCATCCCCGACCCGGATGCCGGGTGCTCGCTCGCCGCCACCATCGAGGCGCAAGACGTGCGCGCTTGGCGCGCCACGCATCCCGACGGTTTGGTCGTCGCCTACGTGAACTGCAGCGCCGCCGTGAAGGCCGAGGCCGACTACTGCTGCACCTCGGGCAACGCCGTGGCGGTCGTGCAGGCACTGCCGCCCGACGTCCCGGTACTGTTCGTGCCGGACTTCTTCCTGGGGAGCCACGTGCGCCGCGTGACGGGGCGCCCCATCGAGGTCTGGATGGGGGAGTGTCACGTGCACGCGGCGCTCGGCCCCGGAGACGTGGAGGCTAAGCGGCGCGAGCACCCGGATGCCGAATTCCTGGTGCATCCCGAGTGCGGCTGCGTGACGAGCACCATGTATTCCGCGGCGGCGGACGGCGACGTCGCCGCCGGCCGTACCCACATCGTCTCGACCGAGGAAATGACGCGGCGGGCGCGGACCTCGCCGGCGCGACGCTTCGTGGTCGCGACCGAGACGGGCGTGCTGTATCGGCTGCGCCGCGAGAACCCCGACAAGGAGTTCTACCCGCTGGCGGAGTCGGCCGAGTGCCGCTTCATGAAACAGATCACGCTCGAGAAGCTGCGCGACTCACTGCGCGACCTGAAGCACGAGGTGACCGTGCCCGCCGCCGTTGCCGGGCGGGCGCGGCGTGCGATCGACCGGATGCTGGCGATTGGCTGAGTCGCCGCACCGCGACGCTGTCCGCCTGGCCCTGGAGGAAGACCGCGCCGCGGACGACGTCACCACCGCTCTGCTCGGCGCCGCAGCCCGACGGCCCGCGTGCGCCCAGTTCGTCGCCGAGGGCCGCTTCGTGGTCGCGGGCCTCCCGATCGTCGCGCTCGTGTACGCGGAGCTCGACCCCGAGGCCCGCGTCGAAGCGCTGTGCGCCGACGGAGCATGGGTGACGGCGGGTGCCGTGCTCGCACGCGCCGGGGCGAGCGCGGCAACGTTACTCTCGGGCGAGCGGGTCGCTCTCAACTTCCTGCAACGCCTGTCGGGCATCGCGACCGTCACACGTCGCGTGGTCGAAGCCGTCGAGGGAACACGCTCGCGGATCACGCACACGCGCAAGACCACGCCGGGCCTGCGCGCGCTCGAGACCTATGCGGTGACGGTGGGCGGGGGGGTGGAGAATCGCCACTCGCTCGCCGGTGCCGTGCTCTGGAAGGACAACCACTGGACGTTGCTCGGGTCGGGAGATCTTGCCCGGGCGCTGCGGGCGGCCCCATCCGGACTGCCGGTGGTCGTCGAGGTCGAGAACGAGGCGCAGCTCGAGCGGGCCCTCGCCGCCGGCGTGCGCCACATCCTGGTCGATAATCAGCCGCCCGAGCGTGTAGCCGCGTGGGTGCGACGTGCCGGGCCGGACGTGACGGTCCAGGCGTCGGGCGGCATCACGCCCGAGACGGCGCGCGCCTACGCGGAGGCGGGAGCCCACTTGATCTCGATGGGCGCCCTCACCCACTCCGCGCCCGCCGCGCCGATCCGGGTGGATATGCTCCCTGGGGTCGACTGACCCCGGGCGCGAGCCCGGGGTTTAAGCAGACCGGCCTTTCTTCCGGTCCGCACCCTCCTCGTGCTGCGGCTGCTGCGTGGCGATATAGGTGACGGCGTCCCACGCGTTGTGAATGCCGATGAACAGCAGGAACAGCGCCGTCCCGCCAATGACCAGCAGCGTGCGCGGCGGATCGCGCTGCAACACGACCGCCGCCACCAGCAGCGTCACGTAAGCGACGAGTGGAAAGGCGCAGTGCCACAGCCAGTCTTCCAGCACCGGTACATAGCGCAACGGCCTGAGCGCCCGCCGGATGACGACCGCCATGTACACGATCCCCGCCACGCCGACGGCCTCGAGGGCCAGTCCCGCGTTCGAGACCGCGCCCCAGGGCACGCTCAGGATCGCCGAGATGAGCAGCGCGGCGCAGAAGTGGACGACCGTCGGCGTGCCGAACGCACCCACCTCCGGGCCGATGGAGCGCGCCTCGGCCCCGAGCACCACCACCACGAACTGTAGACCCGTCAACGCCGCGGCCGACGAGCCCACAATGACGTAGAAATTCTCCCACGCGGCGAACGGCGACAGGGCGGCTGGTTCCACGATGGATCTCCCTTTCTCGGGTGAGCGGCTCGACCCGCGCATTTCAGTGCGCGCCCGCAACAGCGATCGTCGTCCTCGAGCGGTGGCGCGGCGCGGGCGCGTCGGGTATGCGGGCGACAACTGTCGTGACCGACGCGCAGCGGCGCGGTGCCGCAACGCCAATCGTATCTCTCGGTCCTTCAACGTATTCGTTCTGCCACTGTCGCTGGCACTGCCCTTGCCTCCCTGCTCGGTCGCGCAGTGTGTGACACGAACCGTACACTGGCGGGAATCGTCAACAGAGAGGGCAGAACGCCCATGATGCGAGAACACGGAAACCTGATCGTCTGGCCGAGCCTCATTGCGGCCGGACTGCTGGCCGTGGCGTGTAGCGACCAGCCGAACGTCAACATGGCGCCGCAGAAGCCGAACTTCTGGGCGTCGCCACCCCCGGCGCAGTGTCCCACCGGGAAGTGGACGGGCGGTGGGCGTATCGACCCCACAGGCATGCGGACGGCAGCAAACTACGATAACGTCGATGAACCTTCACCAACTGGGGACCCACCCCCAGCTCCGGATCCGGCCCCCTACTTCACCGGGAAGTTTACGTTCGGGTTCAACGTCTTCTTGGCGACGAACGCGGCCAATCGGTGCTTCGTGCAGAAGGGCGAGATCGAAGTCAACGGTCACCCCTTTAAGGTCGCGTGGCACGTTTCGATCCACGATGGGGTCGACAGCTTCAGCGGTGACAGCGTATTCGCCAATGTGTTCGCCGATAACTCGGGAAGGGGCTTTTGTCTCGTGGTGGGGACCGCCGACGCCTTTATGACGGCGCGCGTCAACCCGGGAGACGGCCGCGAAACGGCGCAATTCGAGGTCTGCGACAACGATCGTGGCAAACCGCAGAACAGCCGCACGGATGCGATGCGCTGGCGGGCCACTCCCTTTCATTCGGGAGAAACGGGTCCCACCGGGGACACGGGCCTGACGTACTTGAGAGGCGGCAACATCGTGGAGCACGGGTCGTGAAGGGACCGCACCATCCAAGGGCAGAGGACTTTAGGAATCCTAAGGAAGGAGCGAAGTGATGAACGGCAAGAGCATGCATTGGGTGAACCGCCTCGCGGCCCTCGGGCTCGTCGTCGGGCTCGTGGCCGGGCTCGCAACGGCGGGTAGCGCCCAATCGGTGGGCGGCCAGGCGTACAGCACGTACGTCAACACGCCGCTCGGCTCCAGTGGTCAGTCGCCGCTGGCGGTGCTGCCGGCTGTTACGGGCACCGACGGCGCCGAAGCGGACGCCGAAGGAAGTGCGCTGAACGTAGCGGGCGCCCTGTCGGGCGATTTCCTCAACAGCATCACGTCGGGCCAAATCGGGCCGGCAGAGGCGGGCGCGCAGAGCACGTCGAGCGCGGCGAGCGTGAACATTCTGAACGGGCTGATCACGGCGGATGAAGTGGTCGCCAACGTCATGAGCAGTGCCGGCCAAAGCGGTGCGGTCAGCGACGCCGCCGGATCGACGTTCACGAACCTCACGGTGGCCGGCCGGTCGCTCTCCGGCGATCAGGCGGTGGCTCCGAATACGAACGTCAGTTTGCCCGGGGTCGGCTATGTGGTGCTGAACGAGCAGATCCCCACCGGTGACGGTGTGACGAGCAGCGGCCTGACCGTGAACATGATCCACGTGTACCTGCAGAGCATCACGGGTGGGACCGTGGACCCCCTCACGGGCCAGGTGATCGGCGGTATCACGACGACCACCGGCGAGATCATCGTCGGGTCCGCGACGAGCTCGGTCGGTCCCTGAAACGAGGGGTGGTCCTTCGATCGTAGTGGGAGCCGTCCGGCTTGCCGGACGGCTCTTTGCATTCCCGGCCGAGACTCGCGCTACCTTTAGGATCAACGCCCATGCCCACCACCTTTACCCGCTTCCCGAGCCCGCTCGGCGAGCTGGTCCTCACGGCCTCCGATACCGCACTAAAGGGAATGTTCTTTCCCCTGCCCCGCAACCGCGTGACACCCGAGGAGCAGCCGGAGTGGGTGGAAGACGACGGCGGCGGGCCCGCGGGCGCGTTGCTCGCTCGCGTCCGCCGGCAATTGATGGAGTACTTCGACGGGACGCGCACCAGCTTCGACCTGCCCCTCGACGCCGCCGGATCGGCGTTCGAGCGACGTGTCTGGGATCTGCTGCGCACCGTCCCGTACGGGGCCACCACCAGCTACGGCGAGCTGGCGCGCCGGCTCGGCGATCCGCGCGCGACGCGCGCGGTGGGCGCCGCCAACGGTAAGAACCCCATCCCCATTATTGTCCCTTGCCACCGCGTGGTCGGGGCGCGCGGCGAGCTCACGGGGTTCGGCGGCGGTCTGGACCGCAAGCGCTGGCTGCTCGAGCACGAGGGCGCGCTGCTGCGGCTGGGCACAGCGTAGCGCAAACCAACTGACCCCGGGCGCAAGCCCGGGGATGCCTCTGGCCAGGAGCCCTGCATGCCCGTCAAACGCAAGCCGCGGCGCACCGATCCCCACCGCGCCCTGCGCGACCACGTGCTCGAGCTGCTGCGCGGCGGTCATGCCCATGTCACGCTCCGGGAGGCGATCGGCGATTGGCCGGTCGCGCTCCGGGGCACGCGGCCCGCGGGACAGCCCTTCACGCCGTGGCGGCTGCTCGAGCACGTCCGCATCTCGCAATGGGATATCGTCGAGTTCACGAAGAGCGCGGAGCACATCTCCCCGAAGTGGCCCGCGGGCTACTGGCCCGAGCAAGACGCCCCGCCCGAGGCGGCCGCCTGGGACACGAGCGTGACCCAGGTGGAGCGGGACCTGCGCACCATGGAGCGCCTCGTGGCCGACCCGAAGACCGACTTGTTCGCCCGCATCCCACACGGCACCGGCCAAACCGTGCTGCGCGAAGCGTTGGTGCTCGCCGACCACAACGCGTACCATCTCGGCCAGCTCGTGCTGCTGCGACGGCTGCTCGGCGCCTGGAAGAAAGACTAGGGCTCGCTCAATCGACCGCCGCGGCGTGTACTTCCAGTCCGATTTCCTCGAGGAACGTGCTTCCCCCCGCCTCCATTCCGGACCGGCGCTCGACCCGCGTCAGGACCAGCCGCTCCCGCGCCCGGGTCATCCCAACATACAGCAGACGCCGCGCCTCCTCGATCTCGGCCTGCCGCTTCTCGGTCGACTCGCGGTAGCCCGGGATCTGGTAGTCCTCGACTCCCAGGATGTACACCCGCGAGAACTCCAGGCCCTTGGTCGAGTGCAGCGTGAGGAGGTTGACGCGATCGGGCGCGACCTCGATGCCCTCCGACGTGGAGAGCGCCACCCGCTCGAGCAGCCGGTCGATGCCGTCGGAGAGCGTGGCCGAGGAATCGCCCTCGATCAGCGCCCGCAAGCGGGCGAGCGCGGCGGGATAGCGTTGGGCCGGGTCGGGCTCGGCGCGGAGGCGCGTCATGAGCGCGCGCCCCCCGAGCCGCTCAATCACCGCCTCGACCGACGGCGCCGCGGTCCCGGTACGCTCGCGCTCCATCTCGTAGAACTCCAGCGCCTCGCTGTACCGGCCCAGCGTGTAAAACTTGGCGAGCTGGAACAGCAGGTCCCGCTCCTCGTTCCCCGCCTGTTGCTCCAGCGCCAGGGCCAGGCCGAGGTAGTCGAGCAGGTTGACGAGCACCGCCTTGCGCGCGCGAATCGCGCGCCGCCGCTCGAGCTCGAGATACACCCGGGCCAGCGTGACCGCGTCGTCCAGCGCATGGTGCGCCCGCCCGACGTCAATCCCGAAACGGCGTGCGATGTCCTCCTGCCGGGGACTGTCCTGCGAGAGGGATCGCGCGAGCGGATAGGTGTCGTAGAACACGAGTGTGTCGACGCCTTCGAGCCCCGCGGCGAGCCGCCGCAGCACCGGCACGTCGAAGCGCTGGCCGTTGTGCGCGATCAGCACGTCGTCGCCCACAAAGGCGCGAAACTCCGGCCACACCTGTGCGAACGAGCGCGCGTCCCGCAGGTCGCCGTCGGTGTACCCATGGATCGCGCTGGCTCGCGACGAGATCGGTTGGTACGGCTGGACGAGCGTGTGAAACCGGTCCACGATCTCGCCCTTCACCACGCGGGCGGCTCCGATTTCGACCACGCCGCATGTCGCCACGTCGTTGTCCGTGGTCTCGAAATCGAATGTGACATAGCGCTCGAGGGCGGTGTCGAGCTCCTTCGAGTGCAGAAGTTGTAGCGCCTTGAAGACGGTGAGCGCGGAGGTTACGGAGGTTATGGAGGTTGTGGAGGTTGTGGAGGTTGTGGAGGTTCTGGAGGTTGGCAGGTGACGCAGGCCAGCCGCCATCAGCATGCCCCGCAGCGCAATCTCCAACCCTCCCTGTGACTCGATCACGATGTCCCGCTCCGCCACGATTGCCGCGTCGAGCCGCGCGGCGAGCCGCACGGCCTCCGGGATCTCGGCGGGGTCGGTGAGCTCGTCGTGCCGCTCCTCCAAGGCGTTCCGGTACGGACCGACGCTCTGCGACAGGATCTCATCGACCAGCGGCGCCAGCGCGCGGTGTGAGCGGGGCAGGGCGCGGAGGTTCTCCACCTGATAGACCAGCCGCCACAGCTTCTTCGTATCCGGATCCTGCTGGGGCCGGCGGCGGGCGAGGGTGCGAACGGCCGCCAGGAAATCGCCGCCGTCCCTCCTCTCCGCGTTAGCGGAGCGGCGGACAGGGGGTGAGGACGAGAGGGGGAAAGGGGGTGAGGCAAGTACCTCCTGCAGAAAGTGGGGCGAGAGCACGCAGCGCGCGAACGCCTCGATCGCCACCTGGTCGTCCGGGTCGCGCACGATCCGCAGCGCCGCGATCACGTACTTGATGACGTCGTCCTCGACCAGCGAGCGGCCCCGCGCCAGCCGGCAGGGAATCCCCGCTCGGAGCAGCCGCCCCTCGAGGTACTCGCCGAGCTTGTGCTTGCGGTAGAGGACCGCGTACTCGCCCCAGCCCAGGCCCGACGCGGTGCGGTCGCTCCGGAGGTCCTCGAGCAGCCAGGCGGCTTCTTCCGCTTCGTCGCGGAACGCCAAAGCGCCGACCTCGTAAGGCGATTCCTGGTCGGCGCTGAGCTGTTTCTCGAACAGCTGCGGATTCTGCGCGAGCACGCGCCGCGCCGTCTCGAAGATCTGGCGTGAGCAGCGGCGGTTCTTGTCCAGGATGATCGGTCGCTCGATCCCGTAATCCCGGCCGAACCGCACCAGGACGTAGGGATCCGCCCCCGCCCAGGCGAAGATCGACTGCTCGTCGTCGCCGACCGCAAAGAGGTTGTCGTGCGGCGCCGCGAGTCGCCGCAGCAGGTCATACTGGACCGCGTTCACGTCCTGGAACTCGTCCACGAGCAGATGGTCCCAGCGTGCGGCGATCGCGTCGGCGATGTCGCTCCTGGTCCGTAGCAGCTGCTCGGCCTTTGCGACGAGGTCGTCGAAGTCCAGCATGTTGCGGTGCGCCAGCCAGACGGCGTATTCCCGATACAGGCGCGCGTCCTCCGGCGTCAACCGGTAGTCCTGAACCCGGTGGCGGCTGAACCGGTTCAGGAGCGCGCCGCGCTGCTCGAGCGGCACGTGCAGCCGGCTCAGGATGACCTTCTGATACTGCTCGTCGGCGACGCCGAACCCCTGCCGCAGGCCCGCCGCCTCCGCGTGGTCGCGCAGCAGGGCGAGGCACAGCGCGTGGATCGTACCCCGCGTGATCGCGTCGGCACGGTCCCGCAGCGTGTGCTTCAGCCGGAGGGCGATCTCCTCCGCCGCGCGATTCGTGAACGTGACGGCGCAGATGCGCTCGGGCGCCACGCCCAGGGTGTCGACGAGATGGGTGATGCGGGCGATGAGGCAGAACGTCTTTCCCGCGCCGGGTCCCGCGACCACGAGGACGGGGCCGGGCGACGCTTCAATGGCGCGGCGCTGCTGCGGGAGCGGGGCGAAGTCCATTGATGCAGTCTACCGCAAATACGGCGCGCCGGACCAGTCCTCCGGTCCGGCGCGCAGCAACCGATCTGCAAAAACGTCCCGGCCCTTAGTTGCACCGTGATCGCCAGGCCGATCTGGCCGACGTTGGCGTCGCCACCCGAATAACTCAGCGCGAAGCCGTTCCAATACGGGGTGAGACTGACAGTGCGGCCCACCAGGATATCGTAACCCAGGCCGAGCAGGGCCGCCCCGCCCGTTTGACTGGCGCTGCCGAGGCCGGAAACGCCGGCGCTCACGGTGCCCAGACCGAGCCCGCCGGTCAGGAAGAAGCCGCCCACGGGCGACGGATAGGCCGCCACTGACCCAGAACCCATGACGCAGAGCGCGGATGTGACGTGCATCACCAGGTAAGATCGCGTCTGCCAACCGGCTCTATTCCCTATATTGCGAGCCCGCTATCGAGGCATCGCGTGACGCAACCCAATCCTCTCCCCGACGACGCCTGGGCGGTCGACGAGCGCTCCCTGAAGCTGTTCGTCGACCAGCTCAAGCAGCCGCCCGCCGACCGCGCGTGGTACGACCTGCGGCGC
>Ga0066665_10001276_pt1 | contig 11563 bp, 9 predicted proteins | sample GraSoiAngelo_114_FD_75175 | JGI IMG/M metagenome (GOLD analysis project Ga0066665, IMG submission 75175) | Grasslands soil microbial communities from the Angelo Coastal Reserve, California, USA - 14_0903_13_40cm | ecosystem: Environmental > Terrestrial > Soil > Grasslands | place: USA...
CCGCTCTCCCTTTGGGAGAGGGGGCACGGCGGTCGTCACGGAGTTTCCCCTCTCCCGAAGGGAGAGGGGATCAAAGGGGTGAGGACCCGGGGCAGGATCGGAGGATATTTGCGGATGGCCTCGAAACCGACAGTCGACAGCTTCGCGGACGCGGTGGCCCGCGCGCTGGGCCCGCGCCTGGTCTCCCTCGTGCTGTACGGCTCCGCCGCACGGGGGACACACGTGCCGGACCGCTCGGACATGAACACGCTCCTCATCTGCGACGTGGTGGACGAGGCGGTGTTCGCGGCGCTCGCACCCGCACTCCGCGACTGGCGCCGCGCCGGGAACCCAGCACCCCTAATCTTCACCGAGGCCGAGTGGCGGGCTTCGGCCGATGCGTTCCCGATCGAGTACGAAGACATGCGGCAACACCACCGCCTTCTCGCGGGCCGCGACCCGTGGCCCGGGGTGCGCACCGACCGCGCCGACCTCCGACGCCAGGTCGAGCGCGAGCTCATGGAGAAGCTCGTCCGACTGCGCCAGGCGTATGCCGCGCTGCGGGACGAGCCGAAACAGCTGTCGCGGGTGATCGTAGGGAGCGCCGCGGGGTTCTTCACGATGCTCCGGGCGGTGCTGCGGCTCGCCGGCCGCCCGGTGCCCGCCGGTCACGGGGAGCTGGTGCAGAGCGCGGCGGCCCTCGTGGGCTTCCCCGCCGACGGCCTCGTACCGCTGGTACGGCATGCGAGCGGCGGCCCGCCGCTCAAGCTCGGAAGCGCCGGCGATCCCCTGGTGCCCGCGTATCTCGCGGCGGTGGCCCGCACCGCCGACTATGTGAACCGTCTGTCCTAGAGAGAGGATCTCGTGTACGCCCTGAAGCGCTCCGTTCTAATTGCCGGCTTGGTATTCGCGGCCGGGTGTGGCTACAACACGATTCAAACGTATGACGAGCAGGTGAACGCCGCCGGATCGCAGATCAAAGTGCAGCTGCAGCGCCGCGCCGATCTCGTGCCCAATCTGGTCGAGACGGTGAAGGGATACGCCAAGCAGGAGCAGACCGTATTCGGCGAGGTGTCGGAGGCGCGCGCCAAGCTCGCCGGCGCCGTGCAGGGCGGTAACTTGCAGGAGATGGCGCAAGCGAATGCGGCGCTGACGGCCCCGCTGGGCCGCCTTCTCGCCATCGCGGAGAACTATCCGCAGCTCAAGTCCAACGAGAATTTCCGGGCCTTGCAGGATCAGCTCGAGGGCACGGAGAATCGGATCGCCGTGGCGCGGCAAGACTACAATGACGCGGTGAACCGCTACAACGCCTACATCCGCCGCTTCCCGCAGGTGCTTACGGCCAAGGCGATCGGAAAGGGGCCGCGCGAGTACTTCGAGCTCCAGACGCCCGGGGCGGCGCAGCCGCCGAAGGTGGACTTCTCGAAGTAGGTGTTGCGCGGGCGCCACAGCACCGCTGGCGCCCCCTTTGTTTCAGAATGGCGCAGTATCTGCAGCACTGACTGGGCGCGCGTTCCACAAGGACGCCGCCCGGTTCCTTTTCGGCTGTTGCCGTGCGTGTTCGCCTCGTCCTGCCGTCGGGGCGGCTCGCGCGAGATGTCATTCGTCATACCAGTCGTGATCACGTCGCGCAGGCGTGGTACCCATCGCGGTATCGCGCCATGCGTGCGTCGCACCCGTCGCGTTGACGCAACACCGGGAGGGTCACATGTCGCTCAGCCGTCTGCGCTCCATCCGTCACGCGTTCCCGACTGTCGCGGTCTTGGGCGAGCTCGTCGGTTGGGTCCCGGCCGCCGTGCGAGCCCAGCAAGGCACCGTGGCGGGCCGCGTCACCGACGAAGCCTCGGGCCAGCCCCTCTCCGGCGCGCGGGTCACGGTCGTCGGCACATCCCTCATCGTCCAAACCAACGCCGAGGGACGCTACCGGCTGTCGCCCGTCCCGGGCGGTGCGGTGACCGTACGGGCTAGCGCCGTTGGCTTCGGCGCGGCATCTCACGTCCTCACCGTGACTTCCGGCGAGACGGCCGTGGTCGACCTCGCGCTGGCGCTGTCGCCCTATTCCTTGGACGAGGTGGTCGTGACCTCAACGGGCGATCAGGCCAAGAAGGAGGTCGGGAACACCATCGTGCGGATTGAGGCACCCAGCGTCGTCGAGAAGGGGAACATCCAGACGTTGACCGACTTGATCGGCGCGCACGCTCCCGGTGTCGATGTGCTGACGGGCACGCAGACCGGATCGCCTTCGCGCGTACGCATCCGCGGGACCAACAGCCTCTCACTCAACAATGAGCCGGTGTATGTCGTCGACGGCATCCGGATCATCAGTCAGAACCGGTCCTCCTCGGTGTGCGACGTAGGCTGCGCGCCGCCGAGCAGGGTCAACGATCTCGCTCCTGACGAGATCGAGTCCATAGACGTGGTGAAGGGCCCGTCGGCGTCGGCGTTGTACGGGACCGACGCCGCGAACGGGGTGATCGTCATTACGACCAAGCGTGGCATTCCTGGCAGGACGCGCTGGACCGTATACGCCGAGCAAGGCGTGATCACCGATAACAACACATATCCCGATGCCTACCGCGGCTGGCGCAGTGCCACCGATACGACCACCGCGCATAACTCGCGGCCTACGAACGGTACGCAGTGTATCCTCACCCAAACCGTGCGCGCGGCGACGGATCCGCAGTATTGCGTCCAGGACAGCGTCACCAAGTACAACCTGTTCGATGACCCCCTGGCGTCGCCCAACGGCACCGGTCACCGCCAGCAATACGGCTTGCAGGTATCAGGCGGCTCGGAAGCGGTCCGGTATTTCTTCTCCGGGGAGTGGGAAGACGAGGTCGGTCAGCTCAAGATGCCGCCCTTCGCCGTAGACACCTTGCTACACGTGCGGCAGATCAGCTCCGTCTCGGACGAGCAACTGCATCCCAACGCCCTGCGGCGCACCAGCGTGCGCGCGAACGTCCAGGCGACCCTGAACCCTCGGGTTGACGTGCAGGCATCGACGAACTTCATCTCCAGCACACTGCGCGTTCCGCCCACGGACAACAACACGACGGGTCTGTTGTCGAATGCGCTGGGTGGGCCGGGGAACAAAGACAACGGCCATTACGGCTATCGGCTGTTCACTCCGGACTCGATGTTTGCGGAAGAAATCGGGCAGGACGTCAACCGGTTTATCGGGAGCGGCACAGCCAACTGGCGGCCCACGAGCTGGCTCGCGTTTCGCGCGGTCGGCGGGGTCGATTATACCAGCCGGTTGGACACGGACCTCTGTCGGCGCAATCAGTGCGTCAACTTTACCGCCACGTTTGCGGACACGGCCGGGTTCAAGCAGGACAACCGGACGAGCTTCTTCCAGTACACGTTCGACTTTCACGGGACGGCCTCGTTCACCCTCAATCCCAGACTCACGTCGCGGACGACGGTGGGCGTGCAGTACTTCAAGAACAACAACAACCTCAATGTCGCCATCGCAAACGATCTAGCGCCTACGGCCACCACCCTCACCGCCGGCGGTGTAGCGCAGGTGGCTGAGAGCACGACCGTCTCGAAGACACTGGGTGCGTTCGTGGAGCAGCAGTTCGGCTACAAGGAACGGCTGTTTGTTTCGGCGGGCCTGCGGGCCGACGGCAACAGCGCCTTCGGGTCGGACTTCAAGGCGGTGTATTATCCGAAGCTGAGCGTGTCGTACGTGATATCGGACGAGCCCTTCTTCCCGAAATGGCGCTGGATCAACAGCGTGCGTCTGCGTGGCGCCGTCGGTGCCTCCGGGGTCCAACCGGGTGCCACCGACGCGATCCGATTCTTCCTGCCGACCACCGCAAGCGTGGCTGGCCGAGACAATAACGCCATCATCTTCAGCGCCCTGGGGAACACCGGCCTGAAGCCCGAACGGGCGCGCGAGTACGAGTTCGGCGGGGATGCGACGCTGCTGGATCAGCGGGTCAACATCGAGCTGACATACTACAACAAACGAACCAAGAACGCGCTTATCGCTCGCACGCTGCCCCCCGGGGCGGGTGGGCCAGTCACCCGGTTCGAAAACATCGGGGCCGTGGTGAACCGCGGCGTCGAGGCGCTCGGAGATCTACGGCTGGTCGACAAGCCGGGGTTCGGATGGGATCTGAGCGTCAACGCCGCCTACAACACCAACTTCATCGCAGACATGGGCGGCGTGCCGCCCATTATCGGTGCGACGACGCGGCAGCAGGTGGGCTACCCGATCAATGGCTGGTGGCAGCGCCCGTACACGTTCAATGACGCGAACCACGACGGCATCATTACCGCGAACGAGATCACAGTGGCCGACAGCGCGGTGTTCGTGGGATATGCAAATCCCAGGTGGGAAGTGACTTATGCGACGGGATTCGACCTGTTCAACAGGCGGCTCCGCATCATCGGGCTGTTCGACCACAAGAGCGGCTACTTCCAGCTGAACGGGACCGACCGCATTCGCTGCCAGTCGCGGAACAACTGCCGCGGCTTGGTAGACCCCACTTCGCCGCTGTGGGAGCAAGCGCGCGTGGTCGCGCTGCGGGAGACGCCGTCCGGGACTCAGTATGGATTCATCGAAAACGCGACCTTCATTCGGCTGCGGGAGGCCTCGGCCACCTACGAGTTTCCGGCCGAGTGGGCCCACGCTTTCCGCGCTGAGCGGCTGAGCTTCACGGTCGCTGGCCGGAACCTCTGGAAGGCCACCGGGTTCAGCGGCATCGACCCCGAGGCGAACTACTTCGAAGGAGCGACTGGAATCGTGAGCAACTTCCAGACCGCACCGCCGCCGACCTACTGGACGTTTCGGCTCAACGTCGGATTCTGAGAACGCCACCGGACATCGACCCTAGCGAAGGGGGGATCTAGCACCATGACTTCCTACCACACCGTCCGGTGGCTGCGGCGCGCCCTGAGCCTGACCGGCCTGGCGACGCTGCCGCTTCTCGGGTGTAAGGACTTTTTGAGCGTGACGGACCCGGACATCATCCTCCAAGCCAACTCAGCCGCCAGTGCGGTGTCTCTCCACAATGGGGCGGTGCTGCGGCTGGCCCAGGCTGTGAGCGGCACGCAGGGACCGGATGCACTGTTCATGTTCGGCGGGTTGCTCGCCGACGAGTGGCGCTCCGGTGACACGTTCGTCCAGCGCAACAATCAAGACCAGCGCATCTGGGATCCGACGAACACCTTCAATGCGGGGCCGTTTCGCAACCTCAACCGGGTTCGAACCCAGGCGCGCGTCGCGATCGACGGTCTGCGGAAGTACTCTCCGACGCCTCTGACCAACATCGGTCGGATGTTCGCGGTTATGGGGTATGTGCAGGTGCTGATGGGAGAGCACTACTGCAACGGGATTCCGCTCGACAGCGTGGCCGGGAGTGACGTCGCGTACGGCAATCCATTGTCTGACGACTCCGTGTTCGCCCTGGCGATCGCGAACGCCGACTCTGCGCTCGCGAACCTCGGTGGAGCCGACAGTGTCAGCGTGGCGAACTTCGCCAACGTGATCAAGGGACGGGCACTCGTGGATCGCGGCGACTTCGCGGACGCGAGCGTCGCCGTGAGCAGCGTCCCCACCACCTTCCATTACGACGTCACGCACTCGGTCGCCGCCAACGTGAACCAGATCAATGCGCTGAACAACGGCGCCAAACGCTACACGGTGGCCGATACCGAGGGCGTCAATGGCCTTCCCTTCGTGAGCGCCGGGGATCCACGAGTTCCGACCCAACTGGGAAAGGCGAGCGACTTGATTTTCGACAGCCAGTACGGCTTCAGGGTCCTCCGTCAGGGGATCTGGGGACAGACGAGTCCCGTCAAGATCGCGACCGGAATCGAAGCGCGACTCATCGAGGCCGAGGCGGCGCTGCAGGCCAATGATGCCGTGACCTGGCTGGGTAAGCTCAACGTTCCGAGGGCGGACGCGACGTTGTTGCCCGTGCCTTTGGACACGTCGTACCGCCCCGTGGCTGGAACGACGCTGGCGCCGCTCGCCGATCCGGGAAGCCCCCTCGCCCGAAGGCGCCTGATGTTCTCCGAACGCGCGTTTTGGATGTTCAGCACAGGACACCGGCTGGGTGACATGCGCCGGGAGGTCCGCCAGTACAGTGCTTTCTTCACTGTGATTACCGTCTACCCGATAGGTGCCTGGTTTAAGGGGGGCACCTATGGCGACGCGATCCAGATGGCAATCCCGGTGGAGGAGTTGAACAACCCAAACTTCCACGGTTGTACGGACCGCAATCCGTGAGGGTCAGGTGATGTCAGGAGATGGCAGGGGCGGCCGCCCGGCGGGACCCCGGCCGGCGTCAGGGCCTGCCGGTCGTGGTCGTGATTACGATGGCGCCGGCGGTCGAACTGGCACCGTAGTACGTCGTCGCGTCGAGCCCCGTGAGCACTTCGATCGTGACGATGTCGGCGGCGGCGACTTGTTGGAGCACCTGCAGGTCATAGATGCGGCTGTTGTCGAGGATCACGCGCACTTGATCGTCCAGGTATATGGACGCCTGGCCGCGGCGTTGAATTCCGCTCGCGCGGCCACGGCGCTCGCGCAGCTGTACGTTGTGAACCGTCAACCGAATGGCATCCCAGGCTGTCTTGGCGCCGGACGCCGCAATCACGTCGGCCGTGATGATCTTGCCGGCGCTCGGCGCGCCCGACTGCTCCATCGCGGAGCGCGCGCCACCGCAACCCGCGGCACCGAGCAGCGCCAGCCACGCGACCCTAGATGGGGTCCCGAAACGACGCAGGGGGCGCAACCCGCCGCGCCCCCTCTCGCTGACCAGCTTCACCCGCGACCCGTCAATCCACGATGGCATCCGGCATCACGTACTTCATCGGGTCCACCGGTTTGCCGTTCACCCACACCTCGTAGTGCAGGTGCGGCCCGGTGGAGAGGCCGGTCGAGCCGACGAGCGCGATCTTCTGCCCGCGTTTCACGCGCTGCCCGCGCACCACGAGGATCTTCGAGCAGTGCGCGAACCGCGTCACCAGCCCGAAGCCGTGATCCATCGTGATCATGTTGCCGTAACCCTCTTCCCACTTCACGTCCGTGACCACGCCGGCGGCGGGCGCCTCGATCTCGGCCCCCATGGGCGCGCTGACATCGATGCCCTCGTGCGGGCGGGCCAGGTGCAGGATCGGATGATAGCGCTCACGCGCGAACGCGCTCGTGAGCCACCCCTTGGTCGGCATGATCGACGGTGTGGCGGCGAGCCGCTCGCGCTGGCGGGACAGCGAGTCGTATGCCTCGTTCAGCGAGCGGACCAGGATGTTCGCCCGGCGGGCGAGGGCGTCGACGTCGAGGCGGGCGGCGAGGGCCTGCTGGCCGTTGGGGCCGAGGCCCTTCAGGCTGTCGCGCTCCGACCAGGTGCCGGCGGGGCCGCCGATGCCGGCCTGCTGCACGGTCGTATCGGTGGGCGTGAGCCCGGCCAGGAGCCGGAGCTCCTGCTCGCGCACGCCGAACGAGTGCAACGTGTCACGCAGCCCCGTCATGCGCTCGCGCATCCGTTGGATTTCATCGGCGAGGATGCGGTTCTCGTTCTCGAGCGCGCGGCTGTGGGTGATGTTCACTCCACGGGAAACAGCGGCAACGCCCAGCACGAGGAACGCCAGCGCGAGCACGCTGCCGATCCCGACCAGGACCTTCACGAACGTCTGGGACACCTCGACGGCGCGGGACGAACCCGAGCCATGAGGCACCACCATAACGGTCCAGCGTCGCTCGACCTTTTTACGCATGTGCCCCACGCGACCTCGCATCGAAAAACCATTCGACCCGGCACAATGGCGCACCGGTCCCGCATCAACCTGCGGATGGAGAATCCGGACAGGGCGTGGGGTCCGGTTCCCGGGTGGAGGTCTAAAGTACGGCTCGATTTAGAAGGCGTCAACACACTCGATAGTGATCAAAATCACCGTCTTTTGGGGCATTTTAGGCGGCCGGTGCTTTCGGCTTCGGGAACAGGATGGGCGGCTTGGCGATGCGCTGCCCTCGGACGTCCAGCCCGGGCACGTCCTCCAGCAAAACGGTGTCGAGGGCCGGGGCCTCCGGAAACAGAGCCCAGATCGCGCGGGCGGTCGCCGGGATGAACGGCCGGGTGAGCAGCGCGAGCCGAGCCACGGTGCGTGCCAGGGCGGCGAGAACCCGATCGAGCTCGGCGTCTTTACCGGCCTTCGCGAGCTCCCAGGGCGCCGTCTCCTGGATGTAGCGGTTGGCGCGCGCGGCGAGCTCGACGCATTGCGCCGCGCCTTCCTCGAGGCGATAGCCATCCATCGCGCGCTGATACGCGGCCGCGCGCTCGCACGCCGCTTCCTCGAGCGGTCCGTCGGCCGCGCGTCCCGCGGCGTCCCGGGGCACGGTCCCCCCGCGGTAGCGGTGGATCATGTCGAGCGAGCGCTTCACGAGGTTCCCGAGCGTATCGGCGAGGTCGGCGTTGTAGCGCGCATCGAGTCGCTCCCACGTGAAGTCGCCGTCGTTCGCGAAGCCGACCTCACGCAGCAGAAAGTAGCGCAGGGCGTCCACACCGCGACGGTCGATCGCTTCGTCGACGCTCAAGGCGCCACCCGTGGACTTCGACACCTTGGCACCGCCCCACTGGACGTACCCGTGGGCCCACACGAGCCGCGGCAGCGCGAGGTTGGCCGAGAGCAGCATGGCCGGCCAGAGCGCGCAGTGCAGCCGGGTGATGCCCTTGCCGATCACGTGCAGGTCCGCGGGCCAGAGGCGCTCGTACCCCGGCTGGGGGAAGCCGGCGGCGGTGATGTAGTTGATGAGCGCATCGAACCAGACGTAGACCGTATGCTCGGGCGCGCCCGGAAACGGAATGCCCCACGGGAAGCGCGCGCGGGAGATGGAGACGTCTTCCAGGCCATCTTCGAGGAGGCGCAGGATCTCGTTGCGTCGAATCTCGGGCTCGACGCGGAACTCCCCCGAGGTGATCAGCCCGTGCAGGCGTTGGGCGTATCGGCTCAAGCGAAAGAAGTAGTTCGTCTCCTTGAGTCTTTGCAGCGTGAGCGTGGGGTGCTCGACGCAGTGGCCGTCGACGATCTGCGACGGCTGCTTGAACTCCTCGCAGCCGACACAGTACAGGCCTTCGTATTCGCCGATGAAGATGTCATCGGGATGGCGTTCGCGAATCCGACCGATGAAGGCGGTCACAGAGGCGGTGTGGCGCGGCTCGGTGGTGCGGATCCAATCGTCGTTCGAGCAGTCGAGGCGGTGCCACGTGGCCTCGAAGCTCGCCGCGATCCGGTCGACCCATGCCTGCGGCGGCAGGTCTTGCTTCTCCGCGGCCTGGGCGACCTTTTGCCCATGCTCGTCCATTCCCATGACAAAATGGACGTCGTCGCCTTTGAACCGGTGGTAGCGGGCGATGCAATCGGCGCCGATCTTCTCGAGCGCGTGCCCGAGGTGCGGCTCGCCATTCGAGTAGTCGATGGCGGTGGTGAGGTAGAACTTAGACATCGGCGACCTCGGCCTTCAGCCGCTCGAGCGCCAGCACGCGGGTGTCGCCCCCCCCCTCCTCGCTCCGGAGGGTCACCGTCTCGCGAAAGATGTCGACGGCGAGCACCCGCTCGGCACCGACCTTCGTGCGCACCGTCTTGCCTTCCTTGGGAAAGCGCTTGCGTGTCTGCACGTAGAAGTCGTGCTCGTAGCGGAGGCAACACAGCAGGCGCCCGCAGCCTCCCGAGATCTGCGACGGATTGAGCGAGAGGTGCTGGTCCTTGGCGAGCGCCAGGCTGACCGGCCGGAGCTCCGGCAGCCAGCTCGAGCAGCAGTACTGGCGGCCGCAGCGGCCCACCCCGTCCAGCCGCTTCGCCTCGTCGCGCGCGCCGATCTGGCGCAGCTCGATGCGCGTGCGAAACGCGCTCGCGAGATCGCGCACCAGGGCGCGAAAGTCCACACGCTGCTCGGCGGTGAAGTACACCGTGAGCTTCTTCCGGTCCCACTGCCACTCGGCATCGGAGACCTTCATGGAGAGGGCGTGCCGGTTCACCTGCTCCATCACGCGGCGCCGGACATCGTCTTCTTCGCGGTGCAGCTGCTCGGCCTGCGCGGCGTCGATGGCGGTGGCGCGTCGGAGCACTCGTCGTGGTGGCGGTGCGTCGGCAGGCGGTGCTGCCGCCGCCAGGCTGCAGCCATTGCAGCCTCCGGCACACTTCTTCGCGGCGACCGGGCCGAGCGCCGACACGCGGCCGAAATCCTGGCCGCGCTCGACTTCGACGATCACCGGATCGTGTAAGGCGAGGGGCTCTGCGGATGGCCAGCTGAAATATTCTTTACGGTTCCCTTTGAACCGGACTTCGACGACGTCGGTCACCTCACTTCTCGCTCAACGCTCCCATCGAAAGGTACTTCTCTTCCCGGCGTTTGAGGAGCTTTTCAATCCTGACCTTACGGAGGTGGCGCGCGTGCCGGCGCAGGGCGTCGCCCAGGGCCTCGGCCGCGGCTTCGGGGTCGGCATGCGCCCCGCCCCGCGGCTCGGCGATGATCTCGTCGATCACGCCCAGCTCGAGCAGATCGTCTGCGGTGATCTTGAGCGCTTCGGCCGCGCGCTCCCGCTGGCTCGCGTCCTTCCAGAGAATAGCGGCGCACCCCTCCGGTGAAATCACGGAATACACGGAATTCTCAAGCATCACGACGCGATCGGCGAGGCCGACGGCGAGTGCGCCTCCCGAGCCTCCTTCGCCGATGACGGCGGTGATGATCGGCGTCCGGAGGGTCGCCATTTCGACCAGGTTGCGGGCGATCGCCTCCGCCTGGCCCCGCTCTTCGGCTCCGAGACCGGGGTACGCCCCCGGCGTGTCGACCAGCGTGATCACCGGCGCACGAAACTGCTCCGCGAGGCGCATCAGCCGGAGCGCCTTGCGGTACCCCTCGGGATGGGCCATCCCGAAGTTGCGCCGCAGGTTCTCCTTCGTGTCGCGCCCCTTCTGGTGGCCGATCACCATGACGCTCATGCCGTCGAGCCGTGCCCATCCGCCAACGATCGCCGGGTCGTCCCGGAACAGCCGGTCTCCGTGCAGCTCCACGAAATCGGTGAACACGGTGCTCAGGTAGTCGAGCGTGTATGGCCGCTTCGGATGCCGCGCCACCTGGACCCGCTGCATCGGCGTCAGGTTCTTGTAGACCTCGGCGCGGAGCTCGGCGAGCCGTTTCTCGAGCGGCGCGAGCTCTTTGGTCATGTCGACCGCGGTCTCGCCCGCGACTCGCTTCACCTCCTCGATCTGGCGCTCGAGCTCGAGGAGCGGACGCTCAAAGTCCAGCGTATGCGTCGCCACGAGTCAGGTCGTTCTCACGAGGTGCACTCGGTCGGGCCCGACCAGCTCGCGCAACGCTGCCACCAGCTCGTCCGCAACGTCCACGTGCAGCGAGCGGCTGCGGAGCCGCGCGCTGACCCCCCCCCGGGGCGTAAGCCCGGGGAGACCCGAAGGTCCGTTTCTCTCCCGTTCCGTCCACTCCACCAGGACGGGCGCCGGGCCCGGGTGCGCCGCGCACAGGGCGGCCACCGCGCGCGTCGCGTCGGGGGGCGGGGGGGCATCGGGCGACCAGCGGAGCGCGACGCCGATCGCGCCGCTGGCCTTGAGCTCG
>Ga0066665_10001280_pt1 | contig 11551 bp, 6 predicted proteins | sample GraSoiAngelo_114_FD_75175 | JGI IMG/M metagenome (GOLD analysis project Ga0066665, IMG submission 75175) | Grasslands soil microbial communities from the Angelo Coastal Reserve, California, USA - 14_0903_13_40cm | ecosystem: Environmental > Terrestrial > Soil > Grasslands | place: USA...
CCGTAGCGTCCGCCCTTCCACTTGCGCTTGCCGTCCGTGAGATCGATGCACGCGAGGATGCTGCCGTCGAAGCCGAAGGCATGGCCCTTGTGAACGACGAAATCGTTGAAGTACGGTTTCAGCCCCGACGATGTCCAGCGCTCCTCGGCAGTCCATCCGGTGGGTCCATGCGCGACCGCGAGGCGGCGCATGCCCACGCCGCCGCCCATGTCTCCCGTGGTGATCAGCACGCCGCCGTCAGAGGTGCGGGCGGGCTGCAGGATGGGCACGCCCGGCCACTGGTGCTTCCAGAGCAACGTGCCGTCGGCCGGGGCGACGCTGATCGCACCTTCCCCATTCAGCAGCAGGATCTGCGCGACGCCGTCGATCGTCGCGAGCTGTGGCGAGCTGTAGCCCCCACGGCCGGCCGGGCCTTGCCAGCGCGGATGGCCGGTAGCGACGTCGTACGCGGCGAGCATGCCGGCGGTCGCAACGATGACAACGTCGCCAACAACCAGCGGCGAGCTCGCAAATCCCCAGCCCGGGATTTTCGTGTGAGTGTCCGACGCCGCGTTGCGCGACCAGACGACGGCGCCGTCACGCGCGTCGAGCGCGTTCAGAATTCCGGTCGCACCAAACGCATAGACGCGACCATTGCTCACGGTCGGCGTCCCGCGCGGACCGGCGCCGCCATTCGACTCGTAGAACCGGACCGCATCGCGGTGTCTCCACACCGGCGCTCCGGTGGTCAGGTTGTAGCACGACACCACCTCGTCGTCGCCGCGCTGCTCTTGGGTATAGATCAAGTTGCCGTGGACCGCGAAGGACGACCAGCCCGGCCCGATCGGCCGGCGCCACAGTTCGACGGGCTTCGACCGGGACCAATCAGTTTCGATCCGCACGCCGCGAATGATGCCGTCGCGCTCCGGTCCACGAAAGCCGGACCAGTCAGCTCCGGTCTTCGCTCCTGCGGGATCTGCCCTGCTCTTCTCGGGAGACTTGGCGGCGGGAGCCGTCGGCTGGTCACTGATATTGGTCGGATTCGGACGCGGCGTTTCAACCGGCGCGGCTGCCGGAGCGGGCGGGATCGCCGCCGACTCTGTCTCTTTCTCAGTGCCGGCTTGGGCTTGGGCGAGGAGACGTTGCTCGGGAGTCGGCGTCCACCGCCAGTGGAAATCTGAATCGCCTTCGCCGGTGATGCCGCCGGTCCGAAGGAGCGTGAACACTCCGCACGCGAGCACGATGGCGCCGACTAGCGACGCGCGACGAGGTCCGCTGGACAGGCGACGGCTGGCCATCGCCGCGGTGACGAGCGCGAGGCTCAGGGCCGGGACGGCCAAGATAGGCAGCATCATCCCCATCCCCGCGCCCGCAATGGACTGGTGAACGACGCGCTTTGTCGCGACGACCGCGACGACCATCAGCACGATGGCGCCCACGCGCTCGGCCCAGGGCGCCCGGCTGAAGAACAGCCACCACACGAGGACCGCCAACCCGCCCGCGAGTCCGCCCATCATCGCGACCATGATGGCGCCGCGAGCGACGAGGGGGTAGACGAGCCAGATCAGCCACTGCAGCACGACGGCGACCACGCCGGGCCACACCCGTAGCGGGTTCTGAGGAGTCGGTTCGCCGGTCTGCGCCATAGTCACATCACACGATACTCTCCCCATAGGCAATTTGCCCCCTTTTTCTCAGCCCAATGCGAAGGCACGATGGTATGATTCCCTCACTCGGGAGGTTTACGTATATGGATAATATACGACGAACCTTCCCACGTAACGGCGAACGGATTCTTCGATCGCTGGCATGGGCCTTGACGCTCACGGGCCTCAGCGTTGACGCCTCGCTGGCCTAAAGCAGCACCGGGTCGGTTAACGGCGAGTTGCTTCGGATCCCAGCGGTCTGGCGCTCTCGGGCGCGGCGGTGACGCTTGAATCGTTTGATCGAGGGGAAAAGCGAACGACTATTACGAATACCGCGGGACTCTTTGAGTTCGTGCTGATGCCGCCCGGCTTCAGCGCCAGGGATGCGCGCGAAGTGCAGTCCGTGACGCGCTTTACATGGTAGGCTGCGAGAACGATGAAGGGGTTCGTCGAGAAGGCGCTTTTCATTACTGGCCTGGTCCTGTTGGGGGCCGGCGGCGCTACCGGGCAAACCCGGCCGCTGCCGCCTCCCGCGTCCAACCCGGTCGACTTCGGGCGAGATATCGCTCCAGTCCTGAAGAAACGCTGCGTCCCCTGCCATGGCGCGGCGCTGCAGCAAAGCGGCTTGAGGCTCGACAGCCGCGAAGCCCTGCTGAAAGGCGGCTCCAGCGGCCCCGTGATCGCCCCGGGAGACAGCGCCGGTAGCCGCCTGATCCGTTTGGTGGGCGGAGCCGACCCGGAGGTGGTGATGCCTCCGGCCGGCCCGAGGCTCAGCGAAGTCGAGGTCGGTCTGTTCCGTGCCTGGATCGACACGGGTGCGGTCTGGCCTCAGGAGGTGGTGTTCGATGGCGGTCAGGGAGCACGGCCTAAATCCTCGCACTGGTCCTTCCAGCCGATCCTTCACCCGCAGCCGCCGTCCGTCCAACGCGCATCGTGGTTGAAGAATCCGATCGACGCCTTTGTCTTGGCGAAACTTGAGTCGGAAGGGATCGAACCGTCGCCGGAAGCGGAACGGGAGAAGCTGATCCGCCGGCTTTCCCTCGATCTCACCGGGCTTCCTCCCACCCCTGACGAGGTGGCTAGCTTTATGGCCGATTCGCGGCCGGACGCTTACCAGCGTCAGGTCGACCGGCTGCTCGATTCACCTCACTTCGGAGAGAAATGGGCGGTGCACTGGTTGGATCAGGCACGCTACGCCGACAGCGACGGATACGAAAAAGACAGCCGCCGGCCGCATGCCTGGCGATGGCGGGAATGGGTGATCAACGCGTTTAACAACGATCTTCCGTTCGACCAGTTCACCATTCAACAGATCGCCGGAGACCTCCTTCCGAACGCAACCGTCGACCAGAAGGTCGCGACCGGCTTCCACCGCAACACTCCGACCAACCGGGAAGGTGGTGTGAACATTGAGATGTTTCGCTTTGAGCAGGTGGTCGACCGGGCAAGCACCGTCGGATCGGTTTGGCTTGGCTTGACTGTCGGATGCGCCCAATGCCACGACCACAAGTATGACCCCATCAGCCAGAAGGAGTTCTATCAGCTCTACGCCTACTTCAACAACGCCGACGAGGTCAATATCGAAGCTCCGCTGGCCGGCGAGATGGGACCGTACCTGGCCGCACGCGACAAGTATTACCGCGAGCGGTACAAGTTGCTGACCGAGTACAAGGTGCTGGCTTTGCGGCCCGATTGGGAGCGTCGCTCTTTGATGGCCGCCGACAGCCCCGGAAAGTGGACCGACTGGGACGTGGTGTTCGACACAATTCAGAAAATGGTCGATGACGGCGAGCGGATACTGCGGACCCCGGTGGAGAAACGAACGCGGCACGAAGAAGACGCCATACTCGACCACATGGTGAAGTGGTATAGCCAGGCGGTAACAGCGAAAGAATACGAAAACCTCAGGTTCAAGGAACTGGGCAAGAAGCTTGCCGAGCTGAAAAAATCCTTCCCCGACCTCAGCCGGGGCCAGACCATCGCCGAAAGGTCCGAGCCAACACCAACCCATATCCACATCCGCGGCAGTTGGAAGGATAAGGGGGTCGAAGTGCGGCCAGCCACTCCCGCGGTGCTTCCGCCCCTGCCGGCCGGTGCTCCGGAGAACCGCCTGACCTTCGCCCGATGGCTGGTTTCCGATGAGAATCCGCTGACGGCCCGGGTGATCGTAAATCGCTATTGGCAGGAGTTATTCGGAGCAGGGTTGGTAGACAGTCCGGGCGATTTCGGGACTCAGGGTTCAAAGCCATCGCATCCGGAGCTTCTTGACTGGCTGGCGTCGGAGTTCCGCCTGCGGAATTGGAGCACTAAACAGATACTGAGACTGATGGTGACCTCGGCCACCTATCGTCAATCAGCTCGAACGCGCCCCGAACTACTTTCGCGCGACCCGAACAACCGGCTGCTCGCGCACCAGAACGCGTTCCGGCTGCCGGCCGAGGTCATTCGTGACTCAGCCCTGGCCGCTAGCGGTTTGCTCGACCCCCGCTTGGGCGGAAAGAGTGTGGAGCCGCACCTGCCAGAGTCGCTCCTCGCCTTGACGTTCGGCGGTGGCGAATGGGTCAGCTGGTCCGAAAGTCAGGGAAGTGACAAGTACCGTCGAGCCCTGTACATTCATCGTCAGCGAACCTTGCTGTATCCGATGCTGGTTAATTTCGACGCCCCTAACATGGTGGTCACCGCCTGCAAACGGGAGCGTTCGAACACGCCTCTTCAGGCCCTGAACCTGCTGAACGATCCGGTTTTTGTGGAAATGGCACAGGGTCTTGCTAATCGCGTCATGGTGGAAGCGACCCAGGATTTTCACAGCCGTCTGTGCCACGCCTGGCGCCTCGCCCTGGCTCGCGATCCGAAGCCCCAGGAAGAGGAGCGCATGTTGAGTTTCTACCAGGAACAAGTGCGGGTGCTCGACAAGGAGCCGGATTCGATCGCCGCATTGTTTCCCTATCAGCCCGAATCGTTCGACCGCAAAGAGGCGGCGGCCTGGGTTGCCCTCAGCCGTGTCATCCTGAATCTGGATGAGTTCCTGACGAGAGAATGACCGTGAACAAGCTGGACTTCCTCCGAATCCACACACGCCGCAGCTTCCTGCGCGATGTCGGCGCAGGCCTCGGTACGGCGGCACTGGCCCATCTGCTCTCGGCCGAGGGTCGCACGGCGGAAACCGGGGCGCAGCTTGACCCTCTGGCGCCCAAGCAACCGCCCTTTCCGGGTAAAGCCCGCCACGTGATCTTCCTGTTCATGGCCGGGGCCCCCAGCCAGCTCGATTTGTTTGATCCAAAGCCGGCCTTGGAAAAGTGGAACGGCCAATCCCTGCCGCCCTCCATGACCCAGGACCTCAAGCTTGCTTTCATCAAGCCCACTGCCAAGCTTATGGCTTCAAATGCCGTCTTTCGGCCCCGTGGGCAGTGCGGCATGGAGATCTCCGACTATCTGCCTCACATTGGCTCGATCGCGGACGACATCTGTCTCGTCCGCTCGATGTACAGCGACGCGTTCAATCATCACCCGGGCCAGTCGCTCCTCATGACCGGCAGCACGCTTTTCGGCCGTCCGTCCATGGGCTCGTGGTCGGTCTACGGGTTAGGCTCCGAGTCTCGGGACCTCCCCGGATTCGTAGTGTTGCAATCCGGCAAGGGCACCAGCGGCGGCCCCAACAACTGGTCGAGCGGCTTCCTGCCCTCGCACTTTCAGGGAGTGCCTTTTCGGAATAGCGGCGATCCCATCCTGTACCTGTCGAATCCGCAGGGCATCAGTGAACGCTCCCAGCGCCTGGGCCTCGATGCCTTACGACACCTCAACGAGAAGCATCTGGAAGAGACCGGCAACCTCGAGATCGCTTCACGCATTGCTTCCTACGAACTGGCGTTCCGCATGCAGTCGGCCGCGCCAGAGCTTACCGATCTTTCGAGGGAGTCGCCCGAAACGCTCGAGATGTATGGGGTCAATCGGACGGATATCAAGGATCCCTTCGCGGCCAATTGCCTGCTGGCGCGGCGTCTCGTGGAGCGCGGAGTGCGGTTTGTCATGCTCGCCCATGAAGGTTGGGATCACCATAGCGGTCTCAAGAAGGGACTGGCCAAAGAGTGTCTGACTACCGACCAACCGGCAGCCGCTCTTATTAAGGATCTGAAGCAGCGCGGCCTTCTGGATTCGACGCTGGTCGTGTGGGGCGGCGAGTTCGGGCGAACTCCCATGACTCAGATGAACCGTCCGGACGACCTCGAGGACGCCGGGCGCGATCATCACCCGAACTGCTATAGCATGTGGTTGGCCGGCGGCGGGATTTGCGGCGGCCAGGTCATCGGCGAAAACGATGACATCGGGCTCAACAACGTCAAAGACCAGGTACACGTCCACGACCTGCAGGCCACCATCCTGCACTGCCTCGGCTTCGATCACAAAAAGCTCACCTACCGTCACCTGGGCCGAGACTTTCGGCTGACCGATGTGCATGGGGCGGTTGTCCAGAAAATGCTGGCTTAGGATCCGTGAAGAAATAATATGGACACTTTGGCGCGAGCGGGAACCGGCGTCATGCCGGGCGCGTCCTCACCGGCTCGGCGCCGGCGCCGCAGGCAGCATGTTCCGGATCGCCGTGATGCGCCAGCCGTCAGCCGTCCGCTTCACCACGAGCGTCGTCCACATGCGCCGGGTCGCGCCTCCTGAAAGCTCCGTCAGCTCGTAACGGCCGTCGGCGATCGCCACGTCGCTCATAAGAAATCGGACGGACTCCAGGGTGACCGTGCGATGTCCGCCGGTGCTGCGGGAGCTCGCCATCGTGCCCCGGACGACCTCGTCGCGTCCCTTCCGCCATTCGCCGGAGGAGACGAGCTGGTCGGCGTCGGGAGTGAAGAGAGCCGCCACCGCCTCTGGGTCGATCCGCTCGCGGGCATCGACGTATCGACGCACAAGCTCCCGGATTGCGGCCTCGTCGCCGTTGCCGGCGCGATCCTGCGCGGGCAATGGCGCGACAGCGATGGCAAGGCTGATGAATGCGAACAGTGCGCGCATGACAACTCCTCCATTGAGTAAGCTTGGCGGCGCCCCGGGGCGTCATCCCACTTCTTCGTTGGCCCGGCGCAATAGAGCCTCATCGGCCGCCTCCTGGTCACGATCAGATTAGCCGGAACCACGCCGTCCATACAACAGTTCACTCATCTGCAATTGGATTTTAAACTAATGCGACAACTTCCCTGGAAAAATCCTCGATGGGAAACGAATTGAGCGAGTACCACCTCGAAGCGGGTATCGCCTCTTTGCATTGCGCGGCCCCAACCTATGAGAAAACCGAATGGGCCAAAATCCTGGAACTTTACGACATACTCTACCGGTTAAAACCTTCGCCCATCGTAGCCTTGAACCGGGCCATTGCCTTGGGCAAAGCCTTGGGGCCGGAAGAAGGTTGTCCCTCGCTGTCGCCATCCCGAGGCTGTGTATGAATCATGCGGCAGGGAGATCTGTCCGCTCAGCCGTTTGTTGCCGAGCTGCTTCGCCTGCCATCTGACCTGACCTTTAGGGAGCTATTGCTCGCGCGAGCGCCATTGATTTGTCGTCCTTCCAATCGTCGCGCGGCTCCGCCGCAGCGCGAGCGAACGTCCACAGGCGAACGCGCTCGCGATCCACGCCAAGCAGGTCCGCGAAGCGGCAGATGGTCCCATCCGGGTCCGAGCGCAGTCTCGCATCACAGTTGAACAGGTGCTGCGTCGCGTCGTAGGCGGGATCCCCGACGAATGGCTTCGGGTCGATGACGAGCCACGGCTCCCGCTCCGCCCGAAGGACGTTCCCTGCGTGCAGGTCGGTCGACAGCAGCACTTCCGTGGGTGCAGTGCGCGGCAACTCCTTGAATAGGCGCAGACCCTCACGGACTAGCCCTGCATCGGACCATCGTTCGATGTCGGTCAGCGTCTCGCCGCTCCAATACTCCGTCATAACCGACAGGGGGCGAAAGCGGTGCGGTGGTGATGGCGGTCGCCAGAGCCGACGCAGAAGGCGTGCGATCTCCAGATCCTGCTCGGACTCCGGCACTGCGCGCAGCACCGTCCCCGGCTCGCAGCGCTCGAGGAGCATGGCGCCGAGATCATCGTCGGCTTCAAGGAGCCGCACCGTCGGGTCTCCGTCCCAGAAGCGCAGGCCGTGGATCTCGTGCTTGCCCTCCAGGTGCGGCATGCCGAGCTTCAGTACTGCGGAGGTCCCGTCCGCCCGCTCCACCGGCGCCACCCACGCGCAACTCACCTCTACGCCCTCGAACGGCGCCCCGAGTGTGAGAGACCATCGGCGCTCCAAGTTGCGCAGGGCGTCGGGCAGCCGCTTGAGCCATGCTGCACGCTCGGGCGTCTTGCGGCAGTTCGCTGCGAGCCGCCCCGGGATGGTCAAGGCCATATCTTCATTCTGGAGACGCCTGCCTCGATGTCTGATGGCTGTCCTCCCCATTCAGAGCGACCGTTCAATTCTGGATCATGCCACGGCGTTCGCTGGACCCAGCGAGGATGCCTCATACCGCCCAGTCAGTCACGGGCGAGACGCCCGTGCCACGATGGCTTCGTGGCATGGCCGTCCCGGCCATGATACAAACTTGACCGATTAGTGAACTTTGTGTCCACCAAGTGGACCTAGCTCCAAGGAAATGACCTGCACCGGGATCGTATCTCAAGTCAGACCGCGATCAAACATTCACGCCACCTTCGCACCGACGTCACAGCACTGCGCGGATGCTGACCGTCAGCACAAGAGCCGGATAAATTGGATAAGCCGCCCCTGCGCGACCAGCCGAGGGTAATCGCGAGCTTCACTGCCCGGCGGCCCGGTTGCAGGCGATGACGCCGACGTTGGTACCCGCCGTGTGCCTAAATGCGCCACGTCTCTTCCTTTTCTGTGGACTGCCTACACGAACATCAGATATGCTGTTCCTGTAGGTTACCTAATGAGAAGTGCGCGTACAGACAAGGCGGATGTTCTCCAGGGTACTCTGATTCTTCTCGTTCTGCGAACGTTGGAGGCGCTCGGACCGCTGCACGGTTACGGCATTGCGCGCCGGATCGAGCAGATCAGCAAAGACGTGCTGCGGCTCAACCAGGGCACTCTCTATCCGGCTCTCTTGCGAATGGAGCAGGAAGGATGGATTGCTTCCAAGTGGGGAGCGTCCGAGAAGAATCGCAAGGCGAGATTTTACTCCATTACTGCAGCCGGGCGGAGACGACTCGCCAGGGAAACCGAGGATTGGAGGCGTATGTCATCGACGATTGAGCGCTTCCTTGGTTTTGAGCCCGAGGCTTGATGGAGGAGCGCCGATGAGCTGGGCTAGTGTGGTTGCAGCTCGGCTGCGTGGCCTGTTCGGACACAAACGACTGGAGCGCGAGCTGGATGATGAGGTCCGCTTTCACCTGGAGATGCAGATCGAGGACAACCTCAAAGCCGGCATGAATCCGGCTGAGGCACGCTATGCCGCACTGCGCAGCTTTGGAGGCATAGAACCGATGAAGGAAAGGTACCGTGAACGAAGGGCGTTTGCCCTGGTCGAAACGATGGCGCAGGACGTACGCTACGCCGTGCGGACTCTCCGCAAGAGCCCCGGTTTTACGACGACCTCCGTAGCCACACTGGCGCTGGCGATTGGCGCCAATACCGCAATGTTCAGCGTGCTGAATGCCGTTCTGCTCCGGCCGCTTCCTTATCGGTCCCCGGAGCAGTTGGCGATGTTGTGGAGCGAGGTTCCGAGTCAGAACCTTCGCGAAGGCAGGTCGGCATATTGGAATGTCGAACAGTGGCGGAGCCAAAGCGAGAGCTTCGCGGATATGGCTCTTTTTGACGGTGTTTCGTCGACGCTGACGAGTGCAGACAGGGCGGAAAAGATCAGTGTCGTCAGGCACTCACCCAACTTGTTCCCATTGCTCGGCGTTCAGCCCTTGCACGGGCGCATCTTCTCGGCCGAGGAGGCCGAGCAGCGGCAACGCGTGGCCCTGATCAGTCATCGCTTCTGGCAAGGCCGCTTCGGAGGCTCCTTCGATGCGATAGGCTCGTCCATCGAGCTTGACGGACTTCCTTCCCGGATCATCGGTATCCTCCCTGCAGGTTTCCAATTTGACAATGATGCGGATGTGTGGGAACCGCACACCATGTTTCCGGATTGGGAAGCCATTCGCCGTTCGCGAGGCGGAGGTTTCTGGTCCGTCATTGGGAGACTTCAACCGAACGTGACTTTCGAGCAGGCGCAGGCCGAGATGAGCGCGATCGCACGCCGTCTCGACGAGCAGGCGCCGGCGTCCGACCCGAACCGCGGCATTAGCGTGGTACCGTTGAGCCTTCAGGTGACCGGACCCAGGCCGCGGCTGGCATTGTGGATGCTGATGGGCGCGGTTTTTTGTGTGCTCCTGATCGCCGCTACCAACGTCGCAAGCCTGCAGCTTGCTCGCAGCGCCAGCCGTGAAAGGGAAATCGCCATCCGAGCGGCGCTCGGAGCCAGCCGTGCGCGGATCGTCCGGCAGTTACTCGCCGAGAGTCTGACACTGGCCGTCATTGCGGGCCTGTTGGGGTTATGGGTAGCATTGGCGGGCATCCGCGCCATTCTGGCCGTCAAGCCCGGGAACCTGGCTCGCCTGAACGAGGTCAGCCTCGATCCGCAGGTGCTCGGCTGGGCCCTGGCCACTTGCCTCCTCACTGGAATCCTGGTTGGACTGGCGCCCGCAATAACCATGTCGCGCCGGAACTTGACGCCCTCCGGCCAGGAAGGAGGAAGAGGCATCGCGGGAGGAGTCGCCACGCGTCGAATCCGCCGCGCTCTCGTGGTGGCGCAATTCGCGTTGGCGATCATTCTGCTGGTCGGCGCGGGTCTCCTGGTTCGAAGCCTGTGGTCAGTAGAAAACGTCGATCCGGGATTCAGGCCCGAGCGCGTCCTTTCGATGCATCTCTCCACTACGGCCTTCAGGGCCACTGCGCAGCGGGCTGACTTCTACAACCGCGTGCTCGAACAGGTTGAATCGCTCCCCGGCGTGGAGAGTCTCGGCATCACCAGCGAACTTTTCATCGGTGGAAACCCGGAACGGGAGCTCACGGCCGAAGGGGACGCCCGGACCATTTCCGAGCGCCTGCGTTTCCGAAGTGACGAGATCAGCGGGGGATTCTTCAAGGCCGTCGGAACTCCTTTACTCAGGGGGCGCTTCTTCTCGAAGGCGGATAAACCTGATTCTCCGCGTGTAGCGATCATCAGTGATGCGATGGCTCGTCGCCTGTGGCCCGGGCGCGATCCGGTGGGCAAGAGATTTAGGCTCGGCCCTGGGGATTCCGACACGCCGTGGTTTACGGTAGTAGGAGTCGTGGGCGACATGCGCCGCCAGGGACTGGAGAAAGAACCGATTCCGCAAATGTTCGAGCCGCTGGCGCAGAATCCTCCCCGGCTCGCGATTCTTCTCGTACGAACGTCTATGTCTGACCCGCTTAAGATGGTGGGAGCGGTCCAGGCTGCCGTGCGTCGAGTGGAAAAGCATGCGCCGGTCTATGGCGTGACGACCCTGGAAAATCGGCTTGGCGCCTTCCTCAGCGAGCGTCGCTTCCAGACCTCGCTCCTCATCGGATTCTCCGTGGTTGCGCTCCTGATGGCCGCCATCGGGATCTACGGGCTCATCCAGTACTCCGTCGCGACGCGCACACACGAGATCGGCATCCGCATGGCCGTAGGCGCACAGGCCGGCGACGTCTTCCGCATGATAATCGGTGAGGGGCTGAAGCTGAGCCTGACCGGTCTGGTGCTCGGGCTCGTGGGAGCTTTGTGGTTGGGTCAGGCTGGCTCGAGTCTCCTGTTCGGCGTCACCGCCACCGATCCGTTGACGTTCATCACTGTTTCGCTGTTGCTGACCGCGGTCGCCACCGCAGCCTGCTATTTCCCAGCGCGACGCGCAATGAAGGTCGAGCCTATAGTCGCATTGCGGCAA
>Ga0066665_10001290_pt1 | contig 11519 bp, 4 predicted proteins | sample GraSoiAngelo_114_FD_75175 | JGI IMG/M metagenome (GOLD analysis project Ga0066665, IMG submission 75175) | Grasslands soil microbial communities from the Angelo Coastal Reserve, California, USA - 14_0903_13_40cm | ecosystem: Environmental > Terrestrial > Soil > Grasslands | place: USA...
ATGGAGCATTTCCGTCGCGGAGGAGAACCGGAGGGCCGGGTCCTTCTGGAGAGCGCGAAGGATCAACTCCTCCACGACCGCCGAGATCTTGCCGTTCAGCAGCCGAGGGCTCGCGGGCGGCTGCTCCAAGATCGTGTGGATGAGCTCGTGGGGCTCGCTTTCGGAGAAGGGACGCCGGCCCGTGACCATCTCGAACAGCACTACGCCCATGGAGTAGAGGTCGCCCCGTTCGTCCGCCCTCACTCCCCGGAATGCCTCCGGCGGCATATAGGGAAGCGTCCCGACAACGTGACCGGGCTCCGTGAGGCTCTCGGATATCGTGCTCCCGTCCACCGCGGTACCGAAGAGCCGCGCGAGGCCGAAGTCGAGAACCTTGGCTTCGCCTTTCGCGGTCAGCATCACGTTCTGAGGCTTCAAGTCCCGATGAATGATCCCGTGCGCGTGGGCGTGACCGAGAGCCTCCACCACTTGCATTCCAACGTGGAGCATCTCGGCCTCCGGGAGCGGGCCACGCTGGATTCGCTGGGAGAGCGGCATTCCGGCCACGAACTCCATCACGATGAAGTCGGTTCCCTCCTGGGAATCGTATTCGAAGATCGCGGCGATGTTCGGATGGCTGAGCTTGGACAGAGCCCGCGCCTCACGCCGGAAGCGCCGGCGGGCAGAATCGTTTTCGAGCCCTCGACCGGGAAGGACCTTGATCGCCACGGATCGGCCGACATGCTCGTCGCGCGCGAGGTACACGACCCCCATGCCGCCCATGCCCAGCTTCTCCATGATCTGATAGTGAGAGAGCTTCTCCCCGATCAGCGCCTCCGGACGGAGCCGCATCTGGAGGGTCCGGCCGTCCTTGAGGTCCTCTTCCCGCCGCCGGTCGCGGCGCTCCAGGAAGATGTAGCGAAAACTTCCGGTGGAGGCGTAGATCAGAGGCGCCAGGGCGAGCGCCGCCATCGGTGGCGCGTCGACCGCCCAGCCCGCGAAGAGGAAGAAGTCGAGACCCGCGATCACCGTGAGCGCGAGACCGGCCACGAGTGCCGACGTAGGCACGGACCGCGTGGAGAACGCCCATCCGAGGAACACGGCCAGGATCGCTAGCGCGGCGAGATAGGGCCCGACCGGGGCTTGGCTCAGGAATCTTCGACGAAGCAGGTTGTCCAGCATGTTGGCGTGGATGAAGAGGAGCGGCGTGGCCGCGGCAAAGGGCGTCGTCCCCACGTCCTCGGTCACCTCCTGCCGCGAATCCAGGCCGATCAGGACGTTTCGGTTCGAGAACGCCTCCCGTAGCGCGGCTTGATCGCCGGTCCGGTACCGCCGGAGTACATCCAGCATCGAATGACTGTTGGGAAACGCGGCGCGGTCCCCGGCGAAATCGATCGCCGTCGCTCCTTCCTCGTCGAGCTGGAGAGGCCACCATGCCCCGGGCCATCCCACGCGCGCGCCGGCTCTATCGGTTGCGATCTCGGGAGGAGCCGCAAGACCCTTCGCGACCCCGATCATGCGCAGAGCGAGTGCCGGGTACAGCCTGTCTTCGTATCGAATCAGAAGCGGCTGGCGACGTATGGCGCCATCGCGATCCGCGGGAACCGTCACATGGCCGAGCGCCTTGGCTTGGAGCACGAGATCGGGATAGGGCAAGGACACGCTTGCTCCCTGTGGAGCCGGGACCGCGCCTGCCACGCTTTGCCGGCGAAGGGCTTCCTGAACCTTCCGATCCGGCGCCGGATCACCCGTAGGATCACGGGGGTCCGAATGGAACGAGATTGCGTGAACGACGTTCGGATAGGTCGAGGAGACATAGGCGAAGAGCGCATCCGCCTTTGGATCCAGCGCATCATTCCTCGGGAATTGAACGTCGAAACCGATCGAGCGCGCTCCCGCCTCCTCGAGCGCGGTGACGAGCAGGGCATACTGGTCGCGCGGCAGAGGCCACGATCCTCCATAGCCGCGAATCGTGGCATCGTCGATGGCCAGGATGGCGATGGAATCGGCGACGAGACGCTCGCCACGCAAGCGAAAGCGCCAGTCGAGCAGGCGCAGATCGAACGGCTGGAAGAGGCCCGCAACGTATGCGACCGAGAGAAGCGCCCAGACTCCAAGGGCAATGCCGACGCTGAAATATTGCTGAGCGCGCCGCGTCCGGGAGTCCGAGGGTGCCATGGCGCTCCGGGATTCCTATTGCTTCCAGTAAACGACCACGGAAACGTCGGTGCCTTCGGCCCCGCGTGCCCCGGCGGATCGCCACGTGGGAGGGCGCTTCTTCGCGCGTGAGGCGGCTGGCGCGTCCAGCGGTTTTGCTTTGCTGCTGTCGGGTGGAACATTCGCGGCGGCAGCCCGGAGGAGCGCCAACACCTCGTCTTTCCGCACGTACGCTCGGTCACCAGCCTTGGGCGCGTCGCTCGAGGTTTCGGGTGCCTTGAGTCCAAGCAGCAGCGCCGCCTGGCGTACTCCCCCCGCGCGGCGGACGCCCTCAGCCGCCAGGATCTGAGCTTCTTCTTCGTCGCCACGCAGCATGAGCGCGGTGGCTCCGTTCAGGAGAATTCCGGGGTCCGAGCTGTCCGCCTCGCTCGCCTGTTGATAGAACGCAAGGGCCACGTCGAAGTCCCCGCGGAGGAGGTGCGTATTCCCGAGGTTGTTGAGCGCCCTAGCGTCGCCGGGCGCGTGCGAGAGAAGCGAGACGAAGGCAGATTCCGCGCTGGCATCCGCGCCCGCGAGCGCGAGGGCGATCCCGTACTCGCATTCCGCCCGCAGGAGGGTTGCATCGGGAGGGTGCGCGGCCGGGGCTGGAGGAGGTGAGGCAGCCTCCGCCCCGTGGGTCATCGCGATCGTGAACATGAAGACGGCAATCTGGAGGCATCTCAAGGGTGCGGGGTTGGGTCTCACGTGGATCCCCTCATTTCTTCCAGTAGAGAAGATCGCTCAGCTCCACGCGATCGGCGCCGCGGCCTGCCGCGATCCGGCTCGTCCATCGGCGCGCGGGCTCGGAGGGCTTCGACATCGTATTGGCCGGGGGCCTGGACGATCCGGCCGGAACCTTGCGGAGCGCTTCCTTGAGGAGCTGCCTCGCCTCCTCGGCGGACATCTTCTTCGTGCCCTCTCGCGTGGAGGTCTCTCCCACCGGCAGGCCGAGAAGCGCGCACGCCGCTTCGTACCCACCGCTCAACTCGATTCCCCACGCGAGCGCCTTGTCGGAGCCTGTGGAATCACCGGCCGCGTACCGCGCGAGCCCGAGGTTGAGCCACACTCCGGAATCGGACTTGTCCGTCGCGAGCGCTTGCGAATAGCGGTCGGCTGCCTTCGCGAGCTCTCCCTGGGCGGCCTCGACGTCGCCCAGATTGTTGAGAATGGCCGGCGAGCCCGGCTCCTTCGCGAGCGCCTGCTCGAGAGCTTGGCGCGCTTCGTCCATCTTCCCCGCGAAGAAATACATGTGCGCGACCTCGTTCAGCGCGGCCGGCGTGGTCTCGAGACCCTGCCGGGTATCCTTGTACCGGCTCTCCATGAAGTCGGAGCGCCATGTGGCGAGCACCCCGAGATCCCGCGTGAGACGCGCCTCGAAGGCCTTGCCGTCGAGCTGCGGGACCTCTGCCGATCCGGGAAGCTCGGCGGGGGCGTAACGTGACTGCGCGTCCGTGATGTCCACGAGAGCAACCCTGTCGCGAGACGCCCAGCTCGAGTACGAATCCATCCCGCTCTTCCACGCCTCGGGGAAGCCTTTACCCAGGGCCGTCGTCTCGATCGGAATCCAGAGCTCCTCGTCGTGCACGATGTACCGGCTCTCGTCCAGGCCGAGCGCGAGCCGGTTCCGCTCGTGCAGTCCGGTGCTCGCGAGCACGAAGAGGTGCCCGGGAACGTCCACCAGCTCGGTCCGGATGCCGACGTTGCCGAGCAGTGCCGCCAGAAGAACCGACGTGTCGTCGCAGTCTCCGGTGCGGCGCTTCAGCGTCTCGCGTGGATAGGAGACGGTGTCGACCGCCTTCGGAGTGCCCGAGATGGTCTCGTACGGGTTGTTGGGATCGGGAACGTAGGCGATGCCCAGAGTCCCCAGCGCGTCGAAGAGCGCCGCGGCGAAGTCCACGTTCCGATTGCCGAACGTCCCTGTTTCCATGAGGGCCACCGTTCGCGTCGCCTCACGCGCCACGGCGTCCACCGCGGCGTCGTGGGTCGTGACGAAGGCGGCGGCCTGCTCCACCCCCTGGCTCCAGTCGATCGCGCCAGGACCGTACGCGATGAAGCGCGCCGTCGCCTTCTCCGTGCGCGGCAGGTGTAGGCTCTGGTAGGTGGTCGAGACCTGGACCTGCGCCGGGAGATCCCCAACCTGGGAGAGTGTCTGGGGCGGGAAGACGCCGGTGATCGGGACCTCCTGCGTCGCCCGCGGACGCAGCACGATCTTCTGGGTGGAGGGGGTCGTCATGAGGCGTGGCACGAACACGCTGAGCTGGGCCTCGATCGGCTGATCGTCGAGGTTCCGCACCCGAAGCGTGCCGAAGGGCTCGCGCGCGTATCGCTTGTAGAGGGAGGTGTAGATGTCGTGCGCTTCGGCTTTCTCGATCCGGATCTGCGACGGATTGAAGTTGAACGCCAGGCCGAGGCCGAAATGACTGGTGCCGCCGAGAGTGGGATGGTCCACGTACGCGTAATCGAAGCGCACGATGTTCCAGCGAATGCCCGTTCCAGCGGACCAGGTGGGGCCGTCCGGGTCGCTCCCGTTATCCTGAACTCCCGCCCGGAGCGCGAGCGCGTCGACTGGGCTGAACTCCGCGCCCACGTGGAGCCGGTCATCCAGGTCTGCAGCGACGATGGCGTTGTGAATGGGCGAATAGGATGCGCCTATGCGCACCGTGCGCGGATACGCGACGACCGTTCCCTCCCCCTGTGAATAGGACAGCTTGGTGTCGAACGCGTCCTGTGCCACGACGCCGAGGCGAAGCCTGTCGAGCGGCGTGGCAATGAGTCCGAAGTCGAGACCCGGTCCCTTGCCGCTCCGCACGGAGACGCCATCGAGGTTGGTGTTTCTCGTGAGATATTTCACCGTCGCGCCCGCCGAGAGAAACGGGAGCACCTTGCGTCCGTACGAGAGGTCGATGCGATTCTCGCCAAAGTCGAGCTCGGTGTCGTTGAAGCCCGAGCGATACCAGTCGACCGCGGCCGCATCCTGACGCGTGAGCGGGAGGACGAAAGACGCGTAGCTATCCTTGATGTCGGATCCGAAGAGATTGGCGTGGGTGGCCGTAATCTCCTGGTGCCCGATCCATGGGAGCCCCGCGGGGTTCCAGTAGAGCGCCTCGGCGTCGTCGGAGATCGAGGAGAAGGCACCGCCCATCGCAATCGCCCGAGGACCGATGGGTACCTGGAGGCTCGGGCCTGCGTGCGTGGAGCCGGGAGCGACGGCGAGCAGGCATGACGCCAGACCGGCGACGAGAAGTCTGCGACGACGAATCATTTTCATGACCCCCTTCTTCCTACCTCACGACAGCCAAGGTTTTTCGCTCGGTCCACCCCAAAGCCTCCACCGTGACGAGGTACATTCCGTCCGCGGCATATCCCCCGTTTCGATCCCGCCCGTCCCATCGGACTAGATTCGCACCCGCGTTCATGGTTTGACCTGCTACCACCTCACGGATCAAGCGCCCAGAACGCGAGTACACCCGAACCGTCACCGGAGCCGCGCGGCCGAGAGTGAAGCTGATTCCCAGCTCGCGATCGGCGAAACCACCCGTCGGAGAGAACACGCGCGGCGTGAACGCGAGCGAACTCAAGGTCCCGGGACCTGAGATAACGCCTGTCTCCACGAAAAGCGCATAGGTGCCCGGCGCGGTGATTGCCAGGGAAACGCGATCTGCGCTGGGATCCGTCGTGCCGCCGATGCGTTCCCAGGTGCCGTTGGAGCTCCGGTACAACGCGAGATGCTCCGCAGCTTGTCGGGCCCCGCCCGCGTCAGAACCAGCCGCACCGCGAGAAGCGGCAGCGGCACCAGCTCCGCCTGTCGCGTAGGAAAACTCCAGACGTGCGGGCTTCATCAGTGGCGCACCTCCCCACTCGATGTCGTACCCGCCCAGGAGCTGAATCGTGCCGGCGGGAAGGGTCCAGGCGGGCACCGATGGATCGACCGCGGGAGTAACGGTGACGACCGCGTCCTTCTGGAACGCGTGTGGCGGGAAATAGAGATGGGCTTCTGCGTTTGTCGTGAACACGTTCCCCCCCGTGGAGGAGGAGACGATGGTGGGGGCGGTGACGTCCGCGAAGGGCGCGTGGTTATCGACGACGACCGTGACTTGTGAGCTGCCGGTGAGGCCGAGAGAATCGGTGGCGGAGAGACGCAGATCGTAGAGCCCGTCGGCGAGCGGCGACGTGTCCCACGTCGCCAGTGGACCGTCTCGCACGGAAACCGAAGACTGAGCCAGCAGCGCCGCGATCGGAGGATCCCACGATCGCGCACCTGCCAACCTCACCTCCACACGGTAGTCTTGTAGCCGAGCGTCGTCCGCGCTCCCGCGGACCTGCAAGGCGCCTCGGACAACAGCGCCAAACGCGGGTGAAGTCAGCAGCGGCGCCGGAGGGGTGGCGTCGACCTCGAATGTAGCCGCAGGCGGAAACGGATCGACGTTCGTGACGTAGTCGCGGGAGGTCGCTTCCAGAGTGTGAACGCCGTCGGATAGATTGGTCCCGACCCAGGTCCCTACGGGGGACCAGGAGGACCAAGCGCCTTCGTCCAGCCGATAGGAAAACTCGATCTTGCTCTCGGAAAATGCCGCAACGAATGCCGCCGAAACGTTCCGAGAAGCACCGACTGATGGAGGTTTACTCAGGAACGCGGTTCTGGGGGGAACCAGATCGGTTTCGTACCGAGTGAGGCTGGGTACGTAATTCCCCATTCCACCCATGTGCAGCGTCGCGAACCAGAGATCCCCGGAACGGGCTCCGAGCACTTGGGTCACCCGATTGTCCGCCAAGCCGTCGACCGTGGTGTACGTCTGCCAGCTCATCCCGTCGAAACGGCTGACGCCACTGCCGTAGGTTCCGAACCAGAGATTCCCAAAACCATCCTTTGCCATCGCCGTTACGTGATCGTCCGCCAGTCCGTCGGCGGCCGTGTAGGTTCGCCAGCTCGACCCGTCGAAGCGCGTGAGCCCGCGAGGGGGATCGTAGGGCGCGGTAGCAAACCAGAGCGCTCCCGACCGATCCTCGAGAATCGCGCGCACCTCGTTGTAGGGCAGCCCGTCGGCGATTGTGTAAGTCCGCCAGTGTGTCCCGTCGAAGCGGCTGACACCACCGCCCTGGGTTCCGAACCAGAGATTCCCGAGGCGATCCTCCAGGATGGTATTCACTTGATTCGAGCCCAGGCCGTCGGCGGTTGTGTAGGTCCGCCAGTTCACCCCGTCGAAGCGGCTCACACCATCGTAGGTGGTTCCGAACCAGAGATCCCCTGAGCGGTCCTCGAGAATCGAGGTCACAAGACCGTGTGCGAGCCCGTCGTCGGCGGTGTACGTCCGCCAATTCACTCCGTCAAAGCGGCTCACCCCATTGCCGGCAGTCCCGAACCAGAGATTGCCCGAACGATCCTCGACAATGGCCGTCACCCAATCGAATGCGAGCCCGTCGGCAGCGGTATACGTTCGCCAGCTCCTCCCATCGAAGCGGCAGACACCGGCACGTTGCGTTCCGACCCAGAGGTTCCCGGATCGATCCTCGAGCATCGCTGTCACTTCCTGTGAATTGTCCGGCAACGGATCAGGCGTCGTGTGCCTTCGCCAAGTAGCTCGGTCGAACCGCGTGACACCGCCGTGCCCATTGACGAGCCACAGATTGCCCCAGCGGTCCTCGAGAATTGAACGCACGTAATTGTCTGGCAGCCCATCGGCGGTCGTGTAGGTCTGCCATTTGATTCCATCGAAGCGAGTAAGACCTGCACCACCGTCATCGCCAACCGTTCCAAACCAAAGATTGTCGAGGTGATCCTCGTAGATCGCGGCCACTGAATTCCCAGGCAAACCGTCGGCCGTCGTGTACGTCTGCCAGGTGGCTCCGTCAAAGCGGCTGAGACCATTTGAGGTTCCAAACCACACATTGCCCGAGCGATCCGCGAGCGCTGAAGTCACCCAATTGTCGGCCAGCCCGTCGGCGGTCCTGTACGTCTGGATGCCTGTGCCGTCGAAGCGGCCGACACCGTCGCCCAGGGTCCCAACCCAGATGTTCCCGGATAGGTCCTCGATGATCGAATACGCGTAGCCAGCAGCGCCGTACGTCACCCACCGCGCACCGTCAAAGCGGCTGAAACTGCCGAGGCTGCCGCCGCCGGCACCGGTTGCGATCCAGATATTTCCCAGGTGGTCTTCGAGAATCGCGTGCACACGATTGCTCAAAAGGCCGTCGGCGGTCGTGTAGGTCCGCCAGTTTTTGCCGTCGTAGCGGGAGATGCCACCCTCGTAGGTGCCAACCCAAATGTTCCCCGAGCGATCCTCGAGAACTGCGGTCGCCCCCTCGCCCAACGGGAGTCCATCAGCGGCCGTATAGGAATGCCAGCTCGTCCCATCGAAACGGCTCACACCGGCATTCGTTGCGAACCAGAGATTGCCCGATCGATCCTCCATGACGGAACTTGTTGCGGCAGACGCCAACCCATCCGAAGGCCCAAAGGTCTGCCACAAGCACAACGCGGACCCGCTCCAGGTCCAGACCAGCGCCGTTGCGAGAAGTGCTGTCCGAATCAGGTAGCGAATCACGACTGATCCCCAACGGAGGTGTGTTTCACAGCATCAGAATCGATAGCACTGGATCGTCTTGGAATCGTGCCGGAAGTACAGACGCCCACTCGAATCCAACGCGTACTCAGGCTTCTTCTCGTCGAGCACGATCTCGCCCGCGCCCTCACCGGTCTCATAGCGCACGCGAGCGATGCCCGGCTTCTTCTCCTCTCCGACCTTCGCCAGAAAGTAGACGTAGCTCTCGCGCTGCCTGCTCGCAGAAAGGTCCTTCATGACGTCACTCACCACGGCCACGGGGTTGATGCTGGCGGACATGGTGACATCGTCGCCCACGTTCACGGAACCGATCGCCCACAAGGCGGCGCTGCCTGCCAGGAGCGCGAGACCCAATCCGAAGTTGTCCGGCGTTTCGCAGGAGTAGCTCTTGGTGCGCCTGCCGTCCTCGAGGGCATAGATTCCCAGATTGGACGACCCGATGACGCAGTATCCATCCGCAACACGCACGAGTGATTTGGCATCGTCCTCATCACGGAACTCGAGTTTGGCAAGCGTTCGCTCGTTCCCGGTGTTGAGGTCGATAGCCAGGAGCTTTCCATCAGCCGCGATGACCACGCGGTCCTTCTCGACCAGGAAATTCGTGGCGGCGCTCCAATGCTCCATCGAGAGTCCCAGGATCTTCTTCCGTTTGGGCTTCTCCCACAGGGTCGCTCCCGTCTCACGATCGAGAAGCCGCAGCTTCTGATCGTCCGGATTGCCTTTTGGCCCGATCGCGCGGACGAGTAACCCCGCCGGGGTCTCCTCCATCTGTACGGCATACCCGTCGAGCTTCGGCTCCTCACCCCACACCCGGTTCCCCGTGGCGAGAGAGAAGCAGGCCACCGTCTTCAGGTACGGTGAATAGAATCCGTACCCGCTCGCAGAAACCACCATCGGCGCAATCCAGAGCTGGACCCTGTGCTTCTCTTCCTCGGGCGGGCCCTCCCAAAAACTCCGCCGCGGTTCCGGGTACTTCGAATCCCAGACAAGCTCTCCTGTGGTCATGTTGTATTTCTCGAATCGGGTCTTGCTCATGTGGAAGATCATCGTCGAGTCGGTGTCCATGAATGGCTTCTGATAAAGGCCGATGACGACATCGTCAACTTGGTCGAAGAGGACCGGCTCGAACTCCTGGCCGAGCTGTCGATTGATCCAGATGGGCCGGCCGGTCGAAATGTCGAGAAGCGCACCTGTTTGGCCTTTCCCGGCTGTGGCACGCAGAAGCAGGCGCTCCGTTCCAGGAATGCGAAACGATCCGACCGACCTGAGAACGCCGAGGGAATCCGCGTTCCAGATCATCCGTCCGTCCCGCACGTCCAAGAGCGATAGCGATGGGAGCTCAGGGGCGTCGTGCTTCCCGAGGCCAAGGACGGCGAAGGGGGTGCCGGCCAAGAGCTCCACATCGGCCGCACTGGATTTCCTGCCCGGCCGGATTCGCCACGCGACCGTGCCGGAGTCGGGTGCGACTCCCAGGATCTCCTGGTCCGTACCCACGAGGAAGTTTCCGGAAGGGGATGCCTTGAACCAATCAATGCGCCGGTCGAGCTGCAGGGTCCAGATCGGGGGCGTTGCCGCGAGAGAACCGGGCTCGAGAGTAGGAAGGGTCAGGACGACGAGAAGCGACCAGACAGTATTACGCAGGCATACGGTAGCTCTCATGACAGACCTCCTCAGCGCCTCATGCGTTCCTATCGGGCTCAATGAAGGAAACGCCAAGGAATCGAAAAGAGATCGGTGCTCGCCGTCCCTTGGCGGTCCCCTTCGCTTTGATCAGATTATGGAGTGGAAATTAAAAAGTCCCCGAGGGCTGCCTCGGGGACTCGGTCTTTAGCGGTGTTTGTTAATCGAGGTTCCGGAGCCTCGAACACACCAAGTGCGCTGGCAAGACGGGCGACGAAACACAGCGCCCTCCGGATCACGAGCTTCTGTCAATTGTGGCAAATCCGCTGGAGTTTATACTCCTTCAGCGCACGTTTGTCAATGGTTAAGAGTGGTTGGAAGACCCACGCAACAAGTGTTTTGAGGCATTGACGCACCCCTCACGACACCCCACCATCACGCCATGAGTCAAGCTCCCTCATACAGCATCGCCCGGCACGCCACGAACCGGGGAATCCTGGAAGCGATCGGCAACACACCTCTCGTGGAGCTCCGGCGCATCGTGCCCTCGGGCTCAGCGCGCGTGATCGCCAAGCTCGAATCCGCGAATCCGACCGGGAGCATGAAAGATCGCATCGCGCGGGCCATGGTCGAAGCGGCGGCCGCGGACGGCCGGCTTTCTCCAGGCGGCACCGTCGTCGAATACACCGGGGGGACGACGGGAATTTCGCTCGCGCTCGTCTCCGCGGCGCTTGGGTACAAGGCCCACTTCGTCTCCTCGGACGCGTTCAGCGAGGAGAAGCGGCAGACGATGCGCGCCTACGGCGCGGAAATCACGACGATTCCCAGTGACCGAAAGAGGATCACGGAGCAGCTCATCAAGAGTCTGATCGCCACCGCGGGCGAGCTCAGCCGCCGACCCCGCCACTGGTGGAGCGATCAGCTCCAGAACCGCGACGGCGAGGCCGGGTACCTGCCTCTCGGGGAAGAGATGTGGCGCCAGTCGGGTGAGCGCGTCGACGCGCTCGTCCATTCGGTGGGCACGGCACACTCCATCCATGGAACGGCCGCCGCTCTCCGCCGGCACAATCCACGGGTTCGGGTGGTCGCGGTCGAGCCTTCGGAATCCGCCGTGCTCTCAGGCCGGTCTACGGGCGCGCACCAGATCGAGGGAATCGGGATCGG
>Ga0066665_10001302_pt1 | contig 11477 bp, 10 predicted proteins | sample GraSoiAngelo_114_FD_75175 | JGI IMG/M metagenome (GOLD analysis project Ga0066665, IMG submission 75175) | Grasslands soil microbial communities from the Angelo Coastal Reserve, California, USA - 14_0903_13_40cm | ecosystem: Environmental > Terrestrial > Soil > Grasslands | place: USA...
CACTCGGGGGCGCGCTTCGTCTTCGTGGACCGCGAGTTCGAGTCCCTGGTGAAGCTCCTGGACCTCCGCGGCGTGCGGGTGATCCGGGTGGACGACACGGGGGCGCCGGGCGACCCGTACGAGGACTTCCTCGGCACCGGCTCGGCCGACCCGGTCGAGAGCGGGCTCGAGGACGAGGAGGAGACGATCTCGATCAACTACACCTCAGGCACGACGGGCCGGCCGAAGGGGGTCATGTACACCCACCGCGGCGCCTACATGAACGCGATCGGCGAGATCCTCGAGACCGGCATGACCTTCGGGACCCGGTATCTCTGGACGCTGCCGATGTTTCACTGCAACGGCTGGTGCTTCCCGTGGGCGGTGACGGCGGTCGCCGGCGTCCACATCTGCCTGCGGAAGGTGGACCCCGGCCGCATCTGGGAGATGCTCGACACGATGGGCGTGACGCACTACAACGGCGCTCCCACCGTGCACATCGGCGTCGTCAACCACCCGACCGCGCACCGGCTCGACCGCTCCGTCACCGCCACCGTGGCGGGCGCGCCCCCCTCGCCGACGCTCCTCGCGAAGCTGAAGGAGCTCAACTTCCGGCCCGTCCACGTCTACGGGCTCACCGAGACCTACGGCCCGCACACCGTGTGCGGCTGGCACCCGGAGTGGGACGCCCGGCCGCTCGACGAGCAGGCGCGGCTGGCCGCGCGCCAGGGCCAGGGCTACGTGGCCTTCGACCTCGTCCGCGTCGTCGACGAGAAGATGAACGATATCCCGCGCGACGGCCAGGCGCTCGGCGAGGTCGTCATGCGGGGGAACAACGTGATGAAGGGCTACTTCGCGCAGCCCGACGCCACCGCCGAAGCCTTCCGCGGCGGCTGGTTCCACTCCGGCGACATCGCCGTCTGGCACCCCGACGGCTACATCGAACTGCGTGACCGAAAGAAGGACATCATCATCTCGGGCGGCGAGAACATCTCGACGATCGAGGTCGAGCAGACGGTGGCCAAACATCCCGCCGTGCTCGAGTGCGCGGTGGTCGCGGTCCCGGACGACAAGTGGGGCGAGCGCCCCAAGGCCTTCGTCACGCTCAAGCCCGGCCGGACCGCGACCGAGCCGGAAATCATCGAGTTCTGCAAGCAGCACCTCGCCCACTTCAAGGCCCCCGCCGCGGTGGAGTTTGGCGATCTGCCCAAGACCTCCACCGGCAAGGTGCAGAAGTTCGTCCTGCGCAACAAGGAGTGGGCGGGGCGGGACAAGCGGATCAACTGATGCCCGAGCACCGCTACGCCGACGTCAACGGCGTGCGCCTGCACTACGCGACCGCGGGGCAGGGGAAGCTGATCATGTTCGCCCACGGCTTCCCCGAGTTCTGGTACGCGTGGAAGGCCCAGCTCGCCGAGTTCGAGCGCGACCACCAGGCGGTCGCGCTCGACATGCGCGGCTACAACCTCTCGTCCAAGCCGCCGGCCGTGGAGCAGTACGCGATCCGGCACCTGGTCGAGGACCTGCGGGCGCTCGCCGAGGCGCTCGGCCACCGCCGCCTGATCCTGGTGGGCCATGACTGGGGTGGGGCCACGGCGTGGGCGTTCGCGATCAAGCACCCCGAGTGGCTCGAGAAGCTCGTGATCATTAACGCGCCGCACCCGGCCGTGTTCGCGCGCGAGCTCCGGGAGAACCCGGCGCAGCAAAAGGCCAGCGAGTATATGCTCTTGTTCCGCGGCGCCACGGCCGAGCCCCTCCTGTCCGCGGACGGGTTCGCCCGGCTTGAGCAGGCGGTGCTCGCCGACCTCCTCGCCCGGGGCGCCTTCACCGAGGCCGACCGGCGGGCCTACCTCGAGGCCTGGGCCCAGCCGGGGGCGCTCACGGGCGGGCTCAACTACTACCGGGCCGCGCGGGTGGGGCCGCCCGCCCGTGACGGCGCGCCGGCCACGGGGACGGTCGGCGAGCTCGCCGGCGACACGACGGTCCGGGTACCCACCCTCGTCCTGTGGGGCGAGCGCGACCGGGCGCTCCTGACCGGCAACCTCGACGGGCTGGCGCGCTACGTTCCGGACCTCACGGTCCGTCGCATCCCCGACGGCACGCACTGGCTCGTCCACGAGCAGCCGGCCCTGGTCAATCGCCTGATCCGCGACTTCATCTGACGCGGAGCCTCCCCGGCGACTGTCGATTGGGGGCCCGCCCGTTCGACTGATTGGTGAGACCAGAGCGAGAGGAGGCCACGTCATGGAGTACATGTTGCTGATCTACGACCGGGAAACCGACTGGGCGAAGGTGGCGGAACAGGATCGCGGCGCGATGCTCCAGGAGTACGGAAAGTTCACCGAGGGGCTCGTCAAGAACGGGAACTTCAAGGCGGGCAGCGCGCTCCAGCCCGTGAGGGCGGCGACCACCGTGCGGGTGCGGGACAGCAAGACCCTCACGACCGACGGGCCGTTCGCCGAGACGCGGGAGCAATTGGGCGGCTACTACCTGATCGAAGCCAAAGACCTGGACGAGGCCCTCTCGATCGCCGCCCGCGTTCCCTCGGCCCGCACGGGGTCGATCGAGGTGCGGCCGCTCCTGAAGCTCTAATCACGCGCGCGGCTCCGTGGCCGCCCGGTGGGGTATCCTGTCCCCGGGCGGCCAGATGGACATCGAGCGTCTCTATCGGGAGGAGTCGGGGCGGATCCTCGCCACCCTGATCCGCCTCCTCGGCAACTTCGACCTCGCCGAGGAGGTGGTGCAGGAGGCGTTCGCCGCCGCGCTCGAGCAGTGGCCCGCCGCCGGGAGCCCGGCGAACCCACGGGCCTGGCTCGTGGCGACCGCGCGCCACAAGGCGGTGGATCGCCTGCGCCGGCGCGGGCGTTTCGAGGCCAAGCGCGAGGAGCTCGAGGCGCTCGCCGCGCTCGAGGAGCCGCCGATGCCGCCGGATCCCCCCGACAGCACCCTCGGCGACGACCGGCTGCGACTGGTCTTCACCTGCTGCCACCCGGCGCTGGCCGTCGAGGCGCAGGTCGCGCTCACGCTCCGGACGCTCGGCGGGCTCTCCACCGAGGAGATCGCGCGGGCCTTCCTCGTCCCGGGGCCGACGATGGCGCAGCGGCTGGTGCGGGCCAAGCAGAAGATCCGCGAGGCGCGCATCCCGTATCAGCTGCCGTCGGACGACGCGCTCCCGGAGCGCCTCGACGCGGTGCTGGTCGTGGTCTATCTCATCTTCAACGAGGGCTACGCCGCGACGTCGGGCGAGGCGCTGATCCGGACCGAGCTGTGCGCCGAGGCGATCCGCCTGGGCCGCCTCGTCTGTGAGCTCATGCCCGAGCGCGCGGAGGCGCGCGCGCTGCTCGCGCTGATGCTGCTGCACGACTCCCGGCGGAGGGCGCGGGTCGGCCCGGATGGCGAGCTCGTCCTCCTCGACGACCAGGACCGTCGGCTCTGGGATCAGGGCCAGATCCGCGAGGGCGTGGCGCTCGTGGAGTCGGCCCTCCGCGGCCGGCGCCCGGGATTCTATGCGCTCCAGGCCGCCATCGCCGCGCTCCACGCGCGAGCGGGAGCCGCCGCGGAGACCGACTGGCGCCAGATCGCCCGGCTCTACGACACGCTCCTGCGCGTCGCCCCGTCGCCGGTGGTGGAGCTCAACCGCGCGGTGGCGGTCGCGATGGCCGAGGGGCCGGAGGCGGGCCTGGCCCTCCTCGACGCGCTGGAGGCGCGCGGCCTCCTGCGGGGGTATCACCTCCTGCCGGCGGCGCGCGCCGACATGCTGCGGCGTCTGGGGCGGTGGCCCGAGGCGCGGGAGGCCTACCGCCAGGCGCTCGGGCTCGTCGCCAGCGCGCCCGAGCGCCGCTTCCTCGAGCGCCGGCTCGCCGCCGCGGAGGCCGCGGAGGCGGGCGCCTTGACAAGCTCCCCCGTCGCGCCGCATCATCCGCCCGCGGGTCGAGTGCGGGTCCGCGAGGTGAGGGATGGGTGACGGCGTCGTGATCGACACGGTGCGCTCCTACTCGAGCGGCGTCGTCGGGCGGTCGCTCAACAGCGCGCGCACGAACCACTTCGTCCTCGACTCGTCGTCGGGCCCGAACGAGGCGCTCAACTCGGCCGAGGCCTTTCTCGCCGGCATCTCGTCCTGCGGCGTGAACCTGATCGAGATGCACGCGCGCGACACGGGCGTGCCGCTCCGGAGCCTCCACGTCACGATCGCGGGGACGCGGAGCCCGGCCCGCCCCGGCACCTTCGAGTCCGTGACCATGCGCTTCGAGCTCCAGGGGGTGGACCAGGCGCAGGCCGAGGCGCTCGTGGAGACCTACCGCCACCGCTGACCGCTCTACCGCGCGGTCGCGGTCGCGACCAGCGTCAGCGTCGAGGTGCTGGCGAAGCCTGCCTGAGCGGGCCGGACCGGTTCCCCCGGGGCCGGCGCGAGGGCTCGACCATGAAGATCACGGGCATCGAGAGCTTCGTCCTCCGCATCCCCACGCCCAAGCCGATCGCGCTCGAGTTCCCCGAGCACCGGCTCGTGGTCGGGTCGATCCAGACCGACGAGGGCCTCACGGGACTCGGCTACAGCCTGGCCTTCGGCGGCGGCGGCGCCGAGGCGATCCAGGTCTATCTCGAGACGCGCCTCACGCCGCTCCTCCTCGGCGAGGACCCGCTCTTCGTCGAGCGGCTGTGGGAGCGCATGTTCCGCTTCGACCGGGGGATCAAGCGCCAGGGCGTGGCGGCCTACGCGCTCTCCGCGCTCGACATCGGCCTCTGGGACATCGTGGGCAAGGCCGCCGGCCTGCCCCTCTACAAGCTCTGGGGCGCGGGGAGCGATCGGATCCCGGCCTACGGGAGCGGTGGCTGGCCGCGATACACCCTCGCCGACCTGATCGGGGAGGCCGAGCGTTACGCGTCGATGGGCTGCCGCTACTACAAGCTGAAGATCCACGATCCCGATCCCCGGGTGAACCGGCAGCGGGTCGAGGCCGTGCGCGAGGCGCTCGGCGAGGGCGTCCGCCTCATGGTCGACGCGAACCAGAAGCTCGACGTCGTGGGCGCGATCCGCCAGGCACGGCTCCTGGAGGACCTGGATCTCGTCTGGTACGAGGAGCCCGTGCTCGCCGACGACATCGCCGCGTGCGCCGAGGTCGCGCGGAGCGTCCGGATTCCGGTGGCGACCGGCGAGAACAACTACACGCGATTCGAGTTCCGGGAGCTGATCGAGCGCCGGGCGGCGCGCTATCTCATGCCCGACGTCTGCCGCGCCAACGGCTTCAGCGAGACGCTCAGGATCGGGCGCCTCGCGGCCGCCCACCAGGTGGCCGTCTCGCCCCACGTCGTGCACGAGTTGTCGCTCCACGTCGCCGGCGCGCTCGCCAACGGCTTCCTCGTGGAGTTCATCGACTGGACGCCGCCGGACCTCTTCGTCGAGATGCCACGCTGCGAGGACGGCCACTTCCGCATCCCGGACCGCCCCGGGCACGGGATGGCCCTCGCCCCGGGCGCCGAGCGCAAATACCGGGTCGCGTAGGAGTCGACCCCCTCTCCCGGCGGGACCCTCCGGCGCAGACGGCCGCCGCGCCCCTGAGCCCTCCGGCCCGATGGCCTACCCCGCCCCGGGGGCGCTGGCCTCTTCGAGCTGCGACGCGAGACTCCGGTCGCGGGGCCGGATCGTCAAGCAGTCGGTCCGGATCTTTTCCCACTCCTGGATGACCACGCCCCGCGATTCCAGCAGGGCGCGAATCCGGGCGGGATCCCAGCCGACGATGTCTTCCAGGATCGGGATGACGACGCTCACGGTGTCGTCGCTCAGGACCGTCCGCTTGGCGATCTGCGCGATGTGCTTGGCCTCCGACACCGCGATCGTGAACCCATCGCGGCGGTTCACGTGCAGCATCACGTGGATGTCGGAGCCGCCGTCGCCGACGTACACGACCCGATCGTGCCCGATCTGGAGCTTCTGCTGGAGCTGGTCCAGCACCGCCACCTTGCCGTAGCCGGCCGGCACCTGGATGATGGACTGGATCTCTCCGGAGGACGGATCGTAGCGGAACCGGGTGCCGAACACGTGATCGGGGGGGACGACGCCGTCGAGCGCCGACTGAACGACCTCCTCCGGTGCCGCCGAGATCACGTAGAAGAGGAACCGGTGCCCGTCGATCCCGTCCAGGAGCAGCTCGGACAGCAGGCCGATGTTGTCCTTGAGACGAACCCGCTTGCCCACCTCGACGAGGTGCTCCCGGCGCACGCGGCGATATTCGGGATCGTGCAACAGCAGGTACGCGAGTTCGCCACCCTGCTGCACCAGGTTGATGCGGGAGAGCCCGGCGACCTTCTCGTCGAAGGCCGAGGCGCCGATCAGCTCGCTCAGGATGGCGCCGGAGTCCTTGAAGCTGAGCGTCTGGTCGAAGTCACTGGCCAGGAGATACTGCCTCACGTCACCCGGAGTGTCTGTCACATGGTCCTCCTCGAGCCGCGCGGTGTCATGCTCGTGTCGTTTGGTGAGAGCAAGCGGCGTGCCACCGGCGTTGAATACCGCAGAATTCGCACCTTCCCGTTCTGTGTATGATGCTCGCGGGCGTGGCGTCGCTTCACCGGGAGGCGCCCCTGCCCGCGGCGCGGGCACGGGACCGGTCGCGCGCGGCGCCTACCCGAGGCGCGGGATGACCTGGTCGGCGAAGAGGCGCATCGAGTTGAGGACCCGCTCGTGCGGGATCTGCCCGCCCGGGTTCATCCACGCCGACAGGCTCGAGACGCCGAAGGTCTCGCGGAGTTCGAGCAATCGATCCACCACCGCCTCGGGACTTCCGTAGATCGCGTGTTCGGCGAGGACCTCGTCGTACGAGATCGCGCTCAGGCGCTCGGCGCGGCGGTCCGCGGCCTCCACGGTCTGCGCGGGCGTGCCCGCGCCCGTCCGGAGCGCCCGGCTGAGCGTGCGGAAGAAGCGCATGGTGCTCGCCTCGGGCTCGTCCCGCGCCCGGCGCGTCGTCTCCGCCAGGTAGACGGGAAGGCTGATGGCGATGTCTCCCCGCCCCGGGTGCTTCGCGGCGGCCCATCCCGCGTGGTAGCCCTGGATGAAGCGCTCGAGATCGGTCAGGGAGATGGTGCGGGGGGCGACGAAGACGGGGAAGCCCCGGCGGCCCACGAGCGCGTAGGTCTCCTCCGTGGTCGCCGCGATGCGAATCGGCGGATGGGGCTTCTGATACGGCTTGGGCACCACGCAGACGTCCCGGAACCGGAAGTACGTGCCGTCGTGCGAGAAGCGCTCCTGGGTCCAGGCCTTGACCAGGATGTCGAGCGTCTCGAGGAAGCGCTCCCGGCTCTCGGCGTAGGGGATGTTGAACCCCTGGTAGTGCCCGGGAAGCCCGCTCCGGCCGACGCCGAAGTCGAGCCGCCCCTTGCTCAGGTGGTCCACGGTCGCGACGTCCTCGGCCAGGCGCAGCGGATGGCTCAGCGGCAGCACCTGGACCGCGATGCCGATCTTGACCCGTCGGGTCTGGCTGGCGATGGCGGCGGCCACGGCCAGGGGCGAGGCGAGCACCGAGCGGTCCTTCTGGAAGTGGAGTTCCGCGAGCCAGACGGCGTCGAAGCCGAGGGCCTCCGCCGCGAGCATCTGGGCCATCGACTCCTCGAACGCCGCGGCCTCGCTCGTCCCCGGCGGACAGTGGAACTCCGTGAACAGGCCGAACTCCATGCGGCTTCGCCCTCCCGAGTGGCCGGCCGCGCGGGGGCCCCGGAGCGGGGATGGTTCGCGCGACCTGGGCGGTAGCCTACACGGCATTCGAGCGTTCCGACATCGCGGCGGACCCCGCCGGACGGCACCGTGCTACGATCCCCTCCGTCGTCGATCCCGCGGGTCGCCGATGGGCCCGACCCTCTGGGAGAGGATACCCTGACATGAGCCAGCTGAGTCGCCGTCACTTCCTCACCGGCACCGCCGCCGCCGCGGCGGCCCTCACCGTGCGCGCGCCCTCCGTCCACGCCCAGAAACGCGATAGCACGGTGCGCTTCGTCCCCCAGGCGGATCTGAAGGTCCTCGACCCGATCTGGACGACCGCCTACATCACGCGCAACCACGGCTACCTGGTGTACGACACGCTCTTCGGCACCGACGAGCAGCTCCGGGTCAAGCCGCAGATGGTGGAGACGTGGAGCGTCGCCGCCCGGGGCCTCCGGTGGTCGTTCAGGCTGCGCGACGGCCTCCGCTGGCACGACGGCCAGCCGGTCGTGGCCGAGGACGCGGTCGAGTCGATCAAGCGCTGGGGCCGGCGGGATCCGCTCGGCAAGCTGCTCCTGGCCCATACGGCCAAGCTCGCCCCCGTCGACCGGAAGACCTTCGCGCTCGAGCTCGCCCAGCCGTTCGCCCTCGTGCTCGACGCGCTCGGCAAGCCCTCGAGCAACGTGCCGTTCATCATGCCGGCCCGCGTGGCCGCGACCCCCGACACCGAGCAGATCAAGGAGCTCGTCGGCTCGGGGCCGTTCCGGTTCGTCAAGGACGAGTGGCAGCCGGGGTACCAGGTCGGCTACGTGCGGAACCCCGCCTACGTCCCCCGCCGCGACCTACCGAGCGGCTCGACCGGGGCCAAGAAGGTCGCCGTCGAGAAGGTCGTCTGGCGCTACATCCCGGACGCCGCGACGGCGGCGGCCGCCCTCGAGGCCGGCGAGGTCGACTGGTGGGAACTCCCGCCGGTCGACTTCATGCCGAGGATCGAAGCCAATCCGGCGCTTACGACTTTCATCCTGGACCCCCGCGGCACCCAGGGCTGGATCCGTCCGAACCACCTCCAGCCCCCGTTCGACAGGAAGGCGGCGCGCCAGGCGCTCCTCTACATGGTCGACCAGCGGCAGTACCTCCAGGGGGTCATCGGCCAGCCGAGGTACTACCGGACGTGCGCGGCGCTCTTCAGCTGCGGGGGGCCCTGGGAGTCGACCGCCGGCGCGCCCCCCGGGCAGGACCTCGCGAAGGCGACCGGGCTCGTGAAGGCGTCGGGGTACGACGGACGGCCCGTCGTCGCGCTCGACGCGACCGATATCCCGCTGGTCCACGGCGCGGCCCTCGTGGCGCGCGAGCTGATGACGCAGATCGGCTTCACGGTCGACCTGCAGGCGATGGACTGGTCGACGGTCGTCGCCCGCCGGGCCAAGAAGGACCCGCCCGCTCAGGGCGGCTGGAACGTCCTCTTCACTTGGTGGATCGCCTCCGACGTCATCAACCCGGCGGTGCACGCGGGCGTCTCGGGCGGGGGCGCCGGCGCCTGGTTCGGCTGGCCGGAGAACGCCGAGATCGAGCGGCTCCGGCTCGAGTGGGTGCGGACGGCCGACCGGTCCCGGCAGAAGCAGCTCGCGGAACAGATCCAGCGGATCGCGTACGACGAGGTCATGTACATCCCGTTCGGCCAGGTGGTGCAGCCGACGGCATACCGCCGCGCGATGACGGGCGTGCTGCGTTTCCCCGCTCCCCTCTTCTGGAACGTCTCGGTCGGGTAGCGGCCCGGTGAGCCGGGGCCATCGCCGGTAGATGCTGGCCGAGGTCGGGCGCCGCCTGCTGGCCACCGTCCCCGTCATGGGGGTGGTGGCCATCGCGGTGTTCGGGCTCCTCCACGTGGTGCCGGGAGACCCGGCGGTCATCATCGCCGGCGACTACGCCACGGCCGAGGACGTCGCGCGCATCCGGAGCAAGCTCGGCTTGGACCGCCCGTTCCTCACCCAGGTCGAGATCTGGCTCTCGAGCGTCGTCCACGGCGACCTCGGCACCTCGATCTTCTCGGGGCTCCCGGTGGCGACGCTCATCAAGCAGCGGGCGGAGGCGACGGTGGCCCTCACGGTCCTCGCGATGCTCATCAGCATCGGCGTCGGCGTCCCGCTCGGCGTGCTCGCCGCCTGGCGGCAGGGGTCGTGGATCGACCGGATCGTGATGGTGCTGGCGGTGTCCGGCTTCTCGATGCCCGTGTTCTGGCTCGGCTTCGTCCTCGTCTACGCGTTTGCCATCTCGGTCCCCTGGCTCCCGGTGCAGGGCTTCCAGCCGCTCGCCGGCGGCGTCTGGGCCTTCCTGCGCCACCTGATCCTGCCGGCCGTCACCCTCTCCGTCGTCTACATGGCGCTGATCGCGCGGATGACGCGGGCGAGCATGCTCGGCGTGCTCGGCGAAGACTACATCCGGACCGGGTTCGCCAAGGGGCTGTCGCCGAGCCGAGTCCTCCTCCGGCACGCCCTCAAGAACGCCTCGCTGCCGGTCGTGACCGTCATCGGCCTCGGCGTCGCGCTCCTGATCGGCGGCGCCGTGGTGACCGAGAGCGTGTTCGCGCTGCCCGGCCTCGGCCGCCTCACCGTCGACGCGATCGTCCGCCGCGACTACCCGGTGATCCAGGGCGTCATCCTCGTGGTGTCGGCCGCCTACGTGCTCATCAACCTCGTCGTCGACCTGCTCTATGTCGTCCTCGACCCCCGCATCCGGTTCTAGCCGCGACGGCGCGGGTCCCTCCCGGTCCGGGCGCGCCCGGCGCCGCGCCGTGCCGTCGCCCGGGGGTCGTCCGTGCCCGCGCTGACCGTCTCCGAGCTCGGCGGCGGGGGGCGCCGCGCCGCCGGGCCACCCCCGGGGATGGAGCCGGCGACGCCCGCGCGCGGAGCAGGGCTCGGGAGGCTCGCGGCCGGCGGGCGGCTCCTGGCCCGCCACCCCACGCTCGTTGTCGGCGCGACGGTCCTCGCGGTGGTCGTGCTCGCGGGCGCGCTCGCCCCGCTCTGGTGGACCGGGGATCCGCTCCAGATGACGCCGGCCGAGCGCCTGGCGTCTCCCTCCGCCCAGCGGTGGTTCGGGACGGACCACTTCGGCCGCGACGTCTACACGCGGACCGTCTACGGCACCCGGGTCTCGCTGACGGTGGGGACGGCGGTCGCGCTGGTGAGCCTCCTCGCCGGCGGGGCGCTCGGGCTCGTCATCGGCTTCTCCCGGCGGCTCGACCGACTCGCGATGCGGGTCCTGGACGGGGTCATGGCGATCCCGTCGATCCTGCTGGCGCTCGCGCTCATGGCGCTGATGAAGGCGAGCGTGCAGAACGTGATCGTCGCGCTCGTGATTCCCGAGGTGCCGCGCGTGGCCCGGCTCGTGCGCGCCTCGGTGCTCTCCCTCCGCGAGCACCTCATGGTCGAGGGGGCGCGGGCGCTCGGGGCGGGAACGCCGCGGATCCTCCTCTGGTACATGCTGCCGGCGCTCGTGGCCCCGCTGATCGTCCAGGGCACCTACATCTGCGCGTCGGCGATCCTCTTCGAGGCCTACCTCTCGTTTCTGGGGGCCGGCACGCCGCCGGTGATTCCGTCCTGGGGCAACATCATGGCCGAGGGCCGCGCCTACGTGCAGCTCGCCTTCTGGATCATCCTGTTCCCCGGCCTCTTCCTGGCCGCCACCGTCCTCGCGATCAACCTCGTCGGCGACGGCCTCCGCGACCTCCTGGACGTTCGCTGACCCTGCCCACCCGAGCGCTCACGACTCGACCGGAGTGTCGGGCCGGCCGCCCCATTCGCTCCACGAGCCG
>Ga0066665_10001307_pt1 | contig 11460 bp, 3 predicted proteins | sample GraSoiAngelo_114_FD_75175 | JGI IMG/M metagenome (GOLD analysis project Ga0066665, IMG submission 75175) | Grasslands soil microbial communities from the Angelo Coastal Reserve, California, USA - 14_0903_13_40cm | ecosystem: Environmental > Terrestrial > Soil > Grasslands | place: USA...
TCACCGCACTGGCCGGCACCTGCGAGCCTCCCTTATGACGCACCAGGCTGACACCGATCTGTTTCACACCGAACAGAAGAGTGAGGACGTCGACGCGGCTCGACCAATCTGGCTTGTTCCAGGCATGATCGGGGACAAATACGGCATGGCTGCGGACCGGCTTGATGGTTTCAGTTCGGCCGCTGCGAGCAACTTCCATGATGTGGCATCCCGCCAGCGGCACGGAGAGCCGGGGAAAGTTGGTGACATACGCCAGGGGTGGCGGAGCGGTGGTGCCATCTCCAAAATGCACCCGGCGAATCCGGGTTTCGCGAAGATATTCCTCCAAGGTATGGATCACGATCTGGTTGGCGCTGGATATTCTCGCATGAGATCGCGCGTCGGACGGTTTCACGGAACGTTACGTTAGTGCAATTAATGTTAAATGTCTACTATTTCTTTTTGCCTGGGCCCGCTCCATACTTGCCAACCGAATCGGCGATGAAAGTGTGAGCTCAGCACTGTTGTGCGATCGATTTCCAGTGCTCGAACTCGCACGGTGCGGAAAGCTCAGAGCAATAACGTTATGGCAGCCGATAGCTGGTAGGTGAGGGGTACGACAGCCGTTACGCGGACAAACGGAAGGAGCCCACGAATGAAGATCAATGTCGTTTCTCTGGGATCGGAGGCGAGAGCTGCCAAGGTTTACATGAGAGTCGGAGCGCGAGTGGCCGGTTGGCTGGGTCTCGCCCTGTGGGTGACCGTCTGCCTGGTGCCGTTTTCGGCCTTGCAACTCGGGGCCCAGAGTCTCGCGGGTATTAACGGCACAGTCACCGATCAGAGCGGCGCAGTGGTCGGCGGAGCGAAAATAATGATCACTAACAACGCCACCGGGGTGTCTCGCGCTGCGATCACGAGCTCCGTAGGCACGTATTACGTCACCGATCTAATTCCCGGAACCTATACAGTGAAGATTGAGACGCAGGGGTTCAAAGTCGCTGTGGAAAAAGACGTAAACGTACAAACAGCAAGTGTATCCACAGCGAACGCTGTGTTAGTGGCCGGGCAGATCAGCGAGAGCGTCGAAGTCACCGCGCCCGAGATTGCGCTTGAGACTGAACAGCCGGTGGTGAGTACCACCATCCAAGAGACGCTTGTTAACGACCTGCCGCAGATAATCTCTGGAACAGGCCGCCAGATCGATTCTTTCCTCTTCTTGGCGCCTGGCGTCACAGGTGATAGTTTCAGCCACCGTATCGATGGAGGGCTGGATTTCCAGAACGAAGTCGTCTTCAATGGCGTGCCTATAGCATTCGCAGAGACACAGGGCTTTCAGCAATATATCAATCCGCCTTTCGAGCTTGTGAAGGAATTCACAGTGTTGCAGGGCGCCTTCTCGGCGCAATATGGTCTCGCCCATGGCGTCGCTCAATATCAGTTCAAATCCGGAAGCAATGCCATCCATGGTGACGCCTTTGGCATCTATCGCGATGCCTTTTTCGATGCCCCGGGAGCGTTCAACGACATTAACGGGAATAATAGGGGGAAAATCGACGCGCCGAATACAGACCACGAAATCAACTGGGGCTTTACCGCAGGCGGCCCAGTGCTCATTCCCAAGCTGTACCATGGCAAAGATAAGACATTTTGGTTCATGAGCCTCGAGAAATATCGGCAGGCTTTTGGGCAGTCGTCGGTGACGGTTCCCACCCCGGCGATGATCGGCGGAGACTTCAGCGGATTGGTAGTGCCTGGTACCGCAACGCAAGTTCCAATCTTCGTTCCAATCGCGTGGCAGTCCGATCCATCGCTCATGCCGGCTGGGTGCAATCCTGGTGCGCCCGCGGGCCAGCAGTTTCCCGGCAATATTATTCCCCAAAGTTGTATCAGCACGGTTTCCAAGTCTCTGCTAGGGTTTGTCCCACAACCGACCAACTCGAATCAAATCTTCAATTATTCGCCGACGTTTGTCCCCGTGATTAAGGAGACCAACTGGGGCCTTACCATCGATCACAGTCTCACTGCCAAGCAGGCTCTTCATGGCGTCTACTGGCGCAACCATGCGAGCACCGCGGGTGGGTTTGTCACCAATCCCCTGAACAATGCCACCACTAATTTCCTATTGGGCGCCGGACTATTGGCGACCTACTCAAATGCGATGACATCTGGACTGGTAATGACTGCGGGCGTTAGTTGGATCGGAGAGACCAATAACTTCTATCAACAAAACCCCATCGGAAGTTTCGCCGGCGCCGCGCCTTCCCCGACCGGCGGAGTTTTCCTCCCAGGGGTTAACTTCACGGGTGGCCCATTGGGGGGGATAACTGGAGGAAATCCGCAGGCCTGGGGCACGGGAGGATGGCAATTTTCGATCAACCGCAAACATGGGCTTGGGTTAGCCAACAACTGGCTATACACGCGGGGCAGGCATACGATGAATTTCGGTGCGGACATTCGTCGTACTTACCAGGACGATGACGAATGCCAACAGTGCGCTGGCAACCTGAACTTCGACGCAACCACGACCGCGGATCCCATCAACGATCCAAACGGCAATTCCACCGGTGCTGGTTTTGCGAGCTTCCTACTCGGTGTTGCGGATAGCGCGGGCCGGCAATTTGCGGCTATGACCAAGCTCCGCAACTTGTATGTTGCGCCGTACTTCCAGGACAACGTGAAGATCACTCCGCGGCTTACGGTCAACTTGGGTCTGCGCTGGGACCTTGCATTCCCATTTTCGAACGACAACAAATCTAACCAACTTACATTCTTCAATCCTCTGGTCCCGAATCCGGGCGCGATTGACCCCGCGACAGGCCAGCCACGACTGGGGGCGATGGCCATACTTGGCACCGGTTGCAGCGGTTGCATTGGCTGGAACCACCCTGATATGCAGTGGACGCACTTCAGTCCACGACTCGGGTTCTCCTATCAGTTGGATAGCAAGACGGTCCTGCTGGCTGGCGCGTCATTCAGTTATCTAGATACCGGTGCCTTCGAGTACGGAACCAACAAAGTTGCAGTGAACTTCGGCAACAATTTGAATGGCACCGTAAGTTATAGCCCACCGGCGCAACAGATTCCCGGATTTGGCCAGTGGGACACCACTCCATTGCCCTCCCCACCCAAACCCCCTTTTACTCCGGACTTCTTTAATACGAATTCCACTAACGAGATTCACAAATACATCAAGCAAGGATATACAGAACTGCTGACGGTAGGTATTCAGCGGGAATTGCCCTTCAGGATGTTCGCGCAGGTTCACTATGTGCATACTCATGATCTGCACCTGCCAGCTTCTTTGTTAAGGCGTAACGAGCTCAATGCCAACTTCCTGTCGCTCTGTCCGACGGGGCTCGTAAACACGCCCGATTGCGTTTTGGGTCAGCCGTTTACGAGTCCAGCAGGACAGGCCGTGCTCCAAGGTCAAGGATTCGGACAGGATTCCAACGGGTTTTTCAGCCCGTACGAGAATTTCTTCAACGATTACGGCAATACGTTTTTGGCACGTGCGCTCCTTCCATACCCCCAATTCCGAAATATGACGAATAATTTTGACACTTCCGGTGCTGACAAATACGACGGCCTACAGGCCAGCGTTCAGAAGCGTACCGGTAACGGGCTGACCTTCCTGGTGGCTTACACCCTGTCGCGGACCATTTCGAACACTGATAGCGGTTTTTCGACCTTCAACTTCAAGGGTTTGAACAACCTGAATCCTAACGCAGAGTGGTCAGTCGGTAACGACGATCGGACGCACGTGCTTAATATTGCCGAAGCCTACGAACTGCCGATCGGACCGGGAAAGAAACTCCTAAACCGGGGCGGGTTTGCGATGAAGAATCTAGTAGGCGGCTGGGAGTTGGCCGGAATTTACACGTATCACAGCGGTACGCCGGTACAGATATTCGCCAACGGCGCAATTAACAGTAGTCCCTTGTTTTATAGTGGTCAGAACCGGGGCAATATCCTGCCCGGCTCGTTTAACGTGAATTGGAACAACTACTACTCCGGCACTCCGGTCTTCAATATCAACAAATTTCAGGCACCCGGGGTTTGGACCATCGGAAATGCGGCCCCTCTTTACTCGGCGCTGAGAAACCCATTCGAAAGCAACGAGACTGTTGCTCTTGCCAAGAAATTTTTCTTCGGAGAGCGTGTTACCGCTGAGTTGCGGATGGAGTTCGACAACATTTTCAACCGGATGAGGGTGTGCGGTTCTGTCGACAACAATGCCAATCATGTTCCAGGCATCGACCCCAGCAATACCAACTTCAATTTTGGTATAGATTCGCCAGGCGCTGTTTGTCAGGGCAATTCGCCCAGACGAGGTCAGGCAGTTTTAAAGATTACGTTCTAAGATTCTGCTTTTCTCCACCGCCGGACGACCGCACATTTGACGGGTTCTTCGGCGCTGTTTTCTCGGTTGATGGCTGGGCCAGAAAAGATCTTTCTGGCGAGCTGGGTGTAGCGTAGTCGAGCTTGGGTCTGCGTAGCGACTCATACGCGCATCGGATTGACCCCGCTGCGGGTCCGACACGTTCTCTTTATGGCGGTCGAAGGGGAGTTGGAGGCTGGACACGATCCGGGGAATGAAAATCTATCTCACAATTGTCGTGACGACGCCGCTTGTCTTCGTGCTGCTACTTAACGGAGCCCTCGCTCAAACAACCGAAAAACCCGACCTCACCAAGCAGCCAACTCTCTACGTCGTCGGCTATGCCCATCTGGACACCGAGTGGCGATGGGAATACCCCCAGGTCATCAACGAATACATCCGCAAGACGATGGAGGAGAACTTCAAGCTGTTCGAGAAGTATCCCCATTACGTTTTCAATTTCAGCGGGGCGAACCGCTATCGGTTCATGAAGGAGTATTACCCGGAAGATTTCGCCAAGCTGAAGAAGTACGTGGATTCGGGAAGATGGTTCCCGGCGGGATCGTCGATGGAAGAGGGCGATGTGAACACTCCCAGCGCGGAGACGATCATTCGCCAAATCCTTTACGGAAATGAATGGTTCCGAAGGGAATTCGGCAAGGCCAGCGCGGAATACATGCTGCCTGATTGCTTCGGATTTCCTGCTTCGCTGCCGACGATCCTGGCCCATTCTGGCGTGAAGGGATTCTCCACGCAGAAGCTGGTGTGGGGTTCCTCGGCCAGTGCAGGGGGGCCGGACTCGGCTGAGAAAACGCCGGTGGGCACTCCTTTCAACGTCGGCGTATGGGTCGGGCCTGATGGCGAGAGCGTGCTGGCCGGCCTGAACCCGGGTAGTTACAGCGGTGGGGTCGAAACCGACCTCAGCAAGCCGTTGGCTGCGGTACCGCCGAACCCGGCATTTGCTGATCTTCAGAAAAGGATCGGTGAGCTGCAACGAAGACTGCAGCAAGTGGAGCAGAGCAAGCAGCCCTTCGACCAGAAGGAGATTCAGGAGTTCGTCAGCCTGCGAGGTGAACAGCAAGCGCTGGCCCGGGCGGAGAAAGATCGTGCCTACGAGCGCTACCAAGACGATTGGGCCGCGCGTGTCCAACAAAATGGAAAAGTGAGTGGGCTGTTCACCGATTACCACTATTACGGTACCGGCGACATCGGCGGGACGCCGGACGAGGAATCTGTGAAGCGCCTCGAAGCAACCGTCACCAAGGGAACGGCCAGTCTGCCGCCTGCCGGATTCTTCAATACCGACCAGCCGCACCCGGAGTGGCCGGCGGTCCAGGTGGGTGAGGGCCCGGTCCACGTCATCTCGGCCACTGCGGAACAGATGTTCCTCGATATCACGCCGGCGCAGGCTGCTGGGCTTCCGCACTACACCGGGGAGATGGAGTTGACCAATCACTCTGCGGGATCGCTCACTTCGCAGGGATACCAGAAGCGCTGGTTGCGAAAAGAAGAGTTGCTGGCCGATGCGGCGGAGAAGGCCTCGATTGCGGCGGAGTGGCTGGGAGCGCGACCGTATCCGTTGCAGCGCCTGAATGATGCCTGGACGCTGGTCATGGGCGGACACTTCCATGACATTGGCGCCGGGACCGCTACTCCGAAGTCGTATGAGTTCGCGTGGAACGACGACGTAATCGCGATGAATCAGTTCGCCATTGTGTTGAACGATGCGACGACAGGTGTCGCCGCAGCCCTGAATACCCAGACACTTGGCGTCCCCGTGGTGGTCTTCAATCCACTCAATGTTGCGCGGGAAGATCTGGTCGAGGCCACGGTGAGCTTTCCTGGCGGGATGCCGAAGGCGGTACAAGTGAGGGGGCCGGACGGCAGGGAAGTGCCGGCACAGATTGCGAATGGCAAAGTAATCTTCGCAGCCAAAACACCCTCAGTGGGCTATGCGGTCTACGACGTTCAGCCGGCCGCGGGTACGGCAGTGGTGGCATCGGCTCTGCGAGTGTCGAGCGATTCGCTTGAGAACGAGCGTTACCGAGTCAAGCTTAACGCTGACGGTGACGTCGCCAGCATCTTCGACAAATCCCTTGATAAGGAATTGCTCTCCGCGCCCGCGCGCATGGCAATCTCCTACGACAATCCCCGGCAGTGGCCGGCCTGGAACATGGATTGGGATCAGGAGCAGGCGCCGCCAAGAGAGTTCGTTACGGGTCCGGCGAAGATTCGTGTGGTCGAGAGCGGCCCCGCCCGCGTCGCGCTAGAGGTTTCACGCGAAACTGCGGGCTCCTGGTTTGTTCAGACCGTCCGCCTTGCCGCGGGGGACGCGGGCAAGCGGGTCGAGTTCAGCAGCGTAATCGACTGGAACACCAGAGAGTCCAACCTCAAAGCGACTTTCCCGCTCACAGCCTCGAACCATATGGCGACCTACAACTGGGATATTGGAACGATCGAGCGTCCCAGCGCGGAGCCAAAAAAGTTCGAGGTGCCCTCACACCAGTGGATCGACCTGACTGACATGAGTGGCGAGTTCGGCGCGACGGTGCTGACCGATTGCAAGAACGGGTCCGACAAGCCGAATGACAACACGATCCGCCTGACACTGATCCGCACTCCGGGCACCGCGGGCGGTTATCCCGACCAGGGTACGCAGGACTTGGGACATCACGAATTCATCTACGGTATCGCCGGTCATGCTGCCGACTGGAGGAACGGAGCCACGGACTGGCAGGGACAACGCCTGAATGATCCGCTCATTGCGTTCGAGGCTGCAAAGCATGCGGGCGCTCTGGGACGTAGCTTTTCACTGTTGAAGGTCAGCAATTCGCGGGTACGGCTCCTGGCTCTGAAGAAGGCTGAGCACGGCGACGAATTCATCGTGCGCCTGGTTGAACTCGATGGCAAGCCGCAACGCGACGTAAGAATGTCGTTTGCCGTTCCGATCACGGCGGCACGCGAGGTGAACGGACAGGAGCAACCGGTAGACCCCGCGACTGTAAACGGCGGTGTGCTCGTGACTTCGTTTGGCGCGTACCAGCCACGCTCGTTCGCGATCAAGCTCGCCGCATCCTCCAACAAGATTCCGGGTATCCACTCCGAAGCCGTGCCCCTGCACTACGATCTCGCAACCGCCAGCAACGATGGCGCTAAAGGCGCGGGCGGGTTTGACGGCGCGGGTAATGCCTTGGCCGCGGAAATGCTTCCAGCACAGATTGCTTTCAACGACGTGCAGTTTCAACTCGCAGCGGCAAAAACCGGTGTGCCGAATGCAGTTGTCGCGAGAGGGCAGACGATTGACTTGCCGGCGGGCCGGTACAACCGACTTTACCTGCTGGGGGCATCGGCGGATGGCGATCAGAAGGCCGCATTCGAGGTCGGTGGCAAGAAAATCGAACTAAACATCCAGGATTGGGGCGGATTCATCGGCCAATGGGACGATCGCCAGTGGACCTCGAAGGATACGTCACATGACGACTACGGCGAGATGACAGGCATCAAGCCGGGATACATCAAGCGCGCCGATCTCGCATGGTACAGCTCGCATCACTATAATGCTGCTGGCGAAAACGTTCCCTACGCATATTCCTATCTGTTCGCGTACCCAATCGAACTGCCCCCTGGCGCTAAGACCCTGAAACTTCCGGACAATGAGAAGATCCGCATTCTTGCGATGTCGGTGGCCGATGAGAATTCGGAAGTGAAGCCAGCGCAGCCACTGTACGATGTGCTCCCTTCGCCCGCAGCCGGCCCTAGCAACTTTGCCCTTTCGACATCTGCGGCAACCCTGTCGGTACCGCAGGGCATGAGTGTCACGACCAAGATCACGGTGATGCCGAGGAGCAGGCTCAAGGACAACGTCAGCTTGACGGCATCGGGACTGCCCGAAGGAGTCTCGGCGGCATTCAGTCCTGCCAGCACTGCGGGAACCAGCAGGCTAACGCTGACGGCAGCCAGTTCGGCCAAGCCGGCAGCGTCGACACTGACAATTACCGGAGTGTCCGGCGGACTTTCCCACGTCGCCACAACCGCGCTGGCTGTAACTGCGGTCGCGAGCGGGACGATACCTGTTGATCTTTCGTCCGAATACAACGTGACAGGGATTTATGACGACGGCTCAAAATTCACGCCGGCAAGCAGCCTGGACAACGACGGGTATGCCTATTCCGAGCAACTGTTGGGCTCCACACAAGTCGGAGAGGGCGTTGTCTTCAAACTCGGGCCCGCTAATGCTCCGGACGTAGTTAGCGGTAAGACAGTCGCGTTGCCGGCGGGCAGGTTTAGCAGCCTAAAAATGCTCGCGGTGGGAGTGGACGGCAGCCAGGAACTGCAAACCTTCACCGTCATTTATGCTGACGGCACGTCCTCGTCCTTCACCCAGAGCCTCAGCGACTGGTACGCGTCCAGGACTCTTGAGGGGGAATCAGTGGCGGTGACTGTGCCGTATCGTCTGGTCGCTGATGGCAGCACCGACGACCGTCCATTCCATCTCAACGCCTATTCCTTCGATCTCGACGGTAGCAAACACGTACGAAGCATCAGCCTGCCAAGCAACAGAGAAGTCTTGATCTTTGCCATGACTCTTGTGCCGTGAGGTAGCGAAGTGTTGGACTTCTTCATTTGTGCGGCCGCACGGGCGGACGATCATGTGCAATTGGGAAGAATGACCATTCCTGCTTGAGGCGGAAACAGCAACCAGAACGACACTATAGAATGCCACGTAGATGCGCTTCGTATTGAGTGCCCCGTTAGTCCTAGTGCTGGTTGCAGCGATTTCTGCGCAGCAGGCCGTCCCGTTGGACAGTCCAGGATCGTCCGCAAAGTTTATTGACGTGACCGCTTCGGTCGGCGTGAACTTCGAGTACAAAGCCTCACACACTGAAAAACACTACTTGCCCGAAACTATGGGGGCAGGAGTTGCTCTCCTTGATTACGACAATGACAATCGCCTCGACATTTTCCTGGTCAATGGTGCGCCGATCAACGATCCCACGCCCAAAGGGGCGATCCCGCAGAAGACCGGGAAAATGTTTTGGAATCGCCTTTATCACCAGAAACCTGATGGGACGTTCGAAGACGTCACCGAGAAAGCAGGTTTGCGGGGTGTGGGGTATGGGATGGGTGTAGCCGTCGGAGACTACGACAACGACGGTTACGAGGATTTATATGTGACCGCTCTTGCGGGCAACAAGCTTTACCACAACAATCGCAACGGCACCTTCACGGACGTCACGGACCTAGCCGGCGTCGCGGGCGGGGGCTGGTCGACGAGTGCTGCATGGGTTGATCTCAACGGCGATGGACTACTCGATCTGATCGTCCTGCGCTATCTGCAATGGGACTTCAATGACATCTGGTGCGGCGAACACAAAGAGGGATATCGTTCGTACTGCCATCCTGATTATTTCCAGCCGATTTCACCCTTGGTCTATCACAATGACGGCAACGGCCACTTTACTGAGAGGTCGCAGAAGATCGGGATCTCGAAGCCGGGCAAGGGTCTGGGCGTGGCGCTCGCCGATTATGACCGGGACGGACACATCGACATTCTTGTCGCGAACGACTCCATGTTCGAGTTTTTGTATCACAACAAAGGCGACGGTACGTTCGAGGAAGTCGGCTTGGCGGCAGGCGTTGCCGCCGATGGGGATGGCCGTACCTTTGCTGGAATGGGCATAGACTTCGCCGACTATAACAACGATGGTCTGCCCGACATCGTGGTAACTACCTTGGCGAACCAAATGTACGCGCTTTACAAGAATAACGGGGATGGCAGCTTTTCCTATGCCAGCTATGAGTCCGGTTTCGGCCGGATCACGCGTCCGCATTCTGGCTGGGGCGTTCGCTTCATCGACTACGACAACGACGGGTGGAAGGATCTCCTGATTGCCCAGGGACACGATCTGGACACGGTGGAGCTGAATTATCCCAACCTGCACTACCGCGAGCCGATGTTGCTGGCGCGAAACACAGGCCGTGAATTCGAGGATGTCTCCGCAAATTCAGGCGGCGTGTTCAGTCAGCCCTGGCTCGGACGCGGCATGGCCATCGGGGACCTCGACAACGACGGCCGCCTCGACGTGGTGGTCACGACTAATGACGGACCCGTACACATTCTGCATAACGAAACCCCAACATCGAACCACTGGCTGACTTTGAAACTGGTTGGGCACAAGAGCAATCGGGATGCGATTGGAGCGGAAGTGAAGCTTGTAACGAAAATAGGTCAGCAGGTTGCAACCGTTTCCACTGCGGGCAGCTATCTCTCATCCAGTGACAAGCGCGTGCACTTTGGGCTCGGGAAAGAAGCCGCAGCCAAGACTGTTGAAGTTTGTTGGCCCAGCGGCACGATTCAGACTCTTAAAGACGTGCCTGGAGACCAGATTCTGGAGATCGACGAACCGCAAGCATGGATCGGCGTAACAGGACAGGGAAAGTGAATCGGCCCTCGTATGCATTCGCGTTTATGGCGTCCCTGATATCGGCCTTTTGCGTTTCCCGTGCGGGGCCCCAGCAAACTTCAGACCGTTACCCGTCAGCGGGAAAAACTCCTCAATCCTTTCCGTCGCAGGGCATGGCAGCCGGCGCGGCCCGTGCGCCCCTAAAGGATGCCAAAGCCCGCCCCATTACGGCCGGAGGATTCGTGGACGACGCCCCGGTCGTGTTTGTCGATTTCACGAAGCAGGCTGGATTGGACAGATTTCATCACCGCATGGGCACTCCGGAAAAGACGAAGATCATCGAGGCCAACGGCTCCGGGGTGACTTTACTTGATTACGACAATGACGGCTGGCTTGACATCTACTTGCTGAATGGGTCTACGGTTGACGCTTTGGCGGGTAAGGAGCCGCCACCACGCGCCATGTTGTTTCATAACAACCGCGACGGTACATTCACGGATGTCACAACCCAGGCAGGTGTGGCCAACGAGCGCTGGGGTTTCGGCGTGGCAGTTGGTGACTATGACAATGACGGGTGGCCTGATATCCATGTGGCCAACTTCGGCAAGAACCGCCTCTATCACAATAACCACGACGGGACGTTTACCGATGTGGCGGAAAAGGCTGGCGTGAGCCTTGGGGGGTGGTCAACGGGCCCCA